>Ga0315270_10000177_pt1 | contig 36847 bp, 40 predicted proteins | sample C1_bottom_MG_FD_204932 | JGI IMG/M metagenome (GOLD analysis project Ga0315270, IMG submission 204932) | Sediment microbial communities from Yellowstone Lake, YNP, Wyoming, USA - C1_bottom | ecosystem: Environmental > Aquatic > Freshwater > Lake > Sediment | place: USA: Wyoming | collected... | reverse complement strand
CGGCGATGCAAAATCCTTTCGATTTAAATAACCCCACAGCCTACTTGCGCTGGCGCGAACGCAAGCTGGCTTACGCCGTCATCGATACCAACGACCTTATCGTCGAAATCAGGGATCCGCGCGCACTGACAACATCTGAACACGCCGCGCTCTTGGATCGTTGCCAGCGCAGCAACATGGTTATTTACGCCTCCCGCTCCAAAGAGGTTGATGAAGAAACTGTACAACTGTTCGGAATCCAGTTCGGACTGAAAAGTCTGGACGCAAACTGGCTGGCAGGTGAGCAAGGCATCACGCGCATCACCGTGTGCGCGGATGATGGACAGCGGCAGGCTTATATCCCCTATACCGACCGCGCCATCAAATGGCATACCGACGGTTATTACAATCCACCCGGGCGTCAATTACATAGCTTCGTACTGCATTGTGTGCAGAGCGCAGGCCTAGGAGGCGAGAATCGTCTGATAGATCATGAGATCATTTACCTGATGATGCGCGATAGCAATGTTGATTTCATCCGTGCACTCTCTGCACCAGATGCGATGACCATCCCGGAACGCACCGATGATCAAGGCATTGCACGTGCCGCACAGACCGGCCCGGTATTTTCAGTAAATGCTGATGGTGCCTTACACATGCGCTATACCGCACGCACCCGCAGCATCGAATGGAAGCAGGACGCAGCCACACTGGCTGCAATCGCCTTTCTGGAAAAACTGCTAGCCTCGGATACAACGCATATCCACCGCACGCGGCTCGAACCCGGCATGGGGCTGTTGTGCAACAACGTACTGCATGACCGTGCTGCCTTTGTTGACGACGTTGCCGCTCAACGCCTGCTGTTTCGGGCGCGTTACCATGACAGAATTGCAGGAACTATGTCTGCTTGATTAATGCTAAAAGAAAAAAACCCGCATTGCTGCGGGTTTTTTATTGCTAACGCTTCTATGTCAAATCAATACTTGTAACGCAACGATACCGTGTAGGAGCGTTGCGAGTGTGTCGTGGTGTTGGTTACACCCGAACCGGCAACATCGCTAATATCTACCACGGTGGTAACTTCTGGCGCAACCATGACCGAGCCTTCAAAATCGAGTTTCTTGTTCATAGCGACACCGCCGCCAAAGGTGTAGGCGCTTTTGATGGTAGCGGGGAAGAACAAGTTGTTAAACATGTTGCCAACACCATTTTTCCCATTTGTCGCATTAGCTGGAACTCCATTATCGAATGGGACAATTGGGTTGTCTGCTTTGTTGTAACCTAAACCAAGCCAGTAACCTTCGCTGGCATATTTACCACCTAAAGCAACAACGGTCTGATTTTTCCAGCCAAAATCCTTGTAGCCCGGAGCGTCAGCCCATTTGATCGATTTGAAATCGGCGGTCACGGTATAGTGGCTGGCGAATTTATACGCGACGCCTGCTTTCATTTCGGCTGGTTGTGCCAACTCGTTACTAAAAGTCTGACCAAAGCCCGAACCTGCTCCTGACAGCTGAGTGCCGTACTTCATCATAATTTGCGAATTATAAGCCGCTGCAAGAGTCAGTCCGGGCGTAACATCAAAATAACCACCGACTGAATAACCGACGTTTGTGTCGGTATCAGCTTTGCTGGTGGAATTATATTTTATGCTTCCGAACGGAGTTGCATCGTAGGAAATCAACAAGGAACCGTACTGTATTATCGGTGACACACCCAAACCGAAATTGTCCTTGTTGTAGGCGATAGTGGGCACCACCTTGAGCAGCATCATCTCTGTTTTCGCTTTTGCATAGTTCGGATTAGCGCCAGTATAATCGACACCCATGCCGGCTATACCTGCCATGGCTACACCGATTGTCCAGTTGTCGCTGGTCCGGTTGGAATAAGAAATATCAGGAATGTAATTGTGGTCTGCAGAACTTTCCACTGGTGTGTTGACGGTAAATCCAGTGTTAGTGACTGTCGGCATGAACAACGCCACACCGCCCACTACCTCGCTGCCTTTGGATTTGCCCAGCATGGCCGGGTTGGGAAAAGCGCTTTCAGCGCCCACAAAATTGGCTACGCCAGAACCGCCCAATGCTGAGTTTTGCGAGCCCACTGCCATCATCAAATCACCGTTGGTCGCGTGAGCAAGCGGTGATGCCATTACGCCGGCAGCGATCAACGAAACAACTATCTTATTCATCTTCATAAAAACTCCCTGATTGATTGATAAAACTAACCCCGTTACTACACGATCATAACAACTTAAACAAACAGACAAACGTCGGTCTCTCCTGCAAACCCCATAAACATTGCTGCACCACCCCATTCGACGCCATTGATAAATTCGCTCTTGTCGAATTCAAACAAATCGACCGTCATCTGGCAAGCAATAAGTTTCACGTCCGCTTCAATACACAAGTCACGCAACTCTTGTAGCGAAGCAACGCCATGCTTCTTTAGCTTTTGCTTCATCATCATTGTCGCCACTGATTCCATGCCCGGCAGCATCTGCACAAACACAGGCATCGGCACAGGCATCGGCATGGCCGGGTTGGCTAAAGGGCTGATCATCACACTGGACAAGTCCTTGCGCAGCAGCTGCAATCCGTAGAATGTAAAGAATATCTGTACTTCATAACCCAAAGCAGCAGCAGTCGAAGCCAGGATGAATGGCGGATAAGCCATGTCCAGCGTGCCCTTTGATGCGATGATCGCCATTTTTTTTGCCATTTGATTCACCTCGAGTTGGTTAAGTTTGCAGCAGGTAACTTACTTTTTCTTCATGAAAAAAGTATATGCGCCCTTTGCTTCTTCTGTGGAAAGCAAAGTGTTGCCGGTTTGATCAGCAAAGGCCTGCATATCCTTGACCGCGCCGCAATCGGTGGCAACCAACTTGAGCACCTGCCCGGAAGCCATATCGGCGAGCGCCTTTTTCGTCTTCAGGATAGGTAATGGGCAGGACAAACCGCTTGCATCAAATTCTTTATCGAAATTCATAATCTCATCTCCTGCAAATTATAAAAAAACCAAAATAACCAGACTTGAATTCACTCAATATCTGATAGTCAGGCACGTGTTACTGATGCACACACTAGTTAATCAGGTTTCCAACGTCCATACCCACTAGGTGTTTATGGGATAACCCGTTAGGGTTAGGGCTGACACAAGGGAAAATCCATAGAGTTGCCATCACTCCCACTCCAATGCCGGGAAAACTCGGCTAATATTACGCCTGTTCACGAGATCAAACAATACCCATTTGCCTTGTTCCGAGTGGGTGGATTCCTCTATTGCTTGCTCCATGGACCTGCCCTTTTTGATGGCGGTGCGCACATCTTCGAGCAACGTGGAAAGATAACGGCTCTCGTTGTCCAGCGCGCCATGCCAGTCTGCCGTTACTGGGCCATGGCCGGGAATTGCACGTACTGCCGGAATATTACGAAGTTGCGCGATGACTTTCAGCCAACTTTTGATGTCCCCCTCAAAGGATGGCGTGCGCTCTATGAAAAGTAAGTCGCCAGTCCATAGCGTCGCCGTGGTGCTGTCAAATACAACAAGGTCATTGTCCGTATGAGCGGAAGGATACGCGGTCAGCTGCAGGATGCGCCCGCCCAGATCGATGGTTTGAGTGTTCTTGATAGCCAGCGTAGGTGAAATCACCTCACTGCCAATAGCATCTGCCGGGCCGACCCAGCTTGATTCAGTACTCAAATACACCTCCTTGCGCTGCGCCATGGCAGCAGCAAGGTTCTCGTGGCCGACGAAAGTGGGGTGGTCATCCTTGAATGCAACATTGCCCAACACATGATCAGGATGAACATGCGTATTGATGACATATAGAATAGGCAGATCAGTCACCTTGCGTATCGCCTCACGCAGCTGTTTCCCAATTTTTGGGGAACCGCCCGTGTCAATCACGGCTACACCTTTTTTGCCCACGATGAATCCGATATTGCAAATGTCCCCGCCGTACCCTACATTGATGTCCTTGTGTAGGCCATGATGGACGTAAATACCCGGTGCGGCCAACTCAACCGAAAGTGGTTCGGCATATGCGAATGCTGAACATGATATCGTGAGAAAAACAAAATATATTTTTAACATTAAAGCCCTTTTTGCTCGATGCAATAAAGATATTAAGACTGCTAATCCGCTCCTATCCACTGCAAATAGTACGTCTATTGTCGATTTCGAACAACACCCAATTGCATTTGTTCATCAATTTTGATTTTCGGGTTTGAAGCAAGCGGATATACTCTGCACTCGGTATCAACCATTCGCTGATTCAGGCAAAAAGTTCGCTACGATAATGCGAAATAGGGAAAAAATGAAACCCTTCATTTACTTGATTTCACTTGTTTTATTGGTTGCCAATTCGACCTATGCAGGCGAAGCTGCCATCAGGGCCGAAATGAGCAAGAAGTTCCCCTATTCAAAGATCCTCAGCATCAGCAAAACCCCTTATCTAGGGCTCTATGAAGTCGCTTTCGATGACCAGCTGGTCTATACCGACGAGAAAATGACTTATCTTTTTTCGGGCAATATTCTCGATTTGCATACGATGAAGAACTTGACCGAAGCGAGAGAAAAGCAGCTCTACGCAATCGAGTTCGATGCCTTGCCATTCGACCTGGCACTCAAGAATGTTAAAGGAAACGGCAAGAGAAGACTTGCCATTTTCACCGATCCAAATTGCCAGTATTGCAAAAAGCTGGAAAAAGAGATGGTCAACCTAACCGATGCAACGGTGTATATTTTCGTGATTTCGATACTTCCCGGGTCTGAAGAAAAGGCCAAGTCCATCTGGTGTTCACCCGACAAGCTCCAGGCATGGGAGGATCATATGTTGAGGGAAGTAGATCCGAAGTCGGATAACACCTGCGATACCGCAGATTTGACCAAAATTTCAAAGCTAGCGAAAAGACTGAGGATAAACGTAACACCTACTTTGATTTTTGAGGACGGCGTCATCAAGTCGGGCACAATGACACTTGATAAACTTGACCAACGTCTTACAGAATCGAACCCTTTGAATTAGCCTGAAAATAGCAGTTAAGATTGCAGGAGCGGTGTGCCCTCGATTAAGCAGTTCACGGTCACGGCCCGCTCCTGAAAAGTCCTACCCGACATCCACCATCACCATCAACTGCGCCGACCTACTTCAGCGCATCCTTGATAATGCCGGAAAGTAACTCATCCACCGCTTTGAGCGCCTGCTGCGAAGCCGGAGAGCCTGTTATTTGCGGCCTGCGATAAGCCACCCTGACTTCATGGGGCTTTTCCGGCACTACGTAAACGGAGATCACATAGGGACAATACACGATGTTGTCCGGATCAGCCTCCATCATCTTGCGCGACACCACAGCGCTACAGAACTCCAGCGCCTCGGCCTTGAGAAAAATCTGCCGACTGTTCCCCAGATCCTTGCCGGTACGCTCTAGCATCTCACCCACATGCGAGACATTATTTACCACCATTCCCCGCTCGGTGATCGCCATTTCGACCGCATCTTTGGCGTCGTCAAAGCTGCCCGCTTTGGTGAAGACCACCATGTATTCGCCCGCGGCCAGCGCACCCTGCAATGATCCGGCAAAAAGCACTGTTACTAACAATACGGTTCTAAGCATGGGGCTCTCCTTGCGATTCAAAAGTTTATTTTAATCTAAAAGTGATTTGCTGATTTCCCGTGAATTGAAAGCCGGGATGCGCCAGTATTTTTGTATCGACGAAAAAAAGCCCACCAGATAATCTGGTGGGCTTTCATCGATTTCCAAGAATCAGATATCGCTTGCTTAGAATGCTGCCGTCACTTGCACGCTTACCTTGGTACTTACGGTATTAAGGTTAGCATTGGCGCTGTTACATTGTGCTGATGGCGCCCCTGCGGTCAGACCCGTGCACTTGAAATCGCGCCACTCGTAGTTGAATGTTACCCGTGACATGGGGTTATAGACGTACTGCGTTCCCACTGTCCATTTGCTGAACGCGTGCTCATCGGGACGGCCTGTATTTAGCTCCACAGTATCGTAACGCGCATCCAATTCCCACTTGGTATTAGGAATGTACCAGCCGCCATCCAGATACCAGCCGTAGCCCTTCGCATTGGCTCCGTTTCCAGCAGCAGTATTGGTGAAATAAAAGTTAGGCTTGTCCTGGCCTTCAAAGATCATCCCATTGGCTTCGATGTATTCAGCCGTGACGCGGAACAGTGAGTCTATTAATTTCGCGCCTACGCCGGAACGTTTACGGTCATAGAGTTGAGTATTAGCATCAGCGGCAACACAGGCGTTAGGAACAGCACACACAGTGTTATCCAGCAGCCGCTGACCTGACTGATTCCAAGCGAACAGCTTCAAGCCATGCTTATAGGCACCTGTGCCACCATCTAGGTTCTTCTCGGTAGACAGATAAAAATAGGTGTCATATTTGCCATCGACGTTGTTGAACTGGATGCCGCTACCTTGGCCGAGCATCGCTGCATAGGTCAATTTCCAGTCGTTATCCATTTTGAAGGAATCGAACACCTGGATGCCCGTGTCGCGGAAGCCGCTAACCGGTGTGGTAAATTTATTCAAGCCAGCGCCGTTCTGCAGCTGCCCTGCCGTATAAGGGTCAGTGTTGCCGGTGGGATCCAGAGTACCAGCACCAGTACAGTTGGCAGAAGCTACGCAGGGTGTCCACATCGGATTGGGTAAGCGCTCCAGCAACAGTTGGTTGGTGACTTCGGTAAAATTGACATATTCCATTGTTGTGAGGCTCTGCAAACCCTCATCTGAGCCGGGAGTCTTGAACATGCCGACACGGATGCGGGCGCCATCGATGTAGTTCAGGGTGACACTGGCATCAGTAACAACAGCTCCATTATTGAAGGTTCCACCGGAACCGTTGCCACTCGCGTTTGTAGCTGCGTTGCCAGCCTCCATCAAAAACGCATAATTGATGTGCTCGTCAAGCGGAAAACCCGTGCCACGCAAACCGAACTGCAAATGGCTTAGTTGGATGCCGGACTGGGCGTTCAAATTGGGGCCGAGCAGTTTAGCGGGGACATATCCACCTGCGGTATTGGCCGGGCTGTTGTCCTTCTGATAGTTGACCTGAACGAAGCCCCAAGGCTTAGCACCTATGGAGGCACCGGTCGGCTCAGTACCTTGCAGCATGATCCAGTCAACTGCGCTGGCTGTTCCAACTGCTGCGAAACCCAATGTGAACGCAGCGCTGAGCAGTGTGCGCTTGAATAATTTCTTATCTACCATTTTGTTACTCCTCTATTAAAATGCTATAAATAATGATTGCTTAATTCTGACAGGATTACCTGAAAAATGAATTAGTAGTCAATTTCGGCGTGGATTAGGGTTTTACGTAAATGTAGCCCTGCTTGACCAGTTCGCCGATACGCACGATGCCGCCAGGCACAACCTTGGCAACTTTATTGAATTTCGGCTCATAGCCCAGTTGAGTGGTCCAACCTTTAATCGTAACTCCGCAAGCAGAAAACTTCACACCGCTCTGGGAAAGTGAATCGACACGTTGAGCATTGACGTTATTCTCAGTCAACAGGCGCAGGCCGGGGCCATAGGCAACAATCTCGATTTCTACTGCACCGGGCGGGTAAGCCGCCAACAGATTCGAGGCATTGTTTAGAATGAGTTCCTGCTTGGATGGGTCCAGGTCGCTGATGTGCAGGACGTATTTGTAGTCGGCGAAAGTTGCCTCGGCTGCAGACACTGTGGGCACAGCGGTCAGCATCATGAAAAAAGATGTCATGACGAGGAAAATTGATCGAGAATAATTAAGCATCGTTTGTCTCCAGAATTTTGTGAAAGTAGTAAACGTGGTGTATGTATTGATAAGTACGCGCGGGTTAAGCAGTTATCCCTTACGACACAGGTAATGATTTAATTTTTGCATTGTTCTCCCATTTGAATTGTAGAGGCCCCATGAGCGGGACCACGTTATTTTAATTATTATAGTTTTTATTATCCTCGTATTACATTTTTGAGTCGAGGACATTGCAGTGTTGCTTAAGCAAAAACTGTATTGCAAACAATATTCCCTGAAGTTTTCGAGAACTGATGAATATTCGGATATTTCCAACTACTTGTCAACGCCGATTAGAACTGGCTTATATAGATATCTCTTGGCTTAATTAGGTCCGCGTGGCCTTTCATTTAACTTCTTTATTCTTATAAGTTGTAAACGATGCTTTTTTGCAGGCACCTTCCACCACGCATTTAGCCAGAAGCAAGAAGTCATTCACGTCTTTTACAGTTCCGGGGAAGCGAGTGATCAGCTTACCTTCAAGGTCATAAAAATCAAATACTGGAGTTCCATATACGCTTTGTTCCACGCTGAAAGCCTTTTCTGTGGTTTCCTTGCCATTGAAATCCTGCAAGGGAAGATCACCGCGGATATCGATCGGAAATATCAAAAAATGCTTATGATAATATTCCTGCACCTCGCTCTGATTGAGAATGGTATTTTTCATGCGAAGACAAAATGGACATCCCTCCTGTTCGTACATGACCAATATGCCCGTCTTGCCATCCTGCTTTGCTGTGGCCAACTCAGCCTTGAAATCGCCCATTTTCATGTCAAAGAAATTTTGCTCCGCATCTCGCGTTTCGGCAAAACTTGTTCCAAAGCTGAGTAGGAATATCAAACCCGCAGCAATTATTTTCATGGTCTTATCCAATTCAATTATTTCGTTGTAACGCCTGCGTTCACGCAACCAAACCGCTAGGCTTGATCCTGTTTACTATTGGCGGGCATGCTGTGAGCGGCATATTATCTCACTAGAAACTGGCGTTGGACACCAGGAATGGACACGAATTCAAATTAGCTGTGGGGCTAAGATTGGTCTGCGGCGTAACCCTTTAATCTTGCGCCAACCATAAATCTGGCTGGGTCTGGCTTCAGATATTCAGGACTTAACTTTGATAGGGTGCGCGACCAGCCACGCACCCATGAGGAAACAAACAACTTACGACACTGACAAGCTGGCCGATGACTTCAGTTTTAACCGAAGTAAATCAGGATTCTCTCATCATGATGCTGTACTGTATTTTCATGGTAATTGCAGAACCCGCGATAATGGATGCAAACGCCAGAAGAGAACCTAAAGAGAGTGTCGACACCCCGGTTATGCCCTGACCGATGGTACAACCCATGGCGGTTACACCGCCAAACCCCATCAGCATGCCTCCGATGATGTGGTACAGCATGTCCTGCGCAGAGGAAAAAGCTTCCCAGCGGAAGGTTTTTGTAACCATGGCGTAAAGGAAGGATCCAAGAACAACGCCAAATACTGTGGCAACTCCAAAGGTGATGATGTTGGAAGCATCGGTCCAGTATGCCCAATATTCAAGCGTGTAGGCGGAAGGAGCAATAAAGGACATTGATTCTGCCAAGTGGGAATTAGTACCCAAAAAGGTCATTTCAAGCGTATCTGGATTTTCGGCAAAGCCGAGATGCCCGGTGACATACCAGCCGCCAATTACGATCAGGCCGATGATAAAGCCAGCGAGGTTATTATCCAGACTTTTGCGGAAAGCTTTATCCTTGAAAACAAAAATCAACAGCCCCAATCCGAACACACTGGCTATTGCCAACTGAAGAGTATTGGAAGGCAGCCCGCCTAGGCCGGACATGAATGCTGGAAGTGTTTGACCATGCTCGAAACGGACAGTAACGGCAGGAGATTGCAATACATTGACACGAAATGCACCTAGGATTCCTTTTAGGGTGGCTATTGCAGAAAACCCTAAAAAGATGAATACGACGATTGATTTCAAGCTGCCGCCTCCGACGCGTACCAGCGTTTTGTTACCACAACCTCCGGCAAGCGTCATACCGACACCGAAGCAAAATCCACCTACGATGAAGGCGAGCCACGGAAAACTATTACCGGTATATATACTCTTGGTCAAATCGATAGAACCAAAATATGCAAGCATATTAGTACCGACCACCGCCACTGCAATTGCAAGCAGCCAAGCGCGCATTCGCCCCCAGTGCTCCATATTAACGACATCGGAAATAGCACCCATGGTACAAAAGTTGGTCTTGTTAGCAATAAAACCGAAAACAATACCCAAACCAAACCCGCTCCAGACAATAGTTTTGATCAGAACCGCTGCTTCCATATCATGTATCTCTCAATAATTAGTGAAAATATCCAAAATTAAACCGGGCAATACAACAGCCAAATCATGCAATTCCCACGTTATCCTGCACACCTATCAGTTTTGGCAAGTTGAGTTTTCGCGGTGTGATGACTTTTTTGTCACGCAGATAACCTGACACAACATCCCAGATCGGTTCGCCGGTCGCGCCTTCTGCCACTGGCGCCCACCCCGCCACCTTGTACTTCTTGTTGGGATCAAGCGCCTTGCCTTTAAGCATCATATTGTTGATTCGTTTGCCCATGCCTTTTTGTAAATCACAGGTATAGCTGATGCCGCCGACGCGTACCATGTCCCCGCCTTGCTGTTTGTATGGGTCGGGGTTGAACAGATTGTCGCAGACATCTTCCATGATGTCCTTGATGGTTTCTCCGGTCATTTCGGTGAGGGTCGACTGGGGATAGGTGATCGCGGTCTGGTCCATCACGTGCTCAAGTGTGATGGCTTCGCCCGGTAACAGCGAAGTACCCCAGCGGAAACCCGGAGAAAACGCCGCGTCCGCACCCTTCACTTCCATTAATGCATCCAGAATCAATTGGTCGAAGGTACCGTTGAAATTACCCCGGCGGTACAGCATGCCTTCGGTCACAGCCAGTTTTTCTGCCAGCTTGGCTTCATAAGGTGCGCGTATTTTCTTGATCAAGTTTGCCATTTCAGCATCAGGCTCGATCAGGTTCGCGAATACAGGCAATAATTTATATTTAATGCCGGCGACCTTGCCGTTCTTGACATCAATATCCATCACGCCGAGAAACTTGCCGTTGGAACCAGCATTGGTTACCAAGGTTTGTCCGCCTGCATTCTTTACTGTGATCGGTGCTGGAATGCCGTCATGAGTATGGCCGCCCATAATGGCGTCAATGCCGATGACCCTGCTTGCCATCTTTAAGTCCACATCCATACCATTGTGAGACAGCAACACAACGACTTGTGCACCTTTAGCACGTGCTTGATTGACAACCAGTTGCATATTGTCATCCTGGATACCAAAGCTCCAGTCTTGAACCATGTATCGCGGATTGGCTATCGGCGTATATGGAAATGCCTGACCGATGATTGCGACCGGAATATTATTAATGTGTTTGATTACATATGGCTCAAAAACCTGGTCACCAAAATCGTTGGTCTTGATGTTTTGTGCTACGAATTCCACGTTACCCTTAAAATCATTATCAACGATCTGCTTCACCCGCTCCGCGCCCAGTGTAAATTCCCAGTGACCTGTCATCACATCCACGCCCAGCAACTTTGCAGCATCCACCATATCTTGCCCCTTGGTCCACAGTGCAGTGGCCGAACCTTGCCATGTGTCTCCACCATCTAGCAACAATGAACCAGGGCGGCTGGCACGGATTTTCTTGACCAACGTCGACAAATGGGCAAATCCGCCTACTTTTCCGTAGGTGCTGGCAGCTTTTTCAAAATTTAGGTAAGTGAATGCATGAGCTTCTCTCGTTCCGGGCTGGATGCCAAAAGCCTTGAGCAATTTTTCACCAACAATGTGTGGAGCTTTGTTCTTGCTTTGCCCCAAACCTATGTTGACATTGGGTTCCCGAAAGTAAATCGGCATCAATTGAGCATGACAATCGGTGAAATGCATCAAGCAAACATTTCCGAAGGAGGGTAGATCATAGAAATCTCCAGCATTATCTGCAGACAACACCGAACGACTGTTCAGAGCTAAACCTGAGGCTGCCGCCACCGCCAGCATCTGCATAAATTCGCGACGGTTCATGGACATTAGAGTACTCCCGAAAGGAATTTTGAAAACTAAAAAAAACGGATTAACCGGACGAGTAGTCCGTGTTAATCCGTTGCACTGATATTACTTGCGGAATACTGGAGTCTGCATAGGCAGATCATTACTCATGTAGGTCAGGTAATATTCCAGGTTATTGTATTCCTCGCTATTTGCATTTTTCGGTTCCGCACGTACGTTCTTTTCGCATTGTTTGAAACGTCCTTGCAGCGTTACAATATCAGTACCACCGCGAAACTCCGGCCAATGAGATGCCTGACCCATCATCATGGAAAGTTGTTCGCTACGTATGAATTTCCCGCCATTCTGGACGTGGCAGCTCTTGCAGGAAAAATTCAACTGGCCGTTCCGAGTATTGTAATAATCTTTACCTTTCTCATAGGCGGCCACTGCGCCAGCACCCTCCACTTTGACATGTACTTTCATACCATCAGACAGGCTTCTGGCATAGGCTGTAACCAGACCCATATCCTTTTCTCCGTATTTCAGCTCTTGCTCGCCGTTTGTTTTCAGGCAAGCATTAATTGCACCTTCGAAAGTCACTACCCGATTGGTGGCATTATCAAATAAGGGATAGTTTCCAGCAACATTCTTTCCGCCATTTGGGAAGCAAGAAGCATAATTCTTGCCGTTCTTGAATGGTGTCTCCCACATTGCTTTGCCTTTGTCCAGATCGATGGAATAGGATGGAAATGCCATCATTTCATCGTACTGACTCTTGGCATCAGGATTCATAGCTAGTGCACCGTAAATATAGTCGTCGAACTTGATATCAGGTATGGTTTGTTTGTAATGATTGAGCATCGCGGTACGATCTGCCACGGGGTTCGCTGGTTCTTTTCCCATAGAAGCGCAGCCTACGATCAATCCTGCGATTATGATATATGTTAGTGTCTGTTTCATGTCGTTCTTTCCCCTTGGTTGGAAGAATCAAATGTTCTCAAATACTATAGTCTGAATCAGGCAACGACCGCTTCGCCATCAAACTTGTTGCCGAGATTGTCGACAGCGTTGATACCTACTTTGTCTCCTGGTTTTGCACCCTTGATCTTGAAGCCGATAAATGGGTTTTTTGCAACCGCGGCCCCCCATTGCGCTTCAATCACTGTCTTGCCATTCAATGTTGCAACGACCTGATTGATAAAATGTGCGGGTATCAATTTTTCGGTTTTTGGGTCCTTCTGTAGTCCGGTGTCCATTGCATGTTGGAGCAGTACTTTCACATCAACCGATCCACCTTCCATTGTCGCGCGTATTTTCATCGCATCAGCCATCTTCGTATCCTCTTCAAAATTGTCAAATAATTAACAGATAATGTGAATTCCCAAATCGGTCAAGCCGGCTTAGCCGCCACAGCCGCCGATTGTCACCTTGACTTCACGGCTAGTAGTGTAATTTTTACCGCCCGCCTTAACCGAAACTCGTACGACTGAAGTTTTGGCCATTTTTATACGTGTTGAAATATAGGCTTCGGCACCATTTGAAAAACTGAAATCAGCAATCAATGGTGTAGGATTTTTTTCCACAAAAATTGCTATGGAGGTAGTTCCGGGAATATTGCTGGTAGCCGTTATTGGCACTACAGCACCGTTTTCTGCAATATCAGGTGCCTTGAGCAAGATATCACTACTTTCAGTAGCTCCATCATAACCTGTATTTTTCAATGATTCGGCTATATCCTTTGAAGTAAATGCGACGGTATTCCATGCTGCGGCTAATGCTGCACCCGGTTTTAACATGCCTGCTGCGATTGCGACAGCCACTGTTCCAATACTGCCAGCGCTTTTTAGAAACGCTCTACGAAATTGATTCATATCACACCTTTCAAATTTAAATTCAACCTTAAAGACCCAGTATGTAATCAGTAACCAGATCAATTTCCTGTTCCGTCATAATTTTATTCCGGCCAAAAGGAGGCATTACTGAATCTGGATTATTAGCAGTTGCATCCCAGATTTGGGCCCTTAATTTGGCACGGTCGGAATAGCGATCCTTCATTTTCGCAAGAGGAGTACCAATATTGCCTGGTGCCTCAGCCTTTTTTTCGCTTGGTATCAAGTGGCACGCAATGCAATTGCCCTTCTTTCTATCGAAGGCCAGAGTCTTTCCATCTGCCGGCTCTTCAGCATAACTCAAGTTTGCTACACTCAGAGAGGCTAAAAGTGAAAATAAAATCGTTGTTTTAATGCGCATTAAAATCTCCTCCTTTTCGTTAGGTAACTAACTGTAACAAAATTTACATCAACTTCAACTTGATTACAACAAAATTCTATAAACGACGGACGATTTCGATTTGAGCAACCAATATTAATATTAACCTGTACTCCAACCTCGAGGGCGTTTCATGCCAGCAATCTTGCATGCTTGTTTCACGTATCCATATGGAAACAACTCGAAAATCTTGTTGCGTGATTCTGGGCCCATTCGTTCCGCAAGATGCTTCATTACGTGACGCACATCGGGCGCTATTTGATGTTCTGTATAATATTCACGCATGAAGCGAATCGCATCCCAATGATCATCAGTAAGGCTGATATTTTCTTGCTGGGCAAATTCTCTGCCTAAGTCTTCATTCCAATCATGAGGCTCTAACAAATAGCCTTCTTCGTCAACGGTAGGGCGCGGCACAATTTTTCCTCAATTAAACTTTCCAAGCAATACATTTTTAAACATCTAGGTTTTTAACTCCCAGCGCATTCTTCTCTATGAACGCACGGCGCGGTTCGACAATGTCACCCATCAAGGTTGTGAAAATTTCATCAGCAGATATCGCGTCTTCTATTCGTACCCTTAGCAGAATACGGTTCTTCACATCCATGGTAGTTTCCCATAGTTGTGACGGGTTCATCTCACCCAATCCTTTGTAGCGTTGAATATTGACACCACGTTTGGCTTCTTCTAGCAGCCATTCAATAGCTTGCTTGAAACTGTTTATTGCACGTTTTTGTTCTCCTCGTGCGATGTACGCACCAGCACCGATGAGGCCATTCAATACTTCCGCAGCCTGGCGAATCTGTACATAATCACTACCTTTCAGGAAGTCCCGGTCCATGTAACTGACCGAATAATTACCGTGATAAAGCTTTTCCAGACGCATACGATATTCACCTGCTTCATCTGTTTCCAATACTACTTTGATGCTACCGCCACATGCCGCTTCGAGCTGCTTTGCACTATTTTGCGCTTGTTTTGCGTCATCAAGCGACAGTGTGGGCAACAAGAGCAGGGCGTGACTGGCTTCTGGTGCAGTAAATCGCGATAAACGATCAATTACCGCCTCGGCAAGAAAGTATTGCTTTGCAATTTGCTCCAGTGCATCGGACTGGATCGGACTGGCATCAGCAGCTGGATACAACACGGCATTATTAAGCGCCGATTTGAGCATATAAATTTTCATTTCCTGGTCATCTTTGAGATAACGCTCTTCTTTGCCTTGCTTGATCTTGTACAGCGGCGGTTGCGCGATGTATATGTGACCGCGCTCAACCAGTTCCGGCATTTGCCGGTAGAAGAAAGTAAGTAGTAATGTTCGAATATGAGATCCGTCCACGTCCGCATCAGTCATGATAATAATGCGGTGATAGCGAAGTTTGTCGGCATTGTATTCATCTTTACCAATGCCCGTACCCAACACTGTAATCAAGGTTGCTATTTCTTGCGAAGCAATAAGTTTTTCAAAACGGGCTTTTTCCACATTTAAAATCTTGCCTTTGAGCGGCAAGATTGCCTGAAACTTGCGATCGCGTCCTTGTTTAGCCGAGCCTCCTGCGGAGTCGCCCTCGACTAAATATAGTTCAGACAATGCGGGATCTTTTTCTTGACAGTCAGCCAGTTTTCCTGGCAAACCCATACCGTCCAACACACCTTTGCGGCGAGTCAGATCACGTGCCTTACGTGCAGCTTCACGGGCTCGGGCGGCCTCAATGATTTTATTGACGATGATTTTTGCATCAGCTGGTTTTTCCAGGAGGAACGCACTCATTTGTTGAGCAACCAGATCTTCTATAACTGGGCGCACTTCCGAAGAAACTAATTTGTCTTTTGTTTGTGATGAGAATTTGGGGTCTGGCAACTTTACCGATAACACCGCGGTCAGGCCTTCTCGCATATCATCGCCGGTGGTTTCAACTTTAGCTTTTTTTGCCAACTGTTCTGCATCTATATATTGATTCAAAGTGCGTGTCATTGCAGCTCGCAACGCGGTTAAATGTGTACCTCCATCACGTTGCGGAATATTATTAGTGAAGCATTGCACGCTTTCCTGGTAGGAGTCATTCCACTGCATTGCAATTTCAGCTGTGATCCCGTCTTTTTCGCCTATCGCGTAAAAAACTGTTGGATGAAGAGCAGATTTATTGCGGTTCATATACTCTACAAAACCCTTTATACCGCCTGTAAATGCAAAATTTTCTTCTTTGCCATCACGGTGATCAATCAGTGCAATCTTTACGCCGTGATTTAGAAACGATAATTCGCGCAAGCGTTTTGCCAAAATATCAAAGTGAAATTCTACTAATCCAAAAGTTTCTTTTGCTGCTAAAAAATGAACTAGAGTGCCTCTCTTTTTTGATTCTCCTACCACTTTAAGTGGTGCTACCGGATCTCCATGATTGAATTCCATGAAATGTTCTTTTCCATCACGATAGATCGTCAGCTTCAACCATTCAGACAATGCATTTACAACTGATACCCCTACACCATGTAATCCACCTGATACTTTATAGGAATTGCTGTCAAACTTTCCTCCTGCATGAAGGATCGTCATTATCACTTCAGCAGCTGATCTGTTTTCTTCCTTGTGTATATCTGTTGGAATGCCTCGGCCGTTATCACTTACACTGATGGAATTATCAGCATGAATCGTGATGTTGATCTCATTACAATATCCAGCCAACGCTTCATCGACTGCGTTATCAACAGCTTCAAATACCATGTGATGCAAACCAGTTCCATCATTAGTATCGCCAATGTACATACCAGGACGCTTTCGTACTGCTTCTAGGCCTTTAAGTACTTTTATGCTAGTGGAAGTATATTCAGTCATTTCTATTTGTCTTTCTTTTAGAAAAGGATATTAAATTCGCATTGGCATGACTACGTAGCGAAAATCCTCATTTTGCTGTGTTGTCATCAATATGCTGCTGTTTGGATCTCCGAATGAAAATACTGCGGTTTCTCCGCTAATATTATTTAACCCATCCATTAGATAATTAACATTAAATCCAATATCAAGCGCTTCTCCGTGATAATCCGTTTCAATATCTTGTTGTGCTTCTTCTTGTTCGCTGTTACTGCTGATAATGCTCAGGTTTTTTTCTGTCAATACAAATCGAACACCGCGAAATTTTTCGTTTGATAATATTGCAGCTTGTTGTAGTGCTTGTTGAATCATCGCTCTATTCATAATCAGATGATTATTATATTTTGGTATTACTCTTTCATAGTCTGGAAACTTTCCTTCTATTACTTTTGAAATTAACGTTATATTTGAAAATTTTGCTATTACCTGTTGCTGTGAAAACTCTAATTCAACTTCATCTTCATTATCACTTAATAATTTGGATAATTCTGTAACAGCTTTTCGTGGCAATATAATTTCTTGTTTCTCATTATTTTCTTCAATAGCTATAAGATTGTAAGCCAGTCTATGCCCATCTGTAGCGACCGCTTTCAGTGTATTCCCTTCGACAATCAACAATACGCCATTCAGATAATAACGAACATCTTGTTGAGCCATTGAGTATTGTACTGAAAGTAGCAATTTTTTTAATGTTGTTTGTTTTAATATTATTTTTTTTGAATTTGATATTTGTGAATTTAATTTAGGAAAGTCTTGAGCGGGTAGAGTTTGCAAACTAAATCTGCTTTTGTTGGATTTTATTTGTGCTTTATTTTCTTTTAGTTCGATTGAGACTTTACTTTCATCAGGCAGTATACGAAGAATTTCCTGAATCTTTTTACCACCAACTGTAATTGCTGTGGTTTCCTCATCGTTTATTTTTAAGTCTATCTTAGTTGTAATTTGAATTTCCATATCCGTTGCAGTAAAACGGATCACATTTCGTTGTTTTTCAATCAATACATTGGATAGGATTGGCAATGTTTGTTTTTTTTCAACTATGCCAATAATTATTTGCAATGGTTTGAGAATAATCTCTTTGTCTAGATTCTTAATAAACATAATATGATTTCCTAATAAGACTAATAATGGTTATTGTTAAAGCTTGTAAGTTTAAAAATATATTCAAAAATAAATAGATAAGTTAATATATTTCCAATTGTTTGGTTGTTGATATAACACTACATCAATGTGTATAAGTTTTTTTTTTCTGTTTTTAATTTAGTTACTCACATTTTATCAACAATAATCCATATGTTTTATCCCCTTAGTATTTGAAGAAGAATTTTATAATCCGCGTCTATTGTTGTATCGCTGGCTCTTAGATCAGATATTGTTTTGCATGCATGTATGATGGTTGAATGATCTTTTCCGCCAAATGAATTACCTATTTCTGGCAGACTCATACTAGTCAGTTCTCTTGCAAGTGACATTGCTATTTGTCTTGGTCGCGTTAGATTCCTGGTGCGCTTTTTTGAAAGCAATTCTGCCATTTTTAAACGATAATAGTCTGCTACTGTTTTTTGTATATTATCAATTGAGATTTGTCGTCTCTGCGCAACAAGAATATCTTTTAATGCTTCCTTTGCAGTTTCTACTGATATATTGCGCTTGTGAAATTTTGCATATGCCTCTACCCTTTTTAAGGCACCCTCAAGTTCACGTACATTTGAATTAACATGTTTTGCAACAAAAAAAGCAACCACTTCATCAAGAGCATAACCGTTTATTGCGGCTTTTTTCAAAAGTATAGCCACACGCATTTCCAACTCTGGAGGTTCAATGGCTACAGTTAGTCCCCAGCCAAATCGAGAAACCAGCCGACTTTCCAGCCCAACTATTTCTTTAGGAAATGTATCGCTGGTTAAAATTACTTGTTTTTGCGAGTCTACCAGCGTATTAAACGCATAGAAGAATTCTTCTTGTGTTTTGGCTTTACCAGCAAAAAACTGTATATCATCAATTAGTAAGACATCAAGCGAGTGGTAAAATTGTTTGAACTCTTCAAATTTGTTTGTTTGATACGCGCGAACTACATCTGCAACATATCTTTCGGCATGCATGTAGCATATTTTTGCATGAGGGTGGTTAAGCTTAATTTGATTGCCAATTGCTTGTAGTAGGTGTGTTTTACCGAGACCAACGCCACCATAAACAAATAATGGATTGTAAGAAACGCCAGGCAGCTCTGCTACTTGTGTGGCAGCCGCAAAAGCTAATTGGTTGGCTTTGCCAATGACAAAATTTTCGAAAGTTAGGCTAGGGTTCAGTTTTCCATAGCCACGAAATGAAGTTTCTATCTTGGGTTTACTCTCAACTAATATTGTTGTTTTTTCAAGAGGTGTCGACTTGGGAGAGTTCGTTAATGCTGTGGTCTCGTTGACGCGAAATTCAAAATGGGGAACCTGTGAGTAGGCTATTTCTGCATGACGACAAATTTCTGGGAAAAACCGTTCTTGAACCAGTTTTAAGGTAAAGCTATTAGGTGCTGTAAGGATCAGTGAGCCGTTTTCACTCTTTAGGACCAGCGGTTTTATCCACGAGTTATATTGTTGCTGCGGCAGGTTCTTTTCGAATGAGCGCAGGCATGAGTCCCAAAAAGAAATATCCTGCATGATTTGATGTGGGAAGTTTATTCGTCTACGAAAAAAGTTGGCGCATTCTACAGTGCAAAAGTAAACTTATCCACAGGCTGAAAAGTAAATTAAACTTGACACATGATGCTTAAGGCTTTGTAATAGCGAGCTTTACGATTTGCCAAGGATATAGACATGAAACGTACATACCAACCGTCAGTAACCAAAAGAAAGCGCACCCATGGTTTTTTAGTGCGAATGAAAACTCGTGGAGGCCGCGCTGTCATCAATGCACGTCGTGCCAGAGGCCGTGCAAGACTCGCAGTTTAAACAATATGCTGGCGCCAAATTTACCGCCGAGCATAGATTGTTGTGCAAAAGTGACTTTGACCGAGTAATTAAAGCTCAAAACATTTCAGATCAATATGTTAGGGTTTTTTTTGTTGGTAACTTTACGGGCAATGCCAGATTAGGAATTATTGCTGGCAAGAAATTTTTACCTAGAGCAGCCGACCGTAATCGCACTAAAAGAGTTATTCGAGAAGCGTTTCGTCAGCATCACATCAAATTTAGAAATATTGACGTGGTTGTAATGTTGAGACATGGCTGTACTCAAAAATCAGGTGTCCGATCCGATAGCTTGGACAACCTGTTTAGCCTGGTAGAAAACCGATGCGTAGATTTGTAATCAAACTGATACATGGCTATCAATATCTAATCAGTCCGCTCAGTCCGCCAACTTGCAGGTTTACACCCACTTGTTCTCATTACACTTGTGAGGTTTTAGAAAAAAACGGCGTAGTAAGAGGAGGTTGGCTCAGTATTAAACGATTACTACGTTGTAACCCATGGAATCCCGGTGGATACGATCCTGCACCCTAAGTCGTTTGGTGTGAAACGTTGAACGTGACCTCAGATGAATCTGCATTAAGTCAATTAGTTATTGTTTATAAATGAATATTGTTTATCTCTTAAGCATCGTATTCATGCTCAACGTTGTAGTTATTATCCCCGCTAACATTTAGGCTTAAATCATGGATTTACAAAGAATTTTTTTGTTTTTAATTTTTGCCTTTTCGTTAATGATGATTTGGGATGGTTGGCAACGCCATACAAATCCTATTATTCAGCAGAGCATTTCAAGTGATGTCTCCAAGCCTCATACTCAATCACTTGATAGTCCAAGTTCCTCTGTTTCAAAAACAAGTCCTGTGCCGGATTTACCTGCTACTATCAAAAATTCAGGTCAATCCGTTACCATTCAACAGAAAATTCAGCAGGCAACTGGAAAATCCATACATGTAAAGACCGATTTTTTTGAGGCAGAGATAAATACCATAGGTGGGGATATCACCCGTCTGTCATTATTGAAGCATTCGGATGGACAGGACAAAAATAAGTCGTTAGTGCTTTTCCAGCGTGGAAATGGAACGCATAATTATATTGCGCAAAGCGGACTGCTTGGTGCGGATGTGCCTAACCACAACAGTTTGTATGTTTCGGAAAAGGATCAGTATGAGATTTCTGGAAATGCCGAATTTGTTCAGGTACGACTGAATAGCGAGAGTGATTCAAAGCTAAAAGTTTCCAAAGTAATTACATTCCATAAGGGAAGTTATTTAATCGACGTTGCTTATGAATTAGAAAATTCGGGTTTACAGGCAGTGTCAGCCAGTAGTTATTATCAGGTGGTTCGAGATAGTGTTGCGCCGGCTGGAGGATCACGTTTTTTGCCAACCTATACTGGCGCCGCTGTCTATACCGACAAATCAAAATTCAAAAAAATAGAATTTGCTGACATAGAAAAAGGCAAGATTGACTATCCAAAACAAGCCGATGACGGCTGGATTGGGATTCTGCAGCACTATTTTGTTGTTGCATGGTTACCGAAAGAAAAGACCAGCCGCGAGTATTTTACCCGCAAGCTCGATGGAGACTCATATGCAGTAGGGTTGGTCCTGCCGAGCTTGGTTATTGAACCCGGCCAGAAAGCTTTCGTTAGTTCCAGCCTCTATGCAGGCCCGACTGAATCTAGTCTGGATAAAATTGCTCCTGGTTTGGGTTTAACGGTGGATTACGGATGGTTGACGATCATTGCTACTCCTTTGTTCTGGGTAATGACGTTGTTCAACAGTTGGACCCACAATTGGGGTATCGCCATCATTCTTCTAACCGTCCTGATTAAACTGATTTTTTTCCCGCTTTCGGCGGCCAGTTACCGCTCTATGGCCAAGATGCGCTTGGTTGCACCAAAACTGGAGAAGATCAAGCAACAGCATAGTGATGATCGCGAGCAGCTAAATCGCGCCATGATGGAATTGTACAAAACCGAGAAGATCAATCCGCTGGGAGGTTGTTTGCCGGTACTGGTCCAAATCCCGGTTTTTATAGCGCTGTATTGGGCCATCTTGTCGAGCGTAGAGATGCGTAACGCGCCATTCTTTGGCTGGATAACCGACTTGTCGGCAGCAGATCCATACTATGTTCTGCCGTTGATCATGGGAGCAAGCATGATCGTACAGATGAGTCTTAATCCAAAACCACCTGATCCCCTGCAGGCCAAAGTGATGCAAATCATGCCTATAGCGTTCAGCGTGATATTTTTCTTTTTCCCCGCCGGATTGGTTTTGTACTCCATCGTGAATAACCTTCTTTCCATTGCTCAACAGTGGGTTATCACACGAAATGCCGAGAAGGAGAGCAAAGGTGTCGTCCCGAAACGTTGATACCATTGCCGCTATTGCTACTGCACAGGGGCATAGTGGAGTTGGGGTAATACGTATTTCCGGACATGGCACCGAGGTGGTGGCAAACGGGATTCTAGGTAAGCTACCCGCTGCACGACATGCCACTTATGGCAACTTTTTGGATGAAAATGGTGATGTGCTTGATCACGGCATCGCTTTATTTTTTCCCGCCCCACATTCCTACACTGGCGATGATGTTCTTGAGCTGCAAGGACACGGCGGTCCCGCCGTGTTGCAAATGATATTAAGTCGATGCCTTGATTTGGGTGCTCGTTTGGCTCAACCCGGTGAATTCACACGCCGTGCTTTTCTGAACGACAAACTTGATCTGGCACAAGCTGAAAGTGTCGCGGATCTGATAGAAGCCAATACATCGGAGGCCGTGCGCAGCGCTGTGCGTTCTTTGTGCGGGGATTTTTCTGCCACCATCCATGAACTGATTGATGAGCTTATCAACCTGCGTATGCTGGTTGAAGCGATGCTTGATTTCCCGGAGGAGGATGTTGAGGGCACAGACATCGACCGGCGAAATGCTTTGCTCAATGATATCCAACTGAAATTACGGAATACGCTGGACACTGCGAAACAGGGCAGCCTGTTGCGTGAGGGCGCACATATTGTTATTGCTGGGCAACCGAACGTGGGGAAGTCCAGTCTGCTGAATCGATTGTCCGGTGAAGAGGTCGCGTTAGTTAGTGATATTCCAGGTACTACTCGAGATGTCATACGCCAGGCGATCCAGATTCGTGGGGTGCCATTGCACATCATGGATACAGCGGGACTGCGTGAATCCCAGGACGCCATAGAAAATATGGGTATAGCCCTGACCCATCAAACCCTGCACCGTGCAGATTTGATCATGCTGCTGTTGGATGCCAGTCAGGGGATTACGATACAAGATCAGGCAATTCTTGCCAGCTTGCCAGCTGACATTCCTCGACTGCTAGTCTTTAACAAGGTGGATCTGTCGGGCGGCACAACTCCTCTTTACCACCAACGGGATAATGCCAATATCTATGTATCTGCTAAAACTGGCGATGGTTTGGAAGAGTTGCGCGTCAAGTTGTTGGAAGCAGTTGGCTGGCGCGACCGGGAAAGCGGTACTTTCATGGCACGTGAACGGCACTTGCGCGCTTTGAAGTCGGCGCAAACTCACCTGATTCAGGCACACACGGTGTTGTACAGCGCTGAGCTGTTCGCAGAAGAATTGCGCCTGGCGCAGCATGCGCTTGGTGAAATCACCGGGAAATTCACATCGGATGACCTGCTGGGAGAGATTTTCAGCCGATTCTGTATCGGAAAATAGCCGGTATTGTTTCACGTGAAACAATGCATTTTGGATTGTGGCCTGGCTGATGTATGATGCGCGTCCTTTAAAAGCAGCGTCGTTATGAATTTTCCTGATGTATTCGATGTAATTGTGGTGGGTGGTGGGCATGCCGGTACCGAGGCGGCCTTGGCCAGCGCGCGTGCGGGTTGCAAGACCTTGTTGCTTAGCCATAATATTGAAACGTTAGGGCAAATGTCATGCAACCCGTCCATAGGCGGAATAGGTAAGGGACATTTGGTCAAAGAGGTCGATGCGCTTGGTGGCGCAATGGCGGCTGCAACCGATGAAGGTGGGATTCAATTCCGCATTCTTAATTCAAGTAAGGGCCCTGCGGTGCGTGCCACACGCGCGCAGGCCGATCGTCTGCTTTACAAACAAGCAATTCGTAGCCGGCTGGAAAATCAGCCCAATCTGTGGCTGTTCCAGCAGGCAGTGGACGATTTGCTGGTTGAGCAAGACAAGGTGAGAGGAGTGGTAACCCAACTTGGCTTGCGCTTCAGCGCAAAAACCGTTGTGTTGACCACGGGCACGTTCTTGTCCGGACTGATACACGTCGGACAATCTAATTATCAGGCCGGTCGGGCAGGAGATCCTCCCTCCATCAGTTTGGCTTACCGGCTACGCGAACTGAATCTGCCGGTAGGGCGGTTGAAGACCGGAACGCCGCCGCGCATCGATGGCCGGACAATTGATTATTCTGTCATGCAAGAGCAGGCGGGCGATGATCCTGTGCCGGTATTTTCATTTATGGGTAATGCCGCAATGCACCCCAAGCAATTACCCTGCTGGATCACCGAAACCAATCAGCGTACGCATGACATCATTCGTGGCGGGTTGGATCGCTCACCCTTATTCACCGGTGTGATCGAAGGGGTAGGTCCGCGCTATTGTCCTTCCATAGAAGACAAAATCACGCGCTTTGCCGATAAGAATACTCACCAGATTTTCCTTGAGCCCGAAGGGTTGACTACCCATGAAGTTTATCCAAACGGTATTTCTACCAGCTTGCCTTTCGATATTCAGCTGGAATTAGTGCGCTCCATCAAGGGTTTGGAAAATGCGCATATATTGCGTCCCGGTTATGCGATCGAATATGACTATTTCGATCCATGCGGCCTGAAAAGCTCTTTGGAAACCAAGGCGATCCAGGGATTGTTCTTTGCCGGCCAAATCAACGGCACGACGGGTTACGAAGAGGCGGCAGCACAAGGCTTGCTGGCTGGTATCAACGCGGCACTTCAAGTCAGCGAACGAGAAGCATGGTGTCCGCGCCGAGACGAAGCTTACTTGGGTGTGCTGGTGGATGATTTGATTACGCGCGGAGTTTCTGAACCTTACCGTATGTTTACCAGCCGTGCGGAATATCGCTTGCAGTTACGCGAGGATAATGCAGATCTAAGGCTGACTGAAATTGGTCGAAAATTGGGAATGGTGGATGATTTACGCTGGCAAGCGTTCGAACAAAAGCGTGAGTCCATCGCCCTGGAACAAGAGCGGTTGCGCAACACCTGGGTGAACCCCCGCAATTTGCCTGCAGAGGATGCAATAAGGGTGCTGGGCAAACCACTTGAGCGTGAGTATGCCCTGCATGAGTTGTTGCGCCGCCCGGATGTGAGTTATTCCAGCCTGCTAACCTTACCCGGTGCGGGCGTCAGCGTCGAGAATGCAAAAGTTTCAGAGCAGGTAGAAATACAGGCGAAGTATCACGGCTACATTGAAAGGCAACGTGATGAAATTGGACGCAACGAACAGCAGGAAACATTGGGCCTGCCGAGCACATTGGACTATCGCGAGGTGCGCGGACTGTCTAAAGAGGTGCAGCAAAAACTTAATCAGCACAAACCTGAAACCATAGGGCAGGCAACGCGCATTTCCGGCATTACACCAGCCGCGATTTCCTTGTTGCTGGTGCATCTGAAGCGCGGGTTTCGTGATGATACAAAACCTCAAAAACGTGCATGAATCAAAGCAAAGAATTACAGAGCGGAATCGCAGAATTAGGAATTGCGCTGACTACGGATAAGCAAAACAAATTGCTGGATTATTTGGCTTTACTGCATAAATGGAACAAAGTTTATAACTTGACGGCAATCAGGGATCCGCAGCAAATGGTAAGTAATCACTTACTGGATAGTCTTGCTGTTATGCCACATTTATGGAGCGGAAAGTGGCTGGATGTGGGGTGCGGTGCGGGCTTGCCGGGGATGGTTTTGGCAATTGCTCAACCAGAATGGCAGTTCACCTTGCTGGATAGCAACAGCAAAAAAACCAGCTTCGTACAACAAGCCGTCATTGAACTGGGATTGCACAATATCGGCGTCATGTGTGTGCGAGTGGAGGAGTGGCAGCCTGAAGACAAATTTGACGGAATTATTGCAAGGGCTTACACCGGGCTGGGTGATTTTTTACGTACTACCAGACACCTCATTGCGCCACAGGGGCGATGGGCGGCATTGAAGGGTGTACCAGAACAAGAGCTTGAGGGCGTGCCAGACGATTGCCGGATAGAAAGCATAATTCCATTACAGGTGCCGGGGCTGCATGCGGCGAGAAGTCTGGTCATTGCGACATGCCCAGTTAGTGAGTGCAATGAAAAAGGGAAAGAGACAGCATGACGAAAATACTAGCCATAACCAATCAGAAGGGCGGGGTGGGAAAAACGACTACTACCGTGAATCTGGCTGCCAGCCTCGCGGCAGCCAAACAGCGTGTATTGCTGATAGACCTTGACCCGCAGGGTAACGCCACGATGGGCAGCGGAATCGACAAACGCGATTTGCAGGCCAGCGTCTATGACGTATTGCTTGGAAGCAAATCGATAGTTGACGTGCGAATATATTCAGAGGCTGGAAAATATGACCTGCTGCCGGCCAATCGGGAATTGGCTGGCGCAGAAATCGAATTGGTGGATCTAAACCATCGCGAAACACGGCTGCGCGATGCGGTACAACTCGTTGCGCCTGAATACGACTTTATTTTGATCGATTGCCCGCCAGCACTTAATTTGTTGACTTTGAACGGTCTGTGTGCGGCAAAATCAGTGATGATCCCGATGCAATGCGAGTACTACGCACTGGAGGGATTGAGTGATCTAGTGAACACCATTCGCAAAGTACGCGTCAGTTTGAACCCGGAATTGGAAATAGAAGGGTTACTGCGCACCATGTACGACCCGCGTAATGCGTTGGCACAACAAGTTTCTGAACAATTGTTGGAACATTTTGGTGACAAGGTCTATCGCACCATGATTCCGCGCAATGTACGTCTGGCAGAAGCTCCAAGCTATGGTATGCCGGTGCTATATCACGATAAATTATCAAAAGGAACGCAGGCTTATCTGGCCCTGGCCGGAGAATTATTGAATAACGTGGCATCTGCTGCCGCACCGGCATAAAGGAAACTGTAATGGCAAAACTGAATAAGGGTTTGGGGCGCGGTTTGGACGCGTTGTTGTCAAGTGGGAAAAATGAAAAAGATGAGGTGATGCGTGACTTGAATGTATCGCAGTTGAAGCCGGGTAAATACCAGCCGCGTTCGTATATGGATGAAGCATCGCTGAACGACCTGGCAGCTTCGATCAAAGCTCAGGGAATCATGCAGCCGATCCTGGTGCGACAACTTGCAGATAGCAGCTACGAAATAATAGCGGGTGAGCGACGTTGGCGCGCCGCGCAATTGGCCGGGCTGACCCATGTCCCGGTGCTGGTCCGCAGCGTACCGGACAATGCCGCTCTGGCGATGGCGCTGATCGAAAATATACAGCGTGAAAACTTGAATCCACTGGAAGAAGCGCTAGGCCTGCAACGGTTGATCGATGAATTCAAGATGACACACCAAGTCGCCGCCGAGGCAGTTGGCCGTTCACGCAGTGCTGCCAGCAATCTGTTGCGTTTGTTAAAGTTGCCAAAGGTTGTGCAGAACTTGTTGATGGAAAGCAAACTGGATATGGGACATGCACGCGCACTGCTACCTCTTGAAGGAGCTCAGCAGGTGCTGCTCGCCAACAGGATCGTACTGGAGCAGCTGTCTGTGCGCGATGCAGAAAAGCTCGTGCAGAAACAAACTCAAGAACCGGAAAAAACCAAGCCAAAGAAAGCCACCAAACTAAACCGCGATACACAACGATTGCAGGAAGAGATGAGCGCACATCTTGGAACGCACGTGGAAATCAAGCCAGGCAACAAAGGTGGCGGAAAATTGATCATCGAATATGCAAATCATGATCAGCTCGATGAACTCCTGAACAATCTAAAAAAGGTCAGATAAATTGAGTAGGGAAGCCGGCATTGTTCAACAGCGAAGTTTGACACCCCCGAAAAATATGGCTAAAATTGATAGGCTTTTCAATGTAGAAGCAAAAGAAAAAAAGCTGGCACACCAAGTAGTATGGTTGCAAATCGCGATCACGATGGTTGGAGCAAGTATCGCTTACACCATGAAAGATACACCGCATTCTGCAATCGCGGTTTTAAGCGGTGGAGCGGTATCCACGGTCAACGGAGCAATGCTGGCTTGGAGAATGAACCGATCAGCTTCGCATTCAGACCAAAACATGCATGACCCACGTGCTGCGCAACAACAACTCCGGTTCTTGTATTTTGCCGCCGCCGAAAGGTTTTTGGTGGTTATTGCGCTACTTTTTTTGTGCATGGCAGCCCTGAAATTAGCACCTCTCGCCTTGTTGGCTGGATTTGCGATGGGTCAATTGACTTTGGTAGCTGCTCGACTAATTTTGAATAGAATTTAAGACTGAAAACTGACCAAAAATGTCTAGTGAAGCTCACACATCAGCGGAATATATCAAGCATCATTTGCAGAACCTGACCTATGGTCGGCTGCCTGATGGAGCCTGGGGGATCGCGCACAGTTCAGAGGAAGCCAAGGCGATGGGCTTTTGGGCGATCAATCTGGACACGATAATAATGTCCCTATTGTTGGGCGCAGTAACAATGCTCATATTTCGTAGTGTCGTCAGAAGCATTACCACAGGAACACCCGGCGGACTACAAAATTTCTGCGAGTGGGCAGTTGAGTTTATCGACAGCAGTGTACGAGGCTCATTTTCCGGCAAGAACGATATGATCGGCCCTTTGGCACTGACCATCTTTTTTTGGGTTTTCATGATGAACCTGATGGACTTGCTACCGATAGACTACATTCCTTTGTTGATGCATGAGTTAGGCGTTCCCTTCTTTAAAGTTGTTCCCACAACCGATCCGAATGCCACTTTTGGTATGGCGATAGGAGTGTTTTTGCTGGTTCTTTATTACAGCATCAAGATGAAAGGGATGGGCGGATTCGTCGGTGAATTGACACTACAGCCATTCGGCAAGTGGGGCATGCCGTTTAACCTGTTGCTGGAAGGTGTAAACCTGATCGCCAAACCAATTTCTCTTGCCCTGCGTTTGTTCGGCAACATGTACGCAGGCGAAATGATTTTTATACTTATTGCGCTGATGGGCGGCACATGGGCGGGAATGTCTATGGGCAGTGCCACGCTGTTTGGATCACAGGTCTTGCTGTCATTGGGCTGGAGTATATTTCATATCCTGATCGTTACCCTGCAGGCGTTTATTTTCATGACGCTGACGGTGGTCTATATGGATATGGCGCATCAAGAACACCACTAAATTGATTTTATAAACTTTAACTTTTTCAATCAGGAGAAATAAAAATGGAAATGGCAAATGCACTGCTTTATATCGCCGGGGCGCTGATGATGGGAATGGGCGCGCTTGGCGCAGCCATCGGTATCGGTATTCTGGGTGGGCGATTTTTGGAAGGCGCAGCACGTCAACCAGAACTCATTCCCATGTTGCGTACCCAATTCTTCGTTGTGATGGGCTTGGTCGATGCGGTACCGATGATTGCTGTTGGTATTGCAATGTACGTTCTGTTTGCAGTGGTGCACTAACCCGCCATAAGCGACAACAAATAATTCAAGAAAGGCAGCTTGCATGAATATCAATGCAACTCTTCTCGCTCAGACGATCATGTTCACACTGTTCGTGTGGTTCTGCATGAAGTTCGTCTGGACTCCGATCATGGCTGCGCTGGAACAGCGCAAAAAACTGATCGCCGATGGATTGGCACAGGCAGAACGGGCGAAACATGACTTGGAATTGGCATCCAAGCGTTCCGCAGAAATTTTGCGTGAAGCTAAAGAAAAGGTCGGCGAGATCGTGAACAATGGCGAAAAGCGCGCCAGTGAAATCATCGAAGCCGCCAAAGAGCAAGCCAAGGCAGAGGGTGACCGCATCATTGCGGGCGCCAAGGCAGAAATCGATCAGGAAGTATTTCGTGCTAAAGAGCAATTGCGCACACAGGTATCGGAAATCGCGCTGGCTGGTGCCAGCAAAATTCTCGGTCGTGAAATCGACGCAAAAGCACACAGCGACCTGCTCGATAAACTGGTTGCAAAAATCTAACCGCCATGTCTCAAAACATTACAACTGCACGACCCTACGCACAGGCTGCGTTTGAAGAAGCGCAAAAGCTAGTGGACCTGAAGGGTTGGTCGGCGATGCTGACGTTTTTAGCTGAAGCGATCGAACATCCGGAAGTTCGCGAAGTGGTTACCAGTCCGCGAGTTGCAAAATCACAAGTTGAAAGCCTGATGGAAGGGTTACTCGGCAATCAGGCAAAAATACAGCAACGTAATTTTGTTCGGGTACTGGCAGCCAATCAACGTTTGATCTTGCTACCGGAAATCGTCGCTATCTTCGAAGCTTTGCGTGCAGAAGCGGAAAAAACCGTCAATGTGGTTGTGGATTCAGCATTTGAATTATCAGACGCACAGCAACAAAAAATAGTCAGCTCATTAAAGGCGCGTATGGGACGCGAAATAAAACTGGTCTGCAAAGTAAATAAAGAATTGCTGGGTGGCATAGTGATTCGCGCCGGAGATCAAGTGATCGATGGTTCCGTTCGCACCCGTATTGGCGAAATGGCCAATGCACTGGCTTGATGGCAGGCATACCAGCCAGATCAAAGCCAGACAAAAAGATTAATCAATGAGGAAATAATAGATGAAGCTCAATCCTTCCGAAATCAGTAATTTGATCCGTAGCCGCATCGAAAACTTCGAGGCGCTCACGCAGGCGCGAACAGAAGGCACTGTGGTCAGCGTCACCGATGGAATTGTTCGCGTACACGGACTCTCCGATGTGATGCAGGGCGAAATGCTGGAATTCCCCGGCAACACTTTTGGTTTGGCGTTGAACCTGGAGCGCGATTCTGTAGGCGCGGTGGTGCTGGGTGAATACGAGCACATCACAGAGGGTGACACGGTCAAGTGTACCGGCCGTATTCTGGAAGTGCCGGTGGGCCCTGAATTGCGCGGTCGAGTGGTAAATGCACTGGGCCAGCCGATCGACGGCAAAGGGCCGATCAACACCAAGATGACCGACAAGATCGAAAAAGTCGCGCCGGGCGTGATCGCACGAAAGTCAGTTGACCAGCCGGTACAAACCGGTTTGAAAGCTATCGACTCGATGGTGCCGATTGGCCGCGGTCAGCGCGAGTTGATTATTGGAGACCGTCAAACTGGCAAGTCTGCAGTTGCGGTGGATACCATCATCAACCAAAAAGGTCAGAACATGACCTGCGTTTACGTTGCGATTGGACAGAAGGCATCGACCGTAGTCAACGTGGTGCGCAAACTGGAAGAGCGTGGCGCGATGGAATACACCATCGTGGTCGTCGCAACCGCATCGGATTCAGCTGCGATGCAATTTCTCGCGCCGTATGCCGGTTGCACCATGGGCGAATATTTCCGCGATCGCGGAGAAGACGCATTGATCGTATACGACGACCTGACCAAACAAGCCTGGGCATACCGTCAAATCTCATTATTGTTGCGCCGTCCGCCAGGCCGTGAAGCATATCCTGGCGACGTGTTCTATCTTCATTCACGTTTACTCGAACGTGCAGCAAGAGTGAACGCTGACTACGTGGAAGCATTCACCAAGGGCGAGGTCAAAGGTAAGACGGGTTCGCTGACTGCTTTGCCAATCATCGAAACGCAAGCTGGCGACGTGTCAGCGTTCGTGCCGACCAACGTGATTTCGATCACCGACGGCCAGATCTTTTTGGAAACCGACTTGTTTAACGCCGGTATCCGTCCAGCTATCAACGCCGGTGTTTCGGTTTCCCGCGTGGGCGGTGCAGCACAGACGAAGGTCATCAAAAAACTGGGTGGCGGCGTGCGTCTGGCGCTGGCTCAGTATCGTGAATTGGCAGCGTTCGCACAATTTGCCTCTGATCTGGACGAAACGACCCGTAAGCAATTAGAGCGTGGCCGCCTCGTAACCGAGTTGATGAAACAATTGCAATATTCGCCGCTGTCAGTTTCCAAAATGGCCGCGACGCTGTTCGCTGTCAACAAGGGATACTTCGACGATGTGGCCGTACCCAAGGCACTGGCATTCGAATCTGCATTGCATGCGTACCTGGACTCGAAAAACAATGAACTGATGAACGCGATCGAATCCAGCAAAGACCTTTCAGCAGATAACGAAAAATTATTGATGTCGGCCGTCGAAGCATTCAAGGCAGTGGCTGTCTACTAAGGCGGGGTGAGAAATGGCCGGCAGTAAAGAGATACGTGCAAAGATCAAGAGTGTAGAAAATACACGCAAGATCACGCGCGCCATGGAAATGGTCGCCGCAGCCAAGATGCGTAAAGCACAGGAGCGGATGCGCGCCGCGCGCCCTTACGCAGAAAAAATTCGCGCAGTGGCTGCACATTTGTCGCGCGCAAATCCGGAATACAAGCATCCGTTTTTAGTGAAGCGCGATAGCATCCAGAATATAGGCTTGATCGTCGTCACCTCGGACAAGGGTTTGTGCGGTGGATTGAACACCAACGTATTGCGCCTTGCAATAACGCGCATGAAGTCTTGGGAAGGAGAAGGCAAGGGTCTCCTGGTTTGCCCGATCGGCAACAAGGGCTTCGGCTTCATGAATCGCGTGGGGGCAAAAGTCAAATCGCACCTGATCGGCTTGGGAGACACACCGCATATCGAGAAACTGATCGGCGCAGTCAAGGTGATGCTGGACGCTTATGTTGCGGGTGAAATCGACGCGATTCATATCAGCTACAACCATTTCATCAACACGATGAAACAGGAACCGCGCGTGGAACAATTACTGCCGCTTTCCGGCGAGCTGTTGGGAGCCGCAGAAGGCAGCTGGGATTATATTTACGAACCGGACGCGAAAAAGGTGATCGATGAACTGCTGGTGCGTTACATCGAATCGTTAGTCTATGAGGCAGTGGTTGAAAACATGGCTTCCGAGCAAAGTGCGCGGATGGTGGCGATGAAAGCCGCATCGGATAACGCAAAGAGCGTAATCGGCGAGCTAAAGCTGGTATACAACAAGGCGCGTCAAGCCGCCATCACCCGCGAGATTTCAGAGATCGTGAGCGGTGCGGCGGCAGTCGGCTGATAGCCGAATTGCAAAATACAATATTTATCTAGACGGGGAATCATCAAAAATGAATCAAGGAAAAATTGTTCAGTGTATCGGTGCGGTGGTCGACATCGAATTTCCGCGCGATCAAATGCCTAAAGTGTATGAAGCACTTCAGCTGGCAGATGCCGGAACTTCAACCGCTGAGGTAGGGTTGACCTTTGAAGTAGAGCAGCAACTCGGTGACGGCGTGGTGCGCACCATTGCGATGGGTTCATCCGACGGCTTACGTCGCGGTATGTTGGTTAATGCCAGTGGCAGTGGTATCAGAGTTCCTGTAGGCAGCGGCACACTGGGCCGCATCATGGACGTGCTGGGTCGCCCGATCGACGATGCAGGCGAGATCAAATGTGAAGAAAGACGCGAGATCCACCAGAAGGCGCCGAAGTTTGATGAACTCTCTCCCTCTGTTGATTTGCTTGAAACAGGCATCAAGGTGATCGACCTGGTTTGTCCGTTCGCCAAGGGCGGCAAAGTTGGACTGTTCGGCGGCGCCGGTGTGGGCAAGACCGTTAACATGATGGAACTCATCAACAACATCGCCAAGCAGCACGCAGGTCTGTCTGTGTTTGCCGGTGTGGGTGAGCGTACCCGCGAAGGCAACGACTTTTATCACGAGATGAAAGACTCCAACGTGCTGGACAAAGTATCCATGGTTTTCGGCCAGATGAACGAGCCGCCTGGTAACCGTCTGCGCGTCGCGCTGACGGGTCTGACCATGGCGGAAAAATTCCGCGATGAAGGCCGCGACATCCTGTTCTTCGTCGACAACATCTACCGCTACACGCTGGCTGGTACCGAAGTATCCGCGCTGTTAGGCCGTATGCCTTCCGCTGTGGGTTACCAGCCGACACTGGCCGAAGAAATGGGTCGTTTGCAAGAGCGTATCACATCCACCAAAGTGGGCTCGATCACCTCCATTCAGGCAGTGTACGTTCCAGCGGATGACTTGACCGACCCGTCTCCGGCCACCACCTTCCTGCACCTGGATTCTACCGTTGTGTTGAGCCGTGACATCGCATCGCTGGGCATCTACCCAGCAGTCGATCCGCTGGATTCAACATCTCGTCAGCTCGACCCGCTGGTGGTTGGCGAAGAACACTATTCAGTTGCACGCAAGGTTCAACAGACCCTGCAACGCTACAAGGAGTTGCGCGACATCATCGCGATTCTTGGCATGGATGAATTATCTCCAGAAGATAAACTGGCCGTGGCACGCGCTCGCAAGATCCAGCGCTTCCTGTCCCAACCGTTCCACGTGGCAGAAGTATTTACCGGCAGCCCGGGCAAGTACGTCACGCTGAAAGAAACCATCAAAGGCTTCAAGGGCATTGTTGATGGTGAATATGATCACCTGCCGGAACAAGCTTTCTACATGGTAGGCGGCATCGAAGAAGCCGTTGAAAAAGCCAAGACATTACAGTAGTACCGGGGATAAACCATGGCAATGACCGTACATGTCGACGTAGTTAGCGCGGAGGCGTCCATCTTCTCAGGGCTGGCTGAAATGATAGTCGTCCCTGGGGAAATGGGCGAGTTGGGTATCTACCCGCGTCACACTGCATTGATGACGCGCATCAAACCTGGCTCGGTCAGGATCAAGCGGCCCAATCAGGAACAGTATGAGGTCATTTACGTGTCCGGCGGTATGTTGGAGATACAACCCGGCGTCGTAACTATCCTGGCCGATACAGCGATACGCGGCGGCGATCTGGATGAAGCACGTGCATTGCAAGCCAAGCAAATTGCCGAAGAATCGATGAAGAATCGCACCTCCGATATTGACTATGCACAGGCGCGAGCCGAATTGGCCGAAGCGATAGCTCAACTCGCAGCAATCGAACAACTACGTAAGCGCAGCGGTCATTAACTTTAGCCAAAGAAAAATAAAAAAGCAGCCAAGGCTGCTTTTTTTGTGTGCTGCATCCGGCTTGTCATGAAATCACAAGTTGCTAAACCTTGCAGCTCATATCCTCACCACAACACATCGGCGACTTGATTTTCCCATGACCATTTGGGCATTTCGAGATTTGCACAGATTTGCCACCACCAAGATCCAGACTGTCATTAACAAGCGGCGCGTTACATTTACCACAAGTTGCGTTAACGCTCATGCCACATTTTGAACATTCATAAGTTGCCATTTAAGTCTCCTTTAAAAGATAGTCGGGATATTTTATTTTTCAGAACTGATACCGCTATTATGCGTTACTCCTGCGTTTCTCGCCAAGCTTGAAATCAAAATTTTCCTTGTTGATGATAAAGCGCTCATGGCGACCCTTGGAGATCAAATCAATGCCATCGTGTGCTTGGACGGAAAAAACGAGCTTCCTGCCTTCGACCGCGATCAACTCCACAGTGGCCGTGACCTCCATGCCGGGAGGCGTTGCGGCCTCGTGGCTAACGTCAATGTGAGTACCGACTGTTTGCTCCAGTGGCCAGTCAAGATATGGGTTGATGGCCTTGATGCAGGCCCATTCAAGAAAGCCGACCAAAAAACCAGTAGCAAAGACTTCCGGCATTACCAAGAATTCCTCCGATTCAGGGTAGAGCGCAGGAACAGTTTTTGATCGAGGAATGATGAACCTGTGTTCGTATTTGATACCTGGCTTTAGCGTATCCTTCATATGGAATCCCCAGCAATCCAACGTGTAGTTAAGTGGTGCGTTACTTTTGGCTCGTCCAGCTTGAGCGCCTTGTTTCGTATATTTAAATGCATTGAGCAAAAAGGGTTCCGCTCCACCTTAAATCACTGACCCATATCTTCTTTTAATTTATCTCCAAAAATATCATCAGGTATCAAAGTATAGAAATAGGGCACATAGGTTAAAACTGTCCCTTGATATATACCAAGATTTCTCCATGTCTCAGTCAGTTTGGCTGAAAGTGATTCGCTGTGTGGATTCTGTTTTAATTCTTTTAATATCGATATTAGAGGTTTTAAACTGGCCTCATTTGTGAATGTAGTTAACATCTGAATTGCGTCATCAATTTTTTCGACACTCATATTACCTGTAATATTACTCATATTTCCCTATATCCTTTTTAACAAATATTAAGAGGAGCAACCCCTTTTATTTTTGCGTACCTTTCATTACATATAACGTAAAAGTAAGGGGCGCCGCGCTTTTGCGGCGTCCCTCTCGAACGACAATTTAGGATGGTGCACGAGTATCATGCAATAGATGAACGACCATTATTACAGCGGTTGCAATAATAAATATCACGCAAAGTTTTTGGAACCACTCTCGCTCCCAAATTTCATGTGTACCCCAGAAAAAACTGAATAACTGAGCCATTCGCTCTGTGCCAACAACGAATCCGACAATAGTTGCCGTGGCAACTATATATGCACTGAACTTAGAAAAGAAGAATGATGATACAAGAGGCATGCCTGACATGGATTTAGCGGCCAGAGCAAAATTAATAATGAAATATGCCAATAATGTAAGCGCCGCTGTTACAGCAGAAACGATCGCAGTTACGACGCGTTCTTCTAGGGTTATAGGCTCTTTCTCGGAGGATAACATCTTCAAAAGTCCTAACGTGGAGCTAAGGGGCTGCGCGCTTTTGCGCAGTCCAGCTTGAGCGTAGGGTTGAACGAAGCCGCTATCGCGGAGAAACACCCCTCAGCAACCCGATTCAATAACATAATTCATCCTCACCCCGGAAGGGATTTTCTTGCACTTTA
>Ga0315270_10000176_pt1 | contig 37132 bp, 38 predicted proteins | sample C1_bottom_MG_FD_204932 | JGI IMG/M metagenome (GOLD analysis project Ga0315270, IMG submission 204932) | Sediment microbial communities from Yellowstone Lake, YNP, Wyoming, USA - C1_bottom | ecosystem: Environmental > Aquatic > Freshwater > Lake > Sediment | place: USA: Wyoming | collected... | reverse complement strand
CTGTTTCAGTATATCCAGACTGATGCTGCTTAACGGAAACGCCATACCAGCCGCTTTAATCTCGACTTGCAGCGATTCACCCAGCACAATGATTTTCTTGTCCACTTTGCTCGTCAATAGCGGTTCCCCCAACACCCCGCCTGAACAGAGCAAACACCCCGCAAGTAGTGACAGAAATAGTTTTTTTACCATGGCGAAAGCTCCGGCAGTGGCACATATTCCCTGGCCGCTTCTATTTTGATCAGGGACTGGTGCAAGGGTATCGGATTATCTGCTGTCAGCTCCAGTTTTTTTAACGCAGCACGATAAGTAATATCATTGTCCAATTGCACAGCAGGATTATTTAAGGCCTGCTTCTCATCCTCAGACAATCGGGCTTTTTCTGCTTCGCTCAAGTCACTGCCGGCACGCAATACGCGATTCTTCTTGTCATTAGCGGGTTCCATAGACAGCGACTGTTCACTGGCATCCACACCCATTGCGCCGCCGGTTTCCCGGCCACGACGCCCTAAAATACCCTGTGAGTTTTTTCCCGGCTTTCCGCTTTCTGCCAGCTTGCCTGCAGCCAGTGCCAGATTGGCCCTGGCATCTTTGTTGTCCGGTGTAAAACGCAGCACGCCGATAAAGGCATCCGCTGCTGCGCGGTAGCCTGTTGCCATAAAATAACTGTTACCGAGATTAAACAATGCTTGCTCTCGCTGCTTGTCATTCCGTGACGCAAGCAAAGCATTGCTGAACTGCTTGATCGCGTATAGATAGTCTTTGCGCCGATAGGCAGAAGCACCCTCTCCCATTCGTCCTGCAAACCCTGCTTGCTCGCCGTAGAAAGTTTGTGCCAGTGTATAGTTATGTTTGAGGTAAGCAGCATAGGCATCGGCCTCCGCTGCATAACTTTCATCAACACTTGCCAGAAAAAAAGTGCATCCCAATACCATCACTACAGATAATGGCTGAAGTTTTTTTAGGCTAAATGGAATATAAATCAACATCAATAGCAGCAACGCCGGCAACAGAAATACAGCGTACATTTCCCGCCAGGTTTGGACACTCTCTGCATCTTGTTTTCCACCAGGAAGCGTGAGCATTCCATGGTCATATAACGCGCTCCAGTCACCATCACCATCTTCCACCTGCACAAATTTCCCACCGGTCCTGCCGGACAGATTACTAAATCCAGACTGATCAAGATTGCTGATCACGTCCACACCTTCACTTACCAGTGGGTAGCCGTTATCCTGCATAATGGTTGAACCTTCGACGGTACCTACGCCCATGATATACAGAGGGATGCCGCCAGCACTGAGCTTATCTGACGCCTCCAAAACAGCCGCACCTGCAGGGCCTGATAGGGCGCTGGCTTCGGCGTCGCTCAATAACAGAATTGCACGGCTGCCAGAATTTTGTGGCGGAAATTTACGCACAGCCAAATCAAGTGCGCTGGCGATCGCCGTTCCGGGCGTATCAAACAACGCGGGCTCTGCTATATTCAGATAGTAACGTAACGCTGCGTAATCACGGCTCGGCGGCATGATCAAACCGGCACTGCCGGAAAATGCAATCAAACCCAATCGCTCGCCATGCAAGCGTGGCAGCAAATCCAGTAACTCCAGCTTGGCACGCTGCAGCCGTTGCGGCGATATATCGCGTGCCTGCATGGAGGGCGACACATCCAGCAACACCATGATGTCCATCTCATGGCGTTGCTGTTGCGGTTGTGCGATATCGCTTATCAATGGCAGACGTGGCCCCGCTGCGGCACATGCCAGTAAAAGCCATGCTGCAATATTCAGCAGGCTTTTCCATTTATCATGCCGGCTCCTCATACTGCCGCGCACCGCCCATGCCAGCAAATGCGCATCAGCATAGTGCAACACCTGATTGCGGCGCAGCTTGAGTAGCAACGCCATCAATATAGGTTGCAGGGCCAGCAGCACCCACCAGGGATGCGCCCATTCCAGGTTGAACAGGTCAGACCAGGTCATCATGCCGCCATCCTGTATATCTGCAGCACGCGTGCCGCGCTAAACAAAACGACTGCCAGAAGCAGGGCTACGCTATACCACTCCTCTACCCTGCGCCGTGTTGAAGGTCGTGTAATGGTTTGTTCCAGCTTGCCAATATCATCCACCACTTTCTGCAGAGAACCGCTGCTGTCGCTGCGGTAAAAACGACCTCCGGTCAGGGCGGCAATCTGTTCCAGGTCAGGCTCGACAAGTTGACCTGGCTTGGCAGGGGCTCGCCCTTCGGCAAACAAATCACTGCCCACCTGCACCGTGTATATCGCCACACCCATGCGCTTGGCCAACTCCACTGCCTCGCTCGGTGTCAGGTCACCCGCAGTGTTATCAGTATTGTCGCTAAACAGGATTAGCGCCGGGCGCAATGCATGGCGTTCGCGTAATTGCTTGAGTGCCAGGCCGATTGCATCGCCCAAGGCGGTATTGTCACCTGCTATCCCAACCTGCACCTGCTGTATCATGCCGGTGACCAGGTCACGATCAAAACTCGGCGGCACCATCGTTGCGGCCGTGCTGCCAAACACGATCACCCCAAAACGATCCCCCTGCCGCGCTTCGACAAAACGGCTCACCACGCCTTTCAACACAGCCAAACGCTCGACGCGCTGACCATTCAATTCAAAATCGGCGATGCTCATTGTCTTGGAAGTATCGATCAACATCACGATTTCCCGGCCTTCCGGTTTTTCCGGAATCAGCTCGCCGATGCGTTGTGGTTGTGCCAGAGCCAGCACCAGACAAAACAGAGCCGCGCCATTCAACAGAAGATTCATACGCGATGCCGTGGCGGGCAAATTCCTTTCTTCCGGCAAGGGACTGAGATCCGGATGCACCAGCGACATGAGTGTCATGCCGATCTCACCTTCGCTGCCTTGTTTACGTGCAAACTGCCACAACGCTGCCAACAGCAGCGGCAACAACAACAGCCAGGCGGGATGTGCCAAACCCATCATGGTTTATTCGCTACCATTTGCGCAATCTGGCTCCACAAACCCAATGAGCTGATCACGACCACTCCGCCTCCCATCCAGCGCTTGAAAGCGACATCATTGCGGCTGATCGCGTTATGCGCTTTTAGTCCCATAACGTGGCCAATTGCCGCAATGGGCAATAAGCCGAGTGCAACAAGAAAATGCAGATCAACCTTTAACATCACAAAGGTGGTCATTTTGATGCTGACCAGTGCAAACCATAAAACGAACAGTGTGTCGCGCAATTGTTCCTTGCGCACCTTGTGCATGAATACCGCCACCATAAGCGGAGCACCGGTCAGCGAAGTGCCCGCGACATATCCGCCCAGTATCAGCAACAATTTATCAAGCCAGTTGTGATGACTCTCGATCACGTAATTTAAAAACCACATCACGCCGTAAAACAGCGTGATCGAATAAATAAAAATATTAAGCCAAGAAGCTGGCAAACTCACCAGTCCGATCACCCCGACAATGGCCGGCGGCACAATATATACAGATGAGTGGCGCAGATATGACCAGTCGACATTGTTCAGCCGTGTGAACAGGGTTAGTCCGGAAAAGAACAGCAGGTGAACACTGATAATGGGTAGCCAGAACAAAGGCTGGTTGCTGATAAACAGAAACAGCGGCAAACCCAGTGCGGCACCGCCAAAGCCGAGACCGGTGCGGACGAAGCCGGTCCATACAAACAGCAGGGCGATGGCGATGGTTTGGTACAGGCTAAAATCGAGCAGCATGATCAATATTCGAGGTTAAATAATTTAGCGGCAATAACGTCGCAACCAGACTTCAATCTGGGTAGCTATGGAATCAAGTTGTGTAATAGTCGGCGCTGCGCCTGTCTCGTAACGCAGCCGGTCAAGCTGCAGCAAAAATTCCGGCCATTTCTGTTGATCCTGGGACAAAAAAATATCTGGCGCCTGTCTCGGCAACTGTTGAGGGAGTTTTAATCCAATACGCAACTCCTGTATAAACAGGATCAATACATCCTGCCGAGATGCCTCACCTGCAAGCATCATCTTTCGCACCCTGTGCAATTTGTTAATCGCCTTATAAGCCGGCCACTTCTTTTTCCATAAAAACAGAAAAAAGAAGATGAACAAAAAAACTACGATCAACGTTGCTGCAATCCACGGCCACTGCCCTGCCTCGGCAGCAACGGGCACAGCCGGTTCTACAATGTCGCTCAAGCCACTCGTCTGCTCATTCATAGCCATTCACTCTGGCAAATAGCTCATAAATATCACCATCCGTGGTGCAGCGATGCAATTCCACACCAATACGTTTAAACAATGCGCGTTGTTGGGCATGCAGTGCTTCTGCCTGCCGCGCAAATTCACTGCGTACTTTATGGCTGCCCGTATCCAGCCAGCGCGATTTGTTTGCCGCCACATCAAAGAAACGCATCATGCCGACGTTCGGCAGTGTTTCTTCCGCGCTGTCGATCACTTGCAGCGCAAGCAGGCTGTGATGTGAAGACAAACGCATCAGCACCGGCAAGTCCTGTTCGTGCAATTGCGCGAAATCGCTGATCAATACCAATCGCGTACCGCGCTGCAACAACGCATCCAGTTCGCGTAACATCTCGGAAAAAGTGCGTGCCTCTTCATGCGTATCCCCGGATATCGGCGGACAGGGTGCGATGGCGGCACGCACCAGCCGCGTTGCGCCTTCTTCGCCATTCAGACAAGGCAAACTAAAGCCTCCGGGTTGCCATACTGTACCTCCCACACAGGTATTATCCGGCATGGCCGCGAAAGCGAATAAGGCAGCCAGACGTGCGGCGAGCGTGACTTTTAATTGCTTACGCGTGCCAAAGCGCATGCTCGCACCACGGTCCACCACGATATGCAAAGCGGGCTGGTGCTCTTCGCGATACACCTTGAGATATGGCTTGCCGGTGCGCGCTGTGGTGCGCCAGTCCATATCGCGCATTTCATCACCACGCTGGTAAGGTCGAACTTCTTCAAAATCCAGACCGCGCCCGAGATAAACTGAGCGGTAATTTCCTGCCTGCCGGTAGTGCACATCACGCGGCTGGCGGTGTGCTAGATCCATCGCCTGCACATGCTGAATAATGTCGACAAGTTCGGTATCGTCCAGCAAAGGTGCGTGCACTTGCGCTTCCCATGCAACAGCGTGCGCGGGAAAGATTCGCGGCATCCAACGACGTAATTGACTCAACATTACTAACTCAGGGGATAGGCACGACTTCGAGCAAGGTTCGCACCATGTCGTCGCGCGACACTTTTTCCATACGTGCAGTGAAGCTTGGGATAATCCGGTGCCGCAAACAATCGGGCGCTACCGCCAGAATATCATCAGGCAACACATGTTCACGTCCCTGCAAATATGCATTTGCCGCCGCCGCATGCACAATCGCCAGCGAACCGCGCGGACTGGCGCCCACTTCGATAAACCCGGCAAACTGCGGCAACCATTTGTCGATCTGCCGTGTTGCGCCCACCAGTGCCACCACATATTGCTCCAGTGCCGGAGCAAGGTGTATGCGTTTTACTTCCTCACGCGCCGCCAGCACGGTCGCCACTTCCAGCACAGCACCTTGTGGTGCCGGTGATGTGCCGGTGAGACGTTCACGGTCACGCTGCAAGATCAGCAGCTCATCTTCCGCACTTGGGTAATCCAGCATGACATGTAGCAGAAAGCGGTCCATCTGCGCTTCGGGCAGCGGGTAAGTGCCGGCCTGCTCCAGCGGATTCTGCGTGGCCATCACCATGAATAATTCCGGTAAAGGCCGTGTAACGCCACCCACGGTAATCTGTTTTTCCTGCATCGCCTCCAGTAACGCAGCCTGCACCTTGGCAGGTGCGCGGTTGATTTCATCCGCCAGAATAACTTCATGAAACAACGGGCCTTCAGCAAAACTGAAACTCGCCGCCTGCGGATTGTAAATTTCGGTACCGGTTAAATCGCCGGGCAACAAATCCGGCGTAAATTGTATGCGCCTGAAACTGCTATGTACGGCGCCCGCCAGCGCTTTGACCGCCGTGGTCTTGGCCAGCCCCGGCAAACCTTCCACCAGAATGTGGCCGCCAGTCAACAGGCTGATCACCAGTTTGTCGAGCAGGTCGGCCTGGCCGACGATGGTGTTTTCAAGGTATTTTCGTAATGCGATGATGTTGGGTTGGTTGGTCATGATTTTATGAGCGTAAAAACTTGAACGCTGCTAAAGATAAGCTGGAATTTTAACCTGTTTTCATAATGACTAGGGCTGAATGAGCATCACGACCGACCTTTGCCCAGCCGTATATCCTGGTCTGGAAACACGATGGATACTGGGTACCCGCTAATAAACCCACCCAAGCCCGATTAATCCGGTGTGATCGGTTTCGGCAGTAGTTATACCGTGCTTAACCCCCAAATCCAAAGACAAAGCCTGCTTCAACTTATAAGACAGCCCTGCGCCAACGAAGGCCGGCATCTCGTTTGAGGCTGAATTTGTATTGCCTGCCACACCAATATCCGCCATTACCTTCCAGCTACTACTCAAATTTAGAACCACAGCAGTAGAAATATTTATTATCCCCTCTCGCTGGTTGAGCGTATTGGGAAGCCATGTGTATCCGAAATTGAGGTGCAAGGCTAATGGCGCAGTTTCGTAGCTTGCAATGGCGTTGACACCATAAGTTGACTGACCATTACCCAATTTTTTCTCCGAGTCGCCCGTAGGCACAGTGACGCCACCCTTGATCCCCAGACTTAAACCGTCTTGCTCGAAATAGCGCCATTTCACGCCAAACCTGGCATCGCCAAAACCTCGGCTATTTTTGCTGCTCCCATCTGCTTCTTGCACACTGACACCACGGTAGGGCAAGTTAAGAAAGCCGCTGAGATTGTCCTGCAAGCCATGAATAAGTGCCATTTCATTGCTGACTGACCTCTCTCTTGCGCCGTTCATCTGATCCTCACCCCGCTCAGTATTCAGTTCGATTTTAGAGCGGCCTTGCACCAATGTACCCGTGTCTTCAGTGGTCAGCGGAAATCCAAATGCAACGGGCGTAACCAAGAGTATCAGTGTGACCGCATAGAAAGTATGCATGGCCGAAATCGACACCTTGTTGTTGCGAAATGAAAAACGAGGCTTAACGATACCGCATCGATTGTCATTCATCTTTGAGCTTCCCCAATGCCTTTACCGGTAACTTGTGCACCACAAAATCGGTAAACGAGGATGCAGCATCTGCTTTTGTCCAAAGGCCTATACCACCAGCTTTGGGCAAATGTGCATCATTGATTTCCCATGCAAGGGTATTGTTAAACCAGCCCTGTATGAGCTGTCCTTGATGCCTGATTTTCAATTCAACCCATACACCGGTTTTAGAGGTCAAATGCTCGGCGCTGGCGAGTGTATTGCGCAGGCCATCCTCGACGTAATACAAGCGGAAGTTGCTCTCCAGAGGGTTATAGCGGGCGACGTAATAATTATTTTCATCCAGCACGCGCCAGATCATTCCACCGCCCTGGTCTTCTTTTCCACTATTGGCGCGCAGCCAGACGGCCAACTCGCCGCTTTGAAACGAAACCTGATTTGTCCAATTGAGATTGAACACACTTGTTGATGCATCTTGTATACGAACGATCGATAATATGTGTTCACGCTTGGTCGCAGAGGTGCCCACCTCCACCGCCCATTGCGCAAGCGGGCCATCCGGATTGGTTGCAGACACGTTCCATCCTGCTGGTAACTGACCGAGTTTAACAGCGTCAAGTTCTAAACGATAATTACCCGCTTCATTCTGCGCTGACGCATATCCAGCACTCATTATTAAAACTGAAAACATACAGCCCACGACCATTCTTCCATACGTTTCGATATAAACTGTATGCCAAATATTTTTACTCATTTCAATGTCTCCCGGGTTGTAAAACTGGGACACACAGTAATGTGGCAATACCGCATGAACAACTTAAGAATCCTGTCTAAATCTTAAGTTGTTATTCAGGGTGACACTTGAAAAAATATGATGAAATTAACAACAACTGATCAGGAAAAGCTAATGCTGAAAGAACAAATCAAACACGGCACCAATAAAATTCTCATTTGGGATTTTCCTGTCCGACTATTTCACTGGTCACTGGTTTTGATGTTTTGTATCAGCTGGATCACTGCCGAAATCGGCGGCAATGCCATGCAATACCATATGTGGTCGGGTTATGTGGTTGTGGGATTGGTATTGTTTCGAATCTTATGGGGTATAGCGGGAAGTGAGTCCGCACGATTTTCACACTTCATACATGGCCCTGCTTCTGTATTGAGCTACACACGCAGCCTATTCAAACCAGGGTACAAGACAGAAACGGGGCATACCCCGCTGGGCGGCTGGAGCGTTATTTCACTTTTGTTAGTATTGGCAACCCAGGCGATAAGCGGTCTGTTTTCCAATGACGATATAGCGAACGAGGGGCCTCTTTATCATCTGGTACGCAAAGCTACCAGCAACTTTCTCAGCGTGGTGCATCAATACTCTTTCAATGTTTTGCTTGGGCTGGTGGTATTGCATCTTGCCGCTATTGTTTTTTACCGCATGAAGCATCGTGACAACCTGGTTAAACCGATGATCACCGGTTACAAAGTAGTAGATGCAAACGTTACCGAACCCAAACAATCCAATTTATTGCTTGCCATCGTGTTGGCCTTATTCTCGGCGGGAACCGTGTATTGGATCGTGACTAAATTTTAGATTCAGAATAGCGCTGAAGAGAGCAAAAAATCCGCAACCATGGCTGCGATCTTTTACTGCAATCGAGCGGCTTATCTGCTACGGAAATTATCATGGCACGCCCCGCAACTTTTTTGCGTATCGCCGAATTGCGTCTTGATTGCCTTGATATCGTTACCCTGCGCAACCATTACCAATTTCGCAGATTCGCTAACCAATTTATCTGAAGCAGCTTTAAACTTATCCATAGAAGTCCAAATTTCAGCCTTGGCCTTGGTATCGCCAATATCAGAATCTTTTGTCAAAAATCCCTCGTAAAACATATTACTCAGTTCAGCGAGATTTTGCGCGCGTTTGGAGAATTCAGCTTTGTCGTAGGCTACATCTCCCTTTACCATACGGCTCATGATTTGCATATTCCATTGCTGTGCAGTAAAAATACTTTGGCGAAATTTAATCGCATCTTCTGCTGTAGCTGCAAGAGTTGATGCCGACAATACAAGTCCAATCATCATAACAAATGAAGTCAATAGGCCGCTGCTCAACTTGTTTTTTATCATGTTATTTTTCCTTTATGCGATGTTATTAAAATTATTGGCGAGACCAAAAAATCAATCAAGATTTTGCACAGCATAGTCATTCCTATCGATACCTTTCAACTTAAGAATCCTTTCTGATAATTAAGGAAGTTATCTGCTGAGCATTCATGTTTATTGGTAAGATACAGCATGCAATTGATGCGTAGTAACCCGAATAGATTCAAATTAGCATCTTTGATTAAACAATTGCATCACCCAAAAAATTGGAACCACCATGTCTGCCAACCAGGATGAATCCGGGCTGCGTGCCCTCATCGTAGAAGATGAAATCAAACTTGCAAGTGCCATTGCAGAGAGCCTCACCGCATCGGCCTGGCATGTCACCGTTGCTGCAAACGGTGAGGAAGGTTTTTTTCTGGCAACCAATGAAATATTCAATGTCCTTATTCTTGATCTCAACCTCCCCGGACGTGACGGCTTGGAAATTCTCCGCACTTTGCGTGGTCGCGGTTGGCAGACGCCTGTATTGATACTGACCGCGCGAGACAGCCTGGACAACCGCGTAGAGGGGCTGGACAGCGGTGCCGACGACTATTTGGTGAAACCTTTTGCCTTTCCTGAACTGCATGCCAGGCTGCGTGCCCTGATTCGAAGGGGGCGTGGTGAAGACACGATTAAACTTAAATACGCAGATATTGAAATAGACCGAGTCAGTCGTGTGGTCACCCGTGGCAAACATAATATCGAACTAACTTCCAAGGAGTTTGAGCTCTTTGAATTTCTACTAAGACACAAGGGGCAAGTCGTGTCTCGTGAAATGCTCGCCCAGGCACTGTGGAATACCCGTGCGCGCGTCGTCCCGCTGGATAATGTGATAGATGTACATATCGCGCGTCTGCGCGCCAAACTTGATATAACACCCGATAAATCAATTTTTCGCACCGTTCGCGGGGTTGGATTTATCTTGCAGGAACAAGAATAATGTTAAAAAAATCAGCGAGTATACGGACACGTCTTGCTCTTTGGCACACCCTGATGATGGCGCTGGTATTGGCTGTGTTCGCACTGGGCACTTATGCTTTTGTGCGTGAAAGTTTGTTCGCGCAGATCGATGCGCGGATGGATGCAAACCTGAAATTATTTGCTAAAACTAAGCACGCGGAGGTGAGCGATCTCGACGAAATGGAACGCCACTCACCCGTCCTCGCATTTAGCGTATCAGAGAACGGCTCCCCCTACTATATGAGTGATGGCTGGAGCACTGCCAAGCTCGATGCTGCTGGAAGTGCGCCCGCCATTGGAAGCTGGATTTATACCACGGCACAGGGAAGTATTTATCACCTGAAAGAAACGACCCTGCTTATCGACAATAGAAACATGCGAATTACGACAGCAGAGCAGAGCGAACAAATACACAGAGGGCTTGATCGTCTAGGCCTGACCCTGATAGTCGGCTACCCGATTACGCTATTGCTCAGTTTGTTTGGCGGTTACTTTCTCGCCGGTCGTATGCTAAAACCTTTGCAGCACATCACACAGCGGGCGCGTAGCATCAGCGCTGAGAACCTGAATGAACGGCTGTTAATTATCAATCCGCATGATGAACTCGGCCAGTTAAGCACAATACTGAACGAGGCTTTTACACGACTTGATGACACCTTCAAGCGTTTAAACCGCTTCACTCAAGACGCCGCCCATGAACTGCGCACCCCCCTTGCCGTGTTGCGCAGCGTAGGTGAAGTTAGCTTACAAAAATCTCGCGAAGCTGAGGCCTATCGCGAAGTTATCGGTAGCATGCTGGAAGAAGTTGATCGTTTGGGACATCTGGTAGACGGCCTACTGACCCTAGCACGTGCGGATTCAGATCAAAATTCCGCACCCAAGCAAGCTGAAAACTTACAATCACTTGTGCAAGAAGTGGTCGATTGTCTGCTTGTATTGGCTGAAGAAAAAAATCAAAGCTTGACGTTCGATGCCTCAAAGCCCCTTGTCACCAACATAGATTACGACACGGTTCGCCTCGCCCTGATGAATCTGATTGCCAATGCGATTCACTTTACCCCCGAAGGTGGCACGATTAAAGTGCGTTTATACGAAAGTGAAAAGTCAGCCGCAATCGAGATAGTTGATAATGGCCCCGGCATTGCAACTGAACACCACTCTCATATTTTCGAGCGCTTTTATCGTGCTGATTCGTCACGTTCACAGAATACCGGCGGTTCCGGCCTGGGCCTCGCTATCGCGCACTGGGCGGTAACCGCCAACAATGGTCAAATTAAATTGAAAAGCATTCCCGGACAAGGTGCATTATTCAAAATAATTTTACCAACTGTTAATTCAAATTAAAATCAAGTTTTACGCTTAATATATCCAGAATAATTTCATGAAACATCGGCCCTTCAGCAAAACTGAAACTCGCCGCCTGCGGATTGTAAATTTCGGTACCGGTTAAATCGCCGGGCAACAAATCCGGCGTAAATTGTATGCGCCTGAAACTGCTATGTACGGCGCCCGCCAGCGCTTTGACCGCCGTGGTCTTGGCCAGCCCCGGCAAACCTTCCACCAGAATGTGGCCGCCAGTCAACAGGCTGATCACCAGCTTGTCGAGCAGGTCGGCCTGGCCGACGATGGTGTTTTCAAGGTACTTTCGTAATGCGATGATGTTGGGTTGATTGACCATAATTTTGGAGCAATGATTTTTAAAGTGACACAAAGGAAGGTAAAATTTTAACTTGTTTCGACAACATTAAATAATTTAGCCATGAATGTTTTCTAGGTGGGGAAGAGCACAGACTGCAGGATTATTTCATCATTCATGCGCATCCCCGTTAGCTTGACGTACTTTGTCAATCACCTCATACAGAGACTGCAATTGAAGTGGCTTGGTCAAATAGGCGTCACAACCGCTGTTGAGTGCAAGATCAATATCTGTTGCCATCGCTTTGGCACTCAATGCAACCACAGGTATATTCCTGGTTGCATCCATCCCCTTCAAGATGCTTGTAGCAGTAATCCCGTCGATACCCGGCAGGTCAATGTCCATCAAAATAAGACCTGGACGCACTTCTTTCACCCTATCCAGGCACTCTTCAGCAGTGCCCGTGACAATCAGCTCAATACCGGGGCGGCTGTGCAAGGCCTTTTGTATCAACAGGACATTCAAATGATTGTCCTCTACCAGAAGCACCACAAACCTGGATTGCGCTTGCAACTGAGGATACTGAGCTCTTTCATCTACCGCTTTTACTTCACTGGGCTCGTCCGCCAAGGGTAAATCGAACCAGAAAGTGCTTCCCTTTTCCTGTTCGCTGTATACACCGATTGTTCCTTGCATTGCTTCAACCAGCTGCTTGCTGATATACAAACCGATTCCAACACCGGCAATCGTGCCATGCTTCTGATCAATACGTTCAAAAGGCATGAACAGAAGAGTCTGCTTATCACTTGCGATGCCCAGACCGGTGTCACGCACCTCAATACGTAACATGCCTTTCGTTTCAATTACACTTCTGACCGACACATGCCCATTGTCAACATTATATTTCACCGCATTACCGAGCAAATTAATCAGCACCTGTCGCACATGCAACTCATCTCCCAGTACTGTTTCCCCGGTATCTGTGATTAAATTTTCAAATTTGATATTTTTTTTATCCCCCATGGCTACAGCAACTTGATCAATACAACTCAAAGTAATATCCGCGATGCATAACGATCGAATCTTTAACTCCATTTTCCCTGCTTCCATACGGGATAGATCCAGGATTTCATTGATTAAGCCAAGCAATTGCTGGCCTGCTGATAAAATGTAATTTATTGACTCTCGCTGTTCTTGCCCCAATGAATCCCCGCTTAATTTAAGCAGTTGGCCAAAACCGAGTATCGCATTAAGTGGTGTGCGCAATTCATGACTCATGCTTGAGATGAATTGATTTTTGGCATTATTTGCCTTCTCAGCCTCTTCTTTGGCCTGTATCAGATTAAATTCTATTTGCTTACGCTCAGTAATATCGGCAATCATCGCGACATAATTAGCAATCGTCCCATCCTCTTTTTTCACCGCAGTAATGGTGAGCCAGTTTGGATGCACTTCGCCATTCTTATACCGATTAAAAATCTCTCCCTGCCATGTTCCCTCACGATTGACCTTATCCCATAACCTTGCAAAAAAGAACTCATCCTGCTGCCCTGAATTAAGCATGCCAGGCAATTTTCCTATCGCTTCTTTTGCGGTGTAACCGGTAATATCGGTAAACGCGTGATTCACGCGCAAGATTACATTTTTTTCGTTTGCTATCATGATGCCATCGCGCGTTTCAAATGCTGCCGCAGCCACAGTCAGATCTTCACGATCAGCCTTGGTGCGCCTTACCACCATCATCGCTGTAAACAGACTGACCACTGACAGCAGACCACCAAGAATGATCAACTTTAAAACCGTATTTCTTTTCACCGCCAGCGTCTCTGTTTCCACATCGCTCGCAACTCGCTTGTAATAAGCCAGAACATTTTCTGCCTGGTGCAATACTTTGAGTTGCGCGGGCATACCCTGTTCTTTCAGCATTTTTTTTGCAGCAGCAACTTTATCTTTATTCAGCAAATCCACCACGCTTGACTGGATGTAACTGCCGGTTATCCCCAAAAGCCTCAACTCTTCGATCAACCCGCGCTCTTCTTCGGTCTCTGCCAATCTTTTCAATTCGCTTATGGCCTCAACAAATCGGTTCGCCATACTGGCAAAATTCATGCCAAGTTCATCGCGCTTGAATGGATCATCTTCAATCACCAGCTGATGCATCGCAAGCATGCGTTCACGCATGACATAGCGCAGAGTCTGCACTTGTTCAATTTTGGCATTATGGAAGGTGATAAGATTTTCAAGCTGGGTATGCAAGGCACTCATCTGGCTGATGGATAGCACCACCAGCGATATCATCATGATAATAATAAGCGCGAAGGAAAGACCGATAACAAGAACCGGGTTGCATCTAAAAAATTTGCGGACTTTGAATTTTCGCCCAAAAAGGCGCATGGCTAACATGGGGTTGGCAAATGACGAGTGTGGTCAGCATTGACCGAAAAGGGAGATAAAAATGCATAGAGGATGACAGTCATACGACTCCTATACAATAGTGTGATACTGATGCATCATACCGGCTTTGTGCTGGCTTGTAACAATTTGCAGTACAGCATCTCAAGGGATGCTTATATACCTGAAACAGCCGTTCAGGCCTGTGCGCATGTGCTAGTAGCAACGGACTTGCCAACCAAGCATTTTTTCCACCAGAATGTGCCGCAGGTTAACAGGCTCATCATCAGCTTGTCGAGTAGCCTAAACTGGACAAAAGTGTAACAGCAACCGTATTAACTATTTATATATTAATGCTTCCAATAAGGTGAATACACATGAGCGACAAGCTGACTCCAATCCAAGCACCCACCCCAGTTACTTTCCTTGAGGCATTAAAATACTGGCTGAAACTGGGTTTTATCAGCTTTGGTGGGCCAGCTGGGCAAATCTCCATGATGCACCAGGAGTTGGTAGAGCGCCGCCGCTGGATCTCGGAACATCGCTTTTTGCATGGCCTTAATTACTGCATGGTACTACCGGGGCCAGAGGCGCAACAGCTTGCCACCTACATCGGCTGGCTGATGCACGGCGTCAAAGGAGGTATTGCTGCAGGGGTGTTATTTGTTCTACCCTCGTTATTTATCCTGATTGCGTTAACCTGGATTTATCTGGCATTCGGTACATTGCCCGTCGTTGCCGGAATACTTTATGGCATCAAGCCGGCGGTAACAGCGATCGTGGTATTTGCGGCTTACCGTATCGGCTCGCGCGCACTTAAAAATGGCGTGCTGTGGGCAATAGCGGCCGCAGCGTTTATCGCAATCTTTGCGTTCAACCTGCCCTTTCCATTGATTGTGTTGGCTGCAGGTATCATCGGTTACCTCGGCAGTCGCATCGCTCCGGATAAATTCAAAGCGGGTGGCGGACATGGTGCATCCAATAAAAGTTACGGTCCGGCCATTATCGATGACCACACACCGCCGCCTGAACACGCAATATTCAAATGGCCACGTTTCATCCGCTTTCTGATCATAGGTCTTGCTATCTGGGCAGCCATTATTGGCGGGCTGTGTGCAACTTACGGCTGGCAGGGCGGCCTGACGCAAATGGGCTGGTTCTTTACCAAGGCTGCAATGGTCACCTTCGGCGGTGCTTATGCGGTGCTACCCTATGTGTATCAGGGCGGTGTGGTGGACTTTCACTGGCTTACTGCCACGCAGATGATAGACGGTCTGGCACTGGGCGAAACCACCCCCGGTCCCTTGATTATGGTGGTTGCATTTGTAGGCTTTGTCGGTGGTTGGACAAAGGAATTGTTTGGGCCTGATGCATTATTTCTGGCAGGTGCGGCCGCAGCAACGGTAGCGACTATTTTCACTTTTTTGCCGTCTTTCCTGTTTATACTGGTGGGTGGACCTGCTGTTGAAGCCACGCGCGGCGATCTGAAATTTACCGCTCCCTTAACAGGCATCACAGCTGCAGTGGTGGGGGTAATTCTGAACCTTGCACTGTTTTTTGCGTACCATGTACTGTGGCCTAAAGGATTGAGTTCACCATTGACCCTGCAAACAGTTTTCACGGGCTTTGAGTGGTTCAGTTTGTCGATTGGTTTTGCGGCATTTATTGCGTTGTTCCGCTACAAAATCGGCATCATGCAGGTGATTGGCGCATGTGCCGCACTGGGTCTGACCTTTTCTTATATCAAACCATTACTGGCATAAGGAGATACACATGAATAGAACGATAAAGTCGCAAGAGTTAAAGTCCATGCTGGGTAATACGGACCTTACCGTAATCGATGTGCGCCGCAAAGATGACTATGCTGCCGATAACACTGCCATCCCGGGCTCTACCTGGTTTGACCCGGCAAATATTGACAACTGGTGTTCGACGTTGCCAGAAAATAAAGAGGTGGTGTTGTATTGTGTGCGCGGAGGTGCGGTCAGCAATTCAGTTGTTGATACCCTGCAAGCAAAAGGTCTGAAAGCACGTTTCATAGAAGGCGGCATTACCGCATGGAAAGAAGCTGGCGGAAAAGTTATTCCAAAATAACAGGAGAACACCATGAAATGGGTTACCCGTGAACGTCCAAAAATAGACCGCATTGCATGCCCCTGGTTAATTGCGCGTTTCATCGACAAGGATGCAGAATTCCTCTACGTTCCTTCCAGCAAGGTTCTCAGCGCCGCGGAGGAAGCCGGCGCAATTCCTTATGATATTCCGGGAGTTGAAATGGGGCATGATGGTGAAATGTGCAGCTTTGATGCCTTTATCAAAAAATACCATTTGCAAGACCCCGCATTACAACAACTCGCTATTATTGTTCGCGGAGCAGACACCGATCGCCTGGGCCTCGCACCGCAGGCAGCAGGTTTGCTCGCTATATCGCTGGGGCTGTCGCGCAACTTTGCTGACGATCATGAAATGCTGCATCAAGGCATGATTTTGTATGACGCACTATATTCCTGGTGCAGGGAATTGCAGGGCGAAAAACATAACTGGTATCCGAGCCCAAACAAGTAATGTTTGCACTGCACACTTTTCAGGCAGCTGAAAATGCCTGGACTGTGAATCACTGCTTGAGGTATTCTAGTTTCAATTTTAATGGAGTACCCGATGTTAAGAAAAGTGAAGCTTGTATTTGTCGCAGCCAGCCTGATGATTTGCACTCAAGCACATGCAGGCGAAATCAAGCTAACCGATGCCTGGGCTCGAGCAACTGCGCCAGGGCAGGAAGTAGGCTCAGTTGGTGTCGTTATTACCAGCCCCAGAGATGCACGCCTGATTGCAGTGTCAAGTAGCGCTGCCGCAAGTGCTGAAATACATACGATGACCATGGATAATGGCGTGATGAAAATGCGCCAGCTGGAGTTCCTGCCATTGCCGGCAAACGAGCCTGTCACGTTGGGTCCCGGTGGCGATCATCTGATGCTGTTCGGCCTCAAACATGCACTTAAAGCCGGTGGAACAGTCCCGCTCACCCTGACTGTTCAATATACAGACAAGAGCACCGAAAAAATCAAGATTAAGGCAGCTGTTCGTGCCCTTACCGGTGTGAAACATTAGCACGCAATTAGCAAGCAGACGCTGGATGTCGCCAAGACAGACTGGCGCGTGATTTATCTTTGGAGGAGAAGTGCAATGTGGCAAAAAACAATCTGCGCAATCGTATTCGTGCTTTTCAGCAATGCTGGCTGGGCCGGTCCATATGATCCGATTATAAGCAAGGCATGGATTGGAGAAAGCGTCCCCGGGCAAACAACTGCAACAATTCAGTTGAATCTGACTACCATAAAAGCGGTAAAGCTTGTCTCGGCAAGCAGTCCACTTGCTGAAACGATAGAAATTCATAGCTTGATGAAACAAAAGGGGGTCATGAAATTACATGTGGTTCCCAGTTTGCATATCCCGGAACACAGCACTACTATTTTTGGCGCTAATGGCCTTTTTTTAATGCTGACAGGACTTAAACAACCCCTGAAAACGGGTGATCACATTCCGATAGCTCTGCAGTTTGTCTTCCCTGACAAGCAAATCAAAACGATTAATGCAAATATCGAAGTAAAGCCGATGGAGTTAAGCTACAAACACTACGGCCCCAAAGAAGTCTACGACCATCGATAAGAAACAACATGCCCGCTATAATCCTACACATCGTTCAAAATCATTACAGTTGCATGTATTAGCAGTTTACTGCAAGGCCTCTGTAATGAGCTCCGTCAGAAGTTCATTGACGTCTTTAAGCGCTTTTTGTGATGCAGCCGTTCCTACTAACTGAGTCTTGCGAAATGCAATGCGGACCTCATTTGGTTTTTCCGGCACCACAAAAATCGAAATAATGTAGGGACAAAAAACAATATTATCAGGATCGGCCTCCATCATTTGTCTGGACACTGTTGCACTGCAGAATTCCAAAGCTTCAGCATGAACAAACACTTTTTTGCCGTCACCCAGATCCTTGCCCGTACGCTCCAACATATTCCCCACATGAGAAATATTGTTTATGACAAAGCCGCGGCCGGTAATTGCCATTTCAACCGCTTCTTTGGCATCCGCAAAACTTCCAGGCCTGACGAATACCGACATGTGAGACCCTTCAGCCCACGCCATCGGCATCACCCCATAAAGCAGTATTGCAACAGCCAATATTCTAATGTTCCGCAACATTTTCAGATCCCTGGTAATTTTAAGTATCACAATAGTAACGCAAAGAAAGATATCCAAGACAAAATTTTATTGCACACTGCAAAAAAATACGGCGCCATTAAGTGGCGCCGTATTTTACTATTGCAAGAAATTCTTACATCATCAGATTACTATGGACGAATGTAATTGTATCCCGCTTGCTGTTTATGCATGATTTCAACAACACCAGCTGGTACGTAAGCAGTTTTTGGCAACATATCAGCATCTGTCAGTTTCATGCCTTTCATTGTTGTGCCACAAGCCACGATTGTAACACCGGCTGCTTTAGCTTCTTCAACTCGATTTCCTACAGCAGAGTCCGCTTTCAACATACCAATTCCAGGACCGTAAACAACAATCTCAGCATCAACTTTATCTGCGCCTAATGCTTGCTGTACGTTTTTAACGTTATTCAGTGCCAAATTCCACTTCGCAGGATCCGCATCACTAACCTGAAAAATAACCTTCTCTTTAGCTGTATGCGTCTCAGCTGCTACAACGTTAAGAGTAGCGAAAGACATTGAAAGAGCAAGCGCAGCACCCAACATATTGATGTGTTTCATATTTTTATTGCCTCCGTGAATAATTTAAGATGCAGCCATTGTTATCTGAACAGCCACATTAATGTAGACTATCCTACTCACGGGATTATTCCAAATTTTGCTAAAAATAATATTTAACCAAAACATGGAATGTTTTCACACCACGCTCCGTCTCATCACAGGCGCACATATTAAACATTAGGCGATTGTATACAGATGAAAATTCTCAACCTGTTTGGACATGCGAAAGATTTGCAGAATCAACTTGAGCAAATTCGCCCAAGACTATACCGACTGGCCTATTCATGGTGCCACAATGCATCATTGGCAGATGATCTGGTACAGGAGACACTCATTAAAGCATTAAAAAATGCCAACCAGCTACGCGACCCAGCTTTACTGAATAGCTGGCTATTCAGCATATTGGCCAATTGCCTGCGAGACCACTATCGTCAATATAAGGAAATGGATGATATTGATGAAATTGAGGATTACCATTATGCGCATGAAAACACACCGGAGCGCGCCCACTCTCAGTCGCAAATAATTATGCGCGTACGGGATGCCGTATCAAAACTGCCACTGGGACAGCGTCAAGTGCTTACACTGGTTGATCTTGAAGAGCTGTCCTATATTGAGGTCGCATCAATTCTGGATATCCCGATTGGTACGGTTATGAGCAGACTATGCCGAGCTCGGGTAGCAATGAAAACTTTATTAAAGGAACTGGCGCCTCAACAAAGTGCGCAAGCAATTCCATTAAGGAGAATCAAATAATGAACAATCAAAACATATCCGATGAATATCTCAACTCATTCGTTGACAATCAACTCGATTCGAGTGAAAAAATACACGCTTTCGACATCATCAATCAAAATGAATCTCTTAAAAACAGGGTATGCGAACTAAGTGCGCTGAAAGTAATTATTAAGCACGCTTACAATCAACCTCCAGCTCATACTCGCCCGAAAGTTAAATTTCAGCGTCGCTGGATAATGCACTTCCAGTCTTTGGCTGCGTGCCTGCTCCTGCTTGTTGGTGGCGTATCCGGCTGGCTTACTCATGACTGGCTGGGCGGGCCAGAGAGCCAGAATATTGCCTCCATGTTGCTAACCTCCCAGCGCGATGATTCATTGGCAATTGATGCACGAAAAATTATTCTGCATATCAGCAATTCAAATCCTGCCAGACTCAAAACGGCGCTTGATGAAACCGAGGGATTGCTGAACAATTACAGACATGCCAATAGAACCATACAGGTTGAAGTCATCGCTAACAAACAAGGCGTTGATCTGTTGCGCGCAAATTTATCGCCGTATAAAGATCGCATTAGCCTGATGCAAAAGAAATACCCAAATTTAAATTTTATGGTTTGCGGACAAACAATCAACAAGTTAAGAAATGAAGGAAAAAATGTAGAATTAATTCCCCATACAGGGGTGGCATTATCTGCTGCCGATCAAATAAATAAGCGACTACTTCAGGGGTGGGGTTACGTAAAGATTTAGTGAGATTCACTATCCCCGTATCCTTATGCAGGAATAGTCAACAAGTTATCTGGGTTTACCAATGAATTCAAGTGTCCGAAGCCCATGCACTGAACGCCCAAGTTAATACATTTTATGAAAAAACGCTTGTCAGATGCATGGCAACTTGAGTAAACTAGTAACGTTGGTTATTTATTATCGCTTGGACTAACTCATTAGTGAGTTTGATTAACGAGATTTGCCATACAGAGGTTGAATATAGTTTTTAAAATTAAGTTACAGAAAATTCTTGTAGCGATAATTTTTAAAAAGTGTTGAAGCCAATATATGACACATACAAAATAATCACAGAGCAGAAAGTTGATCAGATTACCGATTACATACTGGAGTTATAAGTTTAATTTTATTTGAGGGGTTGTGAAATGGATCAATTACGTAGAACATTTTTGAAAAGTGCCGGCATGGCCGGATCAGTTGTATTGGCTATCTCAGCAGGTTTGCTTAAGTCTGGCGAAGTATTGGCTGCTGCCTGGAACAGTGCCGCATTTACTGCAAAAAATATCTCTGATGCGATGTCAGGTGCAGGATATGCTGGCGCAACCGAGAGCAAAGACATTGAAATTAAAGCTCCGGAAATCGCTGAAAATGGTGCAGTTGTTCCAGTTGAAGCAACCAGCAAAATTCCTGGCACTACATCTATGGCTATCTTTGTAGAAAAGAACCCGACTCCTATGGTTGCGATTTTTGAATTCATGAATGGTACTGAGTCTTACGTTTCTACTCGTATCAAAATGGGTCAAACTTCTCTGGTTCGCGTGGCAGTTAAAGCCGGCGGCAAAACATACATGGCAAGCAAAGAAGTTAAAGTTACTATCGGTGGTTGCGGCGGTTAATCTGCCCTGCTTTATCAGGTAACGAAATTTATTTTTGAATTAAGAGGAGATTGACATGGCAGAAGGAATGAAAATGCGCGCGGCGCTTCAAGGCGACGTAGCTGAAGTTAAGGTATTGATGAGCCACCCTATGGAACCAGGCACTCGTAAAGATGCAAAGACAGACAAACTGGTACCAGCTCACTTCATCAATTCAGTTACAACAACTTTAAACGGCAAAACCATCATGGAAGCACAGTGGGGTGGCGCTATTTCCAAGAACCCATTCCTGGGCTTCAAAGTTAAAGGCGTTAAAGCTGGCGACAAAATTGCAGTTAATGCTGTCGACAACTTGGGCAACAAGTTTGACGGTGACGTAGCTGTAGCCTAATTCTAATTAGGGCATCACCAAAACAACAATATCCCGGGCAGAGTCATTTCTCTCGGGACTTTGTTTTTTTAGAGGTGTCTTATTTTTTAGCTTCCGAGCATCAAATTACTCGTGACTTTGCTACATTCCGATGTAAAAAAATAAGTCGGAAGGTTACATAAGCAAGTTATAATATACGCTTTTGATTTTTCGCAGTTACTGCCAGAAGCAACGTAAGTGAACTCTGGCTTATCCGGGGTTCAAGTATCTCGAAATCACAATCAAACAAATCTCGGTGTAACGCATATACACCGAGGGAAAATTTAAATTTATTTTTTAAGGAGAAACATATGTCCATGAGCCGTCGTGAATTCCTGCAAATGCTTGCAATAGCATCTGCATCCGGATTAGCTCTCAACAGCAAGTCAGCTTTGTCAGCAAACAGCAGCAGCGGTACTGATAGTTTTTACGATCTGCCGGCGTTCGGCAATGTATCCATCATGCATATGACCGACTGTCATGCGCAGTTAAAACCAATTTACTTCCGCGAACCAGATGTGAATATCGGCCTGGCTTCCAATTTCTCCAAACCTCCCCATTTGGTTGGTGAAGCTCTGCTTAAACATTTCAATGTGCGCCCCAACACAATGGAAGCGCATGCATTTACTTACCTGAATTTCGAAAAAGCAGCCAAAACCTACGGTAAAGTTGGCGGCTTCGCCCATCTATCCACTCTGGTTAAACAAATTCGCGCCAGCCGCCCAGGATCACTATTGCTTGACGGTGGTGATACATGGCAGGGCTCTGCGACATCACTGTGGACCAATGGACAGGATATGGTAGACGCTTGCAAACTACTCGGCGTTGATGTGATGACCGGCCACTGGGAATTCACCTTGGGAGCTGAACGCGTTAAAGAAGTTATAGAAAATGACTTTAAAGGCAAACTGGAATTTGTAGCCCAAAACGTTAAAACCAACGACTTCGGCGACCAGGTATTCCAGCCTTATGTTATCAAGCACATCAACGGCATCCCTGTAGCGATAGTAGGTCAGGCCTTCCCCTACACACCAATTGCCAACCCTCGCCATATGATTCCTGACTGGAGCTTCGGCATTCAGGACGAGAATATGCAGAAGGTGGTTGATGAAGCACGCGGCAAAGGTGCACAGGTTGTCGTCGTGATTTCTCATAACGGTATGGACGTGGATCTGAAAATGGCAAGCCGAGTAACCGGTATCGATGCAATCATGGGTGGTCATACGCACGACGGAATTCCCGCACCATCCATCGTTAAAAACCGCACCGGCCAGACACTGGTAACCAATGCCGGCTCCAACGGCAAGTTCCTCGGCGTGCTCGATTTCGACGTTAAAGGCGGCAAAATTGCAGGCTTCAAATACAAGCTGTTGCCGGTATTTGCCAACCTGATTGCTCCTGATGCAGAGATGAATACACTGATCAAAAACATCCGCGCACCATATGAAGCTCAATTGGCTGAAAAACTGGCGATTACAGAAGGTACGCTGTACCGTCGCGGCAACTTCAATGGCACTTTCGACCAGCTGATTCTGGATGCGTTGATGGAAGTCAAAGGCGCTGATGCAGCCTTCTCACCTGGCTTCCGCTGGGGTACCTCACTGCTCCCAGGCGAGGCTATCACTCTCGAGCACGTAATGGATCAAACAGCCATTACCTATCCGCAAACAACCCTCACCGAAATGACCGGTGAAACCATTAAGACAATTATGGAAGACGTTTGTGACAACCTGTTCAATGCTGACCCCTACAAACAACAGGGCGGCGACATGGTTCGTGTGGGCGGCATTCAATACACATGCGACCTTACCAAAGGCTTTGGCAAACGCATCAACAATATGATGTTGAATGACAAGAAGGTTGATCCAAACAAGAAGTACAAGGTTGCTGGCTGGGCTCCTGTTGCTGAAGGCGTTGTTGGCGAACCAATCTTTGACGTGGTCGCAGGCTACTTGCGCAACAAGAAGGTGATTGCTCCACGCAAGCTGAATATGCCCAAGCTAATTGGTGTTAAAGGCAATCCGGGTCTTGCTTAATTGATCCTTTGATGCCTTAATACTGCCTGGTCAATAAGAGTTTTAACTTATTCACCAGGCAGTTTTTATTTCTGCACCAGGATATTGAAACGTTTTCGCTGCACATATATATTTATAAAACAATCAGGTAAGGGGAATAGATTATGAGTTTGGCTACTACTGTTGTTCTGTGGGGATTGGGTTTGGGCGTAATTTTTGGTTTCGTAGGCAGCAAAACCAATTTCTGTACGATGGGTGCAGTTTCCGATGTGGTCAATATGGGAAGCTGGGGCCGTATGCGCGCCTGGATACTTGCGATTGCAGTTGCAATTATCGGCACGAATTTATTGTCTTATCTCGGTTATCTGGACCTATCCAAAACCATCTATACCGGTGCAACTTTGCCGCTGCTCACTTTTATTGTGGGCGGATTTACTTTTGGCATTGGCATGACGCTGGCATCCGGTTGCGGCAATAAAACACTTTTGCGTATCGGCGGTGGTAATCTTAAGTCACTCGTTGTTTTCGTATTTATGGGCTTTGCTGCAATCGCAACACTCAAGGGTATATTTGGTGCGTTCCGCGTAAGTGTACTTAGTTCTCCCGCTGTTACTACGCAACTGGATCATAGCCAAACTCTGTCATCCTTTCTGACAGGAGTGGGTGGCATGGATGCCAAAGCCCTGCAAATGACAGTAGCTGCCGTAATCACGCTCGCGCTGCTGATTTTTGTTTTCATGAGCAAAGAATACCGCAAAGAAAAGGACAATATTCTGAGCGGTCTGGTTATCGGTGCTGTTGTGGTAGCAGCCTGGTACATAACCGGCCATATCGGTTATGCTGAAAATCCGGACACCATGGAAATGACCTTTATGGGTACCGCTTCCCATCTGGCAGAGTCCATGTCTTTTGTTGCACCTTCTGCTTACTCTCTGGAGTATCTGGGCTACTGGACCGACACCTCAAACGTTATTACGTTTAGCGTAGCATCCGCATTCGGTGTAGTACTTGGCGCCTTCATCTACGCAATGTACTCCAAGAGCTTCCGCTGGGAATACTTTACCTCTGCCAAAGATATGGGTTCACACATGATCGGTGCGATTTTGATGGGCTTTGGCGGTATTACTGCGATGGGATGTACTGTCGGACAGGGCATTACAGGTGTGTCTACCCTGTCGCTGGGATCGTTTATCGCACTGGCCTCCATTATTGCCGGCTCGGCGATCACCATGAAAATCCAGTACTACTTCATGATGCGCGAAGCTTAATACTAACGCTTCCAACTTCTAAATAGCACTTGTAAAATTCCCGGTTCGCCGGGAATTTTTTTCACAGCCAGTCTCCATTTCTGCAGCAACCTCATAACGGAGAATAAAATGAATCTGCTTAAAATATTTTCACTCACACTTCTACTTTTCAGCAGTTTTGCTTCCGCAGAAACCGTCTCCAAAGCGATCGTTATTCAAGGCAATGGTGACAAGCCGCAATTTGAACGAGCCCTAAAGCTTGCTTCAAATATGCACGAAGTGCTGACAACATCCAAATTTGAAATCGTCGTATTTGGACCAACCGTTAAATTACTGACTGAAGACAGTGACGAATTACCCCTGATTCAGAAAGTACAAAGCGAGGGCATCAAAATTGTAGCCTGCGGCAGATCGATGGATACAGACCAGGTTAAAAAAACCGACTTGATTGCCGGAGTGACCGTTACAGCATTTGGTGCCGTGCACATCGTTAACCGGCAAAAACAGGGATGGCAATATTTTAAGCCTTAAGCTTTAACAATATGAGCAAAGCCTTTACAACAGAATTCGATGAAACAGATGACGAAGATCAGCCCGAATCTTCGCAACAGGTTCCTCTTGGCGCAAAAAACTACATCACCCCTGCCGGCTTTCGCAAGCTGCAGGACGAGCTGGATCAGCTATGGAAAATAGAGCGCCCGGCACTGGTACAGACCATTACCTGGGCGGCATCAAACGGTGATCGCTCTGAAAATGGCGATTATATTTATGGAAAAAAACGCCTGCGAGAAATAGACAGGCGCATACGTTTTTTAGCCAAGCGTCTTGAAAATGCCGAAGTAATAGATCCTGCACTCAGGGTAGATTGTGATCAGGTATTTTTTGGTGCCACAGTCACCGTATGCGGCCTTGATGGTGAAAATCGCACCTATAGTATCGTCGGAGTAGATGAGGCTGAACCTGCCCGTGGCCTGATTAGCTGGGTATCTCCGATTGCCAGGGCACTCATCAAGGCACGCGAGGACGACACCATTACCTTGCGACTGCCAAACGGAGTAGACGAACTGTTTATTGTAGAAGTTGAGTATCGCACCATCCTGCTGGATGGTTGATTCGAAATAAACAGGAGCAGTATTTACCGGCTCTGTTTCTAATGCTTGCCGGTACTGCCAAAACCACCAGTACCGCGATGACTCAGTGGAAACTCATCCACGATATTGAATTCCACCTGCATCACCGGCACGATTACGAGCTGCGCCATCCGTTCCAGTGGAACCAAAGTAAAAGGCGTATGCCCGCGATTCCATAGTGATACAAAAATCTGTCCCTGATAGTCAGAGTCGATCAAGCCAACCAGATTACCCAGTACGATGCCGTGCTTGTGTCCCAATCCCGATCTGGGCAATATCATTGCGGCGAAATGCGGGTCACCAATATGCATCGCGATACCGCTGGGTATCAGCTCACACTGCCCGGGAGCGATGATCATGTTGTGCTCGATACATGCACGCAAATCAATACCTGCCGAACCTGGTGTGCCATAGGATGGCGGGTTTTCATGCAAACGCGGGTCGAGTATCTTTACATCTACCTTCTTCATTGCTTGATTCCTTTTAGTTTCACGATGTGATTCAGCAAAGCCCGAGCCTGTGTCAGCTTGTCTGCTCGCGGTAGCAAATGCTCCCCTGCGTCATCGAACAATATCAACTCATTATCGTCCGCGTTAATCGCCTCTTGTGCAAGATTTGCTGCAAGCAGAGGCAATCTTTTTGCAGTGCGTTTCTGTGCCGCATAGGCACGCAGATTTTCACTTTCGGCCGCAAAGCCTACACAGAACGGGGGGTGAGGCAATGCTGCAACATAGGCAAGAATATCCGGATTGGGCACCAGCTCCAGGGTTAAATTGTCCGCACTTTTTTTGATTTTTTGTTCGCGGGGTGCGGCAGCCCGGTAATCTGCAACAGCAGCCACACCGATAAAAATATCGACACCTGTCACCCGCGCTTTAACCGCATCAAACATTTCCAGTGCGCTGGTTACCCTCACCAGCTTTGCACCTTGTGGCGGCTGCAGTGTGGTGGGGCCTGATACCAGTGTAACCTGCGCGCCCAGCTCCAGTGCAGCCTGTGCTATCGCATAACCCATCTTGCCGGAACTGCGATTAGTGATGCCGCGCACCGCGTCTATCGCCTCATAGGTTGGTCCGGCCGTCAGCAACACCTGCACACCCGATAAAATTTTAGGTTGAAAATACGTGACAACTGCCTGAGCCAGCTGAGCAGCTTCCAGCATACGACCGAGTCCTTCTTCACCGCAGGCCTGCACACCGCTATCAGGTCCCAGAATAATCACGCCATCCGCTTCAAGCTGTTTGATATTGCGCTGGGTCGCCGCACTCTCCCACATCTGGCGGTTCATCGCCGGCGCTATCAGCAATGGGCAATTGCGAGCCAGACACAGGGTAGACAACAAGTCATCTGCCAGACCATGTGCCAGCTTGGCAATAAAATCTGCCGAAGCAGGCGCGATCAGAATCGCATCGGCCGCACGGCTAAGGTTGATATGATCCATGCCGTTTCCGGCCTCACCCCACTGGCTGGTCAGTACAGACTTTCCGGTCAAAGCCTGCATGGTCAGCGGGGTAATGAAATGGGTGGCGGCTTCCGTCATTGCCACCTGCACTGTCAACCCCTGCTTAATCAACAGACGTGCCAACTCGGCAGTCTTATAAGCTGCAATCCCTCCGGTAATGCCTAACACGATGCTTTTCGCTTTAATTTGTTCCATAATGCTGCGTATCTTAGCAAAAATCAGCTGTGCTTAATTGAAAATTGCAAACGGGGGGTAGGATGGGAATAAACGATTGGCCCGAGGGAGAGCGTCCCCGCGAAAAATTAATCCAAAGAGGCGCTGCCGCTCTATCTGACGCCGAGCTCCTCGCGATATTCCTGCGCACGGGTGTGACCGGCAAAAGCGCTGTCGATCTGGCTCGCGATCTGCTTACCCGCTTCACATCACTCACCCGGATGTTTGCTGCCAGTGAAGCAGATTTTTGCTCCATACACGGCATGGGGCAAGCCAAGTTTGTTCAAATGCAGGCTGTACTGGAAATGTCACGCCGGGCACTCATAGAAGAAAGCCGCACCACCGATGCGCTCAACTCCCCGCGAGCAGTTCGTGAATATCTGCAACTGTTGTTGCGCGGACGAGAACAGGAAGTGTTCATGGTGGTCTTTCTCGATGCACAACACCGCGTAATGGCTGCCGAGGAACTGTTTCAGGGCACCCTTACCCAAACCAGCGTATATCCGCGTGAAGTCGTTAAACGCGCCCTGTCCCACAATGCCGCGGCAGTTATTCTGGCTCACAACCATCCTTCAGGCGTGGCTGAACCCAGCCAGTCCGACCGCTTGCTCACCGACGCCCTTAAGCAAGCACTTGCCCTGGTCGATGTACGCGTACTGGATCACTTTATTGTCGCCGGCAGCGGCTGCTTATCATTTGCCGAGCGCGGCCTGCTGTAAGTCAAATAATTTTGCCTATGCACACCTCTACCCTGCTCCGCATTAATTTTCTTCTCCTGATATTGCTGATATCAGGCTGCAGCCAAACCAGACTCCTTACCAAACAGGATTATCAAAAAAGCCAAAACGAATTTTTACAGGGCAATGCAGACGATGCTTTTCTGGATTTTCCTCGTGGTGCTGAAACAAGCGACTTCATTACCACCGTGGAAAAAGCATACCTGAACCTGATTCAGGGAAAGCCTCAAATCAAACCTCTGCAACAACAAGTTGATGAGCTTGAGAAACGTGTGCGCTACCACGTTACCCGTGAAGCCAAAACATTCTTCTATCTGCAAACCCCCGAAGATTATTACGCCTCTGAACATGAAATCATCTGGCTGCACTTCCTTTTAAGCTGGTCCTATTCTCTGCAGGGGCAATATGAAAATGCCTGTGTGGAAGCACGCCAGGCCAGCAGTCTGCTAACCTTACCCTGGAGCCCCACAGGTCATTTTGATGATCCAACTATGCGCCTGTTCCTGGCGGGACTCTGGACCATGTGCGGGGACTGGCGCGAAGCCCAAGTTGACTTTAGAGCCGCCTGGTATATGAATAACAAACTCACGTGGGCAAAAGAACTTGCAAATCTAGATCAAGCGCCTGCCAATTTGATTTTGGTACTCGGCGGGCCGGGACCCGAACCGGTATGGAATCCTGAAATGGCTTTCAACCCTTTACGTTCGGCCCGCCAAATCACATTTAAACTGCGCGGACAGAAAAGCACGCTCTACATCAAAGACAGTAGCGGCCACTCTATTGACACGCACCTTTCTCCCGATGCCAGCAAATGGTATGAGCGACAACTTGAACGCGAAAGTGAATTGCATGAAATTATTCTTGATTCAGCCTTTGGTGGTAAAGCCACTGGCAGTGGCGCGATCGCTTCAGGAAAAATAGCGGCAAAAACAGGGCTGGGATTACTAGTGGGTATCGCTGGAACTGCATTAGGAGCAGCCATCGCCGATGCTGGTCTCAAAAGCGGCTCTGACGATCTGGTCAGAAATGGCCTGATCACTGCCGCAGCAAGTATCACCTGGGGTAGCCAAATTGCCTCGGAAGGCTATCATGCAAGTATTAAAGAATTTAAGCAGGATGTTGATCCAAGCAGTCAATATCGCTTTGTGCGCTACCTGCCCGAATATATATGGCTGGGATGGAGCGAGCAAACGCTCAATTACCCACTGAACTTGCGCACATCCGCCGGTTCACACATTTCAATAACGCAGCCTGGCGTAATCGTGCGCACTTCGGTAACGATCGCATTTATTCCTGATGCCGTCACTTCATACAGTTACTATCGATGGTGATCAATCAACAAGCAATCAATAATCTAGATTTGTTCGCAGCTATAAATATATAACTACAACATCCCCTGTCAAGGCTAACGAATATTTTGCATCAAACTGAAGTGATGCAAAAATGGCTGGCTCAGTGACAAATTTTTTATCATTTGCCGATAATTGCCTTTCTCAAAGTGCAAAGCATTCGTTGATATAGCCGGCCCGAGCTTGCTTAATCCAAAACCGGTTTCTATCCATTTAGCCCAGTCTTCAGGGCTGGCGCGCAAATCCCAGTCCAGTTCAAAATCATCATTTACACCGGCCTGTGCCACCTTGCCATTTACGACAGAAATAAAACCACGTGCATAGGCCTCACCTTTAAAACCATAACCGATACGTGATGAAAATCCTTCTTTTTCCAAAGGCTCAAACACCTGCGGTGTTTTATTCCACTCTTCCTTAAGTGCATTCATCCATGCTGCTGTAAATAACTGACTCATTTTGACTCCTGCGGGTTGTTAACTTCGAGCACCCTACTTTAACTTCTAATATTATATATTCTGCATACATTGTCAGCATCAATACTTTAAAAATCAAACTCTAAAAGGCAAAACAGGGTCGTCATCATAAATGATTACGACCCTGTTTTTCACAGCATGCCATGTGAATGCAAACCCGCTTTATAACGATAAAATTACTTTTCCTTCAGCTTCATAATTCCCACCGCTTTCAGCAACACCTTCTCAAATACATGCTCCGAAGTGCCACCTTTCATCTTGCGCATGAAATACTTTTCAAAAGCGACTTTAGCGAGGTGAACCCACTTTCCTTCCGAGAACCAGTTCACATTGCGGGGCGGTATCTGTGGCAATGCGACAAACGCAATTCCTGTATCACCAAAATCTGCCAGACAAACTGCATTCCAGGTTGCGCGTTCTTCCGGCTCCTTGCCATCAAGTTCGGCGCGAATATTATGTGCGGTTGCGGTCACCATCGACTCGATCATATAACCTGTTTTGGGCGCACCAGTTGGTACAGGAGTTGCCTCAACCGGGGGGATAGCCACACACACACCAACGGAGTAAATATTTTTGAACTTCGGGTTACGCTGGTGCTGGTCGATCAGAATAAATCCGCGCGGGTTGGTTAACCCTTCAATGCCAAACACCGCATCAATACCTTTGAAAGCAGGCAGCATCATCGAATATTTAAAATCAAGCACGTGTTCCTTTTTAGGCGTTCCGTCATCGTTATGCTCGGTTACATACATCTTGCCGGCTTCAACTTTGGTGGTCTTAGCATTGCAAATCCATTTGATATGACGGCTGCGCAAGGCCGACTCCATCATCCCTTTGGAATCGCCCACACCACCCAGGCCCAGATGGCCAATGTAGGGCTCTGCGGTAACAAAAGTCATTGGTACTTTGTCGCGAATCTTGCGACGACGCAGATCGGTATCCATAATCGCGGCAAATTCATAAGCCGGGCCATAGCAGGACGCCATCTGTACTGCACCGACCACAACAGGACCAGGACTCTTGACGAACTCCTGCCAGGCTTTCTCAGCCTGAACCGCATGATCAACGTGACAGATTGACTGGGTATGACCTTTGGGGCCCAAACCCTCTACTTCGTCAAAGGCCAATTTAGGGCCGGTAGCGATCACCAGAAAATCGTAATCCACCGTGTGACCGTTATCCAGTTCAACCTGATTTTTTTCCGGATGAATACGCTTGGCACCCACAGCGACCAAATCAATTTTTTTGCGCTTCAAAACCGGTTCAAGCTCCATTTCGATATCATCACGGGTACGCCAATTTACCGCCACCCATGGGTTGGAAGGCACAAAATGGAATTTCGGATTATTGCTTATCACGGTGATCTTATCTTCTGCGCGAGCGTTTTCGCGCATCTCATACGCCATGGGTAATCCACCTATTCCCGCACCGATAATTACGATATGTGCCATTTTTCTCTCCTTTAGTTTGTATTGAAGGCTTTTGTAGTTGCGCCTTATGTAAGATAGCGTTATGACTTTGTGAATTTTATGCATCGCCATATAAATACATGAGCAATTGCCATGCCAAATCAATAACTATTTGAATTATATTGATTTAGTACAAATATACTCTCCAATGAAAGTAAACTGTCATGTCAATTTGTCATATCTACATTAGAATTCAGGCTAGTGTCATGACATTTTGACAGGAGCGACAAATGGAAAACGCTACACCTTCCGAACTACAATCCCTGATCGATGTGCAGGAAAATCCCTTCGTACTGATTGATGAGAACTATAAGATAGTTGCCGCCAATCGCGCCTATTGTGTGAACTATGCAGTGGACAGCAAAAACATCGTCGGTCATTTATGTCACGAGATTTCCCACCTCTCATCTGTCCCCTGCCACCAGAATGGCGAAGACTGCCCGCACCAGGAAGTATTTCGTACAGGTCAAATGCATGAAGTCATCCACACGCATTTTGATGCCCAAAACCGCCCGGAGCATGTGCGCATCAAGGGGCACCCGATCAGGGGGCGAGATGGCAAACTTTATCTGGGCGAAGCCGTTTTTCCCATCGCCGACTCTGAAGATCTGCTGTGCAAGGATATGCAGATGGTGGGGGCTTCACCGGCTTTTTTGTCCTGCATTGACCACCTTACCCGCGCAGCAGCTTCCGATGCGGCAATACTGCTGCTGGGGGAAAGTGGTGTCGGCAAAGAGCTTGCTGCCCAGTACATACACAAACGTTCCTCCCGCAACAACAAGCCGCTGATCATTCTGAATTGCGCATCGATAGCAATCGACATGTTTGAAGATGAGCTGTTTGGACATGAACGTGGCGCCTTCACCGGTTGTATCGGGCGAAAACAAGGCTTGTTTGAACTTGCCGACAAAGGCATATTGTTTCTGGATGAAATTGGTGACATGCCACTTTTCATGCAAGCCAAATTACTGCGCGTACTGGAAAGCGGGGAATTCAGACGCATTGGTGGCACCGAAACGCTGCGCGCCGACGTAAGGCTGATTGCGGCAACCAATAACGACCTGTTAAAGAAAATACATGAAGGTGGATTCCGCAGCGATCTCTACTATCGCATTGCCGGTATCGATTTACGCTTGCCCAGTCTGAGAGAGCGCAGCAGTGACATTCCTGTGCTGGCGCAAGCCATATTGAAGAAAATCACCCAGGTCGGCCAACCGCACTTTAAGCTCACTCCGGAAGCCGTGGATAAACTTCAAGGCTATACCTTCCCCGGCAATATACGCGAGTTAAAAAATATTCTGCTCAAGGCTGTTTCCGAGAGTAACCACAATATTATCAGCGCTGCCAATATTCATTTTTCACATCAACATGAAAAAAATGAAGCCAGTACAAAACACGAAATACCCGTGGATGTCATACGCGAAGCGACGGAGATAAAACCGCAAAGTGCTTCCATGGCCGAACTGGAAGCCGAGCATATTGAAAAATTACTGCTCAGCTACAACGGCCATCGGCGTAATGTAGCCGATACCCTGGGCATCAGCGAACGCACACTGTATCGAAAATTGAAGCGTTACAACCTAGCCTAGCGCAATATATACCGCATTCCCTTCCAGTTTCACCGGATAGTTGCGCGCACATCCGACATCCGGAGCCACTGCGTTGCCATCTTCCAGTTGTATGTGCCAGTTATGCATCGGGCATGCCACTTTTTTCCCGAACACAATTCCTTGTGACAGATGCCCCCCCTTGTGCGGACACTTATCCAGCAGCGCAAACACTTCATTCTCTGCGGTGCGAAACAGCGCGATATCGCCCTGCTCCGATTTCACTACACGGCTACCCAGCGTGGGAATCTCTTCCAGTGTTGCGACTTGTTTCCAGTTACTCATGATCTATCCCTAAAATATTTATACAGTCAGCGCTGCAAACTCGCGTGCATTTACGTTTTCTTTGGCCCAAGGATTTTTAGCACCGTTCAGCGTAAACAGCAGTCTTTCATACAGTGCCTTGCGGTTGGCCGCATTCTCCACTACCTGTTGCTTCACATAGTCGATACCGACACGTTCCACATAATGTACGGTGCGATCGAGATAACGCGCCTCTTCCCGATACAACTGGGTAAATGCCAGCGTGTATTCCATTACCTCTTCTTTGGTTTTAACCTTTACCAAAAACTGCGCGACTTCAGTCTTGATACCGCCGTTACCTGCCACATAGATTTCCCAGCCAGACTCCACGCCGATAATTCCTACGTCCTTGATCGCGGCTTCCGCACAGTTGCGAGGACAACCTGAGACGGCCAGTTTGAACTTGTGCGGTGTCCACATATGGTCCAGCGCATATTCAAGATCGATACCCATCTGCGTTGAATCCTGCACCCCAAAACGGCACCATTCACTGCCCACACAGGTCTTTACCGTGCGCAATGCCTTGCCATAGGCATAACCCGACGACATTCCCAGATCGGCCCACACACTGGGCAGATCTTCTTTCTGGATACCAAACAGATCGATACGCTGACCGCCGGTGACCTTCACGGTTTTAACTTTATATTTATCCGCCACATCGGCAATGCGGCGCAATTGATCCGGCGTGGTAATGCCGCCATGCATGCGCGGCACAATCGAGAAGGTACCGTCCTTCTGAATATTGCCGTGTGCGCGCTCGTTGATAAAGCGTGACTGCGGATCATCCTGCACTTCATGCGGCCACGCGCACAGCAGATAATAATTAAGTGCCGGACGGCAAGAGGCACATCCATTGGGTGTGCTCCAGTTAAGGAACTTCATCGCCTGCGGAATGGACAACAATTTTTCCATGCGGATTGCGCGGCGAACTTCTTCATGCGTATGCTCGGTACAACCGCACATGGGTTTAACTGTAGTTGCCTGAGGTGCATAAGCACCACCTAAAGAAGATGCAAGAATTTGCTCCACCAGCCCGGTGCAGGAACCGCAGGATGCTGATGCCTTGGTATGCTTGCGCACATCCTCCAGCGTGAACAAGCCTTTTTCCTTGATCGCTTTAACGATCGTACCTTTGCACACGCCATTGCAACCGCATACTTCCATCGTGTCGGGCATCGCAGCCGCCAAGTCCTGCCCCTGATGGCCGGAGTTGCCCAGATGCGATTGGCCAAACATCAAATGGTCGCGAATATCCGCAACATTTTTACCATCGCGTATCATCTGGAAATACCATGAACCATCCTTGGTATCGCCGTACATCACTGCGCCCACCAGCTTGTCATCTTTCAGCACCAGTTTTTTATAAACGCCACCGGCAGCATCGTGCATCAGGATTTCATCGGTTGCATCACCGCCGGTAAAATCACCCGCTGAAAATAAATCGATACCGGTAACCTTAAGCTTGGTTGAGGTCACCGATCCCTGATAACGTGCAATACCCATACGCGCCAGATGATTTGCACACACCTTCGCCATATCAAACAGCGGTGCCACCAGGCCGTAAGCCGTGCCGCGATGCGACACACACTCACCCACCGCATAGATACTTGGATCATAGGTTTGCATGGTGTCATTTACCACAATTCCCTTATTGCAATGGATACCGGCAGATTCGGCCAATGCTGTATTGGGGCGAATGCCAACCGCCATCACCAGAAGATCAGCCGGGATTTCGCTGCCATCCTTGAAACGTATCGATTTAACCCGGCCGGATGCATCACCCAGCAATTCCTGGGTTTGCTTTTCCAGTAAGAATTTCAGACCTTTTGCTTCCAGAGAGCCCTGCAGCATCTTGGCCGAGCTCTGATCCAGCTGCCGTTCCATCAGCCACGGCATAATATGCACCACGGTGACATCCATACCCCTCAGTGCCAAGCCATTTGCGGCTTCCAGGCCGAGCAGGCCGCCGCCGATTACGACGGCATGCTTGTACTTTTCTGCAGCCTCGATCATCGCATTGGTATCTTGAATGTCGCGATAGCCGATCACACCGGACAAGTCTTTGCCGGGGATAGGCAAAATAAAAGGATTAGAACCGGTCGCCAGCAGCAATCTGTCATATTCCGCTGTAGTACCATCTTCCGCATACACCACTCTTTTTTTGCGGTCGATGCGCACCACCTTCTTGTTCAAATGCAGGGTAATGTTGTTGTCTTTGTACCAGTCCAGATCATTCAGGATGATGTCCTGTATACCCTGCTCTCCTGCCAATACTGGCGACAGCATAATACGATTATAATTCGGGTATGGCTCCGAGCCGAACACCGTGATGTCATACAATTCAGGTTCGAGTTTGATCAGCTCCTCCAGCGTGCGTACGCCCGCCATACCATTCCCAACCATCACCAGTTTCATCCTTTTCATTCTCTTGCTCCTCAATATCAAATATATACAGCGTGTCGTTGCTTTAATTTTTGTAACTGCTTATTACTCAGCAATATTGATGCCAGCAGCCAGCCGGAGAAACTAAGAGATTGAAAGCAATAACCAAATACATCACGCCGTGATATATAGAGCGCACATTGCGCGCACCGTAACAGGGTGCGACACCATACAAAATTCACAGATTTGGTGCATCCATCAGGATTATGCACTCCGATTAAGCGAACAATGTTTTTGCTGCACCAATACGACATACCATTTTTTAAATAAAAAAAATCCTGCGGGCAGCCAATGGCACCCCGCAGGATTTTGATTTACCACTGATTAACGTTAGTTAGCCAACGCTAGCGGCTGTGCCACCAGACGCTTAAGTTCCGGCACACAAGAGCCGCACTCTTTGCCACATTTTAATTTGGCTTGTATTGCAGGCAAATCTGATCCACTCCTGAATTCCGCCATAATCTCCTGTTCGGACACGTCCATACAATTACACACAATGCGGCCGCGTTGCGACTGTCCGGCAGGCGTTGCGCTTAATGGCGCAAACAACCAGGGACGCAAGGACTGTGCATCTATTCCCTGGGCTATGGTTTCTTTCAGCCAATCGCGTGCAACGGTTTCTCCAGTCAAGCGCACACCAAGCAATCTGCCCTCTTCCATCAGAGCACGTTTTGAAATGCCGCGCTTTGCATCGCGATAATTCATCACTTCGGCATCATCATTCAATCCGAGTATTGCATCAATCTCCGCCAGTAACGCGCTTGATACCGGCGCGGTATGGGCTGCACGCAAGACCACCAGCTCATCATCCCGTCCAAATAAACCCAGTGCTGCATATTCGAATTGTTTCAGCAAAGGTTGCAGATGCGACATGCGATTTACTGCATCCCCCTTGCGCATCGCAACC
>Ga0315270_10000175_pt1 | contig 37137 bp, 33 predicted proteins | sample C1_bottom_MG_FD_204932 | JGI IMG/M metagenome (GOLD analysis project Ga0315270, IMG submission 204932) | Sediment microbial communities from Yellowstone Lake, YNP, Wyoming, USA - C1_bottom | ecosystem: Environmental > Aquatic > Freshwater > Lake > Sediment | place: USA: Wyoming | collected... | reverse complement strand
CCGCCATAGCACAAAGCGGCGCGACAGACACCAGCGTACCGATCCAACTGATTGCCAGCCCCGGCGCCGCACTCGGCGCGGCCAACATCGCATTGCAAGTCGCCGCCGGCAGCCCATCCCTCATGGGAGCGCTGCAAGTCATCCAGCCGCAACCCGTCGTAACCAGCCTCAGCCCCAATTCGGTCTATGCCTCGCAGGCCGGAAACATAGTGAATGTGACGGGTAAGAATTTCGTTCCGGCCTCTGTTGTGCAACTTGATAACGTTGACCTGACCACGGTCTATACCAGCGCCACCGGCCTGAGCGCGAATCTGCCCGTATTGACCTCGGGCAACAAGAACATCACGGTCAAACAGCCCGATCCTTTGAGTACGGATAACTTCCTGATTTCCAAACCCGCTGTCTTGGGCGTGACTGTTCCGCCGCTGGCTCTCAGTCCCGCTTCGGTCAGCCAAATTTTGGGGGTTCCATTCAACCTGACGGTAACCATCCCATTTGTGGCACCTGCGGGCGGCATTGCCATTAATTTGGCGAGCGGTGCCACCGCTATCGCTACTGTGCCGCCCAGTGTCACGATAGCCCAAGGTGCAAGCAGCGCTACGATTCCGGTGACGACTACCGGTTTGGGCATTGCTACGATTACGGCGAGCCAGACAGGTTTTGTATCGGCATCTGCCCAGGTGCAGTCCAATCCGCCCCCGTCTTTGAGTATCACAGCCAATACGACATCCGATGTGGTGGGGAATGTATTTAATTTGACCGTCAATTCTTCCAGCACCGCAGGTACGGGCGGAATGGTGGTCGCGTTGTCCAGCTCCACCCCCGCTGTGGTGGCTGTCCCGGTGTCGGTTACGATTCCCGCCGGCACCAAGTCGGCCAATCTGCAGGTGGCTGGACTGGCAACAGGAACGGCAACCATTACGGCAACGTCCTCCGGCTTTATAAATGGCAGTATTGGGCTTACGGTACGGCCTGTCACGCAGAGCCTGTCGGTTTCTCCGGTGCCGGTAGCCATTCCGCCGGACAATATTGCGCGCAAGGTTATCTTGACGCTGGCCGCTGTGGATGCGATTGATCAGGTGTTTGCGGTCAGTGTTGCAGACGCAACCGTTGCATCTATTGGCGCGACCAGCGTTACTATTCCCGCCGGGCAAACCAGCGGTTCACTCGCGGTTACCGGGCTGAAAGCAGGCACTACGTCCATTACCCTGAATTCGTCCATTCTGGGAACCGTCATAGTGCCGGTATATGTGACGACCGAATATTCTGGTATGAATGTGGGTTATGCGCCATTGGTCGGCGTGGTCAAGATATCGTCAGCGCCAGTGACGCCAACCCAGGTTCCCACATTGGTTGCATCACCGGGAGTCGGCGTTGCTTTCGGCCACTACATAACGGGGCTTGCGCCGAATCTGCTGACGATAGGGACGGGGCCGACAAATGTCACGGTCAATGGCGATGGCCTGCAAAACGTGACCTCGGTCAATATATCGCCTGCCGACGGATTGACAATTGGGGCATTCACCGTTAACCCGGATGGCAAGTCGCTGTCTTTGCCAGTGATGGTCGCGGCGAACGCGCCGACGACGCCCAGAGAGGTTGTTGTTTCAGGGGCAACCGGGCAATACAAGGCTACATCCGCCAATGCCGATCGTTTGCTGATCTCGATGCCGGCGCCGCAAGTGGCTTCGGTAAACCCCTTGTTTGCGGTGCCGGGGAATATTGTGACTCTGGTGGTGCTAGGGAGCAATTTCCAGAACGCCACGGCAGTCACGTTTACTCCCCCCGATGGGATTGCCGTAAGTTCGACGCCCACCATCTCGTCAGACGGCACGCAGTTAACCGTCACGCTAAACATTGACGCTGCGGCTGCCCACGGTGCGCGCGTGGTGCAGGTTACTACACCAGCCGGATCGTCGGACAGTACGGCCACTCCGTCTAACACCTTGACCTTGGTGAGCCAGGTGCAGAGCACCATTACTCCGGTTGCTTCACCCTTGGTTGGCTTGGTAAAAGCGTCGGCAGCAGTGCCGCTACCCTCAAGCCAGACATATGGTTTGTTTACTGCCGTGCTCGGCATTGCGAAAGGTGCGACGGTCAGCGGCGTAGCGCCCGCAGTCGGTGCGGTCGGAGACAATGTCACCATAACGATCACCGGCAACGAATTGCAGAACGTGACTGCGGTGCAATTTACTCCCAATACCGGCCTGACAGTAGGCGCGCCAGTGCTGGCGGCGGACGGCAAATCGCTGACTGTCAGTGTTGCTGTGGATCCGGCCGCACCGCTCGGTTTGCGTGCGATCAAGGTGTTGGCCGGAACGGCTTCGCTCCCATTCAGTGTAGCCAGTGCCGCAGCATTTAAGGTCATCCTGCCGCTGGCGAACATCACTTCGATAGAGCCTATCGTGATGGGGATTCCATCCAGTGCGATTACGCTGGCGGTGCATGGCAGCAATTTCCAGAATGCGTCCGCAATACACATCTCTCCCAATACCGATGTGACCATAGCCAATCCGCCAACAATCAGCACCGACGGCACGCTGGCCACCACTACGGTTACCATCGCCGCAACTGCGACGGCAGGTAACCGGGTGGTGACCGTTGTAACTCCGGCGGGCGAAACGTCGCTCACCGCCACTGTTGCCAATACCGTGAATCTGACTGCAACTCCAGGCAGCTCGTTTGGGCCATTGACGTCGCCACTGATTGGTTTGGTGAAACAATCGGCTGTGCCTCCCACAGCACCGCCCCCGATCTCCGCGCTGGTCACGACGCCGATGGTCGGGGTGGTGTATGGGGCCGCGTCTACGGTAACGGCACCCGTCAACAACCTGAGCGTGCTCCGGCCATCGCCGCAGGTGGGCGTGTTGTATGGCAGTGCTGCGTCTGCTATCGCTCCGCAAGGCATGCTGACCGGCAGCACCGGCACGCTGACAGTGACGGGTGTCGGGCTGGATGCGGTGACTGGCGTAACCGTCAATCCGGCTACCGGCGTCACCTTGGGAGCGCCGCAGGCCAGCCCGGATGGCACGCAGTTGACCATTCCGGCGAGCGTGAATGCAACTGCGGCAACGGGTTTCTACTGGCTGGTGCTCAATCGTGCCGCAGGCCCGGTGAGTTTCGTGACCTCGGGCGCAAATGGCTTATGGGTTGGATCGGCGTTGCCGGCGCTGGATTCTGTTACGCCTAATTTGGGGTACCAAGGCACGACATTGTCTACTTTCACCATACGCGGGTCGAATCTCCTGAATGCTACTGCGGTTGTGGCCGAACCGGCGGATGGCATTACTTTCGGGGTGCCGAGCGTGGATGCAACGGGAACCGTGTTGACGGTAACGATGACCATTGCTCCCGGTGCGCCGACTACGGCGCGGGTGATCCGTGTTTCGACGCATGGTTTGATGTCATCTGGTGTGGCCGCACCAGCCAATACATTTACGGTGTATCCGTGAGGGAGTCAGAGATAATGAAATTTACGGCGCAATATGGTTTAAACAGGTATGCAGGAAAGGAGTTAAACATGAAAGGAACGAGTATGAAAAAACTGAATACGGGGGCGATGTTTGCCGTGCTGGCTTTTATGCCGGCGCTTGCCATGGCGGTGGTGAATAGCGGAAGCACAGGCGCGGATGGTGCATTTTCACCGACCGTGAATACCCAGGTGGTGTTGCCGCCCAGCGGTATATTGAACTACACCACGGTCAATATCCCGACAGGGGTGACAGTCACTTTTACGAGGAATGCCACCAATACGCCGGTGGTGATTCTGGCCAGCGGCAACGTGACCATCGCAGGGACTGTCAATTTGACCGGAACCGACGCGAAAAACACCGGGGCCGCGGGTGACGGGGTGTTGGGGGATGACGGTATACCCGGCCTCGGCGCGCCGGGGGGGTATGACGGCGGGCAGGGCGGTGTAGGCACGCTGGTTAGTAGCACAGCAGCCGGGGGAGGATCTGGGCAGGGACCCGGTGGCGGAAAAGGCGGAATAAAAGGTTGTCTCTATTACAGTTATTCCTGTGGCGGGGGCGGCGGGGGCGGATTCGCGACGGCTGGTGCGAATTCGTGGAACAATTATGCGGTTGGCGGTGTGGTTTACGGCAGCAGCCAATTATTGCCGCTGATCGGCGGTTCCGGCGGCGGCGGCGCTGCGGGCTACCAATATACTGGTTCCGGCGGCGGCGGCGGCGGCGGGGCAATCCTGATCGCCTCCAGCGGAACCGTAAGTATCACGGGCACGATTAATGCCAATGGCGGGTACGGCGGTTCGGATGCCGGGATAGGTGCTGGCGGTGCGGGCGGCGGCGGGGCGGGCGGGGCGATACGCATCGTGGCGACCACGCTTTCCGGCAATGGCGCCTTGAATGCGGTTGGTCAGAATCCAGGTTCGGACTCGATTGGTTATGGCACCGCTGGTGCCGGCGGCACCGGGCGCATACGCCTGGAAGCAGAGACGTTTCAGCGCACCTCTGGAACCAATCCGGCGTATACGCAGGGATTGCCCGGCCCGATATTCGTGGCGGGATTGCCTACCCTGCTTATCGCCAGCGTGGCCGGCACTGCCGTCCCGGCCCAACCCACGGGCAATGCCGACGTGACCGTGCCGTCCACGACCGCGAATCCGGTGACGGTTGTTTTCACCACGACCGGTGTGCCGGCGGGTAATACCGTGAAGCTCACCCTCAAGCCTGCGATGGGCACAGAGGTGACTGCGGTGAGCCCGGCGCTGGTCGGCGATACAACGAGTGCCACGGCCAGCGTCAGCATTGCTTTGCCGGATGGCCCGAGTACGCTGATGGCAACCGTGACTTACAACATTGTCTTGGCCATGGGGGATGTTTTGTCGGTTTATGCCATGGGCGAACGTGTGGAGAAAATCACGCTGGCGACGATTTTGGGTTCTAAAGAATCAACAGTGACGCTGATAACCGTTTCCGGCAAGAAATATGTGGTTCCGGCGGGTGTGCTGGCGGCGATGCGTGCTTAAGGATATTAAAGCTGGCGAATCGAATTGTTGCAGCACGATTCAAGTTGTGTGATTTGATTGCCCGTGGTTCGGGATCGCGGGCAATCCATTTCTTGTGTCTGGGTTTGGGGCGCGGCATAATCTGACCATGCCAGTTTATACATATACGGCGCTGGCCGAGAATGGAACACGCACGCAGGGGGAGGAGTCTGCCTTATCGGAGCAGGCGCTACGCGAGGATCTTGCGCGCCGGGGATTTATGGCGCTGGAGTTGCGCGCAAAGCGTTCCGGTCTGGGGCTACCCACCCGTCAGCGCGTTAAACCGGAAGCCTTTCTGTTGCTCAATCAGGAGTTCACTGCGTTGCTGCGGGCGGGATTGACCATACCCGAGGCTTTGCGGCTTGCTGCGGAACGACCGGATAGCCCGCAATTGTCGAAGGTGCTGCAGCATGTCGAGGAAGATGTGCGTGGCGGTATGTCGTTATCCGAGGCGTGTGCCCAGCACGGCGATGTTTTCGATGGCTTGTATCTTGCGGCGCTGAAAACGGGCGAGAAGACCGGTGCGCTACCGCAAGTGCTGGCCAAATATCAGGCCAATTTGCGCCACCGTGTCGAGCTGGCGCGCAAGGTGGGGCATGCGTTGGCTTATCCCGCTTTCCTGCTTATCACGCTGTTGGTGATACTCGTGGTGTTATTCGTTTTCGTTCTGCCAAGGTTTGTTTCGCTCTACGCTGATTTCGGCGCGCAGTTGCCGGGGCCGACCCGGGTGCTTATCACGCTGGTCGAGACGATGCCGTACTTGTTGCCGTTGTTGCTTGTGCTGGGTGTGGTTGGATGGATGTCATGGCATCGTTTGCTGCGCGATGAGAAGACGCGCGTCCGCGTGGATGCACTCAAGGAGCGCTTGCCGCTGCTCGGTGGAATTTACCGCCATACCGCCAGTGCGCAATTGGCCCGCACGCTTGAGACTTTGCTCTCCGGGGGGACTACCTTGGTGGAGGCGATGCAGATTACCGCCGAATCGCTTCCCAATCGCCATCGTGCAGAATTGCTCAAGGAGGTCAGGCGGCGGGTGATGGAAGGAGTCAGTTTGGCCTCGGCAATGGCCGCGACAAAAATAATGCCTCCTACCGCAGTGAAAATGATTGAGGTGGGCGAGGCCGGTGGTGGTCTTGAGGATATGCTCACCGAGGTGGCGATTTTCCACGAAGAGGCTCTGTCGAATAGTATGACGCGGATGATGGCGCTGATCGAACCGATACTGATGTTGCTGATGGGCGTGTTTGTTGGCGGCATTATCATAGTCATGTATCTTCCGATTTTCTATATTGTCGATGTAATAAAATGACGCATCCTTTTCATCACCGCTCCCTGGCGGAAATCTTGGTGGCACGCGGCTATTTGCATGAGAGTGCGCTGGCGGGGCGTGATACGGCGGCAACGGATTTTGCCGATGCGTTGCTCCGCGATAATTTGGCGACGCCAGAGCAAATTGCGGAAGCGCTCGCCGAACAATTGAACCTGCCTTATGTAAACCTGGATGGCTTTATTGCATCGCCGGATCTTTTCATTCCTATTCCGGCGGAGCGGGCATACGAATATGGTGTGTTGCCCTACCGCCGCGAGGGGAGGGAGTTGCATGTGGTGATTTCCGACCCCACCGACCTCGCGCTGCCCGTGCGGCTGGAGCACCTGTCCGGTTTGCGTGTCGAGCTTATGGTAAGCAGTGCGCGTGCCATTGCCGCTGCGCTCAAGCGTAGCGAAGGAACCGATCAGGTGCTTAAGGGAGTATCCGAGGATTTTCGCCTGGTGATTGTCAAGGAAAGCGAGGAGGGCAAGGAGCAAGTCGTCGCGCTGGATGAGTTGGGTGATGGTGCCGACAGCCCGGTGGTGAAGCTCATCAATACGGTGTTGCTGGCGGCTATCCAGAAAAGTGCCAGCGACGTGCATATCGAAACTTACGAGAAGGGGCTGGTGCTCAAGTACCGGATTGACGGAGTACTTTATCCGGCCACCGAGGTGCTTGACCGCCGCCATCACAGCCCGCTGATTTCGCGTCTCAAGGTGATGGCCGAACTCGATATTGCCGAGAAGCGCGTGCCTCAGGACGGACGTTTCCGGTTGCGCTTCGGTGGACGTGACATTGATTTCAGAATCTCCATCTTGCCCGGCTCTTTCGGTGAGGATGTAGTGATCCGTATTCTTGATAAATCTTCGGTTGCCGATGATATGCGCAACCTCAGGCTGGAGAATCTCGGTATTGGCGGCGATGTGCTCAGGCGCTTTCGCAAATGTGTGCATGAGCCGTATGGCATGGTGCTTATCACCGGCCCTACGGGTAGCGGCAAGACCACGACTCTGTATGCCGCGCTTACCGAACTCAATCTGGGCGAGGAAAAGATCATTACCATCGAAGACCCGGTGGAGTATCAACTCGATGGAATTGTACAGATCGCGGTGAATGAAAAAAAGGGACTGACGTTTGCGCGCGGCTTGCGTTCGATTTTGCGCCACGACCCGGACAAGATTATGGTGGGTGAAATCCGCGATGAGGATACGGCGCAGATTGCCGTCCAGTCCGCACTGACGGGACACTTGGTGTTTACCACTGTACATGCCAACAATTCCATTGATGTAATCGGGCGGTTTACCCACATGGGTCTTGATCTCTATAACTTCGTTTCTGCGCTCAACTGTGTCATGGCCCAGCGTCTGGTGCGCATGATTTGTCCCGAGTGCAGGCGGGAAGCCGTTGCAGATGATGAATTGCTTGAGCACTCCGGACTTGATCCGCAGCGTTATGCCGGGCATAAATGGTATGAGGGGGCGGGATGCGGATATTGCAACGGAACCGGTTTTCGCAGGCGCAAGGCGATCACGGAGTTGCTGGTGTTGACGCCGCGCATTCGGCAGATGATTGTTGAGCGTCGGCCTGCCGATGAATTACTGTCCACCGCTATTGCAGAGGGCATGGTCACACTGCGCCAGTCAGCCATCGGCAAGGCTTTGGCTGGTGAAACCACACTGAAAGAGATCAACCGTGTTACGTTCGTTGAGTAAATTTTCAAATTGGCTTTGGCCCTTGCCTCCAGGTGCTATCGGACTCGGTATTAGCGGCAACCGTGTCGCGGCTGTGTGTGTTAAGCGTATCGGCGATGGATATTGCATAACCCGTGTGGCCACAGAATCACTTCCGTTTGCGCCTTTTCGGGGGACGATGCCGCGCATTGAAGATACCATGGTTCTGGCGCAAGCCATACAGCGGCTTGCCATGGCGGTTCCGCAGGGCTATTTTCCGTTGCAGATTGCGCTGCCGGATCCGGCAGCAATATTTCAGGTTATGGAATTCGACTCGCTGCCGGAGACTGCGCACGAGCGGGCAGCTATTGTCCGTTTCCGCTTGGAAAAAGAGTGGCCCGCTGTTGCGCAAATGGAATGCGCATGTCAGGTGCTCAACAAGGAGGAGGGGCATGCTACGTTGCTTGCCTTGGCGATTCAGCGCTCATGGCTGGATTGTTTGCGTGATGCTTGCCGGGCGGCAGGATTGGTACCCGGTGTTATCGATATCTCCGCGCATCATATTTTTAACCGGTTTCACGATGCGATTGGCTCAGGTGCAGGCGATGGGGCGCTTATTTCAATTGAGCCAGATACATGGTCTATATTATTTTGGGATCGGGCACGTTGCCCACGCTTTATCAGAAACCGCTGGCGTGATAGCGAGCAGGGAAAGGATGCGGGTTATGAGATCATCGCACAGGATGTGGAACGCTTGGTGCGCGCATATGTTCTCGCCTCGCCCGACCGCCAAATTGACAGGATATATTTATGCGCCGACGAGGCTGATCGAGCGTATTTTACCGGGCGGTTGAATGCACGTATGAGCGTACCGTGTATCCATCTTGATAAAACGGAAGGGTTTTCTGTGTCACCTGAAATTTCAATACTGGATATCAGTTCTGGTGTGCTGTCGGCGGCAATTCCACGATTATGAAAATTACCACTAACTTTGCTGCATCCCCCGGAAGAATGGCGCCATATCTGGCCATAATGTTCTTATTGTTTGCCGCCATGGCGGCGATTTCAGCTCTGGTATTGCTTATTTCAGCGAACCAGATTCGGGCTGAAGTTCCCATGCTTGAAGAACAATTGGCGCGTTACCGCAGTCGTGAGATTCCGATGTCAGCCAATCTGCTGCCACACGATAAGTTGGTAATGCTACATGATCGGGTAAGTGCTTTGAATGGACTTACCGGTACGGCAGGGCAGGCTTTTCCACTGCTTTTGGCGCATCTTGAAAAACTTATCCCCGATGGGGCGTGGCTCGTGACCCTGCAATATCGCGCGCGCGAAGGTGAAACCAAGCTGGTGGCGGAAGCGGATCGGGCGGAACTCCTGACTGAATTCATGAACCGGATGGAACAGTCCGGGTATTTCCCCCAAGTACTTCTGACGCGCCAAGCCCAACGCTCTGGTGTAGGGCAACACGCTATCCAGTTTGAAATCCAGTTGCGGGAAAAATTATGACATCTGCAGCAATAAAAGATGAGTTGCTCTTCTCGCTCAGGCATCCGCGTGTGCGTGCCAGTATCGCGGTTTTTGTGGGGGCTGTGTTATTACTCGTCGCCGAAGTGATCTATTGGTGGCCGACGAGTGTGTCAGCAGAAAAAACTGGAGCTGAAATCGAGGCGAGGCGGCAAGCAATATTTAATGCAGACTTAAATGTGCAACTGGCACATGCTTCCGGGCTGGCTGTCCAGCAGGTGGCCCTGATAGAGCGGAAGCTCGAAGCTTCCGCTACCCAAGCCATATTGGTGCAAAATCTGGAAGCGCTGGCGCGACGGCATAATATAAAAATAATTTCTGAGGCATATGAAGAGGGTAAAACCAAAGATGGTTATTCTTCGTTCGTGCATGAGTTGACGCTACAGGCAGGGTATCCTGAATTACGTAATTTTATTGTTGGCATACAGGGGTTGCCGACTTTTACTGTTGTGCAGGAGGCTATGCTCGGAAGTGTCTCAAATTCCCCAGCCATCAGGATGCAGCTTAATCTGATTACTTATCGCGGAGCGGTCGGATCTCCGCCATGACAGAATCCAAGCGTCTGCAACCCATCCTGCTTTTTGCCTTCGTTGCACTTGTTGTGCTCAACGTCTGGCGTTGGTGGCCTACACCGAAAACTCTGCCAGCAAAGGCTGCGCCAGTCATATCATTCCACATTGAAGATTTTGAGGTGAGAGCGCTTCCACCAGATTCCCTACCCCCGTTGCTGAGGGATATTTTCCGCCCGAAGAGATCGGCGGTCAAACTTGTAGTCAAGGCAGTGAAACCCCCTGTTCCGATGCTCCCGGTAAAGTCGGCGGGAGAATTGGCGCATGATGCGGCGCAGGCCGAGTTCTCGCAAATTCGCTGTGTGGGTGTGTCCGTCAGAGATCAGCGTATCCAGGCTTATCTGCTCAACGGGGGTGACCCGATGCTGGTTTCGGCTGGTGACAAGGTAGGCGGTCGTTTTGTGGTGGAAAAGATAGTGCCGGAGGGGGTGATTTTGCGAGACCCGGAAACCGGGGTCGGCGGGCAAATTTCAGTGTCGGGGAAATAAAATGACCTATAGGGAATATAAAGCAGCCGAGCCAGCAAGAAATGGGCTGCCGGGAAATAATTCAGAAGATTTTTTAGAGTACTGCCGGAATTAACCCCGCGTTTTTTCGGGTGATATTCCGGATTCGAATCGGAGTGCAAATGCTATTCAAATATATCAAGGCCAGGCTATTTATATTCAAGCCCTCGGTCATCCTGCTGGTAGGGGGGCTGTTGCTTGGAGCCTGTGCCAGCCCGGTTAGGGTTGCGGATGATTACATCGCCCAGGAAGAATGGATGAAAGCGGTGCTTGCGTACCGCAAGGCTGCTGCAGACAATCCCACCGACATTGAATTCAAATCGCGCCTCAGGCAGACGGAGCTTAAAGCTGCAGATTATTATTATCAGCGGGGCATAGCCTTGCTGGAACAGGATAATTTGGATGGGGCTGTTGCCCAATTCCAGCAGGGGCTTGCGGCCATGCCGGATCACGTTAAGCTATTGCAGGTCATGAGGCAGGTACTGCTGCGCAAGGAGGCAACCAGTTTGTATGCCGAAGCAGTGCTGGCCTTGAACGCCGGACAGCAAGTCGAGGGAATACGCCTTCTGAAGCGCGCTATAGAGGATTACCCGGAATTCAAACGCGCTGTGGATTTGCTTGCCAGTGTTGATAAAAAATCGGCGGATGAGGTGAGCGATGATCGCTTGAAGGTGACCTCGCATGCACCGATTACGCTCAACTTTCGCCAGACAGACCTGCGCACTGCCTTCGAATTTATTGCCAAGTCATTTGGCATTGACGTGATATTCGACGAGGGTGTCAAAACGGCTCCCGTCACTCTCTTTGCCAAAGACGTGACTTTCGAGGAGGCACTTAGTCTTATTCTCGCCACGAGCAAGACCTTTTATAAAAAAGTAGGAGTCAATACGATATTGATTGCGCCTGAAAGCAAGGAAAAACGCGGTCAGTACGAAGACCAGATGGTGCGCGTTTTTCAGCTCACCAACGTTCACGCCAAGGAGATGGTCGATATTCTTAAGGGGGTCATCCCGCTCAAAAAGGTTATTGTTAACGATGATCTGAACACGATAGTTGTGCGAGACACTGAAGAGGCGATTAAGGTAGCGAGCAAAGTTATAAGTGCGAACGATTCGCGTCCTGCGGAGATAGTCATGGAAGTTGAGATATTGGAAGTAAACCGTTCCAAAGCTGAGCGTCTAGGACTTGACTTGGGCAGCTACAGCATTACCGCTGGAATGCCCACTGGCGCTGCCGCAACAATCCCTTTGTCAGGAAGTATTCGGAATGCGATCCGTAATTCAGCGATACTTACTTTGCCATCAGCGACCTTAAATTTTTACAAGCATGATGTGGATGCTAAAACATTGGCTAACCCAAGGATACGGGTATTAAATGGAAAGAGCGCAAAAATACATATCGGCGACCGCGTTCCGTTGCGCGCCTCCACTATCGTTGATAGCACCGGTCAGACGCGCACTACCTACGACTACAAGGAAATTGGTATCAAGCTTAATGTGGAGCCTGTCATTCATCTGGATAATTCCGTAAGCGTCAAAGTGGGGCTTGAGGTTAGCTCGCTTGGTCAAAATATCGGCACCTTGACTGAGCCGGCTTATAGTATCGGCACACGTAATGCCGAAACTTATATGTTGTTACGCGACGGTGAGACGGCGATTCTTGGGGGGCTGATTCGCGATGATGAAAGCAAGGCGCGAGCCAGAGTGCCACTTTTGGGGGATATTCCCGTGCTCGGCTCGCTTTTCACTTCTTACGACGACACGGGAGGGCGCACCGATGTCCTTCTTACCATTACGCCGCGCGTCGTGCGCGGTTGGGATATGCCTGCCAAGGATTCCCAGATGTTCACATCCGGTTCAGAGGAGCGTCTCTCCAGTCAGCCGCTGTTTGGCGGTTTTGATACTTCAGCTAATAAAGCCCCATCATCTGCCGCGCTTCCAGTCACGAGAAAGGGCGATCCTGTTCAGGATGTTAAAACTCCTTCCTCTCCCGCGAAGACGCCCGTCGTACCCTTGGTGGATATGCCCGCTTCCTCGGCTGTTGCCGCTGCTTCACCTCCCCTAGCGTCTGGCGGACAGCCTTTATTGGCCTTCTCTGATGCGGCTTTCGAGGGGGCTACAGGAAAGGAATTCGAGGTCAGGCTGACTGGCGAAAACCTTGATGGTGCAACCAGCGTATCCGCAGAGCTGGTGTACAACCCGCAATTGGTGAAATTTATACGAAGCGAACCCGGAAATTTTCCAACGAAGGATTTTAAAATTGAGCCGGATGAGTTACATGGAGTTATGCGTGTTAAATTGGAGTTCCCTGCGGATCAGCCGGTGCAGGGGGGCGGTGTGCTGGCTAGAATCGTGATGCGTGGAAACCGTCCGGGCACGTCATATATTGTTTACCGGGCACCGGTAATTTCCGGTGCTGGCAGGGATGCCGTAAATGTTCAGGTGCGAGCTTCGCGTGTGGTCATCAAGTAAGACGCCTGTGCTTGGCAATATGATGCATGCACGGACAACTGCCACTGCAGGATTTACGCTGGTAGAGTTGCTTGTCACGTTGACGATATTATCCATTCTGGCTGCTGCTGCCTTGCCATTCGTCGAGACCATAGTGATTCGGAACAAGGAGTTGGAGTTGCATCGTGTGCTGCGAGAAGTGCGTACTGCTATTGACAATTTCCACGAGGACTGGGCGAATGGCAAAATTTCGAAGACCGACTCTGCTGCCAGTGAGGACGGTTATCCGCAAACGCTGCAGGTGCTGGTTGATGGCATTCAAACCGGTAGCGCGAAAGGGGGTAAGCACCGCTATTTGCGCCGTATACCGCGCGATCCCTTTGCCGCTACGGACAAGTCACCGGAGGAGGGCTGGGTAATACGCGGCTATCAGGATGAGGTAGATACCTCGAGCTGGAATAAAAAGGATGTATACGATATTCACTCATTGAACGACAAATTGGCGCTTGATGGCACGCATTACCATGATTGGTAAGCTCATGGGCAAATGCTTGCGCAACGGCTTTACTTTGGTTGAACTCCTGCTGGTGTTGCTTATGGTGGCCCTGCTGGCGAGTTTGGCGATGCCGGTAGCGACGAAATCGGTCGACCAAGCCAAGGAATCTGCGCTAAAGGAAGATTTACAGGTGATGCGCAAGGCAATCGACGATTACTATGCCAATACCGGACAATATCCAGAGAATCTTGCGCGGCTAGTTGAGAAGCGTTACATCCGCAGGGTGCCGGTCGATCCGATAACCGAGCGCGCGAACAGCTGGATCGAAGTTGCCAGCGATGGGCCTGGAGGTGGTGTTATGGACGTGCATAGCGGCGCGGAAGGAAAGAGCTCGGACGGCAAGGATTATCGCGACTGGTAATAATTCACAGCTTCAAAAATTCAGGCCGACACACGGACTCCGGTAAATTTCATTGCAAGGGAGAGTATTGATGCAATACCGCTTTATGTCATCAAGAGGTTTTACGCTAACCGAGCTATTGGTGGTGTTGGTCATTATTGGCCTGTTGGCGGCACTGGTGGGGCCGGTGCTCTATCAGCGTATCAATCCTGCAAAAGAATCTGTGGCGCGAGCGCAGATCGAGAATTTCATGTCAGCACTCGATTCCTATTATATTGATGTTGGCAAGTTCCCAACGCAACAACAGGGGCTGACTGCATTGCGTAATCGCCAGGAAGGTGAGCCCAAATGGAATGGCCCTTACCTTAAAAAAGATATTCCTGCTGATCCGTGGGGTAACCCGTATATTTATCGTACCCCCGGGCGCAATGGCGGTTATGAAGTAACTTCCTATGGGGCTGATGGCAAGGAAGGCGGAGAAGGCGAAAATGCCGATATTAATAGCTGGGAATCCAAGAAATAACCAGCGCGGTTTCACCTACGTGATGATCCTCGTGGCGGTGATTGTCATGGGTATATTTGCGGAAGTAGCCACAGATTACGCCTCGCGGGCACGACAGATGGATCGCGAAGCCGAATTGCTTTTCCGTGGTACGGCCTATCGCAATGCCATCAAAAGTTTTTTTGAATCGGGCAGGCCGCGCAAGGTCTTTCCGAAATCACTGGATGATCTGATAAATGATCCACGCACAGCCCACAAATCGTATCTTCGGTCACTCTACCCCGATCCCATGGATAAAGGAAATGGGGGCTGGAGGCTCATCCGATCAACAGATGGGGGAATTTCCGGCGTGGCAAGCGCAAGTACGTCCGCACCATTAAAGACAGGAAACTTTCCGAAAGGATTAGAAAATTTCGAGGACGCAACAACCTATGCGGATTGGGTCTTTGAATATATGCCGAGGGGGGGGGCTGGTGCACCAGCGCAACGGCATTTTTAAAATCTATAATGTAAATACAAAATGCTTGTTACTTTGCTGTCCTGCTCGCACAGTCCACACTGTCCGCGAGCAGTTTTGTAATTCGCGGTGAGATTTTTCTCGCGTTTTTTCGCTTCTGGCATCGCAGAAAGGTACGTGACGCAATCAGATGTTGGTGCGGGTGGTGCGCGTCAACAAAAAAGCCATGCCGGACAAAACCCCGGCACCAGCTTTTTCATTGCCACACACCACCCTGAGTTAAAGTCAGGCTTAGTCGCTGCGCGTTCTGTTCTTTATTCCCCGCCCAGCGTGTCAGGCTATGCGTGTCGCGCTGCGCCGCTCCATTCCCGCTCACCTGTTACGCTTCCCATCCGCCCCAAGGGCCTCCCTAAAAACGATGAGGGAAAAAGCATCCGTGGTACGGGGCCTCTGGTGTAAAATGCTGAGGCTTTCTTAAGGAAGCCCAGCAAACGCTTTAAGGTATAGTTTTGGGTATATAAACAAAAACGCACCGCCTGATATTCAGTAACGGTGCGGCTTATGGGTGATATGATGGTGCCCAGAAGAGGACTCGAACCTCCACAGTGTTGCCACCGCTAGGACCTGAACCTAGTGCGTCTACCAATTCCGCCATCTGGGCTTGCTTGAGGGCGCGTACTTTAATCGTTAAGGGATTTTGTGTCAATGAAAAATATTGTTGTGCTTTGTAAAAATAAACCGGGGAATTTGTGGTCATGAAGAACAAGAAAAATATCCGCGAACAGGATCCATTCCTGGAGCGCGAACGCGCGCAATACGAGCATCCGCTGCCCAGCCGCGAATTCATCTTGCAACTGCTGGAAGAGCAGGGCGCGCCGATTGCCGAAGACGATTTAACCGCTTTGCTGCACATCACGCATGACGAGGTGGAATTGTTCTCGCGCCGCCTGCGCGCGATGGAGCGCGACGGCCAGCTGATGCGCAACCGCAAGGGTGCGCTGTGCATGGTGGACAAGCTGGATCTGGTCAAAGGCAAGGTGCAGGGCCATCCCGACGGCTTCGGGTTTGTCATTCCCGAGGATGGCAGCGCCGACCTGGTGCTGACCGCGAAAGAGATGCACAAGGTGCTGCACGGCGATACCGTGATGGTGCGCGTTGCCGGGCTGGACCGCAAAGGGCGGCGCGAAGGCAAGATCGTCGAGGTGCTGGAGTTTGCCAACAAGCGCCTGGTGGGCCGTCTGTATGAAGAACACGGCATCCAGTTCGTGGTGGCGGAAAATCGCCGTATCAGCCAGGACATTCTGGTCGCACCCGGCGAGCGCAGCAGCGCCAAAGTGGGGCAGGTGGTGATGCTGGAGCTGATGCAGCAGCCCTCCAAACATGCGCAGCCGATAGGCCGCATTGTCGAGGTGCTGGGCAACTATGCCGACCCCGGCATGGAAATCGAAATCGCGCTGCGCAAGCATGACCTGCCGAATGAGTTTCCCGCCGATGCCAAACATCAGGCGGAAAAAATTTCTCCCGTGGTGTCGCCCGACGATTACGCTGGGCGCGAGAGCGTCGCCAAGTTGCCGCTGGTCACCATAGACGGCGAGACTGCGCGCGACTTCGACGATGCGGTGTATTGCGAGCCGAACAGCAAAGGTTTCCGGCTGGTGGTGGCGATTGCCGATGTCAGCCACTACGTGCAGCCCAATGACGCGCTGGACAAGGAAGCGCTGAACCGCGGCAATTCGGTGTATTTCCCGCGCCGCGTGATTCCGATGCTGCCGGAGGAGCTCTCCAACGGGCTGTGCTCGCTGAATCCAAATGTGGACCGGCTGTGCATGGTGTGCGACATGCAGATCAGCAAGCAGGGCGAGATCGAGAAATACCGTTTCTATCCCTCGGTGATGTTCTCGCACGCGCGCCTGACCTACACCCAGGTAGCGGCGATGCTGGCAGATACTGCTGGCGCGGAAGCCAGGCAATATGCCGCTGTGCTGCCGCACATCCAGAATCTGCACGCGCTATTCCAGACGCTGTTGCAAGCGCGCGCCAAGCGCGGCGCGATAGATTTCGATACCGTCGAGACGCAGATGATGTTCAACGAGAACGGCAAGATCGAAAAAATCATTCCGGTGGTGCGCAACGATGCGCACCGCTTGATCGAGGAATGCATGCTGGCCGCCAATGCCTGCACTGCCGACTTCCTGAAGGAACACCAGCACCCGGTACTGTATCGCGTGCATGAAGGCCCGACGCCGGAGAAGCTGGAAGCGGTGCGCGAGTTCTTCAAGGAATTTGGTTTGCAACTGGGCGGCGGCGAAGAGCCTCAAGCCGGGGATTATTCCAAACTGCTGGATAATATCAAAGGTCGCCCTGATGCCGCGCTGCTGCAAACCGTGATGCTGCGTTCCTTGCGCCAAGCACGCTATTGCCCGGACAACGCCGGACACTTCGGCCTGGGCTACGAGGCCTATACCCATTTCACTTCGCCGATCCGCCGCTATCCCGACCTGCTGGTGCACCGTGCCATCAAGGCGGTGCTCAACGGCCAGCAATACAAGCCGAAAGAAAAGTGGGATGCTTTGGGTATCCATTGCTCGATGACCGAGCGCCGCGCCGACGATGCCACGCGCGACGTGGAGGCATGGCTGAAGTGCTTCTACATGCGCGACCATCTCGGCAGCGTGTTCGAAGGCACCATCTCCTCGGTTACCGGTTTCGGCCTGTTCGTCGCACTGGACGATATCTATACCGAAGGCTTGATCCATGTTTCCGAACTCGGCGCGGATTATTTCCACTTCGAGGCCGCCAAGCACATGATGCTGGGCGAGCGCACCGGCAAGCGCTACCGCCTCGGCGACCGCGTGCGCGTGAAAGTGGTGCGCGTGGATATGGAAAGCACCAAGATAGATTTCACGCTGGTGGAAGAGAAGGGCGCGGAAACGTCATCTGGCAAAGCAGAAAAAACTGCTGGCAAAAAGAAAGATTCCGACAAAAAGAAGGACTCCGGCAAGAAGAGCAAGGTGTGGTGATCCATGGCTGAAACCCGCATCATCCACGGCTTCCACGCCGTCACCGCACGCATCCGCCAGAACGCCGACAGCGTGCTGGAAATTTATGTGGATACCCAGCGCCGCGATCCGCGCGCGCGCGACCTGCTCAAGCTGGCGGAAACTCAGGGCGTGCGCATTGTGCCGGTGGACAGCAAACGCCTCGACGGCATGGCGGGCAATGCCCGCCATCAGGGCGTCGCCGCGCGCGTCAACGCGGCGCAAAAAGTGCAACATCTGGACGACGTGCTGGACACGCTGACCGAACCCGCGTTGCTTTTGGTGCTGGACGGCGTGCAAGACCCGCATAACCTCGGTGCCTGTTTGCGCAGCGCCGATGCCTTCGGCGTGCATGCTGTCATCGCGCCCAAGGATCGCGCGGTTGGTATCACTTCGACCGTGGAGAAGGTCGCCTGCGGCGCGGCGGAAACCGTGCCCTACATCACCGTCACCAACCTCGCGCGCACTTTGCGCGAACTGAAAGAACGAGACATCTGGGTAGTAGGCGCGGATAGCGAAGCGGAAACCGATTTACATGGTTTCAAACATACCGGTGCGTTGGCCTGGGTGCTGGGCGCGGAAGGCGAAGGCCTGCGCCGATTAACCAAAGAAACCTGCGACCAACTGGTGAAGATACCCATGCTGGGCAGCGTGGAGAGTTTGAACGTGTCGGTCAGTACCGGCGTGTGCTTATATGAGGCGAGAAGGCAGCGAGAGGGTGGGGCGTAAGCCCCGGGTACCCACCGGCGTACTCCTCGCGGGTGCAGCGAGAGGGTGGTACGTAATACCGGGTACCCATCGGTGACCTCCTTGCGGAAGCAGCGGCCGGGAGTCTGATTGGGGGGCTGGGTTATGCCTGCCTATCAGAGCATAACCCAGAAAATCAAACTAATCCTGGGCCCCGGCAGCCTGGAGATACTTCACCAGCCTGCTATAGCCATTCTTTTGCGCATACACCAATGCGGTATTGCCATCATTGTCCCTTGCGTTCAGGTCAGCCCCTTTGGCCAACAGGATCTCTGCTATGGAGGTGCGCCCTTGCTTTGCGGCAGCCAATAAGGCGGTCGTGCCATTCTTGTCTTTTGCCTTCACATTGGCACCTCTTGCCAGTACCGCATTAACAATGCTGGCATTGCCTCCCGCGCTTGCGGCCATCAGAACCGTGTAACCGTTCTTGTCTGTTGCATTTACATCCGCGCCCCTGTTCAGCAGGAGCTGGGCGGCAATATCCTGATTGTTGGTGGCGGCATACATCAATGCAGATTCGCCGCTGCCGTTTCTTATATTGACGCTCGTCCCTTTATCCAGCGCAGCCTGGATGGTGTGAGTATCCCCGGCGGCGGCGGCCTCGAACAAGGGCGGATTGCTGGCGCAAGCGGTGATAAGCGCGAGCAGCAATGCCGGGATGGTAACGCGCATTAACGTTGATGTTCTTGTGTGCGGCATTTTCGTAAACTCCTTGAATTGGAAATATCCAGCGGGAATACTACTGCGCTATTGCGGAAAATTCCACTCAAAAATCCGAAAGGGGCTTCATTTAATCGCGGACTATTTGCTACGCAATGTCTTCAACGCCCCGCCCCAAGCAACCACCTGGTCGAGCATCGCGCTGACCGACTTTTCATGCAGCGCAGCCGGTTTGAACGTGGTGAAGTTCTCGAAGTCGGTGAATAGCGAGAGCATCACCTGCCCACGCACGTCGGCCACCTGCAGTTCGCCCATGACCAGCCGCAGGTTTTCCGCCGCCCTTGCGCCGCCCATGCTGCCGTAGCTCACCAGTCCCGCCGCCTTGTTGTTCCATTCCTGGTACAGGTAATCAATCGCGTTCTTCAGCGCGGCGGAAGTGCTGTGGTTGTATTCTGGCGTCACGAACACATAGGCGTCGAACGAGGCGATCTTGGCGGACCAGGTCTTGGTGTGCTGCTGGGTGTATTGATGCATGGACGGCGGCACCGGCTCGTCGAGCAGCGGCAGGTTGTAATCCTTGATGTCCACGACTTCATATTCCGCGTCGCCGCGCTTCTTCGCGAGCTCGTACACCCACTTGGCGACGGCATCGGCTTTGCGACCGGGTCTTGTGCTACCGATGATGATGGCGATCTTGATCATGGCTCATTCCTCCTGAAAGAAGTTGATGACGACATGCTGCGCAGGGTGCGCGGGGATGAAAAAGCTGTGCCTAGCGCCCAGCGGAGTGACTACATTAGCACAAACCAAGCCGGCGTAGTGAAGCCGATATTTGGCTATGCCGGATGGTTGAGGCGGGCCTGATACAGTGCCAGATCGCCCGCCGCATAGCAGCAGAAGATCACTTCCTGCAGCGAGCTTGGCGTTTGCAGGAAGTCGCGCACCGCCGCGATTGTCACCCCACATGCCTGTTCCGGCGGGTAACCGTAGACGCCCGTGCTGATGCATGGGAAGGCGATGCTGGCTAATTCTTGTTCTGCGGAGAGAGACAGGCTCTCGCGGTAGCACGAGGCCAGCAACTTAGCCTCGTGCTGCGTCCCGCCATGCCACACCGGCCCCACGGTATGGATCACGAACTTCGCGGGCAGATGGTAACCGCGCGTGAGCCGCGCCTGCCCGGTCGGGCAGCCGCCCAGCGTGCGGCATTCGGCCAATAATTCCGGCCCCGCCGCGCGATGGATTGCCCCATCCACGCCGCCCCCGCCCAGCAGCGACGAGTTCGCCGCGTTGACGATGGCATCTACTTGCAGTTGCGTGATGTCGGCCTGGATAGCGCGGAGGATGGTCATAACCGGTTCTTGATCTGGGTGAGTACCGTTCGTGCGAGGTCAGGCGCAAGACAATCCAGTTCAATGTTATCCGGCATGGAGCGCAGCCAGGTGAGCTGGCGTTTCGCCAGTTGCCGCGTGGCGATGATGCCGGTTTCCAGCAGTTGCGCTTCGCTGATCTCTCCTTCCAGGTATTGCCATGCCTGGCGGTAGCCGACGCAGCGCATAGCGGTCATATCCGCGTGCAGCGGATATTTTTTGCGCAGCCTGCGCAGTTCGTCCACTAGTCCCTGTGCCAGCATGGTTTTGAAGCGCGTGGCGATGCGGGCGTGGAGTTGCGCGCGGTCTGAGGGAACCAAAGCGATGGAGGTGACGCGGTAAGGGAGTTCCCCCTCTCCCCAACCCCTCTCCCTCGCGGGGGAGAGGGGCTTGCCGATCAGCGCGGACATCGGCTGTCCGCTGATGCGGTAGATTTCCATTGCGCGCTGGATGCGTTGCGTGTCGGTTGGATGCAGGCGCGCGGCGGTTTCGGCGTCAATCTTGGCCAGTTCGCTGTGCAGATGTTCGATGCCGTGCTGCGCGATTTCGGCGTCGAGTACGGCGCGCACCTCGGGATCGGATGGCGGCAGGTCGCTGAGCCCCTCGCGCAGCGCCTTGAAGTAGAGCATGGTGCCGCCGACCAGCAGCGGGATTTTTCCGCGCGCCGTGATGTCCGCCATCAGCCGCAGCGCATCGTGGCGGAAGGCGGCGGCGGAGTAGGCCTCAGTCGGGTTGATGATGTTTATCAGGTGGTGCGGCGCCTTTTCCAGCGTGGCGGCGTCCGGCTTGGCGGTACCGATGTCCATGTCGCGGAACACCAGCGCCGAGTCCACGCTGATGAGTTCCACCGGCAGTTGCTGCGCGAGCTCCACTGCCACGCCGGTCTTGCCGCTGGCGGTGGGGCCCATCAGGAAGATGGCTGGGGAGAGCGAGTTCATCGCATGGAATTCCTTGTTGCGATTGGTAGGTGCGAATTTATTCGCACAGCATTTAACCTGCGTGCGAATAAATTCGCACCTACCAAGCCATTTGGTCTCATGCTAATTCCCTGTCGCGCGTTTCGCCCATCATCCATACCGCCAGCAAACTGATTGCCGCCGCAACCGAAATATATCCGCCCACCCAGGCAAGGCCGCCATGCTGCACCAGTTGTTGCGCGATGTAGGGTGCGAGCGATGCGCCGAGTATGCCGCCGAGGTTGTAGGCCGCACCTGCGCCGGTGTAGCGCACCGCAGTGGGGAACAGCTCCGGCAGCAGCGCGCCCAACGGCGCAAACGTCGCGCCCATCAGGAACAGTTCGATGCTGAGGAACGCTGTGATCAAAAATGGCGAGCCGCTGCCCAGCATCGGCGCGAGCAGGAAGCCGGACAGCAAGGCGGCGCTGCCTGCGGCCAGCAACACCGGGCGGCGTCCGTAACGGTCGCCCGCCATCGCGGCAAGCGGCGTGGCTACTGCCATGAACAGCACGGCTACGCACAGCATTGAAAGGAATTGCGGGCGCGGGATGTGCAGCGTGGTTACGCCGTAGCTCAGGCAGAACACCGTGGAAATGTAGAACAGCGCGTAACACACCACGATGGATAGCGCGCCCAATACGAGCGGCGCGGCGTGGTGTTTGAACAAATCAGCCAGTGGCAATTTGACTGGCTGGTGAGTTGCCAATGCCTTGGCGAATATCGGCGTTTCCGCGAGCTTGAGCCGCACATAGAGGCCGATCACCACCAGCACCGCGCTGGCGAGGAACGGAATGCGCCAGCCCCAGGCGCGGAACTGCGCGTCGTCGAGAAATTGAGATAACAAAATAAAACTGCCGACCGCGCACAGGAAACCGATGGGCGGGCCGAGCTGCGGGAACATGCCGAACCAGCCGCGCTTACCCTTGGGCGCATACTCCGCCGCCAGCAAAGCCGCGCCGCCCCATTCGCCGCCGAGGCCGATGCCTTGGCCGAAGCGCAGCAGGCACAGCAGCGCGGGCGCGACCCAGCCCACCATCTCGTAACTCGGCAGCACGCCGATCAGCATGGTGGAGATGCCCATCACCAGCAGCGAAGCGACCAGTGTGGTCTTGCGCCCGATCCTGTCGCCGAAATGCCCGAACAGCAGCGCGCCGAGCGGGCGCGCGATGAAGGCGATGCCGAAGGTGAGAAAGGCGTTCAGCGCCTGCGCCGCCGGGTCGCTGTTGGGGAAGAACACCGGCCCGATCACCATCGCCACGGCGAGACCGTAGATGTAGAAATCGTAGAACTCGATGGCGGTGCCGATGAAACTGGCGAAGGCGATACGGGTGGAGGAAAAGGATGTGGAAGGGGCAGTGGTGTTCAATGTTTGCTCATGTGTAAGTAATGCAGGCTAGGCAAATTCTATGCATCAGCATACTGAGACAGCAATTCTTTTTCTCGATCCTGTCCAGAGATGTGCAGAATGACAGTATTTCGTAATTCGACAGATGGGTGAAATGCGTTGTTTTTTGCGAACCAGAAAACTTCATCTAATGACTCATCTTCATGCCAAGTAGTCATTACGAATTGGTCTTCAGGTATGTCTCCGTAATTAAATTCTGCGAGATTGGCATAATCTACAGAATCATCCCAACTGCTACAGTTATTGCCCCATGCCATCATATAAAGGCAACCAGATTTCACCAGCCAAGTGCTAGCCATGGATTGCCATGCAGGGGTGGAGTCGTTTTCGATAATGACGACAGCGCGAAACGGCTGGAATCCAGAAATGTCAGGTAACTGAGAGCCTGTTGGAATTTGCAAATATTTTACGGACATTTCTTCCTCCTTATTTTCCGCGCATAAACATCGCATCCAGCTCCGCCAGCGTGACTTGGAACCATGTCGGCCTTCCGTGGTTGCACTGGTCAGCAAGCGTAGGTCCGATTAGCGCAGCGTAATCGGACACATGTAGCGTAATCGGACGCATGTCATTCATCGCCCCGCACCGCCACATCCACATCGCCACACCAATCTACAGGATAAATACCTGCTTCCACATATTGATGGAACGTGGAATACGGCCAATCCTGCACTCGTCTTACATGTCCATGCTTCAACGGGTTCACGTGAACATAATCCACATGCCGCCGGTAGTCGGCATCATCACGTATCAAATGTTCCCAATAATGCCTTTGCCATATACCCCGTTCGCCCGCCGCCTTGCGCACTTCCGAACGGCGCTCGGTTTTGGGGAGTGCACGCGAAAATCCACTTTTGATAAGGCGCCAGCGCAAACTGAAATCGCTGTCGCCCGGAGGTAGGGTCATCACGCAATGCAAATGCTCCGGCAATACTACCCATGCGTCAATGCGAAAAGGGTGGTGGTCACGTACTTGTCGCACTGTGTGGCGCAACAGATCGATTTCACGCACCAGCAAATCATTGCCGTGGCGTTGCAGCAAGTTCACCGTAAAAAACCAGGTGCCGCCCGGTATGAATGCGCGTCGGTAATTGGGCATGTCCGTATTCCGTCGTTTATTGCATGCGTCCGATTACGCTACGCTAATCGGACCTACGATTGTTTGCAAACTATTTTCCTCGCATAAACATCGCATCCAGTTCCGTCAACGTTACCTGGAACCAGGTCGGTCGTCCGTGGTTGCATTGGTCGGCGCGTTCGGTGCGCTCCATCTCGCGCAGGATGGCGTTCATCTCGGGGATGCTGAGTTGCTGGTTGGCGCGCACGGCAGAATGGCAGGCGAGGGTGGCGAGCAGTTCGTTGCGGCGTTCGGTGAGGGCGCGCGATGCACCGAAGTCACGCAGTTCGTGCAGCACGTCGCGTGCGGCGGCTTCGGCGTGGGATTGCTTGAGCATGGCGGGCATGGCTCGTACCGCCAGCGTGTTGGTGGAGATGGGGGCGATGTCGAAGCCGAGCTGGTGCAATGCTTCCTGTTCTTCTTCGACGGTGGCGATGGCTAGCGCTTCGGCGGCGAAGGTGACCGGGATGAGCAGCGGCTGCGTCGGCATCTGCTGCGCGTCGAATGCGGTCTTCAGCCTTTCATACACGATGCGCTCATGCGCGGCATGCATGTCCACTACGATGAGGCCTTGCTGGTTTTGCGCGAGGATGTAGATGCCGGAGAGCTGGGCGAGGGCGTAGCCGAGTGGATGTTCATTGAGGATTGAGGATATGGGATTGAGGATTGAGCTGAAGCCTGGTTCGGCGCTGCTGTTGCTTACTCGATCCTCAATCCTCGCTCCTCGCTCCTCGGTCTGTGTTTCCCACAGGCGATAGGAGGCTTCACGTTCTGCGACGCCGAAGGGCATGCGTTGCTGCTGTACAGGAGAGAGCGGCGTATTTGCTCCCTCGCCTCTTGCGGGAGAGGGTTGGGGAGAGGGGGCGGCTTCCGCCATCGTTGCACTCAGCGCATCCTGCAAGGCATGGAACACGAACTGGTGGATGCCCTGACTTTCGCGGAAGCGCACTTCGCTCTTGGCGGGATGCACGTTTACGTCCACCTGTTCCGGCGGCATGTCGAGGAACAGCACGAAGGCGGGGTGGCGCTGGCCGTGCAGGATGTCCTGATAGGCCTGCCGCACGGCGTGCATCAGCACCTTGTCGCGCACGAAGCGACCGTTGACGAAGAAATATTGCTCGTCGCGTGTGGAGCGCGAATAGGCGGGCAGGGCGGCGATGCCGTACAGGTGCAGGCTCGCCACTCGCCGCTCGACGCTGACCGCGTACTGGCCGAACTCGGGGCCGAGAATGGCAGAAATCCTATTAATGTTTTTCGCGCTTGCCCCCTCACCCGCTTGCGGGAGAGGGGTGTTTGGTAATTGCCAGATGGTCTTGCCGTTGTGCTGCAAGCTGAAAGCGACATCCGGGCGCGACAGCGCGATGCGCTTGAAGGTTTCTTCGCACCAGGCGTATTCGGTGCTCTCGCTCTTCAGGAATTTTCTTCTGGCCGGGGTGTTGAAATACAGCTCGCGCATTTCGACGCTGGTGCCTTGTGCGTGGGCGGCGGGAGAGGCTGTGCTTTGCGTGCCGTCCACCGCCTGTATCTGCCATGCGTGTTCAGATGATGAATTGCGGCTGGTGAGCGTGACTTGCGCCACGGCGGCCATGCTGGCCAGCGCTTCGCCGCGGAAACCCATGCTGGCGACGCGCTGCAGGTCATCCAGTGATGCGATCTTGCTGGTGGCGTGACGCATCAAGGCGAATGGCAATTCGTCCGGGGAGATGCCGCCGCCGTTGTCGCGCACCCGCAATAGCTTGATGCCGCCGCTTTCGAGCTGCACGACAATTTCGGTTGCGCCCGCATCCAGGCTATTTTCCAGCAGTTCCTTCAGTGCGGAAGCGGGACGCTCAATCACCTCACCAGCGGCGATCTGGTTGATGAGCAGGTCGGGTAACAGCCGGATGGAGGACATATAAAACGGCGCGCAAATTTTGACGCCGGATTATATCGTGCCGGGATATGTCGTGCCGGGTTATGCCGTATTAGCTTGCCGAAACTTCGTGGTTGTGCGGCTCGCTGCATTCTTTGCAGTAGATTTTTCCGAGCCGCACATGATAGATAACTTTTTCGCCCGCATGAACTTCTCGGCTGCAGGAGTCGCACAGTGTGCCGACATCCATGACCAGTTCGTTGAACCCTTCCAGCGGCATTTCTGTATCGCCGATGAGTTTGGGAAAGGCTTTGGCTTTGACGATGTCTTCCCGGTAGTATTCTTCAATTGCCATGAAGCGCTGCACCATGATCTCCGGCAGTCCTGCTTCGCGCAGGCAGCTGAGCATGATGTCCGAGCGGTAGTCGAACAGATCGTCCGAGATGATCATCCAGTGGTGGGTATTGCGCGGCTGGTCGCCGAAGTAGATTTTCTCTCCGGTCAGTATCTGGCGCGTGAACAGGAATTGTTTTTCGATCAGGCGCTGTTTGGTCACGCCTTCAAAGAATGAAGACAGCCGGTCATCCGCATAGACGCGGGTATAAAAATCGGTCAGCACTACTGTGAGCGCGTCTCCTTCGCCCAATGCTTCCCAAAGCTCGGGATCGGGCGGCGGGTATTTGGCTTTCACGCCATCCGTGAGCGGAGGCGGGGGGGCGGCAGGGTGTTCGCGGCCGCGCTTTTCCTTGCGCAGGTCGCGCAGTTCGAAGGCATCGCTGTGGATCGCCTCCGGCGATGCGCCATGCTTCACCGCGAGCTGTTCGCCGCTGCTCACCATTTCCGCCAGCCCGGCCAGCAAGACATGCCAGCCGTGCAGATCCTTGTGGCGCGAGAACGCGACCTCATGCACGCGCCCGGCCAATGCGCCGTCCGGCGGAAATTGGGGGCCGGAGATGCATTCGTGGTAATGGAAATTGGCGTGCTGTTGTTCCATCGCGCGGAATTGCTCGCGCAGGTAAAAGCGGTCGGTGTCGCGCCCGCCGTGGTAGAGGTGGATTTCGCCTTGATGTTTGTTATGCAGCGCATCGCGCACAATGCCGTAGAGCGGCGCGATACCGGTGCCGGTGGCGGCCATCAGCAGCGGATGGCCATGCATGGCATCCTGGTAATAACACTCGCCGCTCGGCCCCTGAATGTCCAGTTCGTCGCCGGGCTTGAGTTCATCCAGTATCCAGTTGCTCATCGCGCCGCCTTGTTTGCGCAACACATGCAGCTCAAGGAAATAATCTTGCGTCGGCAGGCTGGCGAGCGAGTAGCTGCGGATCAGCCCGTCTGGGCGGCGCAGGTTGATGAATTGCCCGGCGTGATAAACCACCGTGGAGGTCGGCTCGATCAGCAGTTTGCACACATAAGGGGAAAGCATTTCCTTGCTGTGTAGCAGCGTGGTCGCGTAAAGATCGGATGGCGGCTCAATTTCCATGTCGCCCAGCGGGACGCATTTGCACGACTTGAAATAACCTTTGTCGTGCAGCTCGCGGCGCAAGCCTTTCTGCGCGACCGGAGGGATGGAGCCGCTGACACAGCGCTGCAGGCAGACATGGCAGACGCCGTTGCGACAGGAGAAAGGGACTGTTACTCCCTGGCGCAGGAAGGCGTCGAGTACAGTCTCGCCTTCGCGGGCGAGTACATTGCGGCCTTCATATTTCAGGAATGGCATCATTGGGAGCCGAATTAAATCTCATTCAAGGGCGCCGGAATGGGCGCGCTACGGGCAACTTATAGGGCACTTCTAAAAATCCAACTACGTCGCAATACTGCGTTACCCACAAAAAATCACTCCTTACATATCAATCATATGCTGCGTCGCGATTTTTTGTTCGCGCCTTGTCTTGCTTAGAACTTTGAATTTTTAGAAGCGCCCTATACCTTGTGACTTTCCAACACGCCCAGCAGTTTTTGCGCAATTTTCTTGGAGTCCAGGAAAATCATGCCGAGATTTTTGCTGGGTTTGGCGGCTACGGCCAGAATGGCATCGGCACCGGCCTGTACCAGCAGCATGACGCCTTGTTCGCCTTCGACCAGCACCAGTTTCAGCGTGCCGCGCTGGATTTCCTGCGCGGCGCGATGCGCCAAGGCGAGCAGCGATGCGCACATCGCGCCGAAGCGATCCGCGTCAACATCTTTCCCGAGCACTGCGGCAATAGAGTAGCCGTCGCTGGAGATGCAGGCGGAGGCCTCAATATCTTCAGAAGAGGCGTTTAATTCGCGCAGGACGGAACGCAGCGCAGAGGCGCGCACTTCAACTTTGGTTTTTTCAACTTCTCTCATGCTATATACCAATAACCAATAAAGGGAGAAGAATTATACACCTCTCTGGATGCCCGGCAACACAGGGTTGCCGGGCGGTGCAGATTGCAACTTACACCGCTGCTTCCAGCGCAGGCATAGCACCGCGGGCCTTGGTCAGCGCCATGCCGAGGTTGGCCGATTTGCGGCAGACGAAACAGGCTACTTGCTCTTCGTTCTTGCCGCGAATGAAGACGTGGATCAGGTTGTCGCTGTTGATGATGAATTCCTGGAAGTAGTGGTGACCGTCGTCCTTCAGGCCACGCGCCTTCTTGAAGATTTGTTCGATCATCTTGACGTTGGTGCCTTGATACAAATCAGCCGTAGCGGCGGCCAGCAGATCTATCACTTCAGCCGGTTGCGAGTCCACCGATTTGATGCCCAGCAACATGCCGCTGGAGAGATCAATGTAACCGGCAGCCAGGCATTCCGGGATGGAAGAGATTGCGGATTGCAGTACATTGGTTAAATCAGCCATAGTTAATTCCCCTTATCAAAGTGCTTTTTAAAAAACCTTGCCGCGAGCAGCAAGGCTTGCCGAACTACACTCTACTGCCCATCATGTCGTGCATATTACACCCGGCAACACCAGATTGCCGGGTTTGTTGCACCTGAATTAAAGCGCGGATTCCAGTGACGGCATCGAGCTGCGTGCCTTGGTCAGCACCATGCCCAGGTTGGCCGATTTGCGGCAGACGAAACAGGCCACTTGCTCTTCGTTTTTGCCGCGAATGAAAACGTGGATCAGGTTGTCGCTGTTGATGAGGATTTCCTGAAAGTAGTGGTGGCCGTCGTCTTTCAGGCCGCGCGCTTTTTTGAAAATGCTCTCGATCATCTTGACGTTGGTACCCTGGAACAAATCTGCCGTGGCTGCGGACAGCAGCTCAACTACCTCGTTCGGCTGCGAATCCACCGACTTGATGCCGAGCAACATGCCGCTGGAGAGATCAACGTAGCCTGCAGCCAGGCATTCCGGTACGCCGGCGATGGAGGCTTGTAATGCACTTTCTAATTTATTGTTAGCCATGAAAATTTCCTTTTCTAATTGCGATTATAAAAAGCCATGCTGTCTCAGCTTGGCTCCAAGGTTACTGCAACATCATTGCCTGTCCCTTGGCGGGCAGGCTACGATTCTTTATGCGCGGCTTGCGCGAATGCTTCGAGAAAATCAACCTGTATTTGCGACTGCACCCAGCGCGGTTCAATGCGACGCACGGTTTCCAACGCATCCAGCGCGCCATGTCCTTCCCAGATCAGGTGCGCGGCGAGTACGGTGCCGGTACGCCCGAGCCCGGCGCGGCAATGCACGGCGATCACCTCATTTTTTGCCAGCAGTTGGTTTATTTTTTGGCAGATACGTATGCCCTGTTCGATACTGGGGGCGTGCATGTCAGGCACCGGCTCCCAGATGCTCTTGATGCCGAATGGTGCGAGACGCGCATCGTCCAGAGCCGATTCGGTGAGGCTAAGCAGCGTGGTGACGCCGCAGCGCTGCAGCGCTTTCAGGTCATATTCCATTTCGAAATATACGCCGGGCACCGGCGTGCCGGCGAGTTGCCCGCGCTTTAGCCAGAGAAAGCCGCGCGGCCCGGATGAGGTGCCGGAATAATTCAGGGCGGCCTTGGGCAGTGGCGGCGGAGCCGGTATGGATTCGTCGAGCTCTTTCGGGTCTGCGCCGGGACTGGCTACGGTGCAGGAACCGGTGCGGGCAAATTCGCGCGCAGCGGGCGTGACCGGGCTTTCGAAAATCTGCGGAATGGGCTGTTGTTCCTGAACATAACCGCCCGCCATCAACACGGCTTCGCCGCCGAGCAGGCGGGCATGGCTCTGGTTGTGCAGCACCACCAGCAGCGCACGCCGGGTCGCTTCTTCGCGCATATAGGTCAGCAATTTGGTGCTTTCCTCTTCATTCAGGCCGGTGGTCGGCTCGTCTATGCACAGCAGGCGGGGGCCGGCGGCGGCCAGGCGCAAGATGGAAAGATGGCGTTGCCGAGCGAGCGTCAAGCTGACGACGGGCACGTTGAGTTTGTCGCAAAGCTCGTGCAGCCCCGCGCGTTCCAGCAGGCGCAAGGCGAGATCGCGCTGCGCCAAATGGGTGAGCGTGTTGCGCTCCGGCAGATTGACTACGACGTTTTCGAGCACGGAAGACATCATCAGCTGCGCGCTCTGCGCCACCAGTTCCGGTCGTTCCTCTGCCTCCGGCAGGGCAGCGCCACGATAGAACGCGCTACCCCATGTGCGGAACGAGGGGTTGGCTCCGCTGAGTCCGACCAGAGTGCGCAGCAAGGTGGATTTGCCGGTGCCGGAAGGGCCGAGCAGCACCACGGCGCCCAGCTCGGGCACGGCGAAGGTGAGTTCACACAGCACTACTTTTTTGCCGAAGGCCACGCCAAAATTATGCAATTCAAGCAAGGCACCGGGAACGGTAGGCGCGGTTACCGGCGGCAGCCGGGGGCGGCGGCGGCGCTCGGCCCCGATTTCTTCGGCGGTTGCGGTTGCTGTGTCCATGTTTATGAAATCCTTGCCCGAGTGGTGGTTGGATCAATCAGCGAGAGCAGTGCCAGCAGCAATTGTTTGACGTCTTCGCGTTGCCGCCCATCCACTTCGAATACCGGGATGTTCAATTTCAATGCCGCAAGGCGCTCGTGGAAACGTCCCAGCAAGTCGGGTTGCGGGTTGACCTCGGTGCGCGTCACGCCGACCACCACCGCGTTGCCGCTCTTGGCGATGGATTTGCCGAAGGCCTTGATATAGGTGTCGAGGTCACCCAGAGGGTCGGGGCGGACGCTGTCTATCAGGATGACGAAGCCCATCGCGCCTTCACTCAAAATTTCCCACATGAAGTCGAATCTATCTTGCCCCGGCGTGCCATAAAGATGGACTTTCATGCCGCCTTCGAGATTGAGCACGCCGTAGTCCATGGCGACGGTGGTGTTGGCTTTGCGCAGCGCGACATCGTCCGATGCCTTGGCTTCGGTGCCGACAACCATGATGTCGCTGACGGAGCTGATGGAAGTGGTTTTGCCCGAACCTACCGGACCCGCGAAGATGATTTTGTTTTCCATTTTATAGCCCAGAAATTTTGGAGAATAGGGAGCGCAACAGGCTGCGTTCCTGTGCTGGCTCAACCGGTTCAATTTCCGCAAGCTCATTGGCTGCGGCCGGATTTTTGCTGGTCATGTTCGCGATGCCCGAGCAATATGCGGCGCTGTATATGCGGTAAACCTCATCTTTGCCTATGCCGAGCTGGCGATGCACCAGCATGATGGTGGTGGGATGGCGCGTGAGCAAGGCACAAATCCGTGCGGTATTGGGCGTTTTCGACAGGCGCGGCAGGTTGGGCCAATGGCGGAATTGGACGACATCGTATTTTGAAGTGCCTTCAACCATGCGCCCCTGCGAGGCGTGGAAGGCGGCCTGCCAGAGCAGCTCGCCGATATTTTTACTGGAACCGGGTGTTTTCGGGAGTACTGCTTCTCCCAGCGTGCTTATTTCAAATTGTGCGGCAGGGGTCTGAAAAAATTCGGCCATGTCGGCAATGTCGGCGGAATATTCTTTGCGTCCGGGGAATAGGGAAACTTCGCCCTTGCCTGGCAAGACGATGCGCGTATTGTCTTGCGATGCGGCGATGCGCTGCGCGATGCCAAGAAAATAATCCGCCGCTGAGAAAATAGCGTCGCCCGTATCTGCGGGTTTATTGCTTATATCGTGTGACACTCGACCCTCCTAAAATTCTTGTGGTTGCGGGCACAAATAGCCTGAATGACAGTGTGCCCATAACATGCTAAGTGAAGCCGGTAAATTGAGCAATTCATTTTGCGTGGCAAATGTGTAACGTTGTAAATTCGCCGTTGGCACAATTCAACCGTCGCAAATAAATTTGCGCTCTGATCTGTGACGTCATCGGATTTGAAGCGGAAGCGTATGCGAACACGGAAGGGTTTTCCGGGTTGCGTTGCTTGTGAACGCCTTGCCTGGCGATTCCGCTGTCGTAGGGCTTGCGCCCCTTAGACCGGTGACTTTGCGCCCCTGTTTTTCAACAGGTTTGCCCTTTACAGATTAGTGCTTTTACTGCGGTGAATAACCTTGCATCACATATTGTTGACAAATTTACTATAGATTTAAATTTGCGTCAAGGTTTTTATAAAAATTGTTTAAGACCGCATTAACGAGAGACATGGCGGCGACACGAAGCCGAAAATGCCAGTATAATTAATCCTGTTTGACACAAAATTCATGCCCGGCTGAGCCGGGCGTTTTTATCAGAGAAATGGGAGAGGCTCCATGCTTATAGGCATTCCTGCGGAGACGCGCGCAGGCGAAACCCGAGTGGCGGCGACGCCGGAAACGGTGAAGAAATTGTTGGCTGTCGGTCACCAGATACTGGTGCAGCAGGGGGCAGGCACAGGCGCGAGCATTCCCGATGCGGAATTTCAGGCCGTGGGTGCGACGCTGGTCAGTGCGGCGGATTTGTATAAGCAAGCCGAGATGGTTTTGAAAGTGAAAGCGCCAACGGAAGGAGAGTTGGGGCAGATGAAGGCAGGCACGGCATTAATCGGCTTGTTGTCGCCGCATCAATCCGAGCAGGTCGCAGCTTATGCCAAGCAGGGCATTGCCGCATTCGCCATGGAAAAGTTGCCGCGCACCACGCGCGCGCAAGCGATGGACGTGCTGTCGTCGCAGGCCAACATCGCCGGTTACAAGGCTGTCATTGTCGCCGCCAACCTATATAAGCGTTTCATGCCGATGCTGATGACAGCCGCCGGGACGGTGAAGGCCGCGCGCGTGGTGATACTGGGCGTGGGCGTCGCGGGTTTGCAGGCTATTGCTACGGCGAAACGATTGGGTGCGGTGATCGAGGCCTCCGATGTGCGTCCGGCAGTAAAGGAGCAAGTGGAATCGTTGGGTGCGAAATTTATAGACGTGGCTTACGAGACTGACGAAGAGCGTGAAGCGGCACAGGGCGTGGGCGGTTATGCCAAGCCGATGCCGCAGAGCTGGCTGGATCGCCAGAAAGCGGAAGTGGCCAAACGTGTAGCCGCTGCGGATATAGTGATTACCACGGCGCTGATCCCCGGTCGTCCCGCACCGGTGCTGGTCACGGAAGAAATGGTCAAGTCCATGAAACCCGGCTCGGTGATTGTGGATTTGGCGGTGGAGGCGGGCGGCAACTGCCCGTTGAGCGAGTTGAATAAAACGGTGGTCAAGCACGGTGTTACGCTGGTCGGTGACCCCAACCTGGCGGCATCGGTGGCGGCAGATGCTTCCGCGCTGTATGCGCGCAACCTGCTTAACTTTGTCAATCTGCTGTGCGACCCCAAGAACGGCGGCGCAATCAATATCAACCGAGAAGACGACATTATCGCCGGATCGCTGATCGCGATTGACGGCGCGGTCGTCGCCAAATAAGGAGCGTAGTTCATGAGCGGAGTTGATCCTGTTGTACTCAATCTCACCGTGTTCGTGCTGGCGATTTTTGTCGGCTACCATGTGGTGTGGAATGTCACGCCCGCGCTGCACACGCCGCTGATGGCGGTGACCAACGCGGTGTCTGGCATCATCATCGTCGGCGCGATGCTGGCGGCAGGCCCCAAGGAGTTGGATGTCGGCACGGTGCTGGGCCTGATTGCTGTCACCTTGGCTGCGGTCAACGTGTTCGGCGGTTTTCTGGTAACCCAGCGCATGCTGGACATGTTCAAGAAGAAGGGTAAGTAAATGCCGGCCAATTTTGTTGCACTCGCTTATCTGGTCGCCGCAGTCCTGTTTATCCTGACGCTGAAGGGCTTGAGCTCCCCGGTCTCGGCGCGGCGCGGTAATTTGTTTGGCATGGTGGGCATGGCGATCGCCGTGCTGACTACGCTGACGGTCACCCACAACTGGCCCTATATCTTGGTTGCCATCGCAGTCGGCGGCGGCATAGGCGCATTTGTCGCGCGCCGTATCCAGATGACGGCGATGCCGGAGCTGGTGGCGGCGATGCACTCGCTGGTCGGCTTGGCTGCGGTGCTGATCGCGATGGCGGCATTTAACAACCCGGCTGCTTATGGCATCGGTGCCGTGTTGCATGCGTCCAACCGCATTGAATTGTTTATTGGCACCTTCGTTGGCGCAATCACCTTTACCGGTTCAATCATCGCCTTCGGTAAACTGTCCGGAAAATTGTCCGGCAAACCATTGCGTTTCGCCGGACAGCATTGGCTGAATCTGGCCTTGGGTATTGCGATGATAGGCTTCGGCATTGCATTTTTCATCACGCAAAGCTGGACACCGTTCCTGGTTATGACCGCCATCGCGCTGGTGCTCGGAGTGCTGTTGATCGTGCCCATCGGCGGGGCCGATATGCCGGTGGTTATTTCGATGCTGAACTCGTACTCGGGCTGGGCGGCGGCGGGTATTGGCTTTACGCTGAACAACAACATGCTGATTATCGCCGGGTCGCTGGTGGGCAGCTCCGGCGCGATCCTCTCCTACATCATGTGCAAGGCGATGAACCGCGCCTTCCTCAATGTGATACTCGGCGGTTTTGGCGGCGGTGAAGGTGCGGCGGCAGATAGCGGCGATGGCAAGCAGAAAACTTACCGCAGCGGCAGCGCGGACGATGCCGCATTCATGATGGGCAATGCCGATTCTGTCATTATCGTGCCGGGCTATGGTTTGGCGGTAGCGCGTGCGCAACATGCGATCAAGGAAATGTCCAATCTGCTGAGCGAAAAAGGTGTGAAAGTGCGTTACGCGATCCATCCGGTGGCGGGGCGTATGCCGGGACATATGAACGTGCTGCTGGCCGAGGCGGAAGTGCCTTACGATCAAGTGGTCGAAATGGACGAGATCAACAACGAATTCGCCGACACCGATGTGGTGCTGGTGATCGGCGCGAACGACGTGGTGAATCCGGCGGCGAAAAACGATCCCAACAGCCCGATTGCCGGGATGCCGATTCTGGATGCCTACAAGGCGCGCACCGTGCTGGTGGTCAAGCGCTCGATGGCCGCAGGTTATGCAGGACTGGATAACGACCTGTTCTACCTGGACAAGACCATGATGGTGTTCGGTGACGCAAAGAAAGTGGTCGAAGATGTGATTAAGGCCATACAGCATTAGCGGTGGTTTTGTAGAGGCTGCAAATAGATGCCCTTTAACGCAACGCCCGCAATCGCGGGCGTTGCCGTTTCAGCGTTCCTATAGCACACATGATTTTTGTGCCGCACCCAGCATAGTTATAAACTTGACAAAGTAAGTGTGGTATGTACAATCATATTTGCCACTTTGTTTTCAGGCAAGCATCCAGCCAGAATTCTGGACTAATGCCAGAACATCCTCCGGGCAAGCAGAATGGCAAAGCTGTTCCGTTTCCAGTCGTTTGACAACTGAGGAGAACAATCATGCTAACTGAATTTCATCAATGGAGTGATACCTCGCTGTTACTTGTGTTCATCGTCGTAGCCCTGCTTATCCCGGGCATCATTATGTACTTTGATGACGACCAACAGCATCATCTGCACTAGCCCGACAAGCAAGGCTCACTGCTTAACGGCAACGCCCGCGATTGCGGGCGTTGTCATTTCAGTGTTGCCAATACCGCGCATGGGTCTTGCGCCAGCGTTCGATGCGGAAGTCCTGTCCATCCATCTCAACGATCACCGCGCCATCCTCATCCGAGCGCAGCAGTTCGCTACCGATGCTGCGATAACGCTCAACCACTTCTTGCTTGGGATGGCCGAAACGGTTGCGATAGCCGGCGGTGAATACTGCATAGCGCGGATGCACGGCGGCGACAAACTCTGGAGTGGATGAGGTTTTGCTGCCATGGTGCGGCACGACTAGCAGTGTGGCGGGGAGTTTGTCGGCATGCTGTTGCAGCAGTCGCGCTTCGGATTCTTTTTCGATGTCGGCGGCGAGCAGCACACTGTGCGGGCCCGCGCTGATGCGCAAGGTGCAGCCGCGATTATTCTTGCTGATTTTTTCATCGGTGTAGCTGGCACGCGACGGGTGCAGCACTTCAAAGTGTATGCCATCCCAATCCCAGCTCTGACCATCGGCGCAGCGCAGTTGGTTGTGCGCCTGTTGCAGGATGGGGCTGTCGTCCGGCAGCGACGAAGAGAGCCAATTGATGGGCATGGCTTGCATCACCGACAGCGCGCCGCCAGTGTGGTCGGTGTCGTCATGAGTCAGCATCAGGCCATCCAGTCGTGCGATGCCTTGCGCGCGCAGCGAAGGAATCAGGATGCGGTTGCCGCTGTCCGCTTCGCCGGGGAAATCAGGCCCGGCGTCATACAGCAGTGTGTGATTGTGCGTTTGCGCAGCGACTGCGAGGCCCTGGCCCACATCGAAAATCACTATACGCAGCGCGCCTTGCGGCGGCGGTTGTGGCAAGATTAAAAACATCGGCAGCAACAGCAGCAGCCCCAGCCAGCGCGCCGGGAATCCGCGCGGCAGCAATGTCCACAACGCGCCTGCCATGCCCAAGGCTATGCTCCATGCCGGCGGTGCGTGCTGCGTCCATACCGCATCCGGCAGATGGTTTAAAAATTCCAGCGCGACCATGCACGCCGACATGGCTTGGTGCGCGAGATGCAATATCCAGTCGAACGGCAGCAGCGCGCCGAGCAGGGTGATCGGTACCACCACGAATTCCACCAGCGGGATGGCGAAGGCATTGGCGAGTGGCGATACCAGCGATATCTGCTGGAACAGCGCCAGCAATGGCGGGATTAAACCGATCATCATCGCCCACTGTATGCGCCCGTACTCGATGAGC
>Ga0315270_10000174_pt1 | contig 37159 bp, 32 predicted proteins | sample C1_bottom_MG_FD_204932 | JGI IMG/M metagenome (GOLD analysis project Ga0315270, IMG submission 204932) | Sediment microbial communities from Yellowstone Lake, YNP, Wyoming, USA - C1_bottom | ecosystem: Environmental > Aquatic > Freshwater > Lake > Sediment | place: USA: Wyoming | collected... | reverse complement strand
ACCTATTGAACTATGTGCTAATCGCTTTAGTTACGTATCAGATCGATATCAATACACAAGGATCGAATTTCCTTGGTTAACACGTTGAACGACTCCGGCATTCCGGCTTCAATCTTATGGTCGCCCTTGACGATACTTTCATACACCTTGGTACGTCCGGTTACGTCGTCAGACTTAACGGTAAGCATTTCCTGTAACGTGTAAGCAGCACCATAAGCTTCCAGTGCCCATACCTCCATCTCACCGAAGCGCTGACCACCGAACTGCGCCTTACCACCCAAGGGCTGCTGCGTCACCAGACTGTATGGGCCAGTCGAACGCGCATGCATCTTGTCATCAACCAGATGATGCAGTTTCAACACGTGCATGTAACCAACCGTTACAGCACGGTCAAATTCCTCACCTGTGCGACCATCCTGCAGTTTCATCTGACCAGAACGTGGCAAGTCAGCGAGTTCCAGCATAGCCTTAATTTCATCCTCACTGGCGCCATCAAACACCGGAGTTGAGAATGGCACGCCAGCCTTAAGGTTGGTACACAACTCTATAATTTCGTCATCACTAAACGCTGCAATCTCTGCCGCTTGTTCATCGTTGTAAATTTTAGCAAGGAACTTTCGTATATCTGCAATTTTGCTTTCAGTCTCAAGCATTTTATTAATTTTCTGCCCTAGTCCTTTTGCAGCCCAGCCCAAGTGCACTTCCAAAACCTGGCCAATATTCATGCGTGAAGGTACGCCCAATGGGTTTAGTACAACGTCTATTGGAGTTCCATTTGCCATACATGGCATATCCTCAACGGGAACTATGCGAGATACCACACCCTTGTTACCGTGACGCCCTGCCATCTTGTCGCCTGGTTGCAAACGTCGTTTTACAGCCACATACACCTTGACCATTTTTTGTACGCCAGCTTGCAATTCATCACCCTGGGTTAATTTTCGCTTCTTTAAATCGAATGCCGCATCGAATTCCAGTCGCTTCTGGGCTAACCCATCCTTCACTTGTTCCAATTGAGCAGCAATGGCATCGTCACCCAAACGAATATCAAACCATTGATGATGTTCTAACCCTTCCAAGTAATCTTTGCTTAACTTTGTACCCTTGACGATCTTCTTCGGTCCGCCATTTGCCACCTTGCCGATCAGCATTTTTTCCAAACGTGTAAACACGTCAATCTCAACAATTCGCATTTGATCGGCCAAATCTTTTTTGTAACGGCCCAACTCATCATCTACTATCTGTTGTGCTCGTACATCGCGTTGCAAGCCTTCTCGAGTAAATACCTGCACATCGATGACCGTTCCAGATATACCAGCTTGGACACGTAAACTTGTGTCTTTTACATCCGATGCTTTCTCTCCGAAAATTGCTCGCAGTAGTTTTTCTTCGGGAGTCAATTGAGTTTCCCCTTTAGGAGTAACCTTACCCACCAACACATCACCCACAACGACCTCTGCACCTATATGAACAATTCCACATTCATCTAAACGAGCCATTTGACCTTCGGATAAATTTGGAATGTCACGCGTAATTTCTTCTGAACCTAATTTTGTATCACGTGCTACCACCGTTAGCTCTTCAATGTGGATAGAGGTGAACCTATCATCCGAAACAACCCGTTCAGAAATTAGAATTGAGTCCTCATAGTTGTAGCCATTCCACGGCATAAAGGCGACCAGCATATTCTGACCCAGAGCCAGCTCACCCATATCAGTAGAGGCACCATCTGCAACAACGTCTCCGCGCTCAATCACGTCACCCATCTTAACTAACGGACGCTGATTGATATTCGTGTTCTGGTTGGAGCGCGTATATTTTGTAAGGTTATAAATATCGACACCAACTTCACCATGAGATGTTTCATCATCATTTACTCGCACCACAATACGGCCAGAATCCACGTAATCAACTCGCCCACCTCGCCATGCTTGGACTGCGGTACCAGAGTCAATCGCCACCGTACGCTCGATTCCCGTACCCACTAAAGCTTTTTCCGCACGCAGACATGGAACTGCCTGGCGCTGCATGTTTGCACCCATCAGCGCTCGGTTCGCGTCGTCGTGCTCCAGGAATGGAATCAACGAAGCCGCAACCGATACAACCTGTGAAGTCGACACGTCCATATATTCAATCTTGTCCGGTGTCGCTAAAACAAATTCGTTATGCTGACGTGAGGATATGATGTCATTGGTAAACTTACCCTTGTTATCAATTTCCGCGTTAGCCTGAGCTATTGTAAAACGTCCTTCTTCGATCGCAGATAGATAATCCACATCCATAGTCGCACGACCTTTTGCCACTCTGCGATAAGGCGTCTCTATAAAACCATAGGTATTGGTGCGCGCATACAAGGAAAGCGAGTTAATCAGACCAATGTTCGGACCTTCAGGAGTCTCAATCGGGCATACGCGACCATAATGCGTTGGATGCACGTCACGCACCTCAAAACCGGCACGTTCCCGTGTAAGTCCACCTGGTCCCAATGCTGAAATTCGTCGTTTATGCGTTACCTCAGAAAGTGGATTCGTTTGATCCATAAATTGGGACAGTTGGCTCGAACCAAAGAACTCCTTAACTGCAGCAGAAATTGGCTTCGCGTTTATGAGGTCATGCGGCATTAAGTTGTCAGTTTCAGCCTGACCCAAACGTTCTTTAACAGCGCGCTCGACGCGTGCCAATCCAGTACGAAACTGGTTCTCAGCCAATTCGCCAACAGCTCGTATTCTACGATTACCCAAGTGATCGATATCATCGATTTCACCTCTACCATTACGCAATTCAACTAAAATTTTGATTACTGCAATAATGTCTTCATTGGACAAAGTGACAGCACCTGTCAACTCTTCACGCCCCACTCTGCGGTTAAATTTCATACGTCCAACGGCAGACAGGTCATACCTTTCTTCTGAAAAGAATAGGCCATTGAATAATCCCTCGACAGCATCTTCTGTTGGAGGTTCGCCAGGCCGCATCATGCGGTATATCGCAACCCTTGCTGTCCACAGGTCAATCGTTTCATCTAATCGCAATGTTTGCGATATGAAAGCACCTTGATCCAGGTCATTGGTATATAAAGTATGGAACTTTGTTATGCCTGCCTCGTGCAGCTTAATCAACAATGCTTCGGTTATCTCATCGTTAGCACTGGAAAGTATTTCTCCACTTTCCTTATCAATTATATTTTCCGCCAAGACCCGACCAACCAAGAAATCCGGACCAACGGTAAGCTTACTGATACCATCCTCACTCATTTCACGAACATGGCGGGCGGTGATTCGCTTGTCCATGGGCACAATGACTTTGCCAGCTTTATTCTGAATATCGAAACGAGCTATTTCACCGCGAAGACGCTCTGGCACCACTTCAAACTGAATTCCTTTTTTACCAATATGGAATGTGTCAAATTCAAAGAAAGCCGCCAATATCTGTTCATGTGTAAAGCCTATAGACTTTAATAAGATTGTAACGGGTAATTTACGGCGACGGTCGATACGGAAATAAACGAAGTCTTTGGCATCAAATTCAAAATCAAGCCAGGAACCACGGTAAGGAATAACACGAGCCGAGAACAACAATTTGCCTGAAGAGTGAGTTTTGCCACGATCATGTTCGAAGAACACGCCGGGTGAGCGATGTAACTGGGATACGATTACGCGCTCAGTGCCATTAATCACAAACGATCCGGTATGTGTCATCAGCGGAATTTCGCCCATGTACACTTCCTGCTCTTTTACTTCCTTAACTGTTGGTTTTGAAGCTTCTTTGTCAAGAAGTGTGAGACGAACACGTGCACGCAATGGTGAAGCATATGTTAATCCACGTTGTTTGCATTCTTTGACATCGAACGGAGGAACGCCCAAAACATAGCTTACGTAATCCAGCCTCGCAAATTTATTATGACTTTCAATTGGAAAAATGGAACTGAAAGCTGCTTGCAAACCCTGTTTTTTACGCTGTGCAGGGTCCACTTCAGCCTGTAGAAACTCACTGTACGATTCCAGTTGAGTAGACAATAGGTAAGGCACCGGCAAAGCGGCGATCCGTTTGGCAAAACTTTTACGGATACGTTTTTTTTCAGTAAAAGAATAACTCATTGATATCTCCACGACCGAAGGAAAAAGACAAAGGATAAAAAACGTATGACACGTATCTTATCCATTAACTTCTATAAAAAAATTAAAATACAATAATCAATACTAACCAAAATAATCAAATTTAAAAACGGGAAAAGGCTGACGATACCCGCCAGCCCACATTCTCTATTCCTAATTATTTAAGCTCTGCGGTAGCGCCGGCTTCAACCAATTGCTTAAGTGCAGCCTCAGCATCTGCTTTGGGCATGCCTTCTTTAACTGCTTTTGGCGCACCATCAACCAGGTCTTTCGCTTCTTTCAAACCAAGTCCAGTAATAGCACGAACTGTCTTAATAACTCCAACTTTACTATCCCCTGCCGACATCAGCATCACAGTGAACTCAGTTTGCTCGGCAGCTGCCGCAGCACCGCCACCTGCAGCTGCGCCAGCAGGACCAGCTACAGCAACTGCGGCGGCAGAAACACCAAATTTCTCTTCCATTTCCTTGATTAGAGCAGAAAGATCCAATACTGACATTTGTGCAATTGTGTCAAGAATTTCAGCTTTATTAACAGCCATGTAAATCTCCTAAAAAATATAATTCGTTAAATTTGTAGCGGGTAGACCGGTTGCTTTAAGCAGTTGCTGTTTCAGCTTCTTTCTTATCGTGAATCGCAGCTAGACAACGTACGAATGTACTTGTTGTAGCAAGCATGGTACCCATCAATTTTGCCAGTAACTCGTCACGACTTGGTGTTGCGGCCAATACCTTAACATCGTCCGCAGACATCACAGTCCCTGACATACAACCAGCCGTAATTACCAGCTTAGTATTGGATTTGGCAAAATCGTTCACCACCTTTGCTGCAGATACAGCATCGGGACTGATACTGTAAATAAGCGGTCCTACCATTTTCTCCGCAAGTGCCGCAAAAGGGGTGTCCAATACCGCACGACGGGCCAATGTGTTTTTCAACACATGCATATATACACCTGACTTACGTGCATCAGCACGAAGCTTGGTGATATCGCTAACCCCTATACCACGGTATTCTGCCAAAACGATAGTCTGTGCCCGTGCCACTTGAGCACTTACCTCAGTTACTACTGCCTGTTTTTCTTGCAGATTCAGACCCAAAGTCTTCTCCATTTTCTACTGAAATGTTGAAGCAAGGCAGGTTAAATGCATTACTTCAATAAATTTCATAATTAATAACCGCGTCTACAAATTTGTTATTGATTTTCCATACAACAACTTATTTGCAGGCACACCATCTACGTGGGCAGACCTTTGTTACAGTCAATTAAAGTATCTATAAACCACTCCGATACCACCTACGGTCTTTGATAAGCTGCCACTTAAACGGCAGTCCAAAGTCTTGCTCGACATAGCGCTCTCACACCAGTCAAATTTATCAGGCAACCAAACTTGCCTGTTCTATACGAATTCCAACTCCCATAGTGCTTGATACCGCCACTTTCCTAAGGTACACACCTTTTGTCGCGGAGGGCTTAGCCTTATTCAACGCATCTACCAATGCCAAAATATTTTCACGCAAAGCAGCAGGCTCGAAAGAAGCTCGACCTATCGTGCACTGCACAATACCATTCTTGTCAGTACGGTACTGCACTTGGCCAGCTTTTGCATTACGAACAGCGCCAGCTACGTCAGCCGATACCGTTCCCACTTTCGGGTTTGGCATCAGACCACGAGGACCCAGAATCTGCCCCAACTGTCCAACTATACGCATAGCATCCGGCGATGCGATCACTACATCAAAGTCCATCTTGCCCGCTTTTATGCTATCCGCCAAATCTTCAAACCCGACGATATCTGCACCAGCTGCCTTAGCTTCCTCAGCCTTAGGGCCCTGTGCAAACACAGCAACCCGCACCACCTTACCCGTCCCTTTGGGGAGCACTACCGATCCACGAACCAATTGATCCGATTTTTTCGCATCAATGCCAAGATTGATTGCAACATCAATGGACTCGTCAAACTTCGCTTTTGAAGTTTCTTTAACCAGTTTGAGTGCATCGTCTAGTGCATAAAGTTTTGTACGATCCACTTTGGCAGCCAGTGCCTTATAACGCTTGGAAATATGTGCCATTTTTATTCCCCTTCTACTGTTATGCCCATGCTGCGCGCACTGCCAGCAATGGTTCGTACCGCCGCATCCATATCGGCCGCAGTCAAATCGGCTTGTTTTGTTTTTGCAATATCCTCAGCTTGTTTACGCGTCAATTTGCCAACCTTAGATGTGTGCGGTGTTGGACTGCCTTTTTGAACGCCAGCAGCCTTTTTAATTAAAATCGTAGCAGGAGGACTTTTCATTACGAAAGTAAAGCTCTTATCTGCAAACGCGGTGATTACAACTGGTATGGGTAACCCAGGCTCTATACCCTGCGTTTGGGCGTTAAATGCCTTACAGAACTCCATGATATTTAGACCGCGCTGACCAAGTGCCGGACCGATTGGGGGACTTGGGTTTGCTTTTCCAGCCGGTACTTGCAGCTTAATAAAGCCGACAATTTTCTTTGCCATATAAATACTCCTAATAGTGGGTTAAACGTATACCGATGAATCCGATACACTCCCCGTTGGTAATACCGATTTACATCGGCCACTTATTTCCGATAACTAAATTTATACTTTTTCTACTTGGCCAAAATCCAACTCGACAGGTGTAGAGCGACCAAAAATAGTAACCGCAACACGAATTTTGCTCTTGTCATAATTAACCGTTTCAACTGAGCCATTAAAGTCCGTAAAAGGGCCCTCTTTAACTCGAACCGACTCACCCACCTCAAACAATACCTTGGGCCGCGGCTTCTCAACCCCCGCCTGCATTTGTTGCATAATATTGTCAACTTCTTTTTGGCTGATTGGAGTCGGTTTCATCGCCGTACCACCAATAAATCCAGAGACTTTGGGAATACTTTTTACCATATGCCAGGTTTCATCGGTCATTTCCATTTCCACCAATACATAACCAGGGTAAAATTTTCGCTCACTAAGCTTTTTCTGACCTGCCTTGAGCTCAACCACCTCTTCAACCGGCACTAAAATTTGACCAAACAGATCTTCCATGCCAGCTCGGGCTATACGCTCTGTCAATGCACGTTGAACGCTTTTTTCAAATTGGGAGTACGTATGAACCACATACCAACGCTTAGACATTATTTAGCCCCGTCCCATTAGTTTGTTAATTGCAAACAAAAGTGACGCGTCAACAGCCCATAAAAATAACGCCATCACCACTGCAAACAAGACAACCACACCCGTGGTTTGATATGTTTCTTTCCATGTAGGCCAAACCACACGCTTAGCTTCATTTATCGAGTCTTTGGCAAACTCAAAAAAACGTTTACCAGGCTCAGATGTCCACAAGACTGCCGCGGCCAGAGCCAAACCCAGCAGAATAGATAAGACACGCAGTAAACCCGCAAATGCAATTTCACTACCCTGCAGCGCATAAAACCCAGCTATGCCTGCCACAACCAGAAGAAATGCCACGCCTATTTTGAGCATATTAACCATGCGCGATCCAATTCCTTTTTTCTATAAACTAGCCAACACGGACTAGCTTTCCAACTGGCAGGCCAGGAGGGTTTCGAACCCCCAACCCTCGGTTTTGGAGACCGATACTCTACCAATTGAGCTACTGGCCTATTAAACTTCTATACAACTCTATTTCAGAGTGATCACCCAAATTCACAAATCACTTCAGAATCTTAGCGACCACACCCGCACCTACGGTACGACCACCTTCACGAATCGCAAAACGCAATCCTTCTTCCATCGCCACGGGCGCAATAAGATTCACTGTAACCGACACGTTATCACCCGGCATGACCATTTCCGTTCCCGCTGGCAGTTCTACCGCCCCCGTTACGTCGGTCGTGCGGAAGTAGAACTGGGGTCGATATCCCTGGAAGAACGGGGTATGACGACCACCTTCGTCCTTGCTCAGTACGTAGATTCCAGCCGTAAATTGTGTATGCGGGGTAATTGAGCCCGGCTTTGCCAATACTTGTCCACGTTCAACTTCTTCACGCTTGGTGCCGCGCAGTAGTACGCCAACGTTGTCGCCAGCCTGGCCTTGATCGAGCAGTTTGCGGAACATCTCTACGCCGGTGCAGGTTGTTTTTAGGGTTGGCTTAAGTCCTACAATTTCAATTTCTTCGCCGACCTTTATGACGCCGCGCTCTACACGTCCCGTCACAACGGTACCACGACCAGAGATGGAGAAGACGTCTTCTACAGGCATCAGGAAGGCACCATCCAGAGCACGTTCAGGTTGCGGGATGTAGGTGTCGAGGGCTTCAGCCAGTTTCATGATGGCTTGTTCGCCAAGCTCCCCGGTGTCGCCAGACAGAGCCATAGTGGCGGAGCCTTTGATGATGGGCACGTCGTCGCCAGGGAAGTCGTATTTGGTGAGGAGTTCGCGAATTTCCATTTCAACGAGTTCAAGGAGTTCTGCGTCGTCAACCATGTCGCATTTGTTCATGAAGACGATGATGAAGGGTACGCCCACCTGACGGGCGAGCAGGATGTGCTCACGGGTCTGAGGCATGGGGCCGTCAGCTGCAGATACGACAAGGATGGCGCCGTCCATTTGGGCCGCACCGGTGATCATGTTTTTGATGTAGTCGGCGTGGCCCGGGCAGTCTACGTGGGCGTAGTGACGGTTGGCCGTCTCGTATTCTACGTGTGCGGTGTTGATGGTAATGCCGCGCGCTTTTTCTTCTGGCGCTGCGTCAATTTGGTCGTAAGCTTTAGCCTCTCCACCAAATTTCTTCGACAATACAGTTGCGATCGCCGCCGTTAATGTGGTCTTGCCATGGTCTACGTGACCTATTGTGCCTACGTTTACGTGCGGTTTCGTACGTTCAAATTTTAGTTTTGCCATGATTTATCCTCACTAATACCAACACACAAAAAATATTAAAAGAATTTTGGTGCCCAAAGCGGGAATCGGACCCGCGACCTCTCCCTTACCAAGGGAGTGCTCTGCCACTGAGCCATTTGGGCCTTCACAAACTGGAGCGGGAGAAGGGGATCGAACCCTCGTCGTAAGTTTGGAAAACTTCTGCTCTACCATTGAGCTACACCCGCACGTTTTACCGTTTACTAGCTTATATTGGCGTACGAATAATTATTCGCATCCAGCACAACACACGGCCAGCCAATCAAAACAAACTTAGCCAGCCATAACCACAAAACTGAATTTGGTGGAGGGGGAAGGATTCGAACCTTCGTACTCATAGAGGGCAGATTTACAGTCTGCTGCCTTTAACCACTCGGCCACCCCTCCAAACTGAACCCGTGATTATCCCTGCTTTATTATGTCTTGTCAAAGGCAGGTTAGATTTTTCTGTAAATCGCAGATTGCGCATGCGCCTGTAACCCTTCGCCATATGCCAGGGTGGCCGCAATATCACCCAATGTTGATGCACCTATTTTTGATGCCTCTATCAAACTGCTACGCTTCTGGAAATCATAAACACCGAGCGGAGAAGAAAAGCGTGCAGTTCCGGATGTCGGCAATACGTGATTGGGTCCTGCGCAATAATCACCGAGCGCTTCAGAGGTGTGCCGCCCCATAAATATTGCTCCGGCATGCCTTAATATTGGCAACCACTGATGCGGATTATCAACAGACAATTCCAAGTGTTCTGGTGCAATGCGGTTACTGATAGCACATGCCTCATCAAGATCTCGCACCGTTATCAAAGCACCCCGACTTTCAAGTGCAGTGCGAATAATATCTCTACGTGGCATCTGCTCTATCAAACGTGACGCACTGGCCTGAACTGCAATAGCGTATTCCGCATCGGGCGTCAGCAAAATAGCCTGCGCCAATTCGTCATGCTCGGCCTGAGAAAACAAATCCATTGCTATCCAATCTGGATTGGTTTTTCCATCGCAAATCACTAAAATTTCAGATGGCCCTGCAATCATGTCAATTCCAACCTCACCAAACACACGACGTTTGGCAGAAGCAACATAAGCATTACCTGGGCCAACGATTTTATCTACTTTCGGTATGGTTTCAGTACCATAGGCGAGTGCTGCAACAGCTTGGGCCCCACCAATTGTAAAAACTCGATCAGCACCCACCAAATATGCCGCAGCCAAAACCAAAGAATTACGGACACCATCCGGAGTAGGCACCACTAAAATCAGCTCGCTTACACCCGCCACTTTTGCAGGTATCGCATTCATCAAGACTGAAGAAGGATAGGCCGCCTTTCCGCCTGGCACATAAAGCCCCACACGATCAATGGGACTGATTTTTTGCCCTAGGAGGGTACCTTCCTCATCCGTATATGTCCACGATGTCTGCAGTTGTTTCTGGTGATATGAAGTTACACGCTGCGCAGCTTGTTCTAGGGCAACGCGCTGATCAGTGGGCAAGTTGTCGAATGCAAGTTTCAGTTCTGTCTGTGGAATTTCGAGTGACGCTGCAACCTCAATTGGCAATCGATCAAATCGACGCGTATATTCGAGCAGCGCCATATCTCCGCGCTTGCGAACATCTGACAAAATGGATGCAACGGTCGCTTCAAGCTTTTCATCCTGAGTCGATTCAAAAGACAACAATTGTGCTAATTGCTTATCAAAATCAGGCTGAACAGATGAAAGACTTCTTATTTTCATTAGTTGGCCGCACCTTTGTTTACTGCCATAGCAAATGCATCCAGCATGGGCTGGATGACAGTCCGTTTTAATTTCAATGATGCTTGATTGACTACCAGGCGCGACGAAATTTGTGCAATTTCTTCTACAGGTTTCAAATTGTTTGCCTTTAAGGTGTTGCCACTGCTAACAACATCCACAATCGCATCGGACAATCCTACCAAAGGTGCCAATTCCATCGAACCGTAAAGTTTAATCAAGTCTATATGCACTCCCTTATTGGCAAAATGCTCACGTGCAGTTAACAAATACTTACTGGCTACGCGCAGTCGCGCTCCCTGACGTACTGCAGCGTCATAATCAAAATCATCACGAACTGCGACCATCATGCGACAACTTGCAATTTTAAGATCTAATGGTTGATACAAGCCGCCACCTCCATGTTCGTTGAGCACATCTTTGCCGGCGACTCCCATATCAGCCGCACCATATTGTACATAGGTCGGTACATCTGACGCCCGTACAATTATGAGTCGAACATCAACTCGGTTGGTGGACAAAATAAGCTTGCGAGAAGTTTCTGGATTCTCGATTGGAATAATTCCAGCTGCCTCCAGTAGAGGAAGTGTCTCCTCAAAAATACGCCCTTTGGATAAGGCGATGGTAATCATAAATTGCTCTTTCGTATAAATCTAATTTTTAAATAGCTTTCGTAATACCACTTGTACAAACGTTTCAGAATTTAAATAAAAAAACCTAACCCTTGCCTCAACAACCTACTTTACTCTTCTGATATCCGCACCTAATTTAGACAGTTTCGCTTCAATATGCGCATAACCACGATCCAAATGATAAATACGGTCAATAATGGTTTCGCCCTGCGCTACCAAACCTGCTATCACCAGACTAGCAGATGCGCGCAGATCGGTCGCCATTACCGTCGCTCCTTCAAGACGTGGCACTCCCCGAACCAGTGCTGTGTTTCCTTCCACTTCTATCTGCGCCCCGAGTCGTCTTAATTCCTGCACGTGCATAAATCGGTTTTCAAATATCGTTTCAACCATCATTGCACTTCCTTCCGAAATCGAATTTAGTGTCATGAATTGTGCCTGCATATCAGTAGGAAATGCAGGATAAGGCGAAGTACGGATATTCACTGCTTTGGGACGTGAATGCATTTCCAGATGAATCGTATCTGCTTCAATGCGTAAACTGGCCCCTGCCTCAGTCAGCTTTTCAAGAACCGTATCCAATATGTCGGCACTCGTATTTCGCAAAGTTATACTTCCACCAGTTGCCGCCGCGGCAACCAAAAATGTCCCACTTTCAATCCTATCAGGCAAAATTCTATGTTCGGCTCCATGCAACTCCTCAACGCCCGTGACTGTGATCGTATCACTCCCTGCTCCAACGATATTGGCACCCATCGAAATCAGGCAATTTGCCAAGTCTATGACCTCTGGCTCGCGTGCGGCATTTTCCAGAACACTTACTCCATCTGCAAGTGCGGCAGCCATCATCAAATTTTCTGTGCCCGTCACGCTGACAATATCAAAAAAAATGCGCGCACCTTTCAGTCGTTTTGCTTCTGCATGAATATACCCATGCTCAATCGAAATTTGCGCACCCATGGCCTGCAATCCTTTAATATGAAGATCGACAGGACGCGAGCCTATAGCACAACCACCAGGCAAGGAAACTTTAGCCTCGCCAAATCTTGCCACAAGCGGCCCCAAGACAAGCACTGAGGCGCGCATGGTTTTAACCATATCGTAGGGCGCTTCAAGTTTATTGACACTGCCGCCATGCAGTGTCATTGCCTCACCTTTTACCTGTACCGATACCCCCATCTGCTGCAACAAATTGCGCATCGTAGCAACATCATGCAAATCTGGAATATTTGTTAAATGAAGAGGTTCGGGGCTAAGGAGACTAGCGCACATAATAGGCAATGCTGCATTTTTAGCACCAGATATAAATACCTCTCCGTGCAGCGTATTGCCACCTGATATCGCAAGTTTTTGCATTGACTATTGCTTCTCTTGCCACTCGTGCGGCGTAAAAGTCTTCATCGATAACGCATGAATTTCACCTGTCATGCGCTCACCCAATGTTTTATTTACGCGCTGTTGACGCTGTATACGAGTCATGCCAGAAAATTCTTCGCTGACAATAATTGCTTCAAAGTGTTGACCATCACCTACCACTGTCAAGTAGCTAGTGTTGAGGCCTTTTTCTATGTCTTTTTTTATGCTTTCAGGAGTAACCATGATAATTTTAAAGGGGATAAAAATATTATTCGGCAGTGTTCAACGGCAATAATTCAGCCACACCATATAGGTCGGCCAGACTTACTAAATTAGCTGGCACACTTTCAAAACGCACACTTACTTTGTTTCGCTTGGCTTCACGCATCCAAACCAGCATTAAACTAACTGCCGAAGAATCGACTTTTCCAAGCTGTGAAAAATCAATTACCAGACTGTTGTTACCTGAATACGGCAGACCCTCATGAAACAATTTACTAGCTGTTTCCATTGTGACATCACCAGTCACCTTTATACGATCACCGGACGCTAAAATCACTTTAACTCATCCTTGCTGGAATTGGAAACAACCTTGTCTACAGGGGTAACGGAAGAAGATTTGTTTAGCTCCACCAAAGACTTTATGAGTCCATCAATACCTGATTGCTGTACTTTCTCAGCAAAAGATCCGCGATGAGTCGCTACCAGACTAATACCTTCAACCGTCACGTCAAATGCCTTCCATCCGGTAGCCGTTTTTTCCATTTCATAATTTACCGGAACAGGTGGCGCATTCGGCCTGATGATTACCGTTTTAACCGTAATTTCATCTTCGTTTTGCTTCATATTGAGCGGCTTGGTTTCAACGCTTACGTCATTATATAGCGTAAACGCTTTCGAATAAGTACGCACCAGCAAAGTACGAAACTCAACAATCAATGCCGCTTTTTGCTCAGCTGTTGCTGTTCGCCACGATCTGCCCACGGCAAGTTTGGTCATACGTTCAAAATCAAAGTGGGGCAATACTTTGGCATCAATAAAATCAAGAATTCTTTTAGTATTTGCATCATTTACCCGCTTGTCCTTATTGATAATGTCCAATACATCTCGTACCGTTACCTTTATCAGTTCATCAGGCGGCATTGTCTCGGCTTGAGTACTAAGGGGAAGCACCAGAAGGAACAGCGGAAAAACCAATGATAGTATTTTCATATTTATCCTACCGTTACAATTATTTTGTGCTGGCAGGTTTTGCATCGGCCTTGCCATAAATAAACTGGCCTATCATATCCTCAAGAACCATTGCAGACTGGGTCTTTTTAAACACACCACCACTCTCTAGCATTTGATCTTCAGCACCCGGCAGCAATCCAATATAATTCTCGCCCAGCAAACCTGCAGTCTGAATATTTGCAAACGTATCTTTAGGGAATTTATACCTCGAATCAACACTTATTGTCACCTTAGCCTCATAGCGTGCAACATCTAGCTTAATGTCAGTTACTCGACCAACCAGTACACCAGCGCTTCTCACCGATGCTGTCGGTTTTAGACCGCCAACATTAGTAAAATAGGCCTGCAATTGATAGGTATCAGACACATTATAAGTACTCAGATTACCCACCTTTAGTGCCAACACAACCAATGCCGCGATACCAGACACTACAAATGCGCCCACCCATAAATCCAGTGCAGTGCGTTCCATGCTTACTCCCCTCGAAACATAAAAGCGGTCAAAATGAAATCTAGTATTAATATTGCCAAAGAAGACTGCACTACGGTTCGCGTAGTTGCACCGGACACTCCCTCAGCAGTTGGGGGTGCATCGAACCCCTCGAAGAGTGAAATAACCGTCACCGCCACACCAAAAACAAAACTCTTGATTATGCCATTTAAAATGTCATGCTGGAAATCAACTGAGCTTTGCATTTGTGACCAAAAGGAACCTTCGTCAACGCCGATCAATACTACACCTACCACATACCCTCCAAATACCCCCATGGCAGAAAACATGGCCGATAGCAACGGCATTGAAATTACACCCGCCCAGAAACGTGGTGCTATCACACGAGAAATCGGATTTACCGCCATCATCTCCATAGCCGCAATCTGCTCGGTTGCTTTCATCAAACCGATCTCTGCCGTCATGGCTGAACCTGCGCGACTTGCAAACAACAACGCTGCCAACACTGGCCCCAGCTCTCGAACCAGGCTTAGGGCAACCAGCGAGCCAAGGGCAGACTCTGACCCATACCGTTTCAATGTTTCATATCCTTGCAAACCCAATACCATCCCAACAAACATGCCCGCTACTAATATAATAATGAGGGACATCACCCCGCTGGAAAATATTTCCTTTACGGTCAAGCGGAAACGACGAAAACTTGTTCCTGAATTGAACAAAGTAAGAACAAAAAATCGACTGGCATACCCAAGCCGCCATACAGCATTGACCGTACGGTGACCGACTAATTTAACACTACGAACGATAGGCATCAGTTGTTCACTCCCAAGTCCAGCTTGTAATTTCCACCCGGAAAATGGAAAGGGACCGGACCATCAATTTCACCGTGCACAAACTGGTGGACAAATGGCTTATCAGAGGTGCGGATTTCGTCGGGTGTACCTTCTGCCACAATGACTCCATCTGCGATAAAGTAAATATAGTCGACAATTTTAAGCGACTCCTGTACATCATGGGTAACGATCACAGAAGTGGCCCCCAAGGCATCATTCAGACTACGAATCAACTCACCTACCACTGTAAGGGATATGGGATCTAATCCAGCAAAAGGTTCGTCATACAATATCAACATAGGATCAAGCGCTACAGTCCGTGCCAAGGCTACACGTCTGGCCATTCCACCCGAGAGTTCTGCCGGCATCAGATCATGAGTCCCCCGTAGTCCCACCGCATGCAGCTTCATCATCACAAGGTCACGTATGACTTCTTCTGGCAAGTCGGTATGCTCACGCATCTGGAAAGCAACATTGTCAAACACTGACATATCAGTAAACAGTGCACCAAATTGGAATAGCACACCCATTTTACGACGCATTTCATACAGACCGTGATGACTCAATTCGTGTATTGATTGACCACTTACCCTCACTTGCCCTTTGGTTGGCTTGAGTACTCCGCCGATTATACGAAACAAGGTGGTCTTGCCGCAGCCGCTTCCACCCATAACCGCAATCACCTTACCCTTCGGCAGAGTCATATTGATACCTTTGAGAATAGGGCGACTATCGTAGGAAAAATTGACGTCACGAATTTCGACTAGCGCTTGCGATCCTGTCACGAATTTAAATCCAGCGTTGTTTCGAGAGCCGCATTCTAAACCACGCACAAGGCAACCACAACCTTAAGTGACTTGAGCTTGCCTCAATTGAGGGATATCCTTCACCCCTTAAAATCTTGTGAACTTTAAAATATTGAACGCTAACCAACCACTACCCAGTCTGATCATTGTGGATGACGACTCACTCATCCGGGACTCACTTCGAGTAGCACTCGCCGATAGTTTTGAAGTTCACCTGGCAGAAAACCGGAATCAGGCAATAAATACGATACGCTGCTTGGATAGGCCACTCCAGCTAGCACTGATTGATCTAGGTCTTCCCCCTACCCCGCACCGTCCAACTGAAGGTTTTCTTTTGATCGAGGAATTGCTTGCTCACTCTCCCGGCATCAAAATTATTGTATTGTCTGGCCAAGATGAAAACAGCAATGCAAGGCATGCCCGAACTATTGGCGCTACTGACTTTATAGCCAAACCCTGCTCTCCAGAAAACATCAAGGCCCAGTTACGTAATGCATTTTTGATACAGCAAACTGAACAGGAGCAAGATTCTAATAACGAAGACCAGCTTGGCATCGTGGGATTCAGTCCCGAAATTCAAGCGATGCGAAGACAAATCATCTTATATGCGCCGACACCTTTCCCCGTATTGATTGAGGGTGAATCCGGCAGCGGCAAAGAACTTGTTGCAGCCGCTATTCGTCAACTTAATGTAAGCAATCACGCACCATTTTTGGTCTTTAATTGCGCAGCAATTTCCCCCACCCTGATGGCATCAACTTTGTTTGGGCACGCCAAAGGCTCGTTTACGGGTGCCAATCAAGCTCAGAACGGATTTTTTGAAGATGCTCAAGATGGCATTTTGTTTTTAGATGAAATTGGAGAATTACCTGCAGATCTACAGTCAAACTTACTGCGCGTCCTTGAGAATGGTGAATTTCAGAGAGTGGGAGAAACGGTCACCCGCAAGAGTCATGCTCGAATAATAGCCGCAACCAACCGTGACCTTCGACAGGAAGTTCGTGCAGGAAATTTTCGTATCGACCTCTATCATCGTTTAAGCGTATTTACCATCACTGTTCCTCCATTACGTGAATTGGGAGACGATAAGTTTTTATTACTTGAACATTTTAATAACGTCTACTCCAAACAAATTAAACGGGAAAAATTTTTACTAAACACAAAAGCAAAACAACTTTGGGAAACATACCCCTTCCCTGGTAATACTCGAGAACTACGCAACATAGCTATCCGCTTGATCACAAAATATCCCGGATCAACCATTTCGGCCGAACAATTAAAGGATGAGCTAGATTTACCGTTAATTGATGCTCAGGATGAAAAATTGAGTTCAACAAAAATGGCACGCCTAGTATTACAACAAGAGCAGGGGTTCAGCCTGGATAAATTATTGCAAGAACAAACCAGTTGTTATATCAGTGCCGCCATGGAGCTCACGCACAACAACATTAGCGAAGCTGCTAAACTGCTGGGCATGAACCGAACCACGCTATACAGTCGCATGGAAGCTCTTGAAAAAACAAGCAAAACTAACGCCCCTGCACGCCAACCTAGCACAGAATAAACCGCAATTCATTTCCCATAAATACATCCCAACCACCTTAAATGGAAATATAAATGTACCTAGATCATTTCGGGTTGAATGAACCTCCCTTCAAGATTACTCCAGTGACTGATTTTTTCTTTCCGGGTGCCAACCGCGCAGAAATTCTCGACGCCCTGCTCTATGCCATCACGGAAAGCGAAGGCATAATCAAAGTCACGGGTGAAGTGGGAAGCGGCAAAACAATGTTATGCAGGATGTTGCTCGAACGTTCCCCTCAAAAAGTTGAAGCCGTGTATCTGGCCAATCCCAGTCTATCTCGTGAAGAGATGTTATACGCTATCGCAGATGGTCTAAAACTCAATCTGGAAGGTCAACGGGTTAATATTATTCTGCAAACCCTGCAAAATCACCTCGAACTAAAACTTTCTGAAGGCAAACGCGTCGTCATCCTGGTGGATGAAGCACACGCAATGCCTCTCGAGACCATGGAAGAACTTAGACTGCTATACAACCTTCAGGTTGGAAACAACAAACTGCTTCATATCGTGCTATTTGGACAACCAGAGTTGAATGACAAATTAAGCCAGCCCAATATGCGCCAACTCAAAGACCGCATTGTTCATCATTTTTCCATGCTACCGCTATCTCAAGGCATCATCGAGTCATATTTATTGTTTCGCATGCGCACGGCAGGTTACCGGGGACCTACACCCTTTTCTATCCCGGCTGCATCCCTTATTGGAAAAGCCTCTCAAGGCCTCATGAGGAGAGTGAATATCCTTGCTGACAAGTCCATGCTGGCTGCTTTTATAGAAAATACCCACAGTGTTGAAATACGACATGTTCAAGCAGCTATACAGGATAGCGAACTTTCATCTTCTTCCCTCACTTGGTGGCAAACCAAAAATATTATCATCGTCGGTTTAATATTCTTCATGCTAACAATAATAATTGCAGTGGCAAGCTGGTTATTGGGTAGCAGTCAAAGCAGGCAGACAGTTGGTAGAGCAGAAACAAGCATTACCGTGGCGCCTACTCCACTTGTAGCAACACTCGCTCCGGCATCCGAAGTGACTCCCCCTCCCGTTATCTCACGCCCCCCTGCAGAGCTGCCGACAAATCAAAAAGCAAACCTGGGCTTACCTGCAGCACCACTCCAAACGCCAACGGTACATCGTCTTCTAGAACAGAGGCTAGAGGCCGCTCAGACCAAACTCATCAACAGCCCCGCTGGTAGTGCCAGCATCCAACTATATTACACCAATGACACCCTTTCAGATCGCATTGAAAGATTCCTTAAACGAGCGGAAAGTTATGGCACTCTGCAGGATATTTATGTCTTGCCTATTAAAATAAATAGTAAACAAGGATACCGGGTGTTATACGGTATTTATCCAAACAGCGATGAAGCTCGAACTGCCATGCAACGACTGCCGAATCGTTACTTGGATGCATATGCTCCGGCTATCTATCTTATCGAAATTAAACCGGTCTCTTAATCATTGATATTCTAGGCAATGCTAGGTAGCATGTTGACTAATCAGCATAATTAATAAATTTTAAGCTTTACCTAAAGGGGAACAATTTGAAACTTAGCTCTATACCCTTGTTGGTTTTTTATCTGCTGCTCACTGCATGTGGCACCAACCCTATCACACCATCAGATAAACATATCGCTCAGCCTGCAGACTCAGCAATGCAAGGTAACAAGGACATCCCCCAAGCGAACAAACACACGATCCCTTTACCGCCACCTAAACCAACTGCAAAAATAGAAACCTATAGCGTGGTTGTAAGCAATGTGCCTGCACAAGAAATACTGTTCGCCTTGGCACGAGATGCAAAAATCAATCTCGATATCAGTTCTGGCATTCAGGGTAATGTATCGATTAACGCTATTAACCAGACACTCCCACAAATTTTAGACCGCATCTCAAAGCAAATTGATATGCGGTATGAAATTGAGAACGGCACCCTGCTAGTCATGCCGGATAAGCCGTATCTAAAAACCTACAAAATTGACTTTATCAACATGTCCCGTACTGCCAAGAGCACCAACTCTACCGCCAGCCAGATCAGTGGTGGGGCCGGTGAGGGCAAAAGCTCAAGTACAGGCGGTGGCAATGCTGCGTCGACTATCGTTACCAGTGAAACAAAAAATGACCTAATGGAAAGTCTGATTAAAAATGTCACTGATATCATTCTTGAAGAAGACAGGCTCAGATTTAAAACTCAAAAAGAAATTTCCAGCGCTAGCAATATCGAAGCACAAGGTGACGGAGCGGCTTCCGGATTCGCAGGATCGCCCGCAGTCAAAGGGAAAAAAACTGGGGGAATTGAAGCAGGCCCAGCCGGCGGAGCATCGGGCTCTGGAAACGAATCCGTACAATCTACAGGTGTGGCAAAAGCCACCACTGCCGAATTTGAAAAATCAGTGAATGTCTTTGCCAACAAAGAAACAGGCGTGTTGATCGTCCGTGCTACAGGTCGCCAGCATGAGAAAGTCCAGGAATTTATCGACAAAGTAATGACCACAGCAAAACGCCAAGTGCTGATAGAAGCAACCATAATAGAAGTGAAATTGAGCGATCAATATAAACAGGGAATTGACTGGACAGCATTTGGCACAGGTTCTGAGGGCGTAATTATCAGTCAAACCGCGCTGTCAGGAATAAAAGGGGTATCGGGAGCGCTTACCATAGCCAGCCTGAATAAAGTGGTGGGCTCAATTAGTTTATTGGAAAAATTTGGCAATGTTAAAGTCTTATCCAGCCCCAAACTTTCAGTAATGAATAACCAGACGGCCTCCTTAAAAGTAGCCGACAGCAAGGTGTATTTCACCGTGACTTCGACACCTGCGGTCTTATCCGCCACGGGGGGTGTCGTTTCCGGCGCTACTTACACCACAACCCCCAATTCTGTTTCAGTAGGATTAACCATGAGCGTCACTCCGCAAATCAGCGATAGTGATACGGTAACAATTAATGTTCGCCCTTCAGTTTCGCGCATTCTGAGCTACGCAAAAGATCCCAATCCTAACCTGGCCAATCCCTGTAGCAGCAATGCCATAGCAGCTGCCAATCCTGACAGTTGCAAATCAATCGAAAACCTCATTCCTGAGATTCAAACTCGCGAAATGGAGTCCATCATAAAAGTAGAAAGCGGCCAGACAGCCGTAATGGGGGGCCTAATACAAGAAGATATTGACAAGAAATCAGATGAAGTACCTTTCCTTGCCCGCATTCCCTTGCTCGGCAATCTGTTCCAGAATAGAGATGACACAACTACCAAATCAGAGTTGGTCATTTTCTTGCGTCCTGTCGTAATTAAAGACGCGAGCATCAATGGTGATTTCAAAGAATTTACCAATAATCTGCCAAAAGCAAACTTCTTCCATGAAGATGCAACGGGTAAGTCCACCGAGAATAAACCATGAGCTTACTCCTAGACGCGCTCAAAAAATCAGGCTCAGCAAACCAGAATTCAACCGGGCGAACTTCTCCTGACGGCTCATCCGAACTCACTTTAACGGAGTTGGAACTTGAAGAACTTCCCGGCAAACCCGTGAACACGTCAGCTACATCACATATGCCCCCCACTTCACAACGCAGCACAGGGGAGAATTTATTTGCTGCCAAGAAAGTAACCGTGAAAAAACAATTTCATTACAACCTGGGAATCGTCCCCACCTCACTAATTATTGGCACAGTGTTGGGAACGGCATATGGTATTTATGTTTGGATCGAAATTCAACCTCCAAATGTCGTACAACATACGACGCAGACGCAAGTACTTGCCTCAAATGGGATTCCTGTACGACGCCCGCCCCCCCCTATTACACTCCCGGCAGAAAGCATTACCACTGCCGAATCACAAACAAAAAATAGCCATCCTGCGCCTGCAACGGAAAGCAATGTACATACTGGAAAATCTAAACAAACTACAACACCAAAAATCAGAACAGTTGCTCAGCCAACACAAACCTCACCAGCTCCTCATGGCATCCAAATTCAAAAACAATTTGAAAATGACAGTACATACACAACGCTGACCTCTGCTTACCAGGCATATCAGAATGGTGATTTGAACAACGCGTCACTACACTACCGTGAAGTTTTAAGTAGAGACTCAAAAAATCGCGATGCATTGCTGGGCATGGCGGCTATTGCCCAGCAGCAAGAACAAGATGCTGTTGCCATCCAATATTACAGACAAGTTCTTATGATTGATCCGCGCGATCCTTTCGCTCAAGCGGGTATGGCGGCATTTTCCTCTGGCGATACCGCTGCTAAAGAGACCAGGCTCAAAGTGAGTATTACGCAATCACCCCAGTCAGCAGCCCTGCATTTTGCACTGGGAAACCTTTACACCGAACAGTCTCGTTGGGGAGAAGCACAGCAGGAGTACTTCAATGCGTTGAGGCTTGAACCTGCGAATGCTCAGTTCGCGTTTAACCTCGCTACCAGCCTTGATCACCTAGGTCAAAAGAACCTCGCCGGGCAATATTACGCACAAGCATTGAAGCTCGACACGGCTGGTAATGCAGGTTTTGACCGTTTACAAACGCAAGCAAGACTGAATCAACTACTCGCTCAATAACTCACAGAAAGTATTCCATGGCAGTACTGCAACAACAATCCCAGCTACCCATCGGCAAACTGCTTATGTCGAAAGGCGTGATCAGTGAAGATCAGCTGCGTATTGCTGTCCAGGAACAAAATAAACATCACCAACCTATAGGATCACTCCTTGTGCGTCTTGGCTTTCTTTCCGAAGCCACGATCCGAGACATATTGTCTGAAAACTTAGGCAAGGAAAGTGTCGATCTGTCAACTGTTATAGTAGACGCGGCCGCTATCTCGCTGATTCCCAAAGAAGTTGCAAGGCGCTATCAGTTACTGCCTTTATCGGTAGACTCGCCAAATAAACATCTCACTATTGCGATTGCCGACCCTGACAATATTCTTGCACTCGACCAGGTTCGCGCTTTGCTGCGCGGTGAATACCAAATCACCACTCAAGTCGCCAGCGAGTCGGATATCGTCAGAGCAATCGATCAATATTACGGCTTTGAACTTTCTATCGACGGCATTCTCCATGAAATCGAACCGGGTGATATGGAGTACCAGTCTCTCAATCAGGGTGTCACGGAATTCAGCCAGCCGGTTGTACGACTCATTGATGCCTTGTTTACAGAAGCCGTACAACAAGGCGCTTCTGATATTCACTTTGAACCGGAAAGCAGTTTTTTACGTATTCGTTACCGTGTTGACGGTGTATTGCGGCAGGTAAGAAGTTTGCATAAGAGTTTTTGGCCGGCCATGGTGGTGCGTGTCAAGGTCATGAGTGGAATGAATATAGCTGAAACGCGTGCTCCCCAAGACGGTCGCATGTCCCTCCGGCTATCAGGTCGACCGATAGACTTCCGGGTAGCGTCACACCCTACTACACACGGCGAAAATCTCGTACTCCGTATACTCGACAGGCAAAAAGGAATCGTTGCAATTAATCAGATTGGCCTCGATGACGAAGCGCTCGCCACACTCAAACTGATTATTGCCAAGCCGGAAGGAATCATTCTGGTAACGGGCCCAACCGGAAGCGGCAAGACAACCACACTTTATTCCGTACTCAATCATGTCAATACAGAATCAGTCAATATTATGACCCTGGAAGATCCGGTGGAATACCCCATCTCGCTCATCCGCCAATCCTCAATAAACGAGGCCGCCAAGCTTGATTTTGCCAGCGGTATCCGTTCGATGATGCGCCAAGACCCCGACATTATTCTCGTCGGTGAAATTCGTGATCATCCCACCGCAGAAATGGCATTTCGCGCCGCGATGACTGGACACCAGGTTTACTCCACTCTGCACACAAACTCGGCGATTGGAGCAATTCCTCGATTACTCGACATCGGCATTCTGCCCGACATTATGGCGGGCAATATCATTGGCATCATTGCACAGCGGCTGGTTCGAGTACTTTGCCCGCATTGTAAATACTCTTACCACCCAGACCAGACAGAAAGAAAGCTGCTCTCCATCGCCCTAAACGATGATGTCACGCTATATCGTGCTGCCGGCTGTGATTTATGCTATCACCAGGGCTACAAGGGACGTCTTGCCATTATGGAATTATTGAAAATGGATAGTGATTTAGATGATTTAGTGGCGCATCGAGCCAGCATCCGTGAGCTCAAGCAGATGGCACTCGACAAAGGTTTCCGCCCGCTCGCCTCGGATGGTTTACATCGAGTGCTTCAGGGCATTACGTCACTCTCTGAAGTGGCACGGGTAGTAGATTTAACTGATCGTATGAGCTAACGCAATAATGGCAATGTATTCATACAAGGCAATCAACAACCTTGGAATCAGCTCCAAGGGTTTGCAAGATGCTGCCAATTTGATCGACCTGGAGCTACACCTGAAACGCAGCGGTCTGGATTTAATCAGTGCCCGATTAGTGGAAGGAAATTCTTCGTTCGGTATGAAACAGATCAAGCGGCCCGACCTCATTACTTTCTTTTTCAACCTCGAACAACTTACTCGTGCTGGCGTTCCATTATTAGAGTGCCTGGGTGATTTGCGCGACAGCATGGAAGAACCTGTATTCCGCGAAGTCATTGCCAATTTGGTGAAATCAATTGAAGGCGGAAAAAAACTATCGCAAGCGATGGCTATACACCCCAATGCATTTGATAAAATTTATGTAAGCCTAACCAGTGCAGGTGAGGAAAGCGGACGCCTGGTCGAAGTCTTCAAGCACCTGACTGATTCACTCAAATGGCAAGATGAAATGTCCACCCAAACCAAAAACATGATGATCTATCCCCTTTTCGTTGGGTCTGTCGTGTTGGGCATCACTTTTTTCCTGATGATTTATCTGGTGCCACAACTGGTAGGATTCATCAAAGGTATGGGTATGGAAATTCCATTTCAAACCAGGCTATTATTAGCTACCTCAAGCATATTTGTAAACTACTGGTATGTCATCCTACTGATGCCAATTTTAATAGTTGTCGCCTATAAAGGTGCATTGATTATCAATCCCGGATTGCAATTCCATGTGGATAAACTTAAATTAAACATCTGGCCTACAGGCCCGATTCTAAAAAAAATTATACTTGCACGTTTCGCCAACACTTTTGCCATGATGTATGGTTCTGGCATCACAATACTTGATTGCCTTGCCAGTTCCAGAGACGTAGTAAACAATCTTGTGATGGCCAGAAGCATAGAACAGGTAATTCGGGAAATTGAAGCCGGAAAAAATCTAACCCAAAGCTTCCAGCATACAGGCATGTTCCCGCCCTTGGTCATACGTATGCTCAAAGTTGGAGAGTCGACAGGCGAGCTGGATCATGCATTGCTCAACATCAGCTATTTTTATGATCGGGACGTAAAAGATTCCATCAAAAAAGTGCAAGTCATGATCGAACCCACCATGACCATTATCCTTGGCTTACTACTGGGATGGGTCATGCTTTCAGTACTCGGGCCGATATACGACATCATAGGCAAGGTGCAAGTTTAATGTCACGTAAAATATTACTCTTCCTGAGCATTGAACATTTCCATGCCAATGTATGGAAAGATCGCTCACTAAACCAATCAGAGTATTTCTCAAATACTGTTGAGGGACTGGAAAAATTTGCCGATTTTTTACACGCCCATCACGATCCTGTTTATCTTCTGGTTGACTTGATTGAAGAAGATTTCCGCCAGGAAACGGTACCCCATCTGACAGGGTCTAACCATCATGCACTTGTTCAACGCAAATTTGATCAATACTATAGCAATACGCCTTACCGTTTAACGAGACTACAGCAAAGGCAAAGCGAAGGACGTCGAGATGACGAGTTATTATTTTCAGCGCTTACCAACCCATCGCTCGTCTCGGTATGGCTGGACGTTTTACTATCCCATCAAGTTCCTGTTGCTGGGATTTACTCCATACCCCATGCCACCACACCCCTCATAAAGGACCTGGATTCAAACCACTTGCTATTGCTTTCCTGGGAGAAAGATGCGGGCCTGCGTCAAAGTTATTTTTTAAACAAACAATTGCGTTTTTCGCGTTTAACACCCATCCACTCAGGAAGCTCATTCGCCGAAGTAATCGCAACAGAGACTAACCGAACACGTCAGTATCTTCACAGCCTCAGCCTAACTCCTCACAGTGAATTACTAAACGTCCACATTATTTGTCATGCCAAGGATCGTGCTCACCTTGACGCACATTTATCCAGCAATTCAAATACGCATTATGCCTATCTCGACTTGCCGCAACTGGGCAGTCAACTCAAATTAAAATACGATTTTCAGGATTCGGATGCTACGCCACTGTTCCTGCATTTGCTTGCCATTCAAGCACCACGAACAAGCTACGCCTCCCCAGATCACACACATTATTTTAAGCTGTGGCAAGCTCAGCGTGCATTCTTTAGTTTGGCTACCCTTACCGCAGTAACTTGCCTGATCTGGACTGCATTCTCTTACTTCGAAGGTAGCGGTGTTGCAAACGAAATAAACAACTTGAGTTATCAAACCAGCCGCATGCTGCAAGAGGCCGAAGGTATTATTCGAAAATTCCCCAGTGACACTCCCAGCAACGGCATCAACCCAAATGGAGGGACATCAATTACAGCCTCTGCATCGGACATGAAATCGGCTGTGACGCTGTTCAGAAACTTGCAGGTTTATTCTGTACCACCGGAAAAAATACTTCAGGGATTAACCAACACGCTGGATAATTTTCCTCGCATTCGCACGAGTAAACTAGACTGGAAAATGACTGCGTCAGCTGACTCGTTGCCTGAACAGGTGATTACTTTTTATGGCGAGCTTGCAGACTTTGGCAATGACTACCGCGGTTCGCTGAACTATTTAGAACACTTTCAATTGGCACTTAGTCGTATTGATTATATTGTTACCCCAATTAAACTTCCCCTCGATTTCAGCAGCAAAGGAAGCATCCGGGCAGACATCGGCAGCAACCGTAACAAGCCCTCAGAGTTTTCACTAAAAATTACCTGGAGACCAAAGCAATGAGCTTCTCCCAATCCGATATTCCGCACATCAAATGGAGCCTTATCACTTTCCTGGTCACCCTTGCAATTGGAAGCAGTATGGTCATTATTGCCCAGAAATATGCAAACCAAACGCATCGTTCGGTGAGGTCAGCTCAACAGCAGCTGACCGAAGCTCGCAGCAAATTAAACGCAGCACGCGACGACCAGGAAAACATGTCGACCTACACGAAAGAGTATTCAGCTATTCAAAATCGCGGGGTTATAGGAGACGAACAACGACTTAATCTGATTGAAGGACTTGATGAATTACGCGGACGAAACGTTGTGGTCGATTTAAAGTATGAAATTTCTCCGCAGCAGGCTTATAAACCGCTCACAACGCTGAATACGGGTAATTTTGAACTGAAATACAGCCCGATGAAATTGCAAATTGAACTGATGCACGAAGGGCAACTCATCCGTTTTTTTGAAAACCTGCGGCGCGATATAAATGGCTGGTTTATACTCGAACAATGCTCCCTTGAACACAGCACCCTACCAAACGCACAACTCAAGGCAGATTGTTCTGGCGGCTGGCTGACACTGAAGAACAGGAACGCGAAATGAAATCCCTGAAAAAATCACCTTTAATATTTCTTAGCCTCATAACAATAACCTTGATCACCTTTCAGCTGGGATACAATCGGCCAGCCTTGGGAGAGGCATCAACAATTTATAACCCACAAAAAAATCTTGGCCGATTGTTTTTTACACCTGAGCAACGTGCACAACTTGATTACTCTCAAGCTCGTAATATCAAGGGTACGGGTTCTTCTGCACCCGTTTTAACAGTCAATGGCATCGTGCAAAAAACGGGGGGAGAGCGCACCGTTTGGGTCAATGGCGTATCACAAAGTGCGGAAGCGAGTGGGGAACGCAATCCCACCGCTCAATCAGTTACGATCCCAGGCAGATCACGGCCAGTTAAACTCAAGGTTGGGGACAAAATATTACTGGATCACGCCTCATCGTCTGATCAGGGCTCATCAGGCGAATAAGCCATGCCATCCCTATTACCTGTCACTTTATTAAACGTCAGCTTACGCAAACAGCGCGGTGCGGTGTTGATGGTGATGCTTATAATTATCGTTATTGGCTCTGCGGCTTTTCTTATTAGTGCGATGAGCCATACGAGCATACAAATTGAACAAGATCAGATAACAGCTCAAGCACTTGCACAAGCAAAAGAGGCATTAATTGGATTTGCAGCCGCAGTTGATCTTCGTTCTACAAGTAGTAAACGACCCGGTGATTTACCTTGTCCTGATACCGATAATGACGGAATTTCGGGCGGATTTACGATTTTTTCATGCAATACACAGGCACAGCGAATTGGTCGCCTACCTTGGAAAACCTTAGGCCTTCCAGACATACGTGATAGCAGTGGTGAAAGATTATGGTATGCCGTATCCAATAACTTCAAAAATTTCAACAAAACTTCTTGTAATGCTCCAGGTATGCCAGGGTGCCTAAATAGTGATAGTGTTGGCACCATCACTATCCGTAACTCTGATGGCAATATTTTAAATGATGCGAGCACTGGCAATGGCGTCGTAGCTGTTGTTTTTGCACCCGGTCAAGTGTTGCAAAGACAACTTTCGCCTAGTCCACAAAATCGAACTTGCTCAATAGGTGTCGATTGCGATCCGCTTGATGTATGTTTGCTTCCAACTTCACCGAAGTGTGTTCCCGTTAACTATCTTGATGGTGTTTCAGCGGAGGACAACGCAGACTTTACCGATTCGACACCAAATGGTTTTATTCAAGGTACTATCAGAGATAGCAGTAACAATATCATTCTTAACGACCAGTTACTGACCATCACTCAAGACAATATCATGCAAGTAATTCAGAAACGTGTTGCAAATGAAGTTAGAAATTGTCTTGTCGAATATGCAAAATTAAACAATAACCGCTATCCTTGGGCTGCACCGATTACAACGTTCAATGACAACACTAATCAATTATTTGGACACATTCCTGATAATCTGACATATAGCCTAAGTGACTTTGGTGGGTTGATAAGCAGCGGCTCATGGGGATCTTCCTGCAATACTCATATAAGTAACACACCAAAACCATGGTGGACTAACTGGAAGGATATCGTTTTTTACGGCCTTGCTGATGCCTACAAGCCTTCTACCTCTCCTGCTAATCCATCTTGTGGAACATGCCTTGCAGTCACCAATATATCTGCAATTCATGATAAAAAATTAGTCGTAATTGTTGCTGGGAAAACACTACCTTCTCAACCACCTCGACTTCCTACAAATATCGCAACTTATCTGGAGGGTAATAATGAACTTGCAGATCAGAGTGGTGGCTACACATTTTTCAAGAGTGCGCCTTCAATAAATTTTAATGATCTAGTGATCTACCAATGATCCAAAACAAACTCAAGGCACATTTTCATTTTGGTTTTTCCTTAGTCGAGATGGCAATTGTGCTGTTTATCGTTGCGCTTCTCCTAGGTGGACTACTGCCTACCGTAAGTAGCCAAATTGATCAACAGCACAGAAACGAAACTCGTAAGCAAATGGAGGAGATAAAGGGAGCGTTGATTGGTTTCGCAGTTTCAAAAGGGTATCTACCCTGCCCCGCTTCAGCAGTTATAGGGGTAGAGGATAGAAATCTTACTACCCTCGATTGCAATAGCCATGTTGGATTCCTTCCCTGGGCGACGCTAAGTGTCAATCAGCTTGATGGGTGGGGAAGACTATACCGCTATAGTGCCACACCTGACTTCACAACAGCTTCGGGAGTTTTTACAACGACTACCAGCGCGGACATTACCATTAACAGACGTGACCCTAGTAATACAGCCATATTAATACCTTTAAGTAATATTAATGCTATACCTGCAGTTATCGTTTCTCATGGTTCAAACGGGATATTCGGAACCTTGGAAAGTGGCAATATCATCCCCAGTAATGGTTTGAACTCTTATAACAATGTAGCCGATCAACTCGCCAATGTAAGCGGCGTGGTTAACACTGCACCAACTGCCCTAGGAAGAAATTTTGTAAGTGGTGACTTTAGGGCGGGCACAGCGAGTAACGATGAGAATTTCGATGACTCGGTTGCCTGGATCTCACCCAACATCCTGATCAACCGCATGGTCTCAGCCGGGAAGTTGCCCTAATTTTACCCACTTTTAGATGACGAATTCCCCGCCAACACACTCAGCCATCAACACCGCCTCCTGGCAGCCGGCCTTTTGGTTGATCTCATTATTCAGTGCAATATTTCTGCTGGCCTGGAGTGTTCCCTTTCCTTATCCGCTAGAACAACTGAGTACGCTTCTCTCACTCCACACAATTGTTGAAATGTTATCGGTTGTATTGGCCGCATTGATTTTTGCAGTGGGCTGGCATGCGTACGTGATATCACGAGCGATGAATGTGGTTGTCATTGCATGTTCGTTTCTTGCTGTGGCATTGCTGGATATCGGCCATTTTATTACTTATCCCGTCATGTCCAATATTGCCTCATCTAACATTCCATCCCAATCGAGTGCATTTTGGTTGGCTGCACGGTGGTTTGCTGCCATTGGTCTCGTAGCCGTTATTCCACTGGGCTGGAAACCTTTCAGGTCATCCCTTAGCCGTTACGGTATCGCGGGCATTTTCCTGTCCTTATCCGTAACCATTTATTGGCTCATATTATTTCAACCTATTTTACTACCGGCCAGTTTTTTCCCTGACGCAAGTTTAATCACGTTCAAAATTATTGCTGAGTACGGTGTTATCTATATAAACCTCTCTTCTTTTGTGCTACTCCTCTTATTTATGGGGAAACGACTTCCCGATAATGCATTTTCAATCAATGTATTGATTGCGGTTGCAATCATGGCATTAAGTGAATTTTGTTTTATTCTAAATGCCGGCGAATCGGATATCCTCAATTTTTTGGGGCAACTTTATAATGTGCTTGCCTATTTTTTTGTCTACAAAGCAATTTACATTGTCAGCGTGAATGCCCCCCTCGAACAACTCAAACAATCATCCCGTTTAATCCATCAAGAAAAAGAACTGGCACAAGTCACGCTCAATTCAATTGGCGATGCGGTTATAACAACCGACATTGACGGGCATGTACTCTTGCTTAACCCCATTGCAGAAATGCTCACCGGCTGGACTCAAGGAGAGGCGGCCTGCCTGCCTGTTGACCAAGTATTTAACATCATCAATCAATCCACTCGCCAGCCTATAGGTAACCCCGCGTATCGTGCGATCAGTGAAGGGGTGATTGTGGGACCGAGTAAACATTCGGTGTTAATTTCCCGAGATCAACACGAATATGCAATTGAAGATTCTGCCGCTCCGATACGGGATAGCGAAGGCAAAATTCTCGGGTGCGTTTTGGTTTTTCATAATGTCACTGAAAAGCACCAGTTGATGGAGCAAATATCCTGGCAAGCCGGGCATGATGTTTTAACGCGTCTGCCTAACCGGGCCCTGTTATCCGATCGTATCAAGCAAGCGGTTGCCCATGCAGAACGACAAGAACAATTGTTGATGGTGTGCTTTATGGATCTGGATGGATTCAAGGCCGTCAATGACCTGTATGGTCATGAGTTGGGTGACAAATTATTAATTGATGTCGCTCACCGGCTCGTGAACGTTGTGCGCGGGGATGATACGGTTTCACGTCTGGGTGGCGATGAGTTTGTCCTTCTGCTCAGCGAAATCAGAAATGCGGATGAAGCAGAAACATTGCTTACCCGTATTCTTGAAGAGATGTCGCGTCCCTTCCAGATAGGCCACAATATACTGAAAATTTCTTCCAGCATTGGCGTGACGATTTACCCCTTTGACTCAAGCGATACGGATACTCTTTTACGACATGCAGATCAAGCCATGTATCAAGCCAAGCAAGGCGGGCGCAACCGCTTCCATTTGTTTGATGCAAACATGGACAGCAAGCTCCATGAACATCATCAAAAAATGAGCCGCCTTGAACAAGCACTGACGAGAAAGGAGTTACGCCTGTATTACCAACCCAAGATCAATTTAAAGACGTCAAAGGTCGTTGGCATGGAGGCGCTTGTAAGATGGCAGCACCCCGAACTGGGTCTGATTGGGCCCCGTGAGTTTTTATTCCTTGCAGAAGGCTCGAATCTCATCGTAAGCATTGGCAATTGGGTGCTGGATGAAGCGCTCAACCAGATCTCAAAATGGCACGAGGCAGGGTTTGAATGGAAGGTCAGCGTCAATATCGCTGCAAGGCAATTACAAAGTCATGATTTTCTCGCCAACATTCAAGCGATACTGGCGCGGCATCCAAGCGCACCAGCACATAGGCTGGAGCTTGAAATTCTTGAATCAACCGCCCTGGAAGATATGGAATATGTACGCTCCGTCATTCTGTCTTGCCAAAAAATGGGAATCAGTTTTTCTCTCGATGATTTTGGCAGTGGCTATTCTTCACTCGCCTATTTGCGACACTTACCCGTCGATATTCTAAAAATTGATCAATCCTTTGTGCGTGACATGCTCGACGATGAAGACGACTGCGCCCTGGTAGAAGGCATCCTGCAAATGGCCAGGGTATTTAAACGTGAAGTCATTGCAGAAGGAATGGAAACAGCAGCACACGGCGCACTTCTACTCAAACTCGGCTGCGATATAGCACAGGGTTATGGCATAGCCAGGCCAATGCCGGGCAAGGACGTACTGGATTGGTTTGTACAATTCAAGCCTGACCCTGACTGGAAAAATTATCCGGCTGCACTGGTTGGGTGGGGTCGCATTTCCAACGATTCAGATAATACCCAAACGGTATTGCCACTGAGGTGAAAAAACCCTCGGTTTTTCAGGCTCGCCTCCAATTTGTACCTGATGCCCCATCCTCCAGAATGATTCCTTTGGCCAGTAACGCTTTACGAATATGATCAGCCTCTGCAAAATTTTTGGATTGTTTTGCTGCCCTACGAGCTTCTATTTGCCCAACGATATCAGCTTCACTCAAACCATCATTCGCGTGTCCACCCTGCAAAAATTCTTTTGCATCGCGCTGCAATAATCCCAATACACCACCCAGCCCCCTGAGCTGTCCGGCTAATTTCATATCCGTGGTTTTATTGACTTCATTCGCCAGTTCAAACAACACTGCCATGGCCTCGGGTGAATTAAAATCATCATCCATGGCAGCCTTGAAGCGCTGTGCATGAACCTCTTCCCAATCAACAATTACTCCACCTGCCGGTATGTTTTTCAAGGCAGTATATAGTCTCGTGAGCGCACTCTTCGCATCATCTATATGCATATCCGAATAATTCAGCGGGCTGCGGTAATGTGCCCGCAGAATAAAAAAACGAAAAACTTCAGCATCAAATTTCTGCAACACTTCGCGAATCGTAAAAAAATTGCCCAGCGATTTGGACATTTTTTCGTTATCTACCCGAACAAAACCATTGTGCATCCAGTAGTTCACGAACTGCCCTTGGTTATTATGATCATGCAGCAGAGCGCCCTCGGATTGTGCAATTTCATTTTCATGATGAGGAAATTGCAAATCAGCCCCGCCACCGTGAATATCAAAATGTTTTCCCAACAACGCGGAGCTCATTGCTGAACACTCTATCGCCCACCCGGGGCGTCCTTTACCCCATTGGGAAGCCCATTTCACTTCTTCGGGTTCACTTTCTTTGGCATGTTTCCATAATACGAAGTCCAGGGGATCGGCCTTGCCATCGCTCACTTCCACGCGTTCACCCGCGCGTAAATCGTCCAGCGTTTTACCGGAAAGCTTGCCGTATCCTTCAAATTTTCTTACCGCAAAATTAACATCTCCATCGGCCGCACGATAAGCCAATCCATTTATTTCCAACTGCCCAATCATGTCCAGCATCTGGGTCACATACTCTGTGGCGCGTGGCTCGTGGTCTGGAGCCAGCACACCAAGCGCACGCTCATCTTCATGCATCGCATCGATAAAGCGCTGGGTGAGAGTATGGATAGACTCTCCGTTTTCCGTTGCTCGCTTGATAATTTTGTCGTCGATGTCGGTGATATTTCGTACAAAAATTACGTCATAACCCGAAGCCATCAACCAACGATAAACCATATCAAACACCACCATTACCCTTGCATGGCCGGCATGGCAATAGTCGTAAACAGTCATCCCACAAACATACATGCGTACTTTATTCTGCTCAATCGGAATGAACTCTTGTTTGTCGCGAGCGAGGGTATTGTAAATTTTTAACATATTTTGTAATCAGACTGGCATCTGTTTGTTGTCATTGAAATAGAGCCAGCCTTTGACAACCCGGTAAATTATCCAGATACAGTTAATAAAATGTATCAAAAAACCTACCAGTATAAACATTGTGATAATCCCGATGACAGCCCAAAGCAAACCAAACCAGAACGTGCGCATTTGCCAGCGAAAATGGCTTTCCAGCCAGGTACCCTTAACTTCATCAAACTTTAAATAGTTAATGACGATACCAATGATCGCCGTTATACCGGCAAAATAAGCAAAGGCATAGAGCGCATAAACAACCATGGTCAGATTTTTAAGCGACTCCATTTTAAGGTCGACTTGTTGTTCCTTACCCGTTGTTGAAATTTCTTCATTCATTTTCATATATCCTTAGTCCATGAGTCTTTAAGGGTCACAGTACGATTAAACACCAGCTTGCTACCCGCCTGATGGTCAACTCTATCGGCACAGAAATAGCCTAATCGCTCAAATTGAAAACGTGTTTCGGGTACCGCATCGCGCACATGTGGCTCAACCCAGCCTTGCACCAGTGTAAGTGATCGTGGGTTCAGAAATTCACAAAAATCACGTTCCTTATCGGCATCAGGTTCGGCCACAGTAAATAGCCTGTCATACAGACGAATCTCGGCAGGAAGAGACTGCTCGGCAGAAAGCCAGTGAATGACGCCCTTAACTTTTCTACCTACCGGATTTTTACCAAGTGTATCCGGATCAATCGTGCATTTCAGCTCAATTATTTTCCCTGATGTATCTTTTATCACCTCATCACAACGCATGACATAGCCATAACGTAAACGAACCTCACCACCCAAAGTCAACCGCTGCCAGCCATCAGGTGGAGTTTCAGAAAAATCCTCAGCCTCTATCCAAATTGCCTTTGAAAAAATTACCATACGACTTCCAAATTCCGGATGGCTGGGATGAAAACCTGCTTCACGTGATTGCGCATTGGCCTCGATAAAATTGGCAATACTGACTTTGAGTGGATTGATCACAGCCATCACGCGTGCGACTCTTCCCTCCAAATCTTCGCGTATACAGCCCTCCATCACGGCCATATCGACAATATTTTCACTCTTCGAAACGCCAATACGTCGCGTAAACTCGCGTATACCCTCGGGGGTGTAACCTCTACGCCGCATGCCCACAATAGTAGGCATCCGCGGGTCATCCCAACCGTTCACATGTTTGTCATTGACCAGCTGCAGCAACTTGCGTTTACTGGTGAGTGTGTAATGCAATTCAAGTCGTGAAAACTCAGTTTGCTGAGGATGGCACGGCACGGGCAACTGATCCAGCACCCAGTCATAAAGCGGGCGATGATCTTCAAACTCCAGCGTGCACAAGGAATGGGTAATACCCTCCAGAGCATCCGAAATGCAGTGTGTGTAATCATACATTGGATAGATACACCACTGGTCTCCGGTGCGGATGTGATGCGCCCGACGAATACGATATATCGCCGGGTCCCGCAGATTGATGTTACCTGAAGCCATGTCTATCTTGGTACGCAATACTTTTGCACCATCAACAAACTCACCTGCTCGCATTCGTGCGAACAGATCAAGGTTTTCAGCAACACTACGGTCACGGAAGGGACTATTTTTGCCCGGCTGAGTCAATGTGCCCCGATAAATGCGCATATCTTCCGCGCTTAAGTCATCCACATAAGCTTTACCCTGCTTGATCAACTCGACAGCAAATTGATAGAGTTGCTCAAAATAATCCGAAGCCCAACGTACCTCACCGTCCCACTGAAAACCCAACCATTGAACGTCATCCTGTATGGATCGCGCATATTCATCACTTTCTTTTTCGGGATTCGTATCATCAAAACGAAGGTTACACTTGCCATTAAAGTCTCGGGCCAAACCAAAATTAAGGCAAATAGATTTAGCATGGCCAACATGCAAATACCCGTTTGGTTCAGGTGGAAAGCGCGTCACAATGGTTTTATGCTTAGCGCTTGCCAGATCGGCATCGATCATGCTCCGAATAAAATTAGATGCGGGTGGGATAGGATTACTGCTCATTATTGAAAGTTGATAACCATGAAAATTGAATTTTACCCGAAATCGATTGCCTACATGTTTACTGTAAGCTTTAAATTAAGCTGAAATTGTATGCCTTATAACTAATGATAGTGACTGGCTTTTTTGATAGAATCCTACCCCTATTGATGGGCATACCATCACCAACACAATGGGTAGTTATATTCTGATGACAAGATTCAACCTCGTTAGCCAATGTTTCGCATTTTGTTTACTATCTTTATGTTTTAGTCAGAATTCAAATGCGGATGACATTCAAGATGCCAACAAATTATTCAAACAAGGACAACACACCCAAGCACTCAGTAAAATTGATGCGATATTGTCAAGTAAACCCAAAGATTCTCAGGCGCGTTTTATGAAGGCATTAATCCTGGCTGAGCAAGGTCAAACCGAAGAGTCTATACATATGTATAACTCGCTTATTCAAGACTTTCCCGATTTACCCGAACCCTATAATAACCTTGCCGTATTGTATGCAGGTCAAGGCCAGTTTGAAAAAGCCAAAATAGCACTGGAGAAAGCGTTACGTACCCATGCAAGTTACTCTACCGCCCATGAAAATCTTGGCGATATCTATGCCAAAATGGCGAGCCAGGCTTATGACAAAGCCTTACAGCTTGATCGCAGCAAGTCTTCCCCTGTTACAAAACTGGTATCGATCAATGAATTGGTCATACCAGCAGCACCAATAATGCCAACAAAAACGCTGATAGCCACCGCAACACCGGTAGCCATTGTGCCGTTTAGCGCACCCACTACCGCTGTTATTGTTAACAAGCCAGTCAGCAATAAACCCGCCAGTGCCCCTGATGTTGCCAGCGCTGTTGAAACTAAGCAAACCAAAACAGACTCAATGGAAGCAGCCAGTAACGACGCAGAAATCCTGAAAGCGATCAATGAGTGGATCAAAGCCTGGACATCAAAAAATGCGAACAAATATCTGGCCATGTACGCAAAAAATTTCAAAACCCCTGGTAATGAAAATCGGTCTGCATGGGAACAACAAAGACGCGAGCGCATTGACAAGCCACAACCGATTATTATTACTATCAGCAACTTCAAGGTAAGATTTCAGGACGAAAACCATGCAATTGCAAATTTTATTCAGTCCTATCGTTCTGGTGCGTTAAAATCGAACACCTATAAAACAATGGAAATGACCAATGAAGAAGGTAAGTGGTTGATT
>Ga0315270_10000173_pt1 | contig 37166 bp, 24 predicted proteins | sample C1_bottom_MG_FD_204932 | JGI IMG/M metagenome (GOLD analysis project Ga0315270, IMG submission 204932) | Sediment microbial communities from Yellowstone Lake, YNP, Wyoming, USA - C1_bottom | ecosystem: Environmental > Aquatic > Freshwater > Lake > Sediment | place: USA: Wyoming | collected... | reverse complement strand
ACTATTTTTTGGTTGGGAAGCGGTGGGCCTGGTTTCTTACTTATTGATCGGTTTTTGGTACGATCGCCCAACTGCAATTTATGCCAATCTCAAAGCATTCCTGGTTAACCGTGTAGGTGACTTTGGATTTTTGCTCGGCATCGGCTTAATTCTGATGGTATTCGGTACATTGAATTACGCGGCGGTGTTTGCTACAGCGAGTAATTATGCCGGAATGATGGCACCGATACCCGGTATTCATGTTGAAACCCTTACTGCGATTTGCATATTGTTATTTATCGGAGCGATGGGAAAATCCGCACAATTTCCATTGCACGTCTGGTTGCCAGATTCAATGGAAGGCCCTACGCCAATCTCCGCTTTGATTCACGCGGCAACCATGGTGACAGCGGGAATTTTTATGGTGGCACGGATGTCGCCACTGTTTGAATTGTCCGATACCGCCTTGTCATTTGTGATGGTCATTGGTGCGATCACCGCTTTGTTCATGGGGTTCCTCGGCATTATTCAAAACGATATCAAGCGTGTGGTGGCGTATTCCACCCTGTCACAACTCGGCTATATGACGGTTGCGCTGGGAGCATCGGCCTATTCAGTTGCCGTGTTCCATCTGATGACACACGCATTCTTCAAGGCTTTGCTGTTCCTGGCTGCGGGCTCTGTGATCATTGGCATGCACCATGATCAGGATATTCGCAATATGGGCGGTCTGCGCAAATACATGAAGATCACCTGGATTACATCGCTGATTGGTTCGCTCGCACTGATCGGCACCCCGTTTTTATCCGGTTTTTATTCCAAGGACAGCATTATCGAGGCCGTGAGCCTGTCGCATTTGCCGGGGTCGGGTTTTGCTTATTTTGCAGTTGTGGCAGGCGTGTTTGTAACCGCATTCTATTCATTCCGTATGTACTTCCTGGTGTTTCATGGAGAAGAGCGTTTTGGCAAGGCTCACCATGATCATGCCCCAGCAAAATCCGATGCACACCATGGCGACGCACATGATGAGCACGCGCAACACGAGGAGCATCATGGTTTGGCACCCGGTCAAAAACCACATGAAACGCCCTGGGTAGTTTGGTTGCCACTGGTAGCGCTGGCAGTACCATCGCTTGTCATCGGATACTTCACCATTGGGCCGATGCTTTACGGCAGTTATTTTGATGGCGCAATTGTGATTAATCATGAATCACACCCTGCTATGGAAGAATTAAAACACGAATTCCACTCAGCTTTTTCGATGGGTATCCACTCCCTCACATCCTTGCCATTCCTGCTTGCATTGTCTGGTGTGATTTCGGCATGGTTCTTTTATTTGAAAAAGCCCGCGATTCCCGAATATATAAAAAAGAAATCCGGAGTGATCTACACCTTGCTGGAAAACAAATATTACTTTGACCGATTTAATGACTGGTTTTTTGCAGCCGGGGCTCGAAATACCAGCCGTTTATTATGGAAGTTTGGCGATGTGAAGCTTATTGATGGCCTGGTGGTAAATGGCACTGCAAGCCTGGTCGTGAAATTTTCCGGGTACTTGCGCCGAATACAAACGGGCTACATTTATCACTATGCGTTTGCCATGATCATCGGCGTATTTGTATTGTTAACCATTAAAACTTGGCTGAAGTAAATGGCAGGGTGAACGTTTTTACCCAGCCTTTGGAAATTAAACAGTAAAAGCAATCTGAAGGAAATTGAGCATGATTTTTGGATTCCCCCTATTAAGTGTTGCGATCTGGTTACCCATTTTTTTTGGCGTACTGGTACTGGCGACAGGACATGATCGCAATGCACCACTTGCTCGCATCATTGCGCTGATCGGGGCTGTACTGGGTTTTTTGGTTACCCTGCCTTTGTATACTCGGTTCGACAAACTCTCCAGTGCTATGCAGTTTGTAGAGTTACATGACTGGATACCCCATTTCAACATTGAATATCACCTTGGCGTTGACGGCATTTCGGTATTGTTCATTTTGCTGAACAGTTTTTTTACACCCCTGGTAGTACTGGCAGGATGGAAAGTAATTGAAAAGCGGGTAGGGCAATATATGGCCGCGTTCCTGGTCATGTCTGGCATCGTCAACGGGGTGTTCGCTTCCCTGGATGCCATATTATTTTATGTGTTCTGGGAATCCATGCTGATACCGATGTTTTTGATCATCGGTGTGTGGGGCGGTACGAATCGCGTATATGCAGCAGTAAAATTTTTCCTTTACACCCTGCTTGGATCTCTCTTAATGCTGGTTGCATTTATCTATTTATACAGAGAGTCACACGGCAGCTTCTCAATTCTGGATTATCACGCCTTGCCACTTACCATGCGTGCGCAGATATTTATTTTTATTGCTTTCTTTACTGCCTTTGCAGTCAAGGTGCCGATGTTCCCGGTACATACCTGGTTGCCCGATGCGCACGTAGAAGCACCTACCGGTGGTTCGGTGATACTGGCGGCCATTATGCTTAAAGTGGGTGCCTACGGATTTCTCCGTTTCTCAATGCCGATTGCACCCGATGCCAGTGTAAAGCTGGCGGGATTTATGATCGCCTTATCGTTGATTGCGGTGATATATATAGGGCTGGTTGCATTGATGCAGTCAGACATGAAAAAACTGGTTGCCTACTCTTCCATCTCGCATATGGGCTTTGTAACACTGGGCTTCTTTATCTTTAACGCCTATGGCATTGAAGGTGGATTGTTGCAAATGATTTCACATGGTTTTGTATCCGGTGCGTTGTTCCTGGGTATCGGCGTGTTGTATGACCGGGTACATTCACGACAGATCGCTGATTACGGCGGTGTGGCCCATAAAATGCCGGTGTTTGCTGCATTTTTCGTGTTGTTCGCCATGGCTAATAGTGGCTTGCCGGGCACCAGTGGATTCGTTGGCGAGTTTCTGGTCATAATGGGGGCGCTGCAGGCAAACTTCTGGTACGCATTGATGGCAGCCACCACGTTGATTTTTGGTGCGGCTTACACGCTTTGGATGGTTAAGCGCGTCTTTTTTGGTGTGGTAAGCAATGAGCATGTCGCACACCTAAAAGACATTACCCTGCGCGAAAAATTGATCTTCACCATATTGGTCGTTTGTGTGCTGGGTATGGGTTTATATCCGCTTCCCTTTAGTGAAATGATGCATTCATCAGTAAATGATTTGATTGTGCATGTGAGTCACTCCAAGTTATAAAATGACCTATTCGAGCTGCAGTAGAACAGATAAAAGTAAGCACGCTATAAAGTTGAGGAATATATGATTGATTTGTCCTTGTTATCCCATGCATATGCAGAAATCTTTCTGTTAATTATGGCATGTGCAATTCTGATCTTTGATCTGTTTGTCACACATCCTGAAAAGACTGCAACATACATGCTTGTTCAAATCACGTTATTGGGTTTGACATTGATTACGGCCATGACCCGCGATCAGGAAGTTGTGTATCTGTTCAACAATATGTTTGTCGATGACTTGCTTTCGGACATACTTAAATTGATGAGCTACATTTCGGTGTTCATGATCTTAATATACTCACGCAGTTATTTGCTTGCACGCGGATTGTTTACCGGCGAATTTATGGTGTTGACCCTGTTTTCTCTGCTGGGCATGATGGTGATGATCTCGGCTTCGCATTTCCTCAGCATGTATATTGGACTGGAGTTAATGTCGCTCAGCCTATATGCGATGGTTGCACTTTTGCGTGACTCGGCTGTTGCTACTGAAGCGGCAATGAAGTATTTTATTCTTGGTGCGCTGGCTTCCGGGTTGCTTCTGTACGGTATGTCCATGCTCTACGGGGCAACCGGAACATTGGATGTCGCAGCGGTATCAGCCGCAATTCAAAGTGAAGTTGGTAATCCCAAGCTGCTTAATTTTGGCCTGGTTTTTGTGGTTGCGGGTCTAGCCTTTAAGTTGGGTGCTGTGCCCTTCCATATGTGGGTTCCTGATGTGTACCAGGGCGCACCAACTTCAGTGGTCATGCTCATTGGTTCTGTACCCAAACTGGCCGCGTTTGCTTTTGTAATGCGGCTATTGGTTGACGGTTTGCAACCCTTAATGGTGCATTGGTCCGGTATGTTAATCATTCTGGCAGTTCTCTCAATGGCAGTTGGCAATATCAGCGCCATTTCCCAAACAAACTTTAAACGCATGCTCGCCTATTCGAGTATTGCCCATATGGGATTTTTCCTGCTGGGAGTTTTAAGTGGTGGTTTTGACGGTTATGGGGCAGCCATGTTTTATATCGTGGTCTATGCATTAATGAGCCTCGGCGCATTCGGCATGATTACCCTGCTGTCACGCGAGGGCTTTGAAGCCGATACGCTGGAAGCATTTAAAGGCTTAAACAAACGCAGTCCCTGGCTTGCATTCCTGATGTTGCTTTTGATGTTTTCGATGGCAGGTGTTCCGCCAACTGCCGGCTTCTATGCAAAATTTTCGGTACTCGAATCGGTCATCAATACGGGCCATGTGGAGCTGGCAGTTATTGCAGTTCTGTTCTCCCTTGTCGGTGCTTACTACTATTTGCGCATCGTCAAATTAATGTATTTTGATGAACCCGTCAGCCATGAACCGATCGACCTGCAGATGGACAGCAGCATGCTGATAACAGCAAATGGATTGGGAGTACTGGCCCTGGGTATCATGCCTAACGGCTTGATGCATATGTGTTCACTGGCTGTTCACAATTCATTATTATTAAATTAATCGAAATGTCAGTTTTAATTATTGCAAATACTCTCGCTACGGCGAGAGTGTTTATTTAAGGGCGCCAAAATTCAATTTTCAGCTATGGACCTAAAGGAAACACAACTAGATAGCACATTGTCCTACGACGGTGATTTTTTAAAAGTTCGCAAGGACAAAGCACGACTACCCGACGGCACTATTAGTTCACGCGAATATATTACTCACCCCGGTGCGGTTGCCATTCTTGCACTACTAGATAATGGCAAGCTATTGATGGAACGTCAGTATCGATATGCAGCACAGCAAGAATTTATAGAAATACCAGCAGGTAAAATTGATCAAGGCGAAGACATCTTGGTGACAGCACAACGCGAGTTGCTGGAAGAAACCGGCTATGTGGCGCGTGAATGGGTGCATCTGAGCACGGCATGGCCCTGTATCGGATATGCAGACGAACGGCTTGAATATTTTCTTGCACGTGGACTCACTCATCAAGGCAGACAACTCGATGAGGGTGAGTTTCTTGAAGTATTTGAACTGGGCATTGCAGAAGCAATAGAGCTGGTGCGTACAGGAAAAATCAACGACAGTAAAACGATAGTCGGACTTTTTTGGTTGGAGAAAACACTGAACGGCTGGTCCGTATAAGTGATTAAGTATATCGGCATAGAAAATATAATTTCGTATAAAGGTTAGACATGGAAAATCTTAAAATCAGCAGCGATACACTGTTTATATTGCTGGGAGCAATAATGGTTCTGGCGATGCATTCAGGGTTTGCTTTTCTGGAACTGGGTACCGTACGAAAAAAAAACCAGGTCAATGCGCTCGTAAAAATTCTCACCGACTTTGCCGTTTCCACACTGGCCTATTTTTTTATCGGTTATAGCATCGCGTATGGAGCCAATTTCTTCATGGGAGCTGAATCGCTCGCCCAGAAGAGTGGTTATGAACTGGTTAAGTTTTTCTTCCTGCTGACCTTTGCGGCGGCGATCCCCGCCATTATTTCGGGTGGCGTGGCTGAACGCGCTCGATTTAATCCCATGCTCATTGCCACCTTCATGCTTGTTGGATTTATCTATCCCTTCTTCGAGGGGATCGCGTGGAACCACAGATTTGGTGTGCAGCTCTGGCTTGATACCAATTTTGGCGCAGAGTTTCATGATTTTGCCGGATCGGTTGTAGTGCATGCAGTGGGCGGGTGGATCGCCCTTGCTGCCGTGTTGATTCTGGGCGCGCGCAGGGGGCGCTATAACAAGGAAGGGCGCATCTCAGCACACCCGCCTTCCAGCATTCCATTTCTGGCACTGGGCGCATGGATTCTTACGGTGGGCTGGTTTGGTTTTAACGTCATGTCCGCCCAGGAAATTTCAAAAATCAGTGGACTGGTCGCCGTTAATTCCTTAATGGCCATGGTAGGTGGAACCCTGGTTGCACTGTGGGTCGGTAAAAACGATCCGGGTTTCGTACATAACGGCCCATTGGCAGGCCTGGTGGCAGTGTGTGCAGGTTCTGATGTCATGCATCCCCTTGGCGCGTTAATGACAGGCGGCATCGCTGGCGGATTATTTGTGTGGATGTTTATCCTGACGCAGAACCGCTGGAAGATAGATGACGTGCTGGGCGTATGGCCCCTGCACGGATTATGCGGTGCATGGGGTGGAATTGCGGCGGGTATTTTTGGCATGAAAGCAATGGGTGGCTTAGGCGGCGTTACTGTGGCAGGAGCAGTAGTCAAACTCAGCTTCATGTCACAACTAATCGGAACCTTGATGGGCGTGGCCATCGCCTTTATAGGCGGATTTATTGTGTATTTTGTAATCAATAAAATTGTTGGAATACGTCTAAGTGCTGAAGAAGAATTTAACGGGGCAGATTTGAGTATTCATAAAATAACAGCTACCCCAGAGCATGAGTCGGGATGGTGATAGATATTTAGTTGGTTCGTGACAATAAAGTGTTGAATTGAGCAAAGTACCAATTCAATATTGTCTTGAACAGAATTGCGTATCAAAAGTAAAATTTGAAGCGCTCCCTTTCGGGAGCGTTATTTTTTGTTCTTCATAAACTACATTTATTTTTTTGCTTGCAAATTGGGCATAGTGTTCAGCGGTAGTTTTACTAAAGGGCATGTCGGTGTAAATGTTACTTAACGACTCTTCCACATCCAAAAGCTGTCTTTGCTATAAAAATTCACACATATTCAGGCAGACTATTACGTACTTTACAAGTATCCGCTATCGGTAAAATTGATGCCAATTAGGTTCTTCATGAATTATTTGCTCATCAATTTGTACAATCTACCCGTTATATACTTACTAAATGCACTACCCTTTAACATCGTGTAGATGTATATATAAACTTTAAACTTAACAATCATTAGTCTTGGTTATTACCTGCAGAGTATTGTGATACGTTTTTCTGAACATCAATTCCACACCTTATTAACCTGGCACTCGTGAGATTTTTTTTTGTTTTTGCAGATCACGTGTGATCAAAATCACTCCTATCTAGTTCAATCCTCCTAGATAAATAGGTTCAATCCTCCCATAGTAATCCTCCAGAAGGTAAGTAATATGCCGGCGATGTAACTAGAGTGATAAAAAGAATTTGGAATACATACAGCTTTGGTCACTGAATTGCTTCCTGTTTTTGTAATTCGCCGAAAAATTAGTTTATTTACTCGGTTGGGAAAAATAATAGTCCTTAACTAAGTGTTTTAAGTAACGGCAAAAATATTTTAATAAATGAACCGTGTCTGGGTGATGTAAATAATCACAGCGTAAGCCAGCATGCGGCTTAACCGTAATAGTTGTTAGTGTTGATTGAGATTGAATATTTGCCGTATTCATTATCGGTTAGGCAAATATAAAGATGCATTAATCCAGTTAATTATGTTGGACTAATTTTAATACTTGTATTTATAACTTCTTCTTTTGAAACTTATTGGATTTAATATGAAAAACATACTCTCGAAATTCCGCCTAATTACTTTAATGCATATTATATTTGTCGCTACTGCTGGCTTAATACTAGCAAGTTGCGGAGGAGGCGGCGGTGGAGGAGGGGGTGGCGGCGCCGGTCCGATTGCTAGCTCAAAAGCCATGACGGCTTTCACCTTTTCGACTCCGGCAGCGACAGGCACAATCAATGAGAGTGCTAAGACAATTGCGCTCACCGTGCCGGCTGGTACCAACGTAACCGCACTTGTAGCTACCTTTACAACAACAGGCTCCTCGGTTCAGGTCGGGAGTGCTGCCCAGGTAAGCGGAACCACCCCGAATGACTTTACTTCGCCTGTGGCCTACACAGTCATTGCAGCAGACAGCACAACTGCCCAATACACAGTGACCGTCACAATAGCGTCTGCAAGCTCAAAAGCCATTACGAGCTACTCTATACTTGGCGTAGCCGGCGTTATCAACGAGACCGCGAAAACCATTGCCGTCACCCTCCCATCGGGTACGAGTATAAGCGCACTGACTGCCAAGTTTACCAGCACAGGCGCATCGGTCACCGTCAGTGGCACAGCACAAACAAGCGCCACCACGCAAAATAATTTTGCCTCACCTGTCATTTACACCGTAATAGCGTCAGACAATTCAACAGCACAATACACCGTGACGATCAGTGTAAGCACATCCGGTGTGCGTGATTTCACATTGAAGAGCAACAACGTATCCATAGACTTGCCTTCAGTCATTACGTTCTCATTCCAGGTAAAAGATCAGGCGGGTAAATATGTAAGCTCGTTGAGCACCTCGGACTTCTATATTCTTGAAGACGGCCTCGCAATTGCGCCCAGCGAATCATTTCAGGAATTGGTGCCGTTAAGCCAGATACCGTATACATTAAAAACCGTACTGTTGATTGACGTGAGCGCCAGTATTAACACAACAGACTTGGCCAATATGAAGACGGCCGCCTTGAACATGGTAGCCAACCTGCTACCGCACCAGCAAATAGCGGTTTATAAATTTGATGACACCTTCACGCAGGTTGCAACATTTACCAATAACAAAACCACATTGAACACGGCCATTAACGCATTAACAATCGGCAACCCCTCGACCAATCTCTATGGTGCAATCAGTAATGCTGTTTCACTATGGACAGATTCAACCTCAGCCACGCAAATCACAAAAGGTTTCCTGGTTGCGATTACCGATGGTGCCGACACGGCAGGTATCAGCACGCTTAATGCAGCATTGGCTTCAATTGGCACGAAAAGCGTATACACCATTGGTGCAGGCGCACAAGCGGATACCGGAGCGCTCACCTCGCTCGGCAATGCAGGCTATTTATCGATCAGTGATTACTCCAAACTTCAACCGGCACTCACTCAAATTTCAGCCAACGTGGCTGCTGAGGCAAGCAGTTTTTACTTCATGCACTATTCAACCCCCAAACGTAGTGGCGCGCATAACCTGACCCTGGGTGTTGCTAATAACACCAATACCAGCACCAATGCAACAATTAAAAGTTCATTCAGCGCAAGTGGCTTCTCCAGTATTACCCCCTTGTCCAGCTTTGCAATAACGCCTTCTCCCACGACAGTTTCACTGGGCCTAACACAACAACTCACCGCAACCGGCACATTGTTAAGTACAGGCGCACCACAATATCTGACAAATACGACCGCTTGGAGCTCATCTGACACGAGCATTGCGACTGTCAGCAGCACAGGCTTGGTGACCGGTGTGGCCAACGGTACGGCGACGATATTTGCAACCGCACCTGCGGGAAATATGTTCAAGTTTGCATCGGCCAGCGTTACGGTTGCTGATTTGCCGCCAACCGTGCCTGCTAATTTGTTGGCAGCTGCGGCTTCACTGCAAATATCACTTTCCTGGTCAGCGTCAACGGATGCCGATCTTACCCCGGTAGCGGGCTACAAGATCTATCGTGATGGTATTTACCTGAAGACGGTTACAGGAATTTCGGCGGTAGAAACGGGTTTGACTAACAATACTACTTACTGTTACACCGTGTCAGCAATCGACACAGCAAACAATGAGTCGGCGAAAAGTTCACAGTCGTGTGCGCTTTTCTCGGATTGGGCGCCAACTATTGTTGCTAACTTGACTTCAACAGGTGGAGCAACGCAAGTTTCGCTTACCTGGACCGCATCTACTGATGCAGATGCTACACCGGTAGCTGGCTACAAGATCTACCGAGGTGGTACTTACTTCAAGACTGTCACGGGTACCACAACGGTAGACACAGGTTTGACGAACAATACAACTTATTGTTACAAAGTATCGGCAATCGATACGGCAGGCAATGAATCGGCACAAAGCGCGCAGTCGTGTGCTCTGTTCTTGGATTCGCCACCGACAGTTGTTGTAAATTTCACGGCAACAGGTGGTGCAACACAAGTATATCTTTCCTGGGCAGCGGCTACAGATACGGATAGCACTGGCATAGCTGGTTACAAGATCTACCGAGGTGGAACTTATCTTAAGACAGTCACGGGAACTAATACTTTTGATGCGAGTTTGACTACTAATACAACTTATTGTTATACCGTATCGGCAATCGACACGGCAGGCTATGAGTCTGCGCAAAGTACGCAATCATGTGCGCTTACCACGCCACATCAATTCGCCTATGCGGCAAATTCGGGTAACGGCACCATCTCGGTTTATACCATTAATGCCACCACGGGTGCATTGTCTGCCGGGACAGCGGTTAATAATACGGGAAGTACCCCTTATTCTGTGGCTGTAGATCCCACTGGGAAATTTGCTTATGTGGCCAATGCCAGCAGCAACTCCATCTCGGTTTATACCATTAACCCGGCTACTGGTGCATTGACTGCCGGAACAGCGGTGTCATCGGGGAAAAGTCCAGGATCTGTGACGGTTGATCCGACCGGGAAATTTGCTTATGCGGCAAATACCGGCAGCAACTCCATCTCGGTTTATACCATTAACCCGGCTACTGGTGCATTGACTGCCGGAACAGCGGTGTCATCGGAGGCAGGTCCAGAATCTGTGGCTGTAGATCCCACTGGGAAATTTGCTTATGTGGCCAATATCGTCGGCACCATCTCGGCTTACACCATCAACGCCAGCACCGGCGCGCTCACCAGCGTCGGCGCGGCGGTAGCGGCGGGACTCCAGCCCTCCTCCGTCACGGTTGATCCGACCGGGAAATTTGCTTATGCGGCAAATTACGTTGCCAACACCATCTCGGTCTATACCATTAATTCCACTTCCGGTGCATTGACTGCCGGAACAGCGGTGTCATCGGGAGCTGGTCCTCGTTCTGTGACGGTTGACCAGACCGGTAAATTCGCCTATGCGGCCAATGAAGGTAGCAACAATATTTCGGTCTATACCATTGATCAAACCACTGGGGCATTGACTGCCGGAACAGCGGTGTCATCGGGATCTAGTCCTCTTTCTGTGACGGTTGATCCGACCGGGAAATTTGCTTATGCGGCAAATTCGGGTAACGGCACCATCTCGGTATATAGCATTAATTCCACCACAGGTGCACTGACTGCCGGAACTGCGGTGGCAGCGGGGGCCCATCCCACTTCTGTGAAGACAACAGGACCTCTGTGATAATAATGGGGACGCTTTCCTTTAAACAAGCAATACGAATAAACGAAGTATTAATAGGGACGCTTCCCTTTAAATACGCAACACCAATAAACAGTGTGCAGCGCTCCAAAAATCGATTAAAACGGCAAAGGGGTCAGACCCCTTATAAATACTTATAGATATGAATGTTCAGGCTAATTATTTAAAAAAATATAGTTACTTATAAGTAACTATTGAAGGAGTCCTGTAATGAAGATGTTTCAATCATAAGAAAATCAGCGTATTTACACTTATCGTTTTAGTAACAGGATGTGTCGCACTTTTAAAGTAATGAATGGTTTAGCATCGATTCATTATTTTATGAATACGAAGTATTTTTTCATCGTTATTCATTAATTAACCTGTCACCACTGGGATTTTTGGTAGCTGTGGTTTCAAGTAGCCGTTAAACATACGGTCAGTTTAGAAAGTAATTCTTGCAGATCAGGTGCGTTTTTTAACGGGGTAGAACAGATTGGAAGTTATACCATGCGGGATGAAATTTGTTGCTTCGTAATGAGTTATGGCCTGTATTGTTATTTTTTCACTGTATGGGTAACGCCGTACTGCGCGGTATTAAGTACGGCTAATACAGATTCAATAGGGTGAGTTTTAACAATAATCTATTCTGAGTGATTGGAAAGTAATATTCATATTTCTGTTGGTTAAACAGGGCATAAAAGTACGGCGTGCTTATGTGTTATTTATGTTGCCCACTTACATGCTATGCGTCCAGTTCAACCAATTGAGAATAGAAAATAATTGTAGCACTGTAGTGGGATATTGATTGTGGCGCTCCCTTTTGGGGAGCGTTTTTTATTGTTATTCAGAAATTACATTTGTTTTTATATGCCTGCGAATCGGTCTTTGTGGACCCTCGCGGTTGTATAAAATAAAGTTGTTGATTTGTTTTAGGAAAATACGGTTTCTAAATTTTTTGACTCACACTTGGTGTACATTTCGGGCGATTGAGTTGAGATTGATTCGTCTGAAAGCTGCTGTTTGTTACTCTCAACTTCCAATACATCAATTCCATTGTCAGTACATGGCGCGCTCATCTTATGTATTGAGGGTCACCGTGTAAGCTTTTATTGAGTCTCGGTTAAATGGCTGACAATTATCAACACCGTTCGTCCTGAGCTTATAGTTCGACAGGCTCTCCATGAACGGTCTTGTGTATGTCAGCCACTTTTACGGTCATCAATAGTTAAATATTTTCTTGGCTTGTAACAACCTGATTTGTAAAAAAGGCAAATTACCTATTGTTTTATGGAATACAGATCCAATATTTCTACCGTGTCATATTCAAATCATCCCTATTTGTCGAATATAAACAGTCAAAAACTCAGTATGGGGCACTCAAAAAATTTCATTTAATTTTTGAAATCCTTTGTTATTTGAGCTACCCAATACTGTTACACGAGCTAGCTAATCACAAATGAACATCACAAAAGGACGAACAGCAAAGAGGTAAATAAAATGACGAACCCCAACACGACAACCACTCCAATCACACTCATCCTGGTTTCTATATTCCTCGTTGCCTGCGGCAACGTTGACACCAAAGTTGTCACCGTCCCGGCGGAGGATAGCACGCCACCGCTGGTGTTGGTCACCTCGCCCGTCAATGGTGCCGTCGGTGTGGCACTTAACAGTGTGCTCACAGCCACGTTCTCTGAAGCAATCAACCCGGCTACTCTCACTTCATCTACCTTTAGTATGGGCGGTGTTCCCGGTAATGTCAGCGTCAGTGGCGATAACCGCAGCGGCACTTTCACCAGCGCTACACCGCTTGCCCCCTCCACTAACTACATTGTCACCATCAGCACCGGTGTAAAGGATACTGCTGGTGTCAGGCTGGCCAGCAACTATAGTTGGAGCTTTACCACCGGTGCCGCACTGGATAGTACGGCACCACTTGTCAGCAGTGTCACCCCCCTAATTGGCAGCAGGAGTAATACGGCAGCCAGTAATATCAGCGCGACTTTCAACGAGATGATCAATTGCACAACGGTGTCGACAGCCAATGTGCAGTTGCTGGAAGGGAGCGTACCGGTTCCGATTCAAACAGGGTGTAGTAGAAACACCGTAGTACTGCTGCCCGTTCAAGGTATGCCCACTAACACAATCCTGACAACCTCGATCGGACCGTCGGTGAGTGACCTTGCCGGTAATTTCCTCGCAAAACCCTACGCCTGGTCTTTCGGCATGGCGCCGTGGACGCGCCAACTTGGCACATCAGGATTTGATGTCGCCACCGCCATCACCAGTGATCCAGTTGGCAATATCTACGTGGCGGGTTATACGGACGGCGCACTGGACGGCCAGAGCAGTGCGGGAAACAATGATCTGTTTATCACCAAATACGACCTTAACGGCGTGAAACAATGGACGCGCCAGCTTGGTACGGCGGGTGATGATTCCGCTAACGCTATCACCTGTGACGCCGCTGGAAATGTCTATGCTGCAGGTTATACCAGCGGCGCCCTGGACGGCCAGCCCTTTGCGGGAGGTCTCGATGCCTTTATCAACAAATACGACACGAATGGCGAGAAACAATGGACACGCCAACTTGGCACGGCGGGTGATGATCGCGCCAACGCCATTACCAGTGATGCTGCCGGAAATGTCTACGCAGCAGGTTATACCGTAGGCGCTCTGGTCGGCCAGGCCAGTGCAGGAAGTCTCGATCTCTTTATTACAAAGTACGATACGCATGGCGTGAAACAATGGACGCGTCAACTCGGCACGGCGAATGTTGATTCCGCCAATGCCATCACCAGTGATGCCGCTGGCAATATCTACGCTGCAGGTTCTACGAGTGGAGCCCTGGATGGACAAACGAATTCTGGTGGTACCGATTTTTTTATCACCAAGTACGACACGAACGGTGAGAAACAATGGACGAAGTTGCTTGGTACAACAGGCGAAGATATTTCGCATGCTATCACCAGTGATGCCGTCGGTAATGTTTACGTAACGGGAGAAACTGATAGTGCGCTGGACGGCCAGATTTTTTCGGGAAGCTCGCTCGAATTATTTATCACCAAATACAACACCAATGGTGTCAAGCAATGGACGCGCCAGCTAGGCTCGGCGAGTATTACTCTCGCCAACGCTATCACCAGTGACGCCGTTGGCAATGTCTACGCTGCGGGATATGTCAGCGGTGCGCTGGACGGCCAGACCAGCGCTGGAGGCAGAGATTTATTTATCATCAAATACGATATGAATGGCGCGAAACAGTGGACACGCCAGCTCGGCACGTCGAACAATGATGCCGCCAACGCCATCACCAGTGATGCTGCTGGTAATGTCTTTGCTGCGGGATATACCTACGGTGCGCTGGACGGGCAGAACAGTGCTGGAAATAACGACATATTCATCGTCAAATACCAGCCAGATGGTCGCAAACGTTGAATATATCGCCAGGCAAAATTTATCGGGTCAGGTTAAATAATCAATAGGGATGCACTCGATTTATTTATGATTGATGTGAGGAATTTTTCATCTTCAATAAAAAAATAATCAGGATTGCCGTCCAGGTGGTTTTAAAACCGGGTAGTGCGGACTTTTAAAAAATCCGATGTGGGATGAAATATGTTGCTTCGAATTCGTTATTGCGCGTAATGTTACTTTATTGAAAGCTTGGGTAAAGTCGTAAGGTGTAGTTTTGAAAACGGGTTATGATGCTTCAAGTATGGCAAGTTGAAACAATCTATTCTGAGTGATTGGAGAAAAAATGTTTATATGTATTCATTTTTATCGCGTGCTGAGCATGCTACGATGACTCCTAATAGCCACAGATATTCATGTTTATGAAATATTGTGCTTTTCAACTGCGTATTAAAAAATTCCAGTATTCAGGGGCTAAAATAATTGTTCATTTATTGACTCTTTGAGGCATCAAAACAATCCTCACGCCACATACAACTTAGCTGATCACATACTCCACCATATGCAGTGCCATAGCAGTCGAAATTGCCCTCTTTTCGTTGCAATGTGTGAATGATATCGATCTTGGCCAGGCCCGCGACATCGATTTTTTTGTTTTTAGCAATGCTTTTTATTTCTTGCATATTCATGTTAAACCCCATCTCTTAAAATTTTGATATCGAGGCAGTGTGCAGCTAGAATTACAGTGTCTCAACATCTATGTCAAAATTGAAGAACCCGCGCAGGAGGCTAAGCTGCCTGAATGTTTGATGCCTGTTTACCCTTTGGGCCTTGTGTGACATCAAAACTGATTTTTTGTCCTTCTTTGAGGGTTTTAAATCCCCCCATGTTGATTGCAGAAAAATGTGCAAACAAGTCTTCACTTCCATCATCTGGGGTTACAAAACCAAAACCCTTTGCATCGTTAAACCATTTAACTGTACCTTTTGCCATGAAACTTTCCCCTCGTCTAAATGAACAGAGAACCCCTCTGCGGACTTCTGCAATAAAAAATAATTAAACATCAATAAATTTTTAAATCTGGCTGAGTGCATGTATTCAATGATCTCAGATCAGATTGCAAGAAGCATACCGCCGTGGAAAGTAAGTTTGAATAGGGAAATTCCTTATTTTTATTAAGAATTATTAGAAATATATAAATTTGGATTCTACATTTTCGATTGCGAATTCAAAAATTCAGATGCAGTGCAATTTCCTTGATTGATTATCTAGATAATTCAAATTGTTTCTGGATGAAGCTTATATTTTTCTATGTTCATGCATGCTCTGCCGAATTATTAGTTGGCTACCTCGTGAATGGTTACATCGCGTAACAATTTGTAACAATCTTTATATTGACCCAATTTTTTATGATGAATTAGCATGTGATCCGATGCATATTTTGGTTGATTTATTGTGTGTTAATAATTTTTGATGAGGGGGATGGTGTTATGAAAAAATATTTTCGAGTTTCAGAATTTTTAGCTATTGCCAGTTTAATATTTTCATTTGCTGGGTGTGGTTCTGGCGTTAGCTCCAGCGATTCTGCAGGGACCAATGCCAATCAAACAGCTTCAGTGTCCAGTGGTGAAATAACCGCTTTCGGCAGCGTGTTTGTTAACGGCCACGAATTTAATACGAGTCATGCAAATCTGGTGGATGATGATACTGGCAACGTTTCGTCTTTTGGTGACGTGTCTGCTGCAGGTCAACTTGAAGCAGGAATGGTAGTCACGGTCAATTCAGCATCGGGTAGTACACCCCTTGTTCCCATTGCATCTGAAATTCATGTAAGCCCATTGGTACGAGGCTTTGTTGAAGCAAGTAACACGACTGACAGCACCATTGCAGTGTTGGGCCAAAAAATTATTCTGACATCGGGAACAATATTCCGTGACCGTCGTGTATGTCTTACCAGCGCGAGTCATTGCCCTACGATTACAGGCCAGGATGGTTTAGCTCAAAGTGCCGGAACAGCTCAGGGAACATTTGTCACGGTGCACGGCTATCTATTTTCAAATGATACGGGCTCTACTCAAATCACTGCAACATTAGTGACTGTGCTGGATTATTCAGCTGCTTCACATTTTAAACTTGAAGGTGAAATATTGTCGGCATCAGCCGCAACATCGTCAGTTCCGGCAACGTTGACGATAGGTACAGAGACTGTTGAACTAAGCAAAACAGTTTGTGTTCCTGTAACTAAATGCGCAATAGGGAGTATTGTGGCGGCTCAGGGTACGACTGCACCTGTAAGCAAAGTGTTTGCACCTGATGCGATACGCTTGGTGCGTTTGTTACCACAAACTCCGGGTGCAACTGTTGAAATAGAAGGAAGAGTATCCAAGGTTAAGGGAACGAATTTTGTTGTCCACGGTATCAGAATTGATGGTTCCGCATTACCTTCTCCCCTTCCTGCGGTTGGAGATAAGGTGGAGGTATTTGGAAAAGTCTCTTCTGATGGAACCTCGGTAATCGCAACTTCGATTGGGCATATTGTGCCGGTACTTGCAGCGCGACTCGTATTTGCAGGTTACTTAACAAGTGTTACGGCGGGTATTGGGGCTGACACCTATATCGTTAGTGTTCTCGGTCAATCAGCAATCGTTGATGTTAACACACGCATTGCAGATCACTCTGTATCAGTTGCGCCAACGTTCAATATCAAAAATTTCCAGTCATATCTTGATGGGAAGACACCATTTGTTATCGTGCGCACGCTGATTGACAGTAGTGGTAAGTTACATGCTACCGGATTTGATGTCGTTAAAACGCCTGCCAAGCAAATTGCCGGGGTATCAGGGCCGGTATATGCAGCGCCCGTAATAGGTACTGATAGTAGTAGTGTTACCGTGCATGGGGTTAATGTTATCTACAAACAACAGACAGTTAAATCAACAATGCATCCAATTGTTATTCAGGATATCGTTCCTGGGAGTTATATCTTCGCAACCGGTGCGCTAACCGCCAATGGGGCAGTGGATACCACAGTAGCGGGTGGTACGTTTTATGTACTACCTAACGGTGCCAATGATCATAGCTTTGATAGTTTTTGAGAATTGAGTGTGTTAAAAAAAATAGACATATTCGTGAAAATGGTTGGGTAGATAGATTTTATTTGAATACCTTCAATCAAATGGATAAATAAAATCAGGGTAGCTGGCTGCCCTGATTTTTTTATCTTAGCGTGAGGCTGGATGTAAAAATATTTGCCGTATTACTGCTTTGAGTCTTCGCTTGAAATAATTCTAATGTCACGTTGCGGATAGGGAATTTCAATTCCGGCTTTTTGGAATTCATACCAAATTTCCAGGTTTATATCGGAGCACAGACCAATTTGTCCCTCTTCAGGGTCGCTAATCCAAATGCCCATTTCCAGGTCTATTCCATTTTCTCCAAATGACTTGAGATACACATTGGTTTCAGGATCATCGAGTACTCTGGGTTGTTTGATGGCAGCTTGTTTCATGATTTTCATCGCAATTTTCAGGTCACTTTGATAGCTGATCTGTAAGGGTATTTTGATGCGTATTTGACGATTAGAATAGGAATGGTTGATGACGGTGGAACTGACGAGCGTTTCATTTGGGATGATGGCTTCGGTGCCGTCATTGCTTTTTAAAACCATATACCGGGCCGTTAATTGTGAAACTTTACCAAAGCGTCCGTCCACAGTTAAAACGTCACCGGGATGTATAGAGCGATCCAGCAGGATGATAAATCCGCTGACATAGTTACTTGCAATTTTTTGTAAGCCAAATCCAATTCCAATTCCCAATGCGCCACCAAAAACTGACAGGATGGTGATGTCGATTCCTGCAAGCGACAAGGCGACTAAAACACCGACAATGATGAGTAATGCTCGAATTAACTTGGCAAGAATGACGCGAGAATTAATATTAAGATTTTCTGCCGCCATGACCCGGTGTTCGAGGATTCTTCCCAGCCACATTGCGGCTAACAGGGTCACAAAAATTGAAACAAAACCACTCAGTATATTGAGTAGAGAGATACGCTGGTTACCAATACTGACACTAAAATAATTTAAGGCTTCCAATATGTCGGGCAGAAAACCGGTTAGGTACAATGCAAAACCAGTCCAGATTGACATAGCAAAAAATCGCTCTGAAGTATGGAGCCAGTTACGAGAAGTGAAGACCTGACGCAATGCATATACAAAAATTCGTATCAAAATGAGAGCAAAGAGAAGCGGTACAACGATGTTTAGAAAATGTATGGAATATTTTGTTTTTAGAATTGTCCTTCCCGGAATCACAAGTAACAGTGCGATTAGCGGAAAGAGTATACGGGCAAGACTACCATATCCTATTTTTGAAATACCTTTTGATTTATTTAATCTTTGCAAAATAAGTCGGTTAATACCCCAGGAAAGAAACAGGCTGACTACAAGGACGCTGAGTTGAAGAATAATAGCGGTTTGTTCCAGATTGGAAATGAATTCAGAAAGCGGGTTGCTTGTGGTGAGGGTCATTGGCATCGTTTTTTGTTGATAAATAGGCTAAGTTTAGCATGCGAGAGGTTTGTATTTTCTCTTCAGCAATTACCTATTGAGGCAAAATCACCCTTTACAAGGTGAAGCTTTCATTCAGGACTGGCATCTCTACCGTTGTGCCTTCCAGTTTTTTGGAAAATTGGCGCATGGTTTCCTGTTCTCCATGCACCAGAAAAGTTCGTTTTGGATTGCCGATTTTTTTGTGCCATGCTAAAAGTTCAACCTGATCGGCATGGGCGGAAAATCCGTTGATGGTATATATTTTTGCCTGTACGGTGAATTTTTCTCCGTATATTTTTACTTCTTTTTCGCCATCAATGATACGTCTCGCAAGAGTTGCACTGGCGGCAAAGCCGACAAATACGATACTGCATTCTTCACGCGAAATATTGTTTTGCAGGTGATGCCGGATACGCCCGCCCGTGCACATACCTGAGCCAGCCATAATAACGGCACCGCCTCCAACTGAGTTGATTGCGATAGAATCAGGTGTATCGCGGGTAAAATGCAGGCCGTGCAGATTAAAAGGATCTCGTCCGTCACGAAACAGTTTGGCAGTTTCCTCGTCATAACAATCTGAGTGGCGCTGGAAAATTTCAGTGGCCGAGATGGCCATCGGTGAATCCAGGAAAACCTGCATGGATTGTGGCAACAGGTTTTGTTCTACACCTTCGCGCAGAAAGAAAAGTAGTTCCTGTGCACGCTCTAGGGCAAAAGTTGGAATAACAACATTGCCGCCGCGTTTAAAGGTGTCGGTAATCGCCGCATAAAACTCCTCAACTGATGGCTGGAATGGTTTATGCAGCCGGTCACCGTAGGTGGTTTCCATTACGACAACATCCGCATGGGGCGGAGGTGCCGGGTCGCGCAGCAGGGGGCGGCCACTATTGCCGAGGTCACCGGAAAATAGCACGCTGCGCTTTTGACCGGCTTCCTCAAGTTCAAGAAAAACACTGGCAGAACCCAGAATATGCCCGGCATCCAGAAAGGTGGCGCGTATACCGGGGGCCAGTTGCACTGGCTTCCCATATTCGGCAACGCGGCCAAAATAATCCAGCGCCAAGAATGCATCCAATATTGTATACAGCGGTTCTTCAGTATGTTTATGTTTGGCACGATGTTTTGAACGGTGTTCGCGATGCTTCACTTCTTCTTCCTGCAGGTGCGCCGCGTCCACCATTACCAGCCGAGCCAATTCGCGCGAAGCTGCAGTGGTAATAATCTCACCTTTAAAGCCGCGCTTGGCTAATAAAGGTAAACGTCCACAGTGATCCAGATGGGCATGGGTCAGCAGGACAAAATCTACCTGCACCGGATCGAAGCCGAAAGCCTTGTGGTTTTCTTCATCCAGTTCGCGCCCGCCCTGGTACATTCCGCAGTCAATCAGTATCTGCTTTCCTGCGCAGTTCACCAGATGGCAGGAGCCGGTAACGCCCTGATCGGCGCCGTGAAAGGAAAGGTTCATGTTGTATCCCTGTTTTGAGGGTTGTTGTACTCTAGTTGTATGCCGTGCAAGGAGTACATTGAGTTAAAAATTAATTTTTCAATCATTTATTGATCCAGTTCATGCTGCCAATTGCTTCAAGGTAATGTTCGGCTGAAAATAGCAACGTGACGTTCAACGGTACACCGGCACAGATCGCTTCCTCGATGGCGGGAATGCCCGCAGGGGTTCCCGGAATTTTAATAAACAGATTGGGACGATTGGCGCTGGTATGCAGTTGCAGCGAGGACATGATGGTTGTGGCTGTGTAGCCGGCAAGCAGTGGCGAGACATCTGGCGAGGCCCAGCCATACACGCCGCCGGTCTTCACATGAACGGGGCGAAACAGATCGACAGCTTGCTCTAAAACTTCCACGGCGAGTTCAAAAAATAGTGACTCGGCGGATTTTCCATTTTTCGATTTCTGGCGGATCGAGTCATCGTAAAAATCACCATGCTGAATAGCGTGATCGAAGGGGGAAGGATTGGAAGTCAAACCGGTCACCGACAGTTCTTTTATATATCGTACCAGTGCTGTCAAACCCGCAGTCGTGAGTCCCTTGGTTACGGTGGCGAAAAGGGAGAGCGGAATGGACAGGTAGTGTTCGGGTCGGCAGATGCTGCCCAGTTTTTGTTTGAGCGCGATAAACGAGGCCGAGTCATTGTAATTACCGTTTACATATTGCAGCAGTGACAATATATGCTCAAGCGCGGCGCGGATATCGATCTTGCCGGCCTGTTTGATGCTGTCCTTTACGTGTTTGCGAAGTTGTGCCGTGCTTAACTTAGTTGAGCCCACACCGATTACCGGAACCTTGAGTTCGCTACGCTTGGCCATGCTGTAAAACGCCGGAAAGATCATCTTGTGTGCAAGATCGCCGGTAACGTAAAGATGACCAATGCATCGGCAGTGGTGTTGCGGCAATTGTTCGTGTTCAATTTGAATTCCTATTTTTTTATTACATTTACTCAATCAGTAAAGGAGAAAAACATATGCAGGACGACAGATAAATATTTTTCGGTCTGCAATAGTTGTGACTAATGTTGATGCAGGCTGGATATTTCAACACTTGCCCCCATCGCCCGTAACTGTGTTTTGAGTGTTGAAATTTTGTCCATCAGTTCCAGCGCCAGTGCAACCCCGGTTAGATCCATATGCAGGTTATTCTGCAAGACCAGCGAGGGGGAGTGCATAGATCGGCGAGTGTCAACGGGTTTTTTTCCAATATATATATATTGGAATTGTGGCAAATTATTTCAGTATTCATTTCTTATTTTCCAATTTTTGGTGCGCGGAATAAACTAAGTTCATTATCAAGTTTTCGGTAAGTGCATTTGATCTCGTCCTGCGTCGCGTCACGAGCAATTTCCATAATTTTGTATTACACTTTGAATTCCATCTGGTGTTCTCCCTGTATGAAGCTAAGGTGTTTATGCGGAAGTGGCTTCAGGCTTTTGGTAAAACAGTGAAAGCTGTCTGTGCACATCCGGGCAGCAATTAATTAGTAATTCAGGCGCGGTAAAATAGTATTCGGTGATGACCGCAAAGAACTCTGCCGGATTGCTTGCGGCATAGGGATTGATGATAGTGGGCTCCCCTGCTGCAACGCGTCGACACAACTCATTGTATGCCTTGCTTAAAGCGATTGCCCAATTATTGCGATTCATGCCGAGGCGCAAAGGAGGTAAGCCATTCGTTGCACCGTTACGTCCATCCAGCTTGTGTGCAAATTCGTGCAATACCACGTTGTGGCCGGGCTCGCATTGATAGCTGTCGCGTTCCACGTCTTCCCATGACAAAATCAGCGGGCCGCGTAACCATGCCTCACCGCTTAAAATTTGCGCGACGTTTGTTACCAGGCCGTTAGTATCCCGTAGCTCATGTTCAACCTTGAACGCGCCGGGGTAGAGGATGACCTCAACCCAGTTGTCAAAATAATCAGGGTCCAGATTTAAAATCAGCAAGCAGGCCTGGGCCGCCACTGTAATGCGCATGCTCATCGTTACATCCAATCCATGCACACCGTTAATCGATTTGCAATACAGGAACCATGAGGTCAGTTTGCGCAAGTGTGCCATTTGCACGGCACTCAGTCCCTGCAGCACCACAAGTGGGCGGGTAACTTTTTGCCAGAGGAGCAGCGCTATACGATTGCGTCGCAGGATACGGTACATATTCCAGCGTCTGATAATTTTATTGATTGAAATCACTTTTGTCGCTCAATAAATAATTGTATTGATTGCAACATCGACCAAGATAGTGAAGTCGGCATAAGCATCGGTTGAATAAATCACCAGCATAAGCTTTCTTTTGATTGAAAAACTTTCAAGCTTTTGCAATCGAATCAAATATCATTTTTTATTGATAGGAATAATACTTCTGTACGCTAACGCACATGAAATGGGTAAGTGTACATATCGGCCTGAAAATAGCGCGTTGCTTGCAGTTAAATTTCGATGGATAAGTCTTCTTTCAGTGCTTTACTTTTAAATTGGCGGTGTTTTGTCTGCTAATCATCATGTAATCCAAGTGTATGGCAGGCTGACCTCGCGATCAGTAGTTCATCATCGATTGATATAAAGCAACTTGATACTTGAAGAACCAGCGTTGATTGTCAACACATTTTTATATAGAAAGAACATAACGTAACCCAATACTGTTCGGTCAAACACAAACCCATCATCTCGTCATTCCCACGAAGGTGGGAATCCTGCGAGAAAAAATTCAGCGAAGCGGACAAAACTGCGGTGTTTTCCCGCTACTCGGGGTTTATTTAAAAAACTGGATTCCCGCCTTCGCGGGAATGACGCTATTTTGACCTAATGAACAATTTCTGCTAACCGAAAAATATTGTAACGTAACCCCAAAATATCTTGTATGCAGTCTAGCATCTATTGATGATCGTTTTTCGATGTCACCAGGATTTGATAACTTGGGGTATAACAGAATATTACAAGCAGGAGAGATTGATGCTTTTGGAATAGGATTAAATATATATATATGGCGGGAATGTGCCCAAGCGGTCATTTGAATCTCAATTTACGCTTCCCGGGACTAGACATGCGTCATACACTATATTTTTTCGAAAGATGAACAAATAGAACGCGTAACAAATGTATTTTTCTTATGGCAGATTTTAAATATGCAATCTCTTAATACAGCATACTGGAATACTTCTCTTGAAACGCTTCAATCGAAATTGGAGACTTCAGGTGCAGGGTTGAGCCAACAGGAAGCATTCACTCGGGCTGCACAGTTAGGCCCCAATACCCTGCGTACTCACCCAGTACAGCCGTTACTGTTTAAGTACTTATCCTATTTTAAAAATCCGCTGGTGATGATTTTGCTTGCGGCCAGTGCAGTATCAGCAATGGCGGGTGAGTTAACAGGATTCATCATAATTTGGTTTATCGTGCTAATGAGCGTGACGCTGGATTTCGTGCAGGAATACAGGGCTGGTAATGCGGCAGAAAAATTAAAAAATTCGGTTGCGGTTCGTGCCAGTGTAATACGTGATGCTGAATCGCAGAATGTCCCGATTGCAGAACTAGTACCGGGTGACGTCGTCCTGTTGTCAGCCGGCGATATTATTCCGGCCGATTGTCGTTTGCTTGAAGCCAAAGACCTGTTTATCAACCAGTCCTTGTTGACGGGTGAATCCTACCCTGTAGAAAAACATGCGCGAGAACTATTTCCGCGCGTGGATGAAATCTATCAGGTAGAGAATACCGTGTTCATGGGTACCTCGGTTATCAGTGGCATAGGCCGTGCCATCGTTTGTAAGATTGGCACCGATACTGCGATGGGTAGTATTGCGGACACACTGCTGGTCAAAGCTCCTCCGACTGCATTTGAAATGGGTACGCAAAGTTTTGGCATGCTGATCATGAGATTGACGTTTCTGCTGGTGCTGTTTGTTTTTTTAGTGAACGCTTTTTTTCACCGGCCATTTCTCGACTCATTTCTGTTCTCCATTGCATTGGCTGTTGGCCTCACCCCGGAGTTATTGCCGATGGTCATTACAGTGACCTTGTCGCGTGGTGCAATGCGCATGGCAAAAAAGCAGGTGATCGTTAAACAGCTGGCAGCCATTCATAATTTGGGCAGCATGGACATACTGTGTACCGACAAAACCGGCACCCTTACTGAAGGTCGTATCAAGCTGGAACGTCATCTTGATGCGTTAGGTAATAACAGTGAGCAGGTTTTACACCTGGCTTACCTGAACAGTTATTTTGAAACCGGCATCAAGAGTCCGCTGGATGACGCGATCCTTAGTCACGAGGAAATAGACACCAGCAGTTGGCGCAAAATTGACGAAGTGCCGTTTGATTTCGAAAGGCGGCGCGTCTCTGTGCTGGTCGATCAGGGAGAAAAACGCCTGCTCGTCGTCAAGGGCGCGCCCGAGGATATTCTCAAGTTGTCCACGCACTATGCGGTGGGAGAATTTGAGTCGTCTCGACCCATTGACGAGCAAGCACTGGCCACGATCAATGCCTTGCACGACAGCCTTGGACACGAGGGTTTCAGGGTATTGGGCATCGCCTGGCGCGCGGTGGCTATAGATCATCTCCATGCGATAGTCGATGATGAAACCGAATTGATATTTGCCGGCTTCGCCGCGTTTCTAGATCCTCCCAAGGCAAGTTCGGCACAGGCACTCAAAGCACTGGCGGCAGATGGAGTGCAGGTGAAAATCCTCACCGGAGACAGTGAGCTGGTTACCCAATACATTTGCGTGCAGTTAGGTATTCCGGTCACCGGTGTATTGACCGGCAAGGAAATTCAACAGTTGGACGAAGCCTCGTTGGCGGCGCGCCTGCGTGAAGTTAATTTACTGTGCCGCATCACGCCGACGCAAAAAAATCGTATCATTTTGTCGCTCAAGGCGCACGGACACACGGTTGGTTATCTTGGAGATGGCATTAATGATGCACCCTCGCTGGGTTCTGCCGATGTCGGCATCTCGGTTGACGGGGCCGTTGACGTGGCTAAATCAATGGCAGACATGATCATGTTGCAGCACGATCTGGGGGTGCTGCACGAAGGAATTATTGAAGGACGGCGCACCTTCGTCAATATTATGAAATATATCATGATGGGTACCAGTTCAAATTTTGGCAATATGTTTAGCATGGCTGGCGCCACATTGCTGTTGCCTTTTCTGCCGATGCTGCCATCGCAGATATTGTTTAACAATTTGCTCTATGATGTTTCAGAACTTGCGGTACCAATGGATAATGTGGATAAAAGTTATCTAACCCGTCCTCTGCACTGGGACACGAAATTCATCCGCAACTTTATGTGGGTGATCGGCCCTGTCAGCTCGTTATTCGACTTTCTGATGTTTTTCATACTTCTGAAAATTTTCGCGGCAGGTGAGGAATTATTTCATACCGGCTGGTTTGTCGAATCCGTTATTACCCAGGTGCTGGTTATCTTCGTCATTCGCACCCGTGGCAGTCCGTTTAAGAGCAAACCACATATGGCACTCGTGATCAGCTCGCTAACCGTTGTAGTATTTGCTGCAATCCTGCCCTTTGCACCTTTCGCATCAAGCCTAGGTTTCGTTGCCCCCCCGTTGCAATTCTATCTTTTGTTACCTGCGATGGTGCTCGCCTATCTTATGGTCGTTGAGATTGCAAAACGCTTGTTTTTTCGTTATTTTCAAAGTCGTTAAAAACGCACAGATTTTGTGTTTAACGATACACGTTTTGTTATATTTACAGCGACACTCTTTCTATGCCGCCATGATTGGCTTCCAGTACACATTCCGTTATCCAGCTTTTGTCCAGCCTATATTTGGCCACTTCAACCACAATATAATCTGACGAGGTGCCGACATCAGTGTTGAATCACAATAATATCTGATAATACGATGGGCAGAAGGAGAGGATTTATTGTCCAAGTTGACGAGTCTCAATCTGTTTAGTTGCGACTTATTATGGGAGGTTATTATTTTCTTTTTTTATCTTGTCTTGAGATTCGGTTATGGCGTCGTCCAAATAGGCCCAATAATAATCGAGTGTCAGCAAGCCCACTATTTTTGTTAATTCGTGACCATGACTATCAAACAACATGACGGTGGGAACCGCCCATATTTTGAATCTACTTGAAAATTCTTTTTGTGTGGTTACCTTCCCGTCGAAGTCGACAAGTTTTTCAGTGCTGCCGGTTTCTATTTGGCGAAGAATAACTTTGTTTTTGTATTCTGGATCACGCTGCATTGGAAGTAGGAAGTCTTGGAGTACCTTTTCACAGTAAGTACAAGTTTTACTCATAAACAAAACAAGAATTGGCGTTTTTTTCTTTTTGGAGTCCTTTGCTTCCAGAGTAAAGTCCTGGATAACCGGTAAACTGGCTGCCATCAGCAATTGAGTGAAGCTTGTCATTGTAATCAAGAGTATTGTGGCAAGTATTGTGGAATGTTTCATTGTGATTTTCCGTTTGTATAAATAGTGCAAAGTCATTACTGCAAAATAGACATCGTTGATAGAGGTCAGTTCAGAAAACTTTGACGTACTGTTCTGTTAATCATTTTTTATATTACGACAAATTTTTTCAAAAATTGAAAATTAATTATTGATACCAGCCTTGCTTTTAGGTACTGTCATTGATAATTTTAACGTTTGAGAGAGCCTGGATAATAGTTGACTAAATTACTATGGTATGGTTAAATGGAGTGTCTTTTTAGTAGTAACTACCTGCTGTTTGCTGGGCTTGTAAAATGATTTTCTGCTGATTAATTATTGTTTTTATGAAAGGTTTTTAAAATGGAACTTCCAAAACGTGATGGTGACGGTTACCTAATTGATATGAGTGATTGGACCGAGGAGGTTGGGCGTGCAATGGCGGAAGCTGACGCATATGAGCTCAGTGAAAAAAAATGGGAACAAATCATGAAAGCCCGTGAGTATTTTGAAGAATTTGGTTCAGTACCCCCTATACGAAAATTTGCAAAATTCGTGGGCGAAGATCAAAAAGAAGTATTCGAGTTATGGATGACCGGACCAATGAAACCTATCACCAAATATGGCGGCATGCCCAAGCCAACTGGTTGCGTCTAAATATCTTTGTTATGATCACGCCGTTTCATGATCATAACTGTGATGGCAATTTATATTCGTCATGAAAAAAATTGAACAACTTATCTCAGAAAATTCTTTCACACGATTGCCACAGATTTTTTTTAGCCGCGTCTATCCAACTCCTTTAATTAATCCATATCTGGTTAGTTTTAATCAGGATGTAGCAGATTTGATTGAGTTGTCTTCCCAAGAGGCAACACGAAAGGAGTTTTCGCACTGTTTTATTGGTAATAAATTACTTCCCGATAGTGATCCTCTTGCGATGGTTTATGCGGGTCATCAATTTGGACATTTTGTTTCCCAATTGGGGGATGGCAGAGCCATATTGCTGGGCGAAGCTAAAACTAGCACCGGTACAAATTGGCATATACAACTTAAAGGTGCTGGTCCAACCCCCTATTCGCGTAATGGTGATGGTCGCGCTGTACTGAGATCGAGCATACGTGAATACCTTTGCTCTGAAGCGATGCATGGATTGGGGATACCCACTACCCGTGCATTGTGCATTGTTGGGAGTGATGAAGAAGTTTATCGAGAATCAATTGAAACTGCCGCAGTGGTAACACGTATCGCAACTTCCTTCGTTCGTTTCGGATCATTTGAATTGTTTTATCATCGGGGAGAATATGAACAAATCGGGCAGTTGGCTGATTATGTGATTGCCCAGGATTTTCCTTATCTTCTCGATAGCAATGAAAAGTATGAAAAATTCTTTCAGGAAATTCTGGTGCGGACCGCTCACCTCATGGCGCAATGGCAGGCAGTGGGCTTTTCACACGGTGTGATGAATACTGACAATATGTCAATTATAGGATTGACCTTTGATTACGGCCCCTTTGGTTTTATGGAATCCTATCAACCGGGCTATATATGTAATCACTCTGATCACGATGGTCGATATGCCTTCGACCAGCAACCTCAAATTGGGTTGTGGAATCTTAGTGCATTGGCGCAAGCCTTAAGACCACTGATATCCGTTGAACAAGCAGAAGAAATTCTGGATACATACAGTGAGATATTTTCAGTTCACTATGTGAAATTAATGTGCCAGAAAATGGGTATGGAATATCGAGGACTTGAAGATTTTTCAATTATTGAGCCGTTTTTAAGTCTGATGCGTGACAATCACTTGGATTTTACGAATACCTTTCGCAGCCTGAGCAATTTCAAAATAGACAAGGATGAAAAAAATAGTTCGCTGAGAGATCGGTGTGTTGACCGAGTTGCATTTGATAGTTGGGCCGGCATTTATCGCAACCGTTTACTGGATCAGGACAATGACGATTCGGAACGAAAGTTGCGCATGGACAGGGTGAACCCCAAATATATTTTGCGTAACTACTTGGCACAAACGGCAATTAAAATGGCTGAAGAAGCGCGCGATTATTCAGAGATTGATCGATTGTTAACGTTGTTGTTAAAGCCGTTTGATGAGCAGCCAGAAATGGAAAGCTATGCAGCACCAGCGCCTGAGTGGGCGCAACATATTGAAGTCAGTTGTTCGTCCTGAACATTGTTTATTTGTACGTTAAACTAACCTGGAATTGTTATGCCTTATTACATTTATAAAGTTTTTGAATTGCCAATGAAGCGGGTAGAAAAAATTGAGCATCACGACATCTATAAGCATGGTGCTGAACGCAGCAAAATACTGCGCCGAGAAATGGCATTGACTGAACAATGCCTGGTTAAAATGATTTTTGCTGAAAATGAGCTCCAGGCAGAGGACTTGCTGATGCAGGTTCGTGAGCCTGCGCCCGAACTTGGAGATGATTGATTGTTTCAATTTAAAAGGGAATCCATGTGGATGAAATAGCCTTTATGCACGCTTTAGGCTCAATAAATCCTAAGCCCTGCGCGTTTGCAAAAGTGATACTCAGTCGCCACTGCGCCTGTTCCAGGGTCAACAAGCGTTATGCAGCCGAAAGAGAGATGGTGGCCTGCAATGCAGATGCCGAAAGGGTGCGCTGCGGTGAGTTGCTGGATGCGTTGCGCAATAATTCAGCTTTTGCACTCAAGCTTACCCATATCACCCCGCCCTTGCCACACGGCCCGGAAATGCGGGTCCAATGCGGGGGCTTGCAAGGGTTGCAGATAGAAGTGGATGGTTCTGAAACTGTCGTCGATGTCTCTGCCCTGGTTGAAGCAGCGTTGAAAAAATTTGGTTGCCTTGAAGATTTTCCTTATTCTAAAATAGTGCAATCAGTTGTGGCTTGTGAAGTTCGCAAGAAACGACCATTAACCTAACTTTCGCGTAGCACTCGTTCGCTCCCGACGTTGGGAAATTGCCTGGCGCGCTAGCTGGCGCTGATCGTACAGGAGGCTATTTTTACACTGTACTAAATCAAGTAATATAGCGCTGTGTTTTATTTAGGAATGTCCATGCGTGAATTTCAAAAGACTATTGAAATAGTACAAACAAATTGCCATATTGCCGACGCGCGACACGCCCGTGAAATGTCCATGTGTAATTATCTTCTCGGCATGCGTGAACTTTACATTTGGGAACACGAATTTCCACCCTCCCGTCCACTGGTAAAAGAAGATCTCAGCAAGTGGTTGGTGCAACGGGAGATGTTTTGGGAAGATATGGAGGAGCTCGAATATCGTGCCATACCAATTGGTAATGTTGAATATGATCCTTTTGATAATGTCGCAATCAATACTGCACTTGAGCCGCATGGACTGGTATATGGAGGAGGGCTGGGGCGCTGGGGTAAACCGCATTTTTTCCTGGGGCAGCTCATCCGTAGCGAGCAAATTCATGGTCTGACATTACGGGTATCTGGTTGTGAGTATGCGCGTGATATCACCGCTTTTCCTGCGGCCCTTCGAGAGGGAACACTTTTCCTGCGTACAGATGCCTTACAACGTTGGTTAGCAGAAAAAATTGAAATCTGGTCGGTACACCAGGCCGATGGTGCACTGAAAGCGGCCCTTGATTGCTATGGCAAGGAAGGGGATGAAAACACTTTGCTTGCTCGCATGGCAGAGCAGGAAAGTGATGTGCTTATTTTGCACGAGGTTGGTGAAGCACTGGCTGAGCCATTGCTCGGGCCAATATGGCGCGACATGCTGTTGTCGTTCAATAGTCGTCGCGCCATTTTTATGGCACGCTCAATTCGTGATAACCTGGCAGACTGTTTGTCTACGTTGCCCCAGCTGATAAAACGCAATCAAAGTTGCTCGATACATTTTTATTTTGCAAACCTGGAAGGATTGCGACGCACGCTATTTCCCCAGCTTGTCACTGCCTATGAGTATTGGCGTGATAGCGGTGATGTGAGCAAATTGCAGTCAGCAGTTGCAGCCGGTAGTAAACATTGGCAAGCGGTAGCCGAACAGTTTCTCATTAAATGGAAATCTGATCCGAAGGGATCGCAAATTGCGATTGATAATTGGGTTGATGACCATGGGGCACTTTCCCTTTAAAATTGCAAGCAACACACTGCTTGTGAAAACCAGTGTGGAATGATCAAGATTGTTTGCTGATTGCGGCTCGTTTTAGTCCCGATAACAAAAGTTGCCATTGATGTGAGAGCAGCCCGAATATAATACATGCTGTTCCAATCCAGATGCCAGATTGTATCTGCTCTCCATTTAAAATATGTCCGAGTAACAAGGCACTCACGGGTGTGATGAGCGTGATCAAAGCGATCTGGCCGGCTTCCATACGCTTGACGACATAGAAGTAAAAACTAAATCCCAATACTGACCCGAATATGCCCAGATAGGCGATGGCCCAGGTGGCACGGGGAGAAATTGTCAACGGTAACACACCATCTGAAATTTCCCAGATTAGTAGCAGTATCGGCGCTACCAGCATGAGTGCGCCGCTTGTAACTGCCATTGCAGGTATTGCTGCACCGATACGCTTTACCCAAACCATACTGAGAGATTGCATTACGACGGCAAGCAGCACGACCAGTATCCCGGCAATTGCATGTTCACCGAGAGACAGACCAGAACCGAATATCACCGCGAGGCCAATCAAACCCAATAATGTGCCCAGCAATTTACTCGCGGTAAAATTTCGCTCATCCAGTAAAAGCGCTGCTGCCAGGCTGGTAAATATAGGTGTTAGTCCGAACAGTAAGGCGATCAACCCCGATGAAATATAGAGAGCGCCCCAATATACACACAGCATGGTGCCCAATATGCCAAGACCAGCCGCAAGATATGTCATTCGAGCATTGCGGTGCCATGGCATTTTTACCCTAAAAATGCCAAGCAGCACTAAGCATATTGCGAGGCCAATTGCCATTCGTACCATCACTGGGAACAGAAAACCGTTACCGCTGGTGCTCCATTGAATGGCAAGCGGAGTAGTGGACCAAATAAGGATGATGGACAAATATGCAGCAGGTACGGACATAAATTATTCCTTTGAAAAAATTCTGATGAAAATAAAAAAGGCCACAGTGGTAAGTCTGTGGCCTTTTGGATTACTATTTGTGTGATGCTAAATCATTGAGAAATATCCAAATGGCGCAGACAATACGGCACATGCCATGCTCGCAGCATGGCGGATACGCAGATTGGACGTGATTGGAAAGTTGTTTTCATAGGTACGCATTCTTGGCTAGAACCTCTGGGCTTGTCAAGCGAAAATAAAAACATTTGATTCAACGCTCAGATTTTTATGTTTTATGGGGTGGCATTTTTAATTCTTTCAGTTTGTTGATGGAATTCATTCCAGATGTATCCCGTGTGTAGCCAACGTATTATTTTTTGATCGCAATGACGAGTAGGCCGATGATACAAAATATTGCGCCCGTATAAAACGTATAACTTGCGCCAAATTGATCCCAAATAAAGCCTGCCACCACGCTGGCAATCAACATTGCCACGCCGCTTACCAGGTTAAAAAAGCCGTATGCCGTTCCGCGTAAATCAACAGGTGCTGTATCTGCAACCATCGTTGCTAAAAGTCCCTGAGTCATACCCATATGCAGCCCCCACAGGGTCACCCCAAGTAACACCATGCTCCAGTGGGAACTATAGGCCAGTATCAGATCCGCAAAGATAAGTACGATCAACCCGAGAACGAGCAGTTTGATGTGGCTCATGCTGTCTGACAGTTTGCCAAAAGGGTAGGCAGAGCCAGCATAAATGACACTCATCAACATCATCACCAGCGGAACCAGTGGAAGTGCCATGCCACTTTGTTGAGCGCGCAATACCAGAAACGCTTCGCTAAAGCGAGCCAGGGTGAAGCATGCGCCAATAATGACTACCCACCAATAGGGTGTTGTCAGTTGTTTGAGGGTACTCCGCTTGATTGGGTTGATTGGAGGTTTATCTTTGCTGCGTTCGGGTTCCTGAACCCCAACAATTAACAATGCTACCGCGAGAAACGCGGGAATCACTGCTACCCAGAAGATTGCGCGAAAATCGTTCGTCCATAGCAGCATTAATCCGGCAGCTAAGAGCGGGCCCAGAAAAGCACCCACCGTGTCGAGAGATTGGCGTAAGCCAAACGCTGCACCTCGCAAGTGTATCGGGGAGATGTCGGCGATCAATGCATCTCGAGGGGCGCCACGAATTCCTTTTCCTATACGGTCGATGAATCGCGCGCTCAGGACTACCGTACTGGTAGTGGCAACTGCGAATAAAGGTTTGGTAATGGCACCCAGTGCGTATCCCGAAACTGCCAGCCATTTGCGCTTGCCCAAAAAATCACTCAATACGCCTGAAAATACTTTCATGATGAGTGCGGTGGCTTCAGCGACGCCCTCTATCATGCCCACTGTTAAGGCACTTGTGCCCAGAACAGTTACCATAAACAAGGGAAGAATGCTGTGGATCATTTCAGAAGAAACATCCATCAACAAACTTACAAATCCCAGCATCCAGATACTGGTGGGTATTTGGCTCAATGTGCTTGCTTGCTTCAACTTATGCATCCTTATTTGGTTGTGTTCGCATGACGCAAAATGCGGATGCGTTCATCCGTGTTGGGATGCGTTGAAAAAAGATCGAATATGGGGGAATAAGCTTCGTGTTTGGATTGATGTCCAGTGTGATCATTCTCGAGTCTTTCCAGTATATCTGCCAGACGTCCCGGCTTGATCCCGTTTCGACGCAGAAGAGTAACCGCATATAAATCGGCTCGTCGCTCAAAATTTCGGGAATAGCTCGTCTCAAGCATAACGGTGGGTGCAATGGCAAGCAAGCTGCTGATGTCTCCAAAATACCAGGTCATGGAAAGCCCAATCACCGAGCTTTGCAATAATTGACGTAATGGATGCCGTTCTTTCACGTGTCCAAGTTCATGGGCCAATACGGCTAAAATTTCTTCGTCGTTATGGGCCAGTTCAACAAGTTGGTCGGTAATGATGATGGTACCCCCGGGCAAGGCGAAGGCATTCGCACCGATTTCGTCGCTATCACGAAACTCAAGATGAGCTAGCGGGCGCTCATTTTTCTTGCGCAATCTCTCAAAGCGGGCACTTAATCCCGCTTGTCTTTTTGCGCTGAGTTGAGTTTCTTCAGCGAGTCCGTCGTCCAGAGTATCCAATACCTGTTCGTCGATAGTAAGTGAGAGCGTGTCCGGAACGCGCTCTGCAGCCATGTTTGCAATATAGGGCAAACCCCAATAAAACATCGCCAGCACGAATGAAATTGTAAGCAACGTAGCCGCTAAAGCGTAATGCCAGCTATTTTCCAAGCGTGAAATGAGAGTTGGTGGGGATACGCCTGACTCATCGAGCATTGCATCGAATCCCAAGTGGTCATCTACTTCGCAATGACCTCCGTCAAGCAAGTGAATGAGCCGCGGTGTGCTACCCAGTTTTGCGGAGATTGTAATTTTATCCAAATCGAATTCCCGTTCCAGCTGGTCGCCTTGCAGCAATATTTTTCCGTTATGAATGCTTAAGGTAACGGCCTCCTGGCGGGCACTTTGTCCGTCGTAATAGAGGGCACTGATATTTCTCATACGACTTATAAACTAATGTCGACGTCGAAAATTTCGGCGGACTCGGTTCCGGTTGCACTGACATGCTGTTTTTCACTGGCAATAAAATTATCCAGGCTATCTGAAGGAAGCAGAGCCAAATGTTCCAATTTGTAGCGAAGTAGACGGATATCGGCAAACGGCTTGAAGATGCCCATGGTCATGGCGATGAGAAAAAAATTACTTAATATTATCCACGTCAGCCCGCGAGCACCCATGTTGCAGATGAAGCGATGTTCCCCCAGTGCGGTATGATTCCAGATCAGATTTTGAATACGTGCAATAAAATAGGGAATAACCAGTAATGAGGTAAATATCAGAAGTAGATATACCCCGGCAACAATGGCAAAGATTGCCATTTTGGGCAAATTGGACCAGCTGCCCTGAAACATTAAATATATGCCAAGGGCAAATAATCCGACCACCGTGACGATCTGCAAAAAAACGAAAAAATATATTTTATAGAAACTGGCTATCGTTGCATCGAAGCTGAAGTTGCTTTGGCCAAAATGGCTATTGTTATGCTGGTAGGCCTTGCTACGATGATGGGTGTAGGGTGCCAGAATAAACAGGGTCAACGCAGAGGCAATGGGTAATAACAGAAAATTGATATAGGCAGATTTGACCGATCCGGAAAAGCCAAAGCGCAGTCCGCGATAGCTGCTGTTATAGAGGCGAAAGCGGAGGGAGGTCACAAAAAAATAGGGCATGATCAAGGCGATAATCAAGCCAATTGCCAGTCCCAGCGCCGGCATTAATTGCAAAAAAATTGAATAGGAGGCAAACAGGACAATCGCAATTAATCGACCTTTCAGGATAGCGATTGGTGTACCGTGATAATCAAAGCTTGAGCCGGCCAGCCGCGTGTTGCGATATAAATATTGTAATCTTCTGACTTTCGCCCAAGCAGAGTAGATGCCCAATGTCAGAATGGTCAAAATAAGATTAACGATCCAGATGACAAAATAGTCGCTGCTATTACCAATAAAGCTGAATCGTTGTTCTTGTTCTGACATGCTATTTTTCTCCCTTTTGCCTGGTGGTTAGATTTTTTATTTGATGCTTTGCGTTGAACGTATCATGGATACCCTGTTATTGGAGACTGCTGGTTGGGTCTGCTCTAAAAATCTCCAACGTGCAAATTGAGACAAATATCGAACTTAAGAATTATGTCCTAAGCCATTCAAGCTATGTTTGAATTATCGAATGACCTCTTTTAATTGTTCGAGAATGGCCGGGTTTTCTAAAGTTGAAGTATCTTGAGTAATCTCTTCGCCATTTGCAATTGTACGGAGCAAACGGCGCATGATTTTTCCCGAGCGGGTTTTGGGCAGGTTATCACCAAAGCGGATTTCTTCGGGTTTGGCGATAGGGCCAAGTTCCTTGCCGACCCAGTTGCGCAGTTCTTCGGCAATTTTTTTGGAGCTGGTGGCGTCCGTTGGCCGTGGGCCTTTTAACACCACAAAGGCAACAATCGCCTCGCCTTTGATCTCATGCGGCTTTCCAACGACAGCAGATTCCGCTACCAGCGGATTTGCGACAAGTGCCGATTCAATTTCCATGGTTCCCAGCCGATGCCCGGATACTTTCAAGACGTCATCGATGCGCCCCATGATCCAGAAATATCCGTCCGCATCTCGGTGAGCCGAGTCACCCGCCAGATAGGCTCCTTTCATTTCTGGGGGAAAATAGGCTTTCTTATATCTCTCCGGGTCCCCCCAAATGGTACGTATCTGCGAGGGAAAGGGGCGTTTGATAACGAGGAATCCGCCTTGTTGGCCGATTGTTTCTTCTCCTGCTTCATTGACGATGGTGGTTACGATGCCAGGTATGGGCAAGGTACAGGAGCCGGGCTTGGCGGGAACTGCACCTGGCAGGGGAGCAATCATGTGGCACCCTGTTTCAGTTTGCCACCATGTGTCTACAATTGGGCAGCGTGATTTTCCAACTACAGTGTAATACCACATCCAGGCTTCAGGATTAATGGGTTCCCCCACGCTTCCTAACAAACGAAGGCTCTTCAAGTCATACTTGTCAGGCAGATCGTGACCCAGTTTGATGAGCGAGCGGATTGCTGTGGGTGCAGTATAAAAGGTGGTCACTTTGTGGTCTTGTACCATCTTCCAGAAACGGCCGGCATCGGGATAAGTGGGAATACCTTCAAAAATAACCTGTGTTGCACCCACAGCGAGAGGGCCGTAGGCCACGTATGTATGCCCGGTGATCCAGCCCACATCAGCAGTACACCAAAATATATCTGTGGGCTTGTAGTCAAACACCCACTGCATAGTGGTGATTGCGCCAAGCAAATATCCCCCGCTGGAATGTTGCACGCCCTTGGGCTTTCCGGTCGAACCCGATGTGTAAAGAATAAACAGTGGATGCTCGGCATCAACCCATTCCGGTTCGCAGTGGG
>Ga0315270_10000172_pt1 | contig 37168 bp, 30 predicted proteins | sample C1_bottom_MG_FD_204932 | JGI IMG/M metagenome (GOLD analysis project Ga0315270, IMG submission 204932) | Sediment microbial communities from Yellowstone Lake, YNP, Wyoming, USA - C1_bottom | ecosystem: Environmental > Aquatic > Freshwater > Lake > Sediment | place: USA: Wyoming | collected... | reverse complement strand
GCCCCATCGGGGTCTTCGACTCGGGCATCGGCGGACTCACGGTCATCCATGCCCTGCGCGAGTTCCTGCCCCAGGAGGATCTGGTCTACCTGGGCGACACGGCACGCCTGCCCTACGGCAGCAAGAGCCACCACACCATCGAGCGCTACACGCTCCAGATGGGCGAGCTGCTTCAGCGCCACGACCCCAAGCTCATCGTCATCGCCTGCAATACGGCCAGCGCCCATGGCCTGCCGGCTTTGCAGGCGGTGAGCCCCTGCCCCGTGATCGGCGTCATCGAGCCCGGCGCCGAGGCCGCCGCGGAGGTGCCCGGTCCCGTGGGCGTCATCGGCACCCTGGCCACCGTGGGCAGTGCCGCTTACGAACTGGCCATCCACCGCCATGACCCCGCCAAGATCATCCACAGCGTGGCCTGCCCCCTGCTGGTGCCCCTGGCGGAGGAGGGCTGGTTCGATGATCCCGTCACCGACAGCATCTGCCGCCGCTACCTGGAGCTGCTGCCCGCCGAAGTGGAGACCGTGGTGCTGGGCTGCACGCACTATCCGACCCTGCTTCCCAGCCTGGAACGCTGCCGCCCCGGCACCCACTGGATCGACAGTGGCCGTGTGACGGCCAAGGCCGTGGATCACCTGCTGCAAGGCACCCTCGGCTACCGCACCAGGAGCGCCCGTGGCACCCTCCGCGTCCAGCTCACCGATGCCAGCACCCGTCTGAAGGAAGTGGGCAACCGCTTTCTGGAAGAGGCGTTGGGAGATGTGGAAGTCGTGGAGATCTAGGCCAGAAGCACCCCCGGCAAGGTGAACACCACGCATGTCCCTTGCTCTTCGGCGCTTTCGATGCGGATCTCGCCGCCATGGCTGCGCACGATCTCCCGGCAGATGCTGAGGCCCAGGCCGGTGCCCTTGCCTTCGGGTTTGGTGGTGAACATGGGGCGGAAGACCTGGCCCAGCAGATCAGCGGGGATGCCCTGGCCGGAGTCCTGGAAGCGCAGTTCCCACCAGATGCCGCCCGGTGTGCTCTCCTCGGCGGGACTCGCCGTGAGCTGCACGGTGCCGCCGCCGGGCATGGCGTCCACGGCGTTGTTCATGAGGTTCAGGAAGAGCTGTTCCATCTGCTTGCGGTCCACGTCCAGATAGCAGTCCGAGGGGGCCTGGGCCGCCACCGTCACGCCATGAGCCGTGAGCGTGGGCGCCCACAGGTGCTGCAGGTCGTTGAAAAGGTTGGTGAAAGACAGGGGCTTGCGGTCCAACTGGGGGCGGCGCGTGAGGTCGAGCATGCGGCGGACGATGCCCCCCACTCGTTGGATCTGGGCCTGGATCACGCCAAGCCGCTCGCGTACTTTCTTGGGCAGATCCTTCTGCGCGTCCATGAGCTGGAGGTGGCCGTTCACGAGGTTGAGGGGCGTGCCCACCTCGTGGGCGAAGGTGGCCGTGAGCTGGCCAGCCACGGCCAGCCGCTCCTGAGCGCCCAGCTCCTCGCGCAACAACGCATTGCGCTCGGCCATGGCCGCCAGCTCGACATTCTTCGCCTGGAGTTCCGACAGGGCGGCGTCGATGCGGTCCTGGAGATTGGCGTTGAGGCCGCGGATCTCGCGAATGAAGGCATCACGCTCCTCGCCAGCCCGCTGGAGCTGGACCGCCATGCCGTTGAACCGCGCCGCGATGAGGCCCAGTTCATCGCTGCGCCTGACGGGGACCCGGGCACCGGTTTCGCCTCGTTCCAGCTGTTCCATGGCCAGCACCGTGGCTTCGATGGGATCGCTGATGAGCACGCGCAGAATCAGCCAGAGGAGGATGAACTCGCCCAGGAGGACGCCGGGCAGGGTGCGCAGGGTGCGCTTCAGGTTGTTGTCCCAGACCACCTCCCAGCGCTCCAGATCGCAGTAGACCCGGATAAGACCCAAGGGTGGCTGCCCCGGCCGGCGGCTGCGGATGAGCTGGTAGACCTTCCAGGCTTGGTGGCCGGTGTTCAGATCCACCAACTCGGCCTGGGGAGCTGTGATGGACAGGTACGAGCCAATCTCTGGGCCCCACTCCACCATGGCCTCATCGCCCGAGGAGCGCACCAGCTCCACTTCGTTGCTCTTGCCCACGCGTCGGAAGACGTCGATCTGGAAGATGCTGCGGTCGGGGCCCGCGATGCTCGCCAGCAGCTGGTCGAGCTTGTCGGGATCCTTGAAGCCGGCGTCACGCTCCACGATGTCGGTTTCCACCGTGCCCGCCGTTTCGATGGTCAGCTTCCGCGAATAGCTTTCCGCCTCGCGGCGGCTATTGCGGGTGATGTTGTAGGCCACGGCCACTGTGATCACGCTGGTGACGAGGCCCAGCAGCAGGAACAGCTTGGCGTGCACACTGCGCAGCCAAGCCAGGGGGCGGATCCGTAGGCGCCAGAAGCTCATCGGGGCGATGCCTCAGCGGGGGGTGGACCCGGAATGGCGGGCAGGCCCAGGGCCGGGCGCACGGCGCGGGCGAAGGTGGTGGGATCCTGGTCCACGGCGGCCACCACGAAACGGCTGAAGGCTGCGCGTCGTGCTTCGGCCACATCCCCCAGCAGCTCCAGCACGCCAGTGGCAAGCAGGTGGCGTTCCCGGCCGCGAAGGTGCCCTTCCTCCTCCCAGAGCAGGGCCTCCAGGGCGGCCAGGTCATGATGTTCCCCCAGGGTGGTCTGGAGAGTACGGAAGCGCTTGAGCACGGCCTCCGGCGCCACGGCAAAGGCGCCTTCGAGGGACTCCACCGCGTAGCGCAGCTTCTTGATGCGCACCCGGGCCTTGTGGAGGGCGAGGGGATCCTCCTGCATGGCGAGGGTGGCCAGGCCCCCGAGGGCGGCCTCGGCCCGGGGTTCGAGGCAGGCCCAGGCGGCCTCCTGGAGCGAGGTCTGCTGGAAGGGGGCCGGCAGGCTGGGCACTTCCAGCAGGCGGTCCAGATCGGGCAGGCGCAGCGCTTCCAATTCCTTGTGCATGGCGCGGCGGGCCTTGGCGCGAGTCCGGTCCACGTGCTCCAGCAGATGTTCCAGGACGGCGCTCTGCACGGGGCTGGGGGCCGCAAGACGACGCTGCTCCAGTTGCCCGGCGTGGACATCCAGTTCACGCGGAAGGCCGAGAACGTCCACGAGGCGCTTCAGGGCCCGCCGTTGGCCCTTGTGGCGGGGGTAGGCCTCGGGGTCCACCAGGTCCAGCACCGCGCCCAGGCGCCGGGCGGAGACGCGCACCTGGTGCAGCTGCTCGATGTCTTCGGCCCAGTCGGCGGCGGCCAGCAGCGCCTGGAGCCCCGCCAGCCGGACCTCCAGGGCGCGGTGAAGCAGGATCGCCAGCTCGGCCGGATGCATCCCATGATTTTAGACACAATCGGTAGAAGCGAAAAATTGGCGTAAACTGGGAGACCTATGGAACACATTCACATCAAAGGTGCCCGGGAGCACAACCTCAAGAACTTCGACCTCAGCCTCCCGCGCAATCAGCTGGTGGTGATCACGGGGCTGTCGGGCTCGGGCAAGTCCAGCCTCGCCTTCGACACGCTCTACGCCGAGGGCCAGCGGCGCTACGTGGAAAGCCTGTCGGCCTATGCGCGGCAGTTCCTCGACCAGATGGAAAAGCCCGATGTGGACAGCATCGAGGGGCTCTCGCCGGCCATTTCCATCGAGCAGAAGACGACCAGCAAGAACCCTCGCTCCACCGTGGCCACCGTCACAGAGATCTACGACTACCTGCGCCTGCTCTACGCCCGCACGGGCAAGCCCACCTGCGTGGCCTGCGGCCGGCCCATCGCCAGCCAGACCATCCAGGAGATGGCGGACCAGATCCTCGCCAAGCCCGAGGGCACCAAGCTGCAGATCCTGGCCCCCGTGGTGCGGGGCCGCAAGGGCGAGTACAAGAAGCTGCTCCAGGACCTCATGAAGCGCGGCTACATCCGGGCCAAGGTGAACGGCCTGATGCTCGACCTCACCGAGGGCATCCCCGACCTGGACAAGCAGAAGAAGCACACGCTGGAGGTGGTCATCGACCGCCTGAAGGTGAGTCCGGCCATCCAGTCAAGGTTGGCGGACAGCCTGGAAATCGCCTGCAACCTCGCCGAGGGCAGCGCGCTGGTGGATTTTGACGGCACCGAGCAGCTCTTCTCCAGCAAGCTGGCCTGCAACAACGGCAAGTGCGCGAGGTTCGGCCAGGGCCTGCCGGAGCTGGAGCCGCGCTCGTTTTCCTTCAACACGCCTTACGGCGCCTGCCCCACCTGCGATGGCCTGGGTTTCGATCGGCAGTTCGCGGAGGAGCTGATCATCCCCAACCCGGCTCTCTCCATCAGCGAGGGCGCCATCCAGGCCAGCGGCTGGAAGAGCGTCAGCGAAGACGGCTGGCGTTCCCAGATGATGGACCAACTGGCGCGGAAGGCGAAGTTCAGCCTGGACACCCCCTGGAAGAAGCTGCCCGCCGACATCCGGCGCCTGCTGCTGCACGGCACCGAGAAGGAGATGCGGTTCACCTACGAGAACAAGAAGAACCGCTACGACTTCGTCCACCACTTTGAAGGCATCGTGGGCAACCTCGATCGCCGCTACCGGGAGACCACCAGCGAGGAGATCCGGGCGGAGCTGGAGGAATCCATGCGCATCATCCCCTGCGAAGCCTGCGGGGGGCAGCGCCTGAAGGCTGAGGTGCTGGCGGTCTACGTGGGCGGGCTGAACATCGCTCAGGTGGCGGCCCAGAGCGTACGCGAGGCCCGGACCTGGTTCACGAACCTGGCTCTGGAGGGCAAGGAGGCCGTCATCGCGGAAAAGGTGCTGAAGGAGATCCGCGAGCGCCTGGGTTTCCTGGACGACGTCGGCCTCGGCTACCTCACCCTGGACCGCAGCGCGGCCACGCTGTCCGGCGGCGAGGGCCAGCGCATCCGCCTGGCCACGCAGATCGGCAGCAAGCTCCAGGGCGTGCTCTACGTGCTGGACGAACCCAGCATCGGCCTCCATCAGCGGGACAACCTGCAGCTCATCCACACCCTGAAAGAGATGCGCGATCTGGGCAACACCGTGCTGGTGGTGGAGCATGACCTGGAAACGATCCTCGCGGCGGATCACGTGGTGGACATGGGCCCCGGCGCCGGCGAACACGGCGGCTACGTGGTGGCCCAGGGCACACCCGAGGAGATCAGCCAGACGACGGGCTCCATCACCGGCGACTTCCTCTCTGGCCGCGACACCATCCCCGTGCCCCGCACCCGCCGCAAAGCTAAGCGCGGCCACCTCTCCGTGGTGGGCGCCGAGGAGAACAACCTCAAGGCAGTGGACGCGGACTTCCCCATCGGCCTCTTCACCTGCGTGACGGGCGTCAGCGGTTCCGGCAAGAGCACCCTGGTGAACGAGATCCTCTACAAGGCCCTGGCCAACCAGCTGCACCAGGGCGTCCACATCGTGGGCAAGCACAAGACGATCAAGGGCCTGGAGGCCATCGACAAGGTGATCGATATCGATCAGGCCCCCATCGGCCGCACGCCGCGCAGCAACCCGGCCACCTACACGGGCCTCTTCACGCCCCTGCGGGAACTGTTCGCCCAGCTGCCCGAAAGCAAGGCCCGTGGCTACGCGCCTGGCCGCTATAGCTTCAACGTGAAGGGCGGCCGCTGCGAGAAGTGCGAGGGCGACGGCGTCCTCAAGATCGAGATGCACTTCCTCCCGGATGTCTACGTCACCTGCGAGCAGTGCAAGGGCAAGCGCTACAACCGCGAGACCCTGGAGATCCACTACAAGGGCCACAGCATCTCCGAGGTGCTGGCCATGACCGTGGAGGAGGCGCTGGCGCTGTTCGCGCCCATCCCCGTGCTGGCGAACAAACTGCAGACGCTCATGGACGTGGGGCTCGGCTACATCCGCCTGGGGCAGAGCGCCACGACGCTTTCGGGCGGCGAGGCGCAGCGCGTGAAGCTGGGCAAGGAGCTGAGCAAGCGACCCACGGGCCGCACGGTCTACATCCTGGACGAGCCCACCACGGGCCTGCACCTCAAAGACATCCAGAAGCTGCTGGAGGTGGTCAACCGCCTCGTGGAGACCGGCAACACCCTCATCGTCATCGAGCACAACCTCGACGTCATCAAGACCGCCGATTGGATCCTGGACCTGGGCCCCGAGGGCGGCGGCGAAGGCGGCCGCATCATCGCCATAGGCACCCCCGAAGAAGTGGCCAGGAAGAAGGCCAGCGTGACGGGGAAGTACCTGGCGCCGTACCTGAAATAGCGGCCGGGATCAGGATCGGCGGGAGTTGTCCCAGATTAGGTCGTCGGCAGCATCCCCGTTGTCCCGGGTTTCATGGGCGCCCTCCTGGAACACGGCCCAGAGGACGTCCAGGCGCTTGCGGCGGAAGCGGGGGTTGGGGATGGTGCGCTCCAGGGCCTCCTTGGTGGCGGGCGGATGGGCCAGGCGGGCCATGAGCCAGCGGTTGCCCAGCTCCATCACGGCACCCACATCGCCTTCGTTGCCCCAGGCCCAGCGCAGCGCCGTAAGTTTCTTGGCCCGGTCTACAGCCAGGTCGCCCAGATGGCGGACCTTGTCCACCACGGGGTCGTGCTTGGGTGGGGCGTAGGCCCGCACCCGCTTCAGGAGGTGGCGCATCTCCTTGGGCAGAGCGGCCAGGCGGGGGCCGATCTCCGGATGATCCCGCTTCGCATCGGCTTCATCGGCCAGGATGCGCAGCAGGGGTAGCAGCAGGGCCGCGTCGCGGCTGGCGTAGCTGATCTGGGCATCGCGCAGGGGCCGGAGCATCCAGTTGGAATCCTGCTCCTCCTTGGGGATATCCAGGCCGAGCTTGAGCTTGGCCATGGTCTTCAGGCCGGGCTGGGGATAGCCCAGGGCGCGGGAGAGGAGCATGGTGTCGAAGATGCTGGCGGGGACCACGTCGTAAAGGCGCTTGAACACGATGCCGTCGCCGGAGAAGTCGTGGACGATCCAGGGCACCTGGGCCATGGCCTGCAACGCGGGGCGCATGAGGCTGTCCAGGGCCAGCGGGTCCACCAGCCAGGCCTGGTCGTGGGTGGCCACCTGCAACAGTGCGAGCAGGCAGTGGTGCATGCCCGTGAGGCTGCACTCGATGTCCACCGACAGCACGCCCGCCGCGTGCCACAGGGGCAGCGCCTCCTGGAGCTTCTCGGGCGTGTCCACGTAGGTCGTGGGGAGGTCGAAGTGGTCGAGCACCATCCGACCAGTATGGCAGTCCGGTACCATGAACCTTCGTCACGATCTGCGAGGACTCATGAACCGATCCCTCTTCTGGACCACCTTCGCCACCGTCTTCCTCGCGGAGGTGGGCGACAAGACGCAGCTCGCGGCCATGACGGCCACCGTGCGCAGCGGCCAAATCTGGACCGTGTTCCTCGCCGCCAGCGCGGCCCTGGTGTGCGCCACGGCCATCGGCGTCGCCCTGGGCGGCGTGCTGTTCCGCTACATCCCCGAAGTCGCCATCAAGTGGATCGCGGGCACGGCCTTCATCGCCGTGGGGCTGTGGGTGCTGATCAAGGGGTGATCAGCCCCGCTTGAGCGTGAGGATGGCGATCTCCGGCGAGGCGCCGATGCGGATGGGGAGGCCCACCACACCCAGGCCGCGACTTACGTAGAGTAGATCGTCCCCTTCGCGGTAGAGGCCATTCGTGCGGGGGCCGATGAGACGGGCGCTGCTGACTCCGGGGATGGGGTTGATCTGGCCGCCGTGGGTGTGGCCCGACAGCGTGAGGCGCGCGCCGGCCTCCAGGGCCCGCTCCCATTCGCTGGGCCGGTGGTTCATGCAGACCCGGAATGCGTCATCGGGCAGGTCGCGGGCGGCCTCGGCAGGCCGGGGGCCCGGGCCGAAGACCATGCGGCGGAAGCGGCCGTTCCGCGCCATCGGATCCTGAAGGCCGATCAGGGCGAGCGTGGCGCCGCCTCGCTGGATGAGGACCGAAGCGTTCTCCAGGCAGCGGATCCCGGCGGCTTCCAGATCCCGCCAGATGGGGCGCGGATCATCGAAGTAATCGTGGTTGCCCAGGATGGCGAAGGTGCCGAGGGGCGCAGGGAAACCCTGGAAGGCCTCGATGACCGGTGCCAGCTCATCCGGCTGGCTGTCCACCAGGTCGCCCGTGAGAAGGAGCAGGTCCGGGCGCTCCCGGGCCGTGAGGTCCCGCCAGCGGCGCACGAGATCGGGGCCCACCAGTGGCCCGGAGTGCAGGTCGCTGAGGTGGGCGATGCGCAGGCCGTCCAGCCCGGGGGGAAGGTCGGCGAAGGCCAGGGCGCGCCGCGTGATCTCCGGGTCGCCGTAGGCTTCCCGGGCCCCGGTGACACCTAGAACGACCGCGGCACCGGTACTGGCAAGGGCGGCCGTCCGTAGGAAGGCCCGGCGACCGGGATCCACTGCCTCCTCCGGCGGTTCAGGCTGGTTCCGGCTCCAGACGTGCCAGAGGCCCTCGGCCACCATGCCCGCCAGCAGGTGCAACACCGTGAAGGCCTGGAAGTAGGACCCGGCCCGAGCCAGGGCCCGCAGGAACGGCAGGGCGCTGTGGCCGCCCAGGCCCAGGATGCGGAGCCCCGCGAAGAGGATCAAGGGCAGGTGGATGAGGCCCAGGATCCAGGGCAGCCCACGATGGAACCGCCCGGGCAGCTCCAGGCGCAGCAGGCGCAGGTGCACCCACTGGACCAGGAAGATGAGGACAAGGGCGATGAGGAAGAGCATCAAGATCTCGGGAAGGGCATCACGGTCGCACGATCACGCACAGGGTTCCCACAGTACGGCCCTTCATGGCGCCATCCAAGGGCCGGTGCAGACCCAGGGCGAAGGAGAGGTTGCCCGTCAGGCGGCGCAGCACATCCAGGGGCAGGCCCAGGTTGCGACTGTCCAGCTCGAGGCCCGCCACCCGCTGCGCTGAGGGCCGGGGCGCGGTGTCCTGCCAGACGGCTATGTGCTCCACATAGGCCTGGAAAACGCCTAACCCCAGGTCGCCCCGGAGCCGCAGAAGCCGGTTGCCCGTAGCGGTGTAGGCGGGCAGAGCGGCCTGGATCACCCGGTTGCCGTCGAGAGAGGCGGGTAGCAGGGAGGTGCCCACCCCGCCCAAGTGGAAGCGATCCAGGACCGTGGAGTCGCCGCCGATGCGACCGTCCTCCACCCGCACCGTGAGGGGTGTCCAGGGGTTGATCCAGCCCAGGGTGAGCGTGGCGCGGGTCAGGGTCCAGGCGTGGCCATCGGTGCGGCCCTGTTGTTCCCTGGCCGCCAGGGCGGCGCGCAAGCCCTGGTCGTCACGGCTCCAGAAGTCGCCCAGGCCCGCCTCCACGCCCCAGAGAGCCCGACTGAGGGATGACCCGCCCCATGGTGTCACGCGCTCGAAGGCCACCACAGGCCGGAAATGTGAGCGGGGCCGGCCCAGGCCCTCCCGCTCGATGGCCAGCTCCGCACCCCGGCGCTCGCGATCGAAGCCTGCCACTGGCGCGAAACGCGGACTTGAGGGACGCTCCAGGACCGAGAAAGCCTGGAGGGAGGGAGCCCACCGCCACCCGTGCCAAGCCGCGCCCAGCATGCCCCCGCGGGGCCCAGCACCGTCACCCAGGCCCGCCAGTACCTGCCAGTTCAGGCGGCCGAGGATGTCGTTGCCGCCGGCGCCAATCTGGGCGCTGAAGCCCGATGGCGTTGCACTGTAGCCCGCCAGGGAGAAGGTGTCGTGGCTTTCGCCGACGCGGTAGGGATGAGGTTCCACGGGGACCGGTGGCGGCAGGAGGCTGGGCTCGTCGGCCTTTGGCAGCACCTGGTCCTTCACGAGGGATGCCGGATCTCGCGGCAGGGGCCTCGTCTCCAGAGGTGGCAGCGTGGCATCGAGGCGGCGGATCTGGAGGCCCGAGGCGCTGAGCTGGGTGTAATAGATCCACTTGCCGTCGGGCGTGGCGACGGGATTCCAGGCAGCGGCCAGGGTGCGCGTGAGGGGCCGGCCTTGGCCGTCCACTAGGTTCCAGATGCCGTCCACTTCCTTCCAGGTGATGGATCCGGGTTCCGGTGGGGTCGTGGGCATCGCGGCCGGGGCGGTGCCCCGGCCGAAGATCCATTGCCGCGCCCGCGGCGTCAGTACCCCCTCGTCGTTGGGAAGCCGAAGCAGAAAGCCGATGCGGTCCGAGGCCGTCCACACCGGTTTCCATGGAAGGGCGCCGTGAACGCGGCCCAGGCGGCGGGTGGGCGGCAGGACTGGCGCGAGGAAAGCGTGGTCGGCGGGCTCGTCCGGCTCTGGCTTGATGGGTTTGGGTTTGGCCTTCAGATCCCACACGTAGAGGCCGGGCTTCTTGGGATCCAGCACCCGGGCCAGGAGCTTTGAACCATCGGGGCTCAGAGCCAGGTCCGAGACCCAACCCTTCAACTGGGCGACGATCTCGCCTTCGCGCAGGCCTTCGGCCTTCATGCGGCGTTCCAGCTCCAGGGCCGTGTGGGTCAGTTCGGCGCAGAAGCGCTGGTAGCCCTCTTTCGGGGCGAAGCCGAAGGTCGCCGTGAAGGCCGCCTCGAAGTCGCGCTTGCCGGCCAGGCGGGTCCAGAGGGTCTGGAAGACCTTGGGATCCCCAGCCTTCGTTTCCAACCATTCCAGGTAGGCGCTGCCGCCCAGGTAGGCCAGGCCACCGCCGAGGAAGCCGTCCGTGCCGCTCAGGGCCTCGTAGGTGGGCAGTTTGCCCTCGATGGCCCACTGGCGCAGCACCGAAGCGCGGATGGCGCTGTGAGGGCGACCGCTGCCCGTGAGCTTGCCCTCGATGAGGGTGGCGTAGCCTTCTGTCACCCAGCGGGGCGACTTCTCGGTGAGCGGGCCCCGCGCGGCGGTCCAGCGCCGCCACAGGTTCGGCTTCCGGGCTGGGCGCATGAGGTGGTGCATGTGGCCCAGTTCGTGGGCCACGAGCAGTTCCGCCCAGCCGTGGTGGTGCCCGATGACGGAATCGGGCTCGGGTTCCGTCTTCCAGAGCACCACGTGGGGCCGCTGGAGGACGGGGAAGGCCATGCCGTTGGCCTCCATGACGGGATCCAGGATGAGGATGTCGATGGGTTTCCCGGGCTTTTCGTAGACGAAGCCCACCAGCCCCAGGTACTGGGCGTGGACGCCTTCGACGCGCCCCGCCACCTCCCGGCCGAAGGCCTCAAAGGCCGCCGGGCAGTGGATCCGGTAGTGGGTCGTGGTGAAGGTGAGCCAGGAGGCGTCTGGAGCCTGGATTCGCGTTTGTTGCCCCGGTGGCGCCGCCTGGATCAGAGCGGGGAGCAGGGCCAGGGCGGGGGTCAGGATCCGAGGGCGCATGGCACCAGTGTGCCCAGAGGGGTGACAAAGATCACGTTTTGAGAACACATCTCAAATTTCAGTTTGATTTTTCGTCTTGTTTTTATGAGACTCATTCTCATGTTTGGTAAAACCCTCCCCTTCTTCCTGGTGCCCGCCCTGATGGCGGCCCCGAAGGCTGCGCCCGCCTTGGACCGCACCGTGCTGGCCATGGGCACGGAGCTGCGCCTGCACCTGGAAGGGCCAGTCCGCTTGGTGGAGGCCTCTGAAGCGGCCCTGGCCGAGGCGGCCCGCATCGAGGCAGCCTGCTCCACCTGGGATCCCGCATCCGCCTGGAGTCGCCTGGACGCAGCTCAGGGCCGGCCCGTGGTCCTGGATCACGAGTGGATTGATCTGCTGGAGCGGATGAAGACCTGGCAGGTCCGGACCGGAGGCGCCTTCGACCCCGTCCTGATGGCCCTGATGCGGGCCTGGGGGATCCGCCAGGGCGGCCGGATCCCGGATCTGCAGACGCTGGCCGGGGCGCGTCGCGCCTCGGGGGCGGCCCTGCTGGAGCTGGATCGGGTGGCGGGCACGGCCCGGCTGGCCGATCCGGCGGCGGGTGTGGAGGAGGGCGGCTTCCTCAAGGGCTACGCCCTGGACCGCATGCGCCAGGCGGCGGGCACGCCCGTGGGCCTGCTCGATTTCGGCGGCCAGTTGCTGGCCTGGGGTCGGCCCGTCGAGGTGTCGGTGGCCGATCCCGGGGATCGCCAGCGGCGCCGCCTTTCCTTCCTTCTCTACAATGCCTCGCTTGCCGGCAGTGGCATCTCCGAGCGGGGCCGGCACATCCTTGATCCCCGCACGGGCGAACGCTGTGCCGCCTGGGGCAGCACCACGGTGGTGGCCGCGGACGCCCTCACGGCGGACGTGCTGTCCACGGCCCTCTATGTGCTGGGCCCCGACGCGGGTCTCGTCTGGGCCGAGCGCCAGGGTGTGGCCGCCGCCTTCCTTCTCCACGACGGAACGGTCCGGATAAGTCCGGCCTTCCGATCCCTCCACCCCACCCTGATTCCCCGGGAGTCCCGATGAAGTCCCTCCTCACCCCCCTCATGTGCGCCTTGCTGGCCGCGCCCGCCTTCGCCCAGGAGAAGCCCGACACGGACAAGCGCCCCGGCGCCGACCAGCGCATCGCCGACCTCGAGCGCCGCCTGGACGCCATGTCCCGGGAACTGGAAACCCAGAAGGCGGGCGCCACCATGCCCGCCGCCGAGGAAGGCCGCTTCGGCTTGGCCCCCAGCGCCAGCAAGGTCTATGCGGTGCCCTCGGGCCTCAGCATCGGCGGCTACGGAGAGTTCCTCTACCAGAACCTCGACGCCAAGCTGCAGGACGGGTCGAAGGCCGCCCGGGAGAACAGCCTCGACGCCCTCCGCTTCGTGCTCTACACGGGATACAAGTTCAACGAGCACATCGTGTTCAACTCCGAGCTGGAGTTCGAGCACGGCGGCTACTCGGACGAATCCACGGGCGGCGAGGTCAAGGTCGAGTTCGCCTACCTGGACTTCCTGATCGCCAAGGCCCTGAACGTGCGGGCCGGCATGATGCTCCTGCCCGTGGGCTTCATCAACGAGTTGCACGAGCCCCCGGCCTTCCTGGGCTCCCAGCGTCCCCTCGTCGAACGCCGCATCATCCCCAGCACCTGGCACGAGAACGGCGTCGGCCTCCACGGCGAGCTGGCAGGAAACCTCAGCTACCGCCTGTACCTCGTGAACGGCATGAACGCCAGCCCCGATTCCGGTAACGGCCACGAGGGTTTCACCGGCGCGAGCATCAAGGGCGGACGCCAGTTCGGCAAGGAAGCCCAGGCCAACAGCCTCGCCTGGACCGGCCGCCTGGACTGGGCGCCCATGCCCGGCACCACCTTCGGCTTCAGCTTCTACCGCGGCAACTCCAATCCCGAGGACGGGGCCGAGACGCTCATGACCAGCCTCTGGGACGTCCACGCGGAGTACCGCGCGGCGGGACTCCAGCTGCGGGGCCTTTTCTCCCGCGTCACCAACTCCGAGGCCGGGGTGGCGGCGCTTCCGGCGGCCAGCGACGGCTTCCAGACTGGCACGCGTCAGTTCGGCGGCTACCTGGAGGCGGGCTACGATGTGCTCCGCGGATCCGGGCGGCAGGCCCTCATCCCCTTCGTCCGCTACGAGCGCCTGAACTCCCAGCAACGCGTGGTGTCGGGGGTGACGTCCGACCTCGCCAACGACGTCACCGTGAAGACCGTCGGCGTCAGCTATAAACCCATCCCCAACGTGGCCGTGAAGGCCGACTGGAACCAGATCGAGAACCGCGCCGAGACCGGTCGCGACCAGTTCAACGTCGGCCTCGGGTTCTACTTCTAGGCCCGCTCCACAACCTGCACTTACTTGTCCAGGAAGATTGCCATGATCCGCGTCCTCGCTCCCCTCGCGTTCTCCCTGCCGCTCTTCGCGGCCCTGCCCTCCACCCAGGAGGCCCTGGCTCTGGCCTTCTCCGGGGCGCAGTTCACCCGCCGGGAGTTCGTGCTCAGCGAGGCCCAGGCCGGGCGCGCGAAGTCGCTGGCCCAGGTGGAGGTGCCGGGGCGCTGGCTCGTGGTCTACGAGGCCCGGAAGAACGGAACCCTGGTGGGCGTCGGCTTCTTCGACACCCACCGGGTCCGGACGCTGAATGAGACCCTGCTGGTGGCCCTCTCGCCCGAGGGTCGCGTCCTCCGGGTGGAGGCCGTGGCCTTCCACGAGCCCGCCGAGTACATGGCGAAGGAGGCCTGGGTGAAGCAGTTCGAGGGGAAGGCTCTCGATCCCCAGCTCACCCTCAAGGGCGCCATCCGGCCCCTCTCGGGCGCCACGCTCACGGCCAACGCCATGACGGACGCCGCCCGCCGCTGCCTGGCCCTGCATCAGGTGCTCTACCGGGAGGCGAAGTGAGTCCCCTCGAGCGCTGGAGCCTTCACCTCGCCGCCCTCGCCACGGCGGGCACGGGGCTCATGGATGGCCTCCTGCGCTGGTTCGGCGTGCGGGCCGGGGAGTTCGGCCCCGAGCCCCACCCCTGGCTGCCCGCGGCCCAGCACCTCCACGTGCTCACGGCCCCCATCCTCCTCTTCGCCCTGGGCATGGCCGTGCGCGGCCACCTCCAGGCCAAGCTGAAGAAGGGCCCGGAAGGCCGCCGCACGGGCCTGGGCGCCGCCTTTCTCATCGCCCCCATGGTGCTCTCCGGCTACGCCGTGCAGGTGGTCACCAGCCCCGCCTGGCGCGCGGGCTTCAGCTGGGCCCATGGGATCAGCGCGGGCTTCTTCCTGCTGGCCTACCTGGGGCATCTCTTCATTCCCCACGCCCAATCCGTGACCCGGGCCATGGCCGAGTCGCCGCAGAGCTGACAGCTGACAGCCGATAGCTGATAGCTTTCTAGGCCATGGCCAAGATCAGAGTCCTCCCCGACCAGGTGGCGAACCAGATCGCCGCGGGCGAGGTCGTCGAACGCCCCAGCTCGGTGCTGAAAGAGCTGGTGGAGAATGCCCTGGATGCCGGGGCCCGCCGCATCGAGGTGGCCTGGGAAGAGGGCGGCAAGCGCCTGCTGGAGGTGGCCGACGACGGCTCGGGCATGGCCCGGGACGACCTCTACCTGGCCCTGGAGCGCCACGCCACCAGCAAGGTGCGCACGGCGGAGGACCTGGGGCATCTGGCCTCCTTCGGTTTCCGCGGTGAGGCCCTGCCCAGCATCGCCAGCGTGAGCCGCTTCGATCTGATCAGTGCCGAATCTGAGGGGGTGGGCCACCGCCTGCGCTGCGAGTTCGGCATCATCAAGGACGTCACGCCCGCCCCGCGCAGTCGCGGCACCACCGTCACCGTGCGCGACCTCTTCGCCCAGCTGCCCGCCCGGCGGCGCTTCCTGAAATCGACCGACACCGAGCACGCCCAGCTCTGGGGCGTGGTGGCGCGGCTGGCCCTGAGTTCTCCCGGCGTCCATTGGACGATCTGCCCCGACCGCGGCGCACCCCTGGTGCTGCCCCCGGTGGAGGACGCCGGCCAGCGCCTGGGGCCCCTGCTGGGTGAGAAGCTGACGCACTTGGTGCCCTTTGTGAACGGCGAACTGCCCTGGCGCCTGCGGGGCTTCGTGTCGCCGCCGGACCTCAGCTTCCGCGATCGCAACCACCTCTACCTCTTCGTGAATGGCCGGGCCGTGCGGGACCGCCTGCTGCTGGCGGCCCTCTCCGAGGCCTGGTCCGGCACCTTCGCCAAGGGCTCGTATCCGGCGGCGGTGCTCTTCCTGGAGCTACCCCCTGAGGCCGTGGATGTGAACGTGCATCCGACGAAGGCCGAAGTCCGCTTCCGCGAGCCCCAGCGCATCTTTGCCTGGGTGCGGGGCGGAGCCGAGGAGGCGTGGGCGCAACTCCGCGGCGGCCTGGCTTCGGTGCTGGAATTGCCGCCCAAGCCGCAGGAAGCCGAGTTCGACCTGGATCCCTCCCGCCGCGCCGCACCGCAGCATCCACGGCTCTGGTCCGATCACTCCGGCGGGGCCCTGGGCGCCTACCGGGCCCTCAGCGAAACATTCACGACCCGGCCTGAGGAGGCGGTCTACGCCTACGAGCCAGTGTCCTCGGGTGCGGCGGAGAACCTGGACCCCAACGGGGCCATCCGCTATCTGGGAACCTTCCAGCAGACCTACCTGCTGGCGGAAATCGAAGGCGACCGGGGCCCTGAACTCTGGATCGTGGACCAGCACGTGGCCCACGAGCGCGTGCTCTTCGAACGGCTCTTCCTGCGCCGCCACGCTCCCGCCATACAGCCCCTGATGCCGCCCCAGGTGGTGCAGGTGGGTCCCGAGGCTCTGGCGCGGCTCACGCCCTTCCTCTCCGAGTTGGGGGCTGCGGGCGTGGAAGCGGAGCCCTTCGGGGATGGCGCCCTGGTGGTGCGCGGCCTGCCGGACTTCCTGGCGGACCGGGACCCCCAGACCCTGCTGGAGGACCTGCTGGCCCGGCTCGAACGCGAGGGCCGCGTGGACCTGGACACCTTCCGCCGGGACCTCAACGCCGAGCTGGCCTGCCGCGCCGCCATCAAGAAGCATCACGCCCTGCCGCCGGACTTGGCCCTGGGCCTCATCCGCGACCTGCTGGCCTGCGAGGTGCCCAACACCTGCCCCCACGGAAGGCCCATCCTCAAGAAACTTACCCTCGAAGACCTGGAACGGAGTTTCGGACGGCGGCAGTAGCCATGTCTCCGGACCGGCTCCGCTCGGCCACCAGATCCACGCCCAGCCGCCGGGCCGTGGCGTAGAGGGCGGGGCGGGCGAGGCCGAGGGTCTGGGCGGCTTCGGCCACGCGGAAGTCGCAAGCCTGGAGGGTGTCCAGCAGGAGCCGCCGCTGGAAGACCCGGGTGGCGTCGTCCCAGCTGCGGGCCTGGAGGGTGGGAGTCTCCAACTCCGGCACGTGGGCGGCTCTCAAGGTGCCGCCCTCGCAGCGCAGGATGCCGCGCTCCAGGGCGTGCAGCAGTTCGCGCACATTCCCGGGCCAGGATAGGCGGGCCAGGGCCTGGGGGAGGCCAGGGGCCAGGGCAGGTACGGGCCGTTTCGCGGAGGCGGCGGCCTTCACCACCAGCCGCGGCACCAGGAAAGGGAACTCATGGCGGCGGGCGGACAGGGGTGGCAGCCGCAGCACGGCGCCCTGGAGGCGGAAGAGCAGATCGCGGCGGAAGCTCCCGGCCTCGACCAACTCGTCCAGGGGCCGATGGGTGGCGGCCGCGAAGCGCACGTCCACCCGTATGGACTGGTCCGACCCCACTCGGCGGATTTCGTACTCTTGGAGCACCCGCAGCAGGAGGGACTGGAGGCGTGGGGAGAGGTCCGCCACCTCGTCCAAGAGCAGGGTGCCGCCACGGGCGGCCTCGATGGCGCCGCGCCGGTCCCGGTCGGCGCCCGTGAAGGCGCCCTTCGTGTGGCCGAAGAGTTCGGATTCCAGCAGGCCCTCCGCGAAGGCCGAGCAGTTCACCGCCACCAGGGGACCCGGGCGGCCCGAACGCTGGTGGAGCTCCCGCGCCGCCAGTTCCTTGCCTGTGCCGGTGGCTCCGAGGATCAACACCGGCAGGTCCGAGGTTGCCACACGGTTCAGCTCCCGCAGGACCGCAGCCATGGGTTCGCTGCCATCCGTCAGCAGCAGGCCGGCGTCTTCGATGGTTTCCGGCGGGCGGGCCTCCTGGAGCTGGGCCAGCCAGGGGGCTAGCAGTAGTGGTTCCAGCGGGGGCCCAGGTATGGCATCCGGCGCCTGGGCCAGCAGGACGGCGCCCACGGGGCACCCCTCCCAGACCAGGGGATGGCCCCGCCAGATCCAGCCGCCATGCTGGAAAGGCGCGAGGGCGCCATCGCGGGCCAGGCGGCTGAGGGCCCCTTCCGGCGGTGGTTCCCCTGCACCCAAGGTACGGGATGCCACTCCTTCCCCCCAGGCCAGCCAGGTGGGGGTGGTCCGCTGGGCCAGCCAGCGGTTCAGGAGGGCCTTGGGCGCCAGGGCGGGGGAAATCTCGGCAGCGGGCCAGAGGGCTGCGAGACGACCCTGGTGCCGGGATGACTGGGCGCGGTCGGCGATGGCCTGGAGCGCCAGGAGGGCTTCGGCGCGGCGGAGGTCCGGCCGCCGCTCCAGCACTTGCAGGCCCAACTCCAGACACATGATCTGGGTGGGGCAGGCCCACCAGGCCGCCCAGAAGAGCTGCGGATCGCCGCTGCCGCGGAAGAGCCGGTGGGCCTCCCAGCTGAGGCGGGTCTCGGGATCCGCATCCGCCGGCGGATCCTCCGTCAGCGGGCCGAGCGCAGCCCGCAGGAAACGGGCGTAGGGGTGCTCCTGGACATGGGCCAGGCCTTCCCGCACCAGGTCCCACCGCTCCCGGTCCGCCCCGTGGCTGGCCAGCAGACCCCAGCCCGCGGGGAAGTCCGGCTGGGCCGCCACCAGGCGGCGGATCTGCGCCAGGGCCGCGTCAGGGGCGAGGTTCACCTCGGCCAGCTGGGCCTCCTCCAGATCCTGCCAGGGTTGGGGGAGGGGGCCGCGCAGGGCGGCCCACCGGGCATGGGCGGGAAGGTCGGCCCACTTGAGGGCCAGGTGTGCGGCATTGGAGGCGGCCCGTTCCGCCCAGCCCGCAGCCCCCAGCCGAGTGAAGTGGGCGTGGGCCAGGGTGAAGGCCCGCAGGGAGGCTTCCGGGTCGCAAATCCCGTCAGCCCGCAGCCCTTCGGCCATCCAGTGAAAGGGATCCGCACAAGGATGCACCCGCGTGCCCCAGGGTGGGTATCCTTCCGCCGGAGCCGCCGTCTCGCCACCCCAGCGCATGCGGACCCGATCCCAGGTGGGGTGCCCCGAGGGGGGCGGTGGAGCCGGCCGATGGAGGCGTTCCTGAATATCGGCCTCCAGGGCATCCCGCCAGCCGCGAGGTTGATCCTCGGCTGGTTGCAGGCGCAGGAAGGCCGCCAGGGGCGGCTCCGGAGGCTCGCCGGCCGCCAGGCCTTCTGGGGCCAGAGGGGCGAGGCCCGCCGGGGAGGCACCATCACCCCGCGCCCAGGCCCGCAGGCGCGGATCCAGCATCCATCGTCCCTCCGGGAGGACTGCCAGCCAGGGGGCGCCTGCATGGGGAGCCAGATCCTCCGGCAGTGTCTCCAGTGCCAGCGGTCCGGCATGGGCCTGGAGGAGAGGCCAGGGCAGGGTCGGATCCAGGGTGCCCTCAGGTAGGAGGCGGCCGTCCGCATCCTGGCTCCGAAGCAGGAACGCCCACCACTCCGGCGGCAGGTGATGGAAGGCGGGCGGGACCAGCAGCTCCAGGAAGGGCGGCAGGTGCAGCGCGCCTTCCCCATCTACCGCGCCCAGGAGGGCGATCCAGCGTAGGCGCTGGGGGTGGTCCAGCAGGATTGATCCCACCGCCATCCAGGGTTCGCCATCCCCGTCCAGCAGGGCCTCCCAGGCCCAGGCCAGCAGTTCACTTTCCCGGGGCCCCCGCTGGGCGGATGGCACCGCGGCGCTGCCGTGCCGGAGCAGGGCCACCCATGTCGGATCGGGGCGGGGCCCGAAGGCCGAGGGCAGGTTCATGACCTGCGGACCCTGGGGGCGCCGGGCTTCCTGCACCAGGCGGGGCCAGCGCCCTTCCCGGCCGCCCAGCAGCCAGGCCTGGCTGATGGCGGGCAGGGCCCAGAGGGGATCACCCCAGCGACGCCCCCGGTCGAGGCCCCAGGGGGCCTTCCAGTGACCGAGCCAGGCGGCTCTCAGCACCCCAGCATCCCGCGCCAGACATCCCAGAACTCCGGGAAGGTCTTGGCCACGCAATGGGAATCGCGGAGTTCTCCCCCGCAACGCAGGCCGCCCACCGCCGCCGCGAAGGCCATGCGGTGGTCATTGCGGGGGTCGAAGGCGGGACGGGGGCCAAGTGGCGGGCCCGGCCTCACACGCATCGTATGGTCTCCGATCACATCGGCTTCGCCGCCCAGCCAGCGCACCAGGTCCGCCGAGGCGTCCAGGCGGTCACACTCCTTCAGGGGCAGGGTGTGCAGTCCGCGCAGCTCGGAGGGGCCGGGCGCCAGGGCTGCCAGAGCCGCCAGCACGGGGCCCAGGTCCGGGCAATCCGTGAGGTCCGCGTCCAAGCCGCGCTGGAGGGGACCTTCCAGTTCCAGGGTCTGGGGGGCGATCCAGCGGGCGCGGCAGCCTGCCGTCTCGAGGATGGCCACCATGGCTCGATCACCCTGGGCATCCGCCGGATCGAGGGGTGCCAGCCGCAGGGCGCGGCCCGTGGCGGCGGACGCGGCGAGGAAGGCGGCGGCACCGCTCCAGTCGCCGGGCAGGTCGAGATCCCGTGGGGCCAGGGTGCCGCCAGGGATGATCCACCGGCCGGACTCCAGTCGGGCGTCGCAGCCGAAGCGCTGGAGCCACTGAGTGGTGAGGACCAGGTAGCTGGGGCTGGCCACTTCGGTCCAGCGCAGGGTGCCGCCGCCGGGCAGCGCCGCCGCGGTCAGAGCGAGGCCCGTGAGGAATTGGCTGCTGAGGCGGGCGTCCACTGCCAAGTCCAGGGCCACGGGTGGCATGGAGGCAGGCCGCAACCAGGCTCCGGCGGCATCTGGTTCCCAGGTCGCCCCCAGGGCCTCCAGGGGTGTCAGCAGGGGCCCCAGTGGACGTTCGAAGAGGCGCGGATCGCCCTCCAGCCGGATGGGACCCTCGGCCTTCAAGGCCAGCCAGGGCAAGAGAAAGCGCAAGGTGGTACCGGAGGCGCCGAGCCAAAGGGGCGTGGATGCGCTGGGGCGCCGACCACCCTCGACGATCCAGGTTTCACCCTGTTCCTCGAAACCGAGCCCGAGATCACGAAGAGCCTGCCGCATCCAGCGGGTATCCTCAGCCTCCAGCCCCCCCTGGAACCGGCTGGTTCCAGGTGCCAGGGCCGCCAGCAGCAGGGCCCGGTTGGTAACGGACTTCGACCCGGGGATGCGAACCGGATATAGCGCCGCCCCCTTAGGCAGGGAGTTGTCTTCTGGAAGTGACAGGAACATATGGCAGGGTGCCGCGACCAGCCGGTCGCCGCAAGCCCATCAAGCGCCCGATCTAACCGATGTTCTCGAAGACGGGCTTGGAGATGCGCTTGTTTGTCACCTTTGTCCACTGGTAAACACCGTAGAAGTCGACGGTGCGCTTGTAGTTAAGGGTGATCGTGCATTTCCCGGCCTCACCGTCGCTGACCTTGGTGACACGGATGGCGTTCTTGTCCGCCAGGACTTCGGAAATCTCCAGTTCCTTGGCCTTGTCCTTGACTTCCCGTTCGATGACCTCGATGTGCTTCTTGGCGGCACTGCTGGCGATGAAGTCGCAGGCGTCCGCCAGTTCGCTATCGCTGTAGTAGACGGGGACGGCCTTGTAGCCCACCGCGGCTATGGCGCCGAACACAAGCATTGAGACGATGCAGCCGATCTTGCCTTCGCCACGCTGGTGTCTCATGGAATCCTCCAACTACTTCAGGTCTTCGAGGGCTTGCCGGGCCAGGGGGGCGACCAGGGGGCCATCGGGGCCGAGCAGGGTAGCCTGAGGATACTTCAGGGCCTGCCGGAATGCCTGCATTGCTTCGGCCTGATAGGCGCTGCCCAGACGAAGGAAGCAGACGCCTGTGTGATAGTCCAGGGTGCCCTGGCTCACGCCGCTCGTGGTGCTGAGGCGGGCGTCCCGCAGCAGATCGATGGCCTTGTCGTACTTGCGGAAGTGGATGAGTCCGAGCCCCAGGTTCAGCCGGATGAGGTTCGCCTCGTCGCCTTTGGCGCCAGCGTACTGGAGGCGCAGCTGGGCGAGGACGGCTGGATAGCAGAGGTCCGAGGCGCTCATGGGGATCTCCAGGGCATCGGTCTGGACAGGAAGGATTACAGGCGCGCCATCCTGGCTGAGGGCCACGGTTCCCTTGGCACCCTCCACCACTTGGCGCAGGGCCTGGGCGGACGGCAGGGGCTTGCCATTCGCCTGGGTGATGGCTTTCCCCACCTGGATGCCGGCCTTCAGGGCGGTTTCAGAGGCTGACAGCACCCAGGGACCCGGTTCACCAGGGACATCAAGGAGGGATAGCCCCAGGCCGGGTTCCTGGAGGGGAGGAACGGCATTGAGGCGTGCCGCTAGCGGGCCCAGAGGATCTTGTTCCAGGGGCTTCACCACCATGCGCTCTTCCTCGCCTTCGAGAGAGGCCACCAGCAGTTCGACCTGATGGATCACCTTGTCCGGCACCGGGGTGGCGAGGAGGATAAGCTCCGCCTCCCGGGACGTTTTCACGCGGGCGAAGGCCTGCTTCGGCGTCTCGCCGGGCCGTGCGGGCAGGTAGGCCACCTGCTGGAGCCGGTCCCCGAGTCCGCCCAGCAGGGCCAGGAACCGGGCCCGGCCCGTGAATTCGGTTTCGCCCTCCAGGCCGAGGAAGGCAAGGCGGGGCTTGGGTCGGGCTTCCACCGCCATGGCCTTGCCGTCCTCCACGGTGATGCGGCGGGAGAACCCCCCGGCCGGGAAGCGGACCAGCAGATCGTACGGGCCCGAACAGACCGGCAACTGGGTCACCGGCAGGGGGCCCTGGCGCTGGCCAGACAGAAACAATTCGCCACCCGGCCAAGTCGAGCTGACCGAAAGGGTGCCCTTGGAGGCTTCCAGACGGATGGGCACCAGTGTGTGGTCGGCCCAGGGCGTGGCCAGGGTCTCGTCCATCTGCACCCCCTTGGTGCGAAAGCAGGGGGCGCGCAGTTCGAGCCGGTGCTTGCCTGGAGTCAGTTCCGAGAGGACGAAGGCTTCGGAGAGGTCCTCGGGGTGCAGACCCAGAGGCGCGGCCAGCGCCGCGGCCTCGGGGCCCGCCTGCCCCTTGGTGCGTCCCAGGCTTCGGCCATCCAGCAGGACTTCGGTACCGCTGGGTTGGACGTAGAAGGTGACGGTAGAGGAGACGCGGGTGAGCTTGAAGTCCGCGGTTTTGCCGTCCCGGGGGGCGACCTCCAGGCTCAATTCGGCGGGCGTGAAGCCCGGGCGGCTATAGACCAGCTTGTGGGGTCCGAAGGGGAGGAAGCGGCGGGGCAACGGGGGGCCGGGCCGACCGTCCACCGACAGAGTGCCCCCTTCCGGGGCGTAGGTGAGCTTCACCGGCGCGTACTTCTCGGCCTTCAGGCGCTCGAAGAGGGTGACCAGACGTTGGGAGGTGAGGGCGCGGTCCACCTCGAAATCCGGGTTCAGGTCGATGAGAGCTTGCAGGCGGCCCTGGGTCCGGGGTTTGGTCTGGGTGCTGCGGTCATCCAGCACCGCCAGCCAGTTGTAACTTTCGCCGAGCATCTGGGTCCAGGCGGGCTCCAGCGAGGCCGCTTTCGGCGCGAGAACCTCGACCACTTTCTCGAAGCGGGTGGTTGCCCCGTCGCGGTCCCCCTGGCTGGCCCAAAGGGTCTTGGCCTGGAGGAAGGTGTCTTTGAGGGCGGGGTCCTGGGCTCCGAGACTGGAACCAAGCAGGAGGGCAAGGGGAAGGAAGCGGCGGAGGCGCATGTCAGTTCAACCGGAGGAGGAGGTCGTTGCGGCGGTCACAGAGGATGAGGCCGCCAGAGCGGTCCAGGGCGAGGGAAGTGATGCGGCCGCTGATGCCCAGGCTCTTGAAGGTGGCCTGGCGCAGCACCGTGCCATCGGGGCCGAGGAGCATCACGCCCTCGCCGAAGTCCCCGCCATCCACCAGCACCGCCACCTGCCCCGCCCCGTCTGTGGCCAGGGCGATCACGTAGCGGAAGGGGGCCGGCAGGTCCTTGCCGTAGGGGACCACCGCACGGGGCTGGCCATCGGCATCCAGGAAAAGCAGCTTCCGGTCTGCGTCCGCCGCGATGACCACGCCGCCGGTGGGCAGGGGGGCCAGGGCATTGGCCGTGGGCGAAGCGACGGTGCGGGAGGCGCCGTCCGCGCCGAAAACCGTCAGGGCGGGGGTCTTGGCGTCCGCCACCCAAATGGCACCCCAGCGATCCAGGGCCGCCCCCGTGATGGCGCCAAGACCATTCAGTGGCATTGGCGCCGCGGTTTGTTCTCGAGCGAGGCCAGCCTTGGAAAGCAGGCAGATCTCGCCAGTGGGCGTGGCCACCATGGCCTTGGCCCCGGTGGCCCCGGGTCCGGCCGGAGCCAGTTCGCCATTGTGGAGGTGGAAGGCGTGGTCCAGGTCGTTCTGGTAGATGAGCAGATCCCCGTCGGGCGCCGTGGCAAGCATGGTGGGCGTCTTGAGCCACTTCGCGCGACCCGTGGGCCAGGGGCCTTCGTTGCTGAAGGGTGGCTTCTGCATGCGGTGCTTCACACGCACGGCGATGCGCCAGGCGGCCTCCTGGGCTTCGGGACTCTGGGGCGCCAGAGTCCGGAGCCGCTGGAGCATCCGCAGGCAGCCCGGCAGATCGCCCAGCAGGTCCATCGTCTCCGCGGCAGCGAGCATGGCGCGGGGTGCCACGGTGGCATCGGGGCGGTTCCGGAAGGACTCAACGAAGTGTTGGAGGGCGCGGCCCCATTGGCCCTGATCCCGCCAAGCCTGGCCCAGCTGGAAATGAGCCTCCGCCACCGCTGGGGATTCTGGGAAGAGGTCGAGGACGCGGTTGAATTCGGCCATGGCGTCCTTGAGGTCTGCAGGGCGCCGGGCCTCCCGGGCCAGCAGGGCGCCTCGCAGCAGCAGGCCGTCCGCGGCTTCGGGAGCACGCATGTACTCAGCCTTCAGGCGGTCCAGGTAGGGCATGGCCGCCTCGGGCTTATGCTCCACCTCCACTTGGTGGCGGGCTAGTTCGAGGAGGACGCGCGGGGCGAATTCGCTCTTGGGGGCGGATTGGAGTAGTTGCCCCCAGGTGTCCAGCGCCTCCTTGTATGCTTTGGCCGCATAGGCGCGTTCGCCACTCAGGTACAGCCGCTCCGCCAGCTCGCCATCCTGGGTTTGCCCTTGGGCGGCGCCTTGGGCCAGGGCCGGCAGGATGCAAAGCAGGGCAACTGGGGTACGGGACCAGGGGAATGCGAGCGACATGGAAGCCTCGGGGCAGAAGAAAAGCATAGCCGCGACCTCGGGTGAGGTCTGGTCCTCTGGTGAAGAATTGGTGAGCCCCCCGTTTCGGCGGGGAGGTGCTAGCGTCTTGAGTATGCGTGCCTTGATCCTCATTTTCATGGCTGTCCTTGCCCAGGCCGGGCCCCCGGCCTTCGTGGACCAGCTGCCCCCGGCGGCCCGGGCCGAGGCCCTGGACATCCTGAGCCGGGCGGATTTCATCTTCGAAACCCGGACCCAGCCGAAACACGTGCGCCTGGCCACCATGGAGAAGTTGTTCGATCACCCGCGGCTGAGCGCGGCCATGTGGCGGCACTGCCAGTTTGTGCCGGGCTTCTACGCTTTCATCCATCCGGATGGGGCCTGGAGCATGGATGACGCCCGCGGCCTGAAGGGGACGCTCCGCCTTGTCTATCAACGGCCAGGACTCCGGGTCTACCTGGTGGAGGGCGTGGCGGAGAAGGGTCGCCTGAAGACACCCTTCGCTGTCGGCGCGAAAATGCTGACTTCGTACCGCTACTGGGAGGGCAAGAACGGGTTCGAGACCCACCTCCAGACCTGGACAGCCCTGGACTCCGCCCTGCTGGGCTTCGTGGCCCGCCCCTTCCGCGGTTACATCCGGCACCGCCAGGACGAATTCATCGCCTACATCAACGGGAACGTGGCCACCTTCGGGGAGTTTGCCGACCTGAGCCCGATGGATTTTTATGGCCCCCTCCAGCGTGATGGCGATGCCGTCGCCCTCCGCGAGTTCGAGACCCTGTTTCTGAGGAAGTGATGCCGATCCCCTTCTCGGCCTCACTCCGGGCCTCACTCCGGGCCTTGGTCCGGCCGTCCCGGGCCTTCGCGGATGCGCCACCTCCCCTGGGCCGCGCCCTGGGTCGGATGCTGGCGGTGTGGGTGCCTCTCGCCTTGGCGAATGCCGGGTTGACGGTCTGGCGAGCCCTCCAGGCCTATGGGCAGCTTCGGCAGAGCGGGCCGCCACGCTGGCTGGAGCGGCTCTCGGGTGCCGATCCTGAGGCGCTGTGGGAGCTGTTTCGAACCCTGCCAGCCCCGCCCGCCTTTGACCGAGTCTGGCCCTGGCTCCTGCTGGTCGTGCCCATCGGTCTGCTGGGGACCTGGATCCACCACGCGGTCTGGGACCATACAGGCCTTTGGCTGCTGGGGGGTCTGAAACAGAAGCACGGCTTCCGAACCACACTGGTGGCCGAGGCCGAGGCCCTGCGCATCGCCGCCCTGGGCACTCTGGTCGGGTTGGTGGGCTTTGTACCAGGGTTGGGCGCCCTGCTGACGCTTCCCCTAATACTTCTGGACGGCTATCTGTGGCTCTTCCGCGGCTTCGCTCTCGCGGCTCGACATGGGTGTGAACCCTGGAAGGGGGTGGCCGCCACCGCGGTCCACGCCGTCCTGTTGGGAACCTGTGCCTTAGGGCTGACGGCGATGATGCTGATGCTGGTGCGGGTGGCGCCATGAGACGGGTGCCCTGGGTGGCGCTCTCTGTCCTGGCGTTGGCGCTGGGAATCCGGCTGGCGGCCTTTCTGGCCCCCTTGTCGAATCTCATGCCCGGTTGTGCTTTCAAGCGGCTGACGGGATTCGCCTGCGTCACCTGCGGATTAACCCGGAGCGTCCTGGCCCTGGGTCAGGGTCAGTGGTATGAGGCCATCTACTGGTACCCGGCCATGGCGTTTCTGCTGGTTCTGGCACCTCTGGCAGCACTCTGGGATGTGCGGCGTGCCTGGCGTGGTGATGCCTATCTTCCCCTGCCGACCTCCCGGGCGGTCCGATTCGGGGTCTGGATCCTCCTGGGGGGGATCTGGGCGCTCCAGGTGATGCGGGGGATATAGAGATCTATAACACCCCCTGGCCCGCCGGGTTTTGCCATGTACTCCCAGTCCGGTCATGCTGTCAGCACGCACTACCGGAGTCCCACCATGTTCCAGCAACTCCTGGATCGGCTGATCGAACAGGTGCCCGAGGCCCTGGCCGCGACCTTCAATGATCGCGACGGGGATCCCATCTGCTCCCGCACGATTCAGGTTTCCAACGAAGGGCTGCAGCTCCTCGGGGCCTATCAGCATGTGGTGAAGCGGCACCTCCAGCAGGCGGTGGAGGAATTCGACCGCGGTGAGGTCAAGCAGGTGGTCTTCGCCACGGATCTGCACTGGATCCTCATGATGGGCGCCAAAGAGCAGTGCACGCTCGTGCTGGTGATGCAGCGCGAGGGCATGCTGGGGCGCGCCCGCTTCTACATGGAGCAGGCCGTCGAGGCCCTGAATAAAGAATTGTAGGGAGCCTGGATGGAACGCTTCATCGGATTGGCCGGCATCGTGGCCTTCATGGCCATTGCGTACGCTCTGTCTCACAAACGCAGCGCCATCCACTGGCGCACCATCGCCTGGGGCCTGGGGCTCCAATGGATTTTCGCGCTGATCGTCCTCAAGGGCACCGCGATCTCGGGATTGCTGTCCTTCCTGCCCTTCCCCAAGGGAGCCGGCTGGGTGGTGCTGGTTCTGATGTTCTCGCCCATGCTGCTGCGGCGCTTCGCGTCCTACGAGAACAAGCCCCTCAACTGGGGCCTTTTCGGTGTCATCGTCCTCGGGCTGTTGCGCGGGAACCTGGTGGGCTCCTCTTTCGACCAGATGCGCATCGTGGTGGAACACCTCATGGCCTATGCCCATGAGGGCGCCAGCTTCGTCTTCGGCTCGCTCTCCGACGGCCCCGGCGGGAAGGTGGGCATGGTGTTCGCGTTCGCGGTCCTGCCCACCATCATCTTCGTGGCTTCGATTTTCGCGGTGCTCTACTACATCGGCGTCATGCAGTGGGTGGTGAGCGCCGCGGCTCGGGCCATGGGCCGTTTCCTCAAGGTGTCGGGCGCTGAGAGCGTGAGCGTGGCGGCGAGCATCCTCATGGGCCAGACCGAGGCTCCCCTCACGATCCGGCCCTTCCTGGCGCGCATGACCCGCAGCGAGCTGATGCTGATCATGACGGCCGGCATGGCGCACGTGTCCGGCAGCATCATGGTGGCCTACGTGCAGGTGGCCCACGTGGACATCGTGCATCTGCTCACCGCCGTGATCATGACGGCGCCCGGCGCCGTGATGATGGCCAAGCTGCTGGAGCCAGAAACGGAGGCCCCCGAGACGGCCGGCGAGGTGAAGGTGGACATCCCCACCCACGACGCCAACGTGCTGGATGCTGCCGCCCGTGGCGCCTTCGAAGGCGGCCAACTGGCCTTCAACGTGGCGGTGATGCTCATGGCCTTCATCGCCCTCATCTACCTGATCAATGGTCTGATGCAGGCGATCCATCCAGGCTTCAGCCTGGAGCTGGTGCTGGGCGCGGTGTTCAAGCCCTTCGCCTACCTGATGGGCGTGCCCTGGATCGAGGCCGGGCAGGTGGGCTCCCTGCTCGGCAAGCGCATGGTGGTGAACGAATTCGTGGCCTTCCTGGATCTGGGAGCCATGACGAACCTGTCCACCAAGGCCCGGCTGGTGTCCACCTTCGCCCTCTGCGGCTTCGCCAACTTCAGCAGCATCGCCATCCAGGTGGGTGGGATCGGCGCCCTGGTGCCCGAGCGGCGGAGTGATCTGGCCCGCCTGGGCCTGCGGGCCATGCTGGCCGGAACCCTGGCGAACTTCCTCAGTGCCTGTATCGCCGGCATTCTGAGTTAGAAAAAACATCGATTAAAATCTAGTTTTCCAACATTCCGAACTCCAGGAGATAATGATGGGGTGGTTGGAGGTAATGTCTGATGGCCCGTGTCTGCTCCCTGGTGTTTGTTCCGGCGCTCGTTTCAATGACGCTCGCGGCGGGGGATTATGACGCCTTGATGAGCGCCATGAAGAAGGATTGGCCCCAGGTGAAGACCCTGGCCGTGGTCTGCGACGCGACCGCCAGCAGGAGGGCCCTCTCCGCGCTGACTCTGGCCACGGATAGTTTCAAGTTGCTGGTGGTGGACGTGAAAGGCCCCCAGGACATGGGCAAGGCCGTCGCGGCCCTGTCAGGCCGAAAGCCCGATGCGGTGGTACTTCTGGCGGGTGACCACGTAGCGGGGGATGGCTCTGCCGCTGCCAGCTTCATCATCCAGCGCATGGCGGTTCTGAAGATCCCGACAGCAGGTACCACCGAGGCTGGTGTGAAACAGGGTGTGGCCTTGGCCATCGGGCCCGGGACCGGCGGTCGGCTGATGGCCAATGCCAAGGTCGCAGCCGTTGCTGGCGTGCCCGTCCCGGCGGGTGCCATAGCCTTCTGACGATCTGACGATTTTGACTAGCGGCGTCCTCCGTCAGTGGACGGTTTCCGGATCGTGCACCCCGTCTCGGGGAGGCTCCATGCCCTGCCAACCAGCCTTCCAGGCCAGATTCAAGGCGAGGCTCAGGGCCAGATAGGCGGCGAAGAAACCGATGAAAAAGCGCTGCCGGAACAAGATCATCAGAGCGAAAAGCAGCACGATGCCGAGGCTGGTGATCATGGCGGCCCGGGGGCTTCCGGCTCGTTTCTTGAAGCTGGGGAAGCGGAGGGTGGACACCATCAGCAGGCCCACGATGAATAGCTCCGCGGCGAAGGCGTAGGCCTGGGCGGCGGTGGCTGGGGGGGTCGGGTGCCAGATGATCACGGCGGCCACGCAGGCGGCGCCGGCCGGGATGGGTAGGCCCATGAAGTAGCGTGGGTCTGTGGAGCCCACCTGCACATTGAAACGCGCCAGGCGGAGCGCACCACAGGCCGTGAAGACGAAGCAAGCGGCCCAGCCGACGGCCCGCAGGTTGGGGTCATGGATGCCCAGCTGGAAGAACCCGTAGCGGTAGGCCAGGATGGCCGGTGCCATGCCGAAGCTGATCACGTCCGCCAGGCTGTCCAGCTGCACACCGAATTCCGTGGCTGTGTTGGTGGCGCGGGCCACGCGGCCATCCAGGCCGTCGAAGATGCCCGCCAGCACCAGCAGGCCCGCGGCCCACAGGAAATAGCGCTCGGGTGTGGCGCCCGCGGCGTTGATGGACATGACCACGCTGGAGAAGCCGCAGAAAACGGAGGCCATGGTGATGCTGGATGGCAGCACGAACATGGAGCGGCGCATGGCCCGCTTCCGGCGGTCGCGGCGTTCCTCAGGGCTTAGATGGGGTCGCATGGTTCCATTTTCTCACATCCAGGCGGGTCCCGTGGCTGCTGATTGGGGAGGGTATCCTGACAACCTTCGGAGGATGGCTTGAAGCAGGTGGCGGTGATTGGCGGCGGGCACGCCGGGATTGTCCCGACTCCGAGGCTCCGCGAAGCGGAACGCGGGAGCGGGCGACTAGATGTCGCCCGCGATAGCGATAGGAGGGAGGCCTCGATTCCCCTCATCGAAGGCGGGGCGGAGGTCCTGCGATGAAGCGGGTGGTGGTTATCGGCGGCGGGCACGCCGGGATCGAGGCGGCGCACATCGCCGCCCGCATGGGCATGACCACAACCCTGCTCACCATGAATCTCGACCAGATCGGCCAGATGAGCTGCAATCCCAGCATCGGCGGCGTGGGCAAGGGCCACATGGTGCGGGAGCTGGATGCCCTGGGCGGGGCCATGGGCCGCCTCATCGACGCCACTGGCATCCACTTCCGCATCCTCAACGAAAGCCGGGGCGTGGCCGTGCGCGGCCCCCGAGCCCAGGCGGACAAGGTGAAGTACCGCATGGCGGCGCGCCACCTGCTTGAACACACACCAGACCTGAACCTCCGCCAGGGGACGGCCGCAGCTATTCTCTGGGCGGAGGGCACGCGGGCCCTAAGGGGCGTGGAGTTGTTGGACGGCTCCGTGCTGCCTTGCGATGCCGTGGTGATCACCAGCGGCACCTTCCTCAACGGCCGCATCCTCATCGGTGGGCGCCGCCTGGAGGCAGGCCGGGCCGGCGAACCTGCTAGCACCCACTTGGCCGACCAACTGAAGGCCCTGGGCCTCCGGAATCGCCGTCTGAAGACCGGTACCAGCCCGCGCTTGGCGAAGGGCTCCATTGATTTCAGCCGACTCGAGATTCAGCCCGGGGACGATCCACCCCGTCCCTTCAGCTTCTTCAGCCCCAGAATCCCCCAGCCCCAGGTGCCCTGCCACATCGTCCACACCACTGCCGAGACCGCAGCCATCGTGCGGGAAAACCTGGCGAAGTCGAGCCTCTACGGGGGCCATATCGACGGGATCGGCCCCCGCTACTGCCCCTCCATCGAAGACAAGTTCGTGAAGTTCCCGGACAAGGGGCGGCACCAGATCTTCGTGGAGCCGGAAAGCCTGGAGACCGAGGAGATCTATCTGGCGGGCCTGTCCACGTCCATGCCCCCAGATGTGCAGCTCCGCATGGTACGGAGCCTCCCGGGCTTCGCGGCGGCCGAGATCCTGCGGCCGGGCTACGCCATCGAGTACGACAGCTTCGATCCACTACAACTCCGTCGGGATCTCTCGGTGGAAGGTCTCGACGGTGTCTGGTTCGCGGGCCAGATCAATGGCACGACGGGCTATGAGGAGGCCGCGGGTCAGGGACTGCTGGCGGGGCTCAACGCGGTGCGCTGGCTGCGGGACCGGGAGCCCATCGTCCTCGGCCGGGATCAGGCCTACACGGGCGTGATGATCGATGATCTCGTCACCAAAGGCACGGACGAACCCTATCGCATGCTCACAGCCCGGGCGGAGCACCGGTTGGGCTTGGCCTGCGATGTGGCGGACACGCGCCTGTTGGCTGTGGCCCGGGAGATAGGGGCCCTGCGGTCGGAGGAATTGGCCCTGGTGGAGGCCAAGATCGAGCGGCGGGAGCGCTTGCGGGCCCAGTGCGACGCCGCCTGGGTGACCCAGACCAGTCCCTTCGGGCCCATCGCGACTGAAGCGGGCCTGCGGCTGGACGCGGGCCTGAGCCTGTCAGATCTCTTGCGTCGCCAGCAGATGGGGTCCAAGGAGGCCGATGCCTGTCTCACCCTGCTGGAGGGATGGACTGATTTCCAGACCGGATGGAACCCTGCCTGGGAGCGGGATCTTCTGCTCTTCGACCTGCGCTACGCTCCTTATCGCGAACGAGAAGCCCGGCTCTTGGAGGGCCACCGGGCCTGGGACCATGTGAGAATCCCCGCAGACTTCCGCATCGAGCATTTGCATGGGTTATCCAAGGAAGTGATGGAAAAGCTCACATTGCATCGCCCGGAAACCCTGGGACAGGCCAGTCGGATCCCCGGTGTCACGCCAGCGGCGGTCACGCTCCTGCATTTGCATATTCATCGTTTAAGAAGCATATAGTTTTTTGTGATTTTATCCTTGAGTTTCCATGTAACTAGAGGCTTATGCTAGGGCTGTTCGTCTTTGGGAGGTTCCATGTCGGCCGTCCTTGACCTCTACCCCACCGCCGCCCACCCACCGGTGGCACCCCGCCTGCTGAAGATCGGTCAGCTGGCCGCACGGTCGGGTCTCACGGCCCGGAACCTTCGCTTCTATGCGGATGCCGGTGTTTTTGGCGACCTGCCTCGCTCCCCCAAGGGCTACCGTCTATTCCCACCGGAAGCCATCCAGTGGGTGCGGATCCTCAAGGCCTCCCAGGCCGCGGGCTTCAGCCTGGACGAAGTGCAGGAGTTGTTGCGGGCGTTGCGCCAGGACAGTGCCCCCTGCGCCCATGTGCGGGACGCCCTGGGCGGCAAGCTTCGCATCCTGGAAAGCAGGCTTGCCGAGATCAAGCTGCTGGTGGAGATCCTCCGCATCACCCTGGGGACCCCGGATGGTCAGAGCAGCGACCTGGGCTGCAACCTGATGGAAACCCTGATCGCGGAAGCCGAGCGCCTGCCCGCACTCACTGAACTGCGGCACGCCTGAACCCATTTGGAGAACCCATGAGCACCCAGATCTACCGTGTAACCGGCATGACCTGCGGCGGCTGCGTCCGCCATGCGGACAAGGCGATCCGCGCCACCCCGGGCGTGACAGACGTCACCGTGGATCTGGCGAGCAGCACGGCCACAGTGACCGGTAGTGCGAGCTTCGAAGCCTTGGCCGCCAAGGTGGCCGAAGCGGGCTATCAGTTAATCAAGCCGGCCTAGGTCGGCCCGGGAGTGCCATGAGCACCGAGACTTTCACCGTCACGGGGATGACCTGCGCATCCTGTGTCCGGCATGTGGAGAAAGCCTTGACTGCCACCCCCGGTGTCCAGACGGCCACCGTGAACCTGGCCATGGCCACGGTCACGGTAGAGGGCGAAGCGAGCTTCGAGACCATGGCGGCGCAGGTCGAGGATGCGGGCTATGGTCTGGGTCGGCCCGAGGCCGGCCAGACGGTAGCCCAGGCCGAGGATGACCCGGTTCCTGCCCGGAACCGGATGATCGTGGCTCTGGTCCTGACTTCACCCATGCTGCTGGCCATGGTGCCCGGCCTGGGGATCCATCTGCCAGGTTGGCTCCAGGCCCTGCTCTCGGCTCCGGTGGTTTTCTGGACCGGCTGGGGCTTCTTCCGCCGAGCGGCACGCCAGGCTCGGCATGGTCAGGCCTCCATGGACACCCTTATTGCCCTGGGTTCGGGCACGGCCTGGGCTTTCGCCGTGGTCGAGTGGCTGAACGGCGTCCACCACCTCAGCTTCGAGACGGCCGCCGCGTTAGTGGCCTTCCTGCTCACAGGCAAGTACCTGGAAAGTCGCGCCAAGTCCAAGGCCACGGACGCCCTGAAGGAACTGCTGGCCCTGGCGCCGCCCACGGCCCTCCGCCTAGCCGCGGACGGATCCGTGGAGGAAGTGCCTGTGGCGGACCTGCGGCCTGGGGATCGGGTGCGGGTGCTGCCCGGCCATGCGGTGCCTGCCGATGGCCGCGTGATCGCGGGCCAAGCGGAAGTGGACGAATCCATGCTCACGGGCGAACCCCTACCGGTCCCCAAGGGTCCGGGCGAAGGGCTGGTCGCGGGCACCGTGGTCCACGGCTCTGCGCTGGAAATGGAGATCCAGGCGGTGGGTGCCCAGACCCAGCTGGCCCGCATGGCCCAGCTGGTGGCCCAGGCCCAGGGGTCGAAGGCGCCCGCACAGGATCTGGCAGATCGCATCAGCGCTGTCTTCGTACCGGCCATCCTGGTTCTCGCCCTGCTGACCCTGGCGGGCTGGTGGATGGCCACGGGCACCCTGGCTTCAGCCTGGCGGCCGGCTGTCACCTTGCTGGTGATCGCCTGCCCCTGCGCCCTGGGGCTCGCCACGCCGGTGGCCGTGATGGTGGGCCTGGGTTCCGCCGCCCGGAAGGGCGTGCTGGTCCGCGATGCTGCGGCCTTGGAGGCCCTTGGTCAGGCCACGGACCTCGCTTTCGACAAGACGGGGACGATCACAGAAGGGCGACCGAGGCTGCGAAAGGTCCTTGCGACCTCTGGACTTGCAGAAGCGAAGCTGCTGGAGCTCGCGGCCAGCCTGGAACGCGATTCCGAGCACCCCATCGCCCGCGGCCTGGTGGCGGCCCATCCGGGCGTCCTGAAGCCGGTGTCGGCCTTCCGCGCCCACCCGGGGGGAGGCATCAGCGGTGAGATCGATGGCACGCCCTGGCGCCTGGGCAGCGCCGCCTTTTTGGGAGCGGTCTTCCCTGAGGTGGATGAGGACGGGATCGCCGTGGGCCTGGCGGATGCCTCCGGGCTGAAGGGTGTGTTCGTGCTGGGCGACCGGCTGCGCGCCGAAAGCGCCGCGGTGGCCGGACAGCTCAGGCAGCAGGGGCTCCGTCTCCACCTGTTTACGGGAGACCGTGCCGAGCCCGCGGCACGGATGGCAGCGGCGGTGGGCATCGAATCGGTGGCCGCGGGCCTGCGACCTGAGGACAAACTCACCCGCATTCGGGACCTTCAGGCCCAAGGCGCTGTGGTCGGCTTCGTGGGCGATGGCGTGAACGATGCGCCGGCCCTGGCCCAGGCGGATTGCGGCATCGCCATGGGCTCCGGGGCGGGCGAACAGGGCACGGGCGCGGCCATGGCGGCGGCTCCCCTCGTACTGTTGAGGCCAGGGCTGGAACCCATCCTCGCCGCACGCCGTCTCGCCCTGCGGACCCATCGCGTGATCCGGCAGAACCTGGGCTGGGCCTTCGGCTACAACCTAGTGCTGGTGCCCCTGGCGGCCTTCGGTCAGCTGGAACGGTTCGGTGGGCCCATGCTCGCAGGGCTGGCCATGGGCCTCAGCTCGCTCACGGTGGTGCTGAACGCCCTGCGGCTGCGGCGCTAGAGGGTTTTGGCCAACGCCTTGAGGTAGGCGGTGAACTCGAGCTTCAGATCATCCCGCTTGAGGGCGAACTCGACGTTGGCTTTCAGATAGTCGAGTTTGTTGCCGGTGTCGAAGCGTTTCGCCGGGATGGGGGCGGCGACCAGGCGGCCCTCCTGCGCGAGGATGGCCAGGGCGTCCGTGAGCTGGTACTCCCCGCCAACGCCGGGCTTGAGGGCCGCGAGATGCTCGAATACGCGAGCCTCCAGCACATAGCGCCCCACGACGGCCCAGCGGCTGGGCGCGTCTGCCGGTTTTGGCTTTTCGACAATCGCTGTAACATCCCAAACGGATTCGCCGCCGGCGGGTGGGTTGACGATGCCATAACGGGAGACATGCTCTTCCGGGACTTCCTGGACGCCCACGACGGACTTCCCGGTGGTTTGGTAGGCGGTGATGAGGGACTCCAGGGCCGAGTCACGCTCGTCGAAGACATCGTCGCCCAGGAGCAGTGCGAAGGGTTCGTCGCCCACCGCATGGCGGGCGCATAACACCGCGTGGCCGAGGCCCAGGGGCTCGCCCTGGCGCACGTAGGCGAACTGGGCGAGGTGGGTGATGTCGCGCACGAGATCGAGGTCCTCCAGCTTGCCCCGCCGCCGCAGGGTGTCCTCCAGCTCGTAGGCCACGTCGAAATGGTTCTCGATGGCGCCCTTGCCGCGCCCGGTGACAAGCACGATGCTCTCCACCCCGGCGCGGATGGCCTCCTCCACCACGTACTGGATCACTGGCGTATCCACGAGGGGCAGCATTTCCTTGGGCTGGGCCTTGGTGGCGGGGAGAAAGCGGGTGCCCAGGCCCGCGACGGGAATGACGGCTTTGCGAAGGGTCTTCATGGCGGCTCCGGAGGCCATGATGGCCTAAGATGGCTGGAATGGGAGGGGGTGGGATGGAATCGCAAGAGTTGTGGCGGCAGATGACTGGACATCCGATGTCGGGATGGCGCTTCGCGGAAGATGTGACGCTGCCTCCTTCGCTCGCGCCGGGCCGATTGCTCTGGTGCGGGATCGGTGGTTCTCTGTTGCCCGCGGATGCCCTCATCCATGCGCTTGCCGGGGCCTCGCTGCGCCACCGTTGGCAACCCTTGGCCTCGCCGGAATCCAACGGCCTGCGGCTGGAGCCCGAGGACCAACTGGTATTCGCCTCCAAGAGCGGGCGCACGCTGGAGTTGTGGACCTGGATCGGGCGGTTGCGGGCCCAGAGCGGCTGGGGTCGCTGGCGCCAGGTGCCCATCGCCATCACGCAGGACGATCAGAATCCGCTCGCCCAGCTGGCGCGCGCGGAGGGGTGGACCTTGCTTCCCATCCCCGAGCGTGTGGGAGGACGTTATTCGGCATTCACGGCCATTGGCGCGCTCCCGCTGCGCTGGGCGGGCCTGGACCCGTGCAAGTTCCTCGCTGGCGCCCGCGAAGTGGTCGCGCAGACCGAGCAGGAACGCGGACCTTGGGGCACTCGCGTCTGGGACATGGCGCGCGCGTTCACGGGGGGATTCCTCCGTGGCACGGATCAGTGGGTGCTGCTGCCCTACGCCACGCGCCTGGAAACCGTCGGTGCCTGGTGGGTGCAGCTGGTGGCGGAAAGCCTGGGCAAGCAGGCCGCGGACGGAAGCCGACGCGGCCTTACGCCCATCCGTGCCATCGGCCCGCAGGACCAGCACGCCCAGTTGCAGCGGTGGCTGGACGGCCCGCGCAACGTGGGCGTAGTGCTGGTGACGGTGGGGCATGATCATGTGGCCGAGCCCTCCAATCCGCCGTCGCAGTGTCCCTTTTCGGGGCTGGGGCGCTGGGGTGGCGAAGACATCCTGCGGGCCCAGGCGGAAGGAACCCGAGAGGCCCTCGAAGGTGCCGGGATCTCCGTGCTGCACTGGCATCTGGACGCCCTGGACGAGACCTCGCTGGGCGCCTTCCTCATGGCTTGGCAGCTGGTGGTGGGACTGTGCGGCATGGCGCTCGAAGTGGATCCCTTCGACCAGCCGGCGGTGGAATCGGGCAAGCGCCGGACCCTCCTGAAACTTGGGATTTCCTAGGAATTGCCTGGGGATTTCTTCAGAGATGCAACGTTGGTGCGCCCCTTCCCTAAAATTTCCGCTTGCACCATCACTCTCCCCTGTTAGTCTGAATGTCCTGCGCAGTTGAGGCTGCGGGGTGCTGGAGGGGGCCGCGAGGCAACTTTCGGGCCGTGCGGAGAGCACGGCGAGCGTCTTTGAAAACCGGATAGAAGATAGGAAGCCTTTG
>Ga0315270_10000171_pt1 | contig 37234 bp, 29 predicted proteins | sample C1_bottom_MG_FD_204932 | JGI IMG/M metagenome (GOLD analysis project Ga0315270, IMG submission 204932) | Sediment microbial communities from Yellowstone Lake, YNP, Wyoming, USA - C1_bottom | ecosystem: Environmental > Aquatic > Freshwater > Lake > Sediment | place: USA: Wyoming | collected... | reverse complement strand
GCAACGTGGCGATGAGTACATTACTTCCGAGCTGTTTGTGCTCGCCGCGTTGGAGGACAAGGGCGAGCTGGGCCGGCTGTTGAAAGAGGCTGGTGTATCGAAGGGTGGCATCGACAAGGCCATCGAATCGCTGCGCGGTGGCCAGAAGGTGCAGGACGCCGGCGCCGAGGACCAGCGTCAGGCATTGGGAAAATACACTATCGACCTCACCGAGCGCGCCGAGCAGGGCAAGCTCGATCCGGTGATCGGGCGCGACGAGGAGATTCGGCGCGTGGTGCAGATCTTGCAGCGCCGCACCAAGAACAACCCGGTGCTGATCGGCGAGCCGGGCGTCGGCAAGACCGCGATTGTCGAAGGCCTGGCGCTGCGCATCATCAATGGCGAGGTACCGGAAGGCATCAAGGGCAAGCGCGTGTTGTCGCTCGATATGGGTTCGCTCATCGCCGGCGCCAAATTCCGTGGCGAGTTCGAGGAGCGCCTCAAGGCGGTGCTCAACGATCTCGCCAAGCAGGAAGGGCGGGTCATCCTGTTCATCGACGAGCTGCACACCATGGTCGGCGCCGGCAAGGCCGAGGGCTCCATGGATGCCGGCAACATGCTCAAGCCGGCGCTGGCGCGCGGCGATCTGCACTGCGTCGGCGCCACCACGCTCGACGAGTATCGCAAGTACATCGAGAAGGACGCGGCACTCGAGCGCCGCTTCCAGAAGGTGCTGGTGGATGAGCCGAGCGTCGAAGACACCATCGCCATCTTGCGTGGCCTGAAAGAAAAATACGAAGTGCATCACGGCGTGGACATCACCGACCCGGCGATCGTCGCCGCCGCCACGCTCTCGCACCGCTACATCACCGATCGTCAGTTGCCGGACAAGGCCATCGACCTGGTGGACGAGGCGGCATCGCGCATCCGCATGGAGATCGACTCCAAGCCGGAGTCCATGGACAAGCTCGATCGCAAGCTCATCCAGCTCAAGATCGAGCGGGTGGCACTGCAGAAGGAAACCGACGAGGCCTCGAAGAAACGCCTTGTCCTACTCGATGGTGAAATCACCAAGCTACAGAAGGAATACTCCGACCTCGACGAGATCTGGAAGGTCGAGAAGGCCGCGGTGCACGGCTCCCAACACATCAAGGAAGCGCTCGAACGTGCACGCCTTGAGCTTGAAACGGCGCGCCGCGCCGGCGATCTGACGCGCATGTCCGAGCTGCAGTATGGCCGCATCCCGGAGCTCGAGAAGCAGCTGGTGACGGCCGGTGCCCAACAAGGAAAGGTGATGAAATTGCTGCGCACCGCCGTGACCGAGAACGAGGTCGCGGAAGTCGTGTCACGCTGGACCGGTATCCCCGTGTCCAAGATGCTGGAAGGCGAGCGCGACAAACTGCTGCGTATGGAAGACGAACTGGACAAGCGTGTCATCGGTCAGAGCGAGGCGATCAAGGCGGTATCAAACGCCATCCGCCGTTCGCGTGCCGGATTGTCCGACCCCAATCGGCCGAATGGTTCATTCCTGTTTCTCGGCCCGACCGGTGTTGGCAAGACTGAGCTCACCAAGGCGCTGGCTGCGTTCCTGTTCGATACGGATGAAGCGATGGTGCGTATCGACATGTCCGAGTTCATGGAAAAGCATTCCGTCGCACGCCTCATCGGCGCGCCGCCCGGATATGTGGGTTATGAAGAGGGCGGTTATCTCACCGAGGCGGTGCGGCGCAAACCGTACAGCGTGATTCTGCTCGACGAGGTCGAGAAGGCGCATCCCGAGGTCTTTAACGTGTTGTTGCAGGTGCTGGACGACGGCCGCCTTACCGACGGCCAGGGCCGCACTGTGGATTTCCGTAACAGCGTTATCATCATGACTTCGAACCTCGGCTCGCAGACCATTCAGGAAATGGCGGGCGAGGAGAATTACGAGCGCATGAAATCCGCGGTGATGGAGATTGTCAGTCAGCATTTCCGTCCCGAGTTCGTGAACCGTATCGACGACATCGTGGTGTTCCATCCGCTCGGGCGCGAGCAGCTGCACCGCATCACCGAAATACAGGTGCGCTATCTGCGCGAACGCCTGGCGACGCGCGACATGGGCTTCACGCTCACGCCGGCGGCGCTCGACATGCTGGCCGAGGCCGGCTTCGATCCTGTGTATGGCGCCCGCCCGCTCAAGCGCGCCATTCAACAGAAGATCGAGAATCCGCTGGCGACGGAGATCTTGTCCGGAAAGTTTACCGCAGGCGACACCATTGTTGCGGACGTCGTCAGCGGAACGATCTTTTTCGGCAAGGAGAATCAGCGCAAGAAGGCGGCGGTGCATTAAGCACCCAGACCTCACGTCGAGACATTGTTTGTGCAATGAGTCGCCACTTTCACGGACCACGACGGGGCCGGGCCGGCTGATTGTTTTCCCGGGTCTTTGCCTTTAATATTCGCGTCGTTGAGTGCCGGAGGCTGCAAGACTCCGGAGCGCCACGCACCATCACAAGGCATCCCATTCATGTCCATGTTCCGTCGCCTCAAGGCCCCATCCTCTCTTGGATTCGACAAGCTCAAGCACGATCTCGTGCATCGCCGCTATCGTTTTCGCCAGTTCGTCGGTGTCGGTTTTCTGTTCGTGCTGACATTCCTCGGGCGTCCGGGCGAGCTTGGCGGTCCCGGGCGAACGATGTTCCTGCTGGGCGCCGTGTTCGCGCTGCTCGGCATGCTGGTGCGTCTGTGGGCCTCTGGCCATGTGAAGAAAGACAAGGTGCTGACCACCACCGGCCCCTATGGCTATGTGCGCCACCCGCTGTATGTCGGCAACCATCTCATTACCCTTGGCTTCTGTGTCGCCTCCGGGTTGTGGTGGAGCTTCGCGGTGTGGACGGTGATCGCGCTCGTTTTCTATCCTGGCACCATCGCGCATGAAGACGAAGTGCTGCACAACCTGTTCGGCCAGTCTTGGGAGCGCTGGCAATCCGTGACACGCGCGCTCATCCCGCGGTTGACTCCCTACCAGACCGGTGTGCAGAGTGAATGGTCGCTGGCCCAGAGTTGGCATAACGGCGAGCCGACCATCCTGCTCGTCCTCGTACTCTGCTTCGTTTATCTCGCGCTCAGCTTTCTCTGATCCCGGGCATGCTCCACGGCCTCGACGATCTTTCCGAAGACGCGCTGGCCCGCTGGACCGAAGACAGCCTCGCCAACGGCACCAATCATCTGGCGCGCGGCTATCAGGGGCAGACCCTGCTCTACCATGACGACAACCGGCGTTTGGTGGTCAAGGCCGCAGCAGGCCGTGGTATTCGCAAGTGGATCGCCACCCTCATGCTGCGCCACGAGGCGCGAGTTTACGAACGACTCGCCGACTTTCCCGCAGCGCCGCATTGTTATGGCCTGTTGCGCAACCGCTATCTGGTGCTGGAGTACATCGAGGGCCAGCCTGCACGCCATGCCGCGATCGACGATCGCGAGCTGTTCTTTGCAGAACTGCTGGAGCATATCAAGGCATTGCATGCGCGCGGGATTGCACACAGCGATTTGCAGAAGAAGGATAACCTGCTGCTGGTGGAAGGCCGGCACCCGTGCCTGCTCGACTTCGGCGCGGCCGTGATGCGCAAATCCGGGTTCGCGCCGTTCAACCACGCTCACTACTGTTTTGCCGAACGGCTCGATTTCAATCAGTGGGTGAAGTTCAAATACCAAGGCCGGCTTGAGAACATCAGCGCGGCGGATCGCCCGTATTACCGGCGCAGCCGCCTGGAAAGAATAGCGCGTTCCCTGAAGCGCGCCTGGCGGATGCTGCGCAGCTGAGCCTGGTTGAGACCAAGACCGCGCAGCGCGTTGCACAGCAGTCTTTACAGATAATCCTGTATGCACAATACGAGGTCGCACGATGAATGCACACGATATCGGGACGTCCAGCGCAACCGCCGCAGCGCTGCGCAGCGGCATGCAGGGACAGCTTGCGGTTTGGCGCAGCACGGTGCTGGCGCACGGCAACCGCCTCGGCTGGAAAATCGGATTTAACGATCGCGTCTCGCAACAGCGCATGGGGCTCGCAGCGCCGGTGCTCGGCTTCCTGCGACGCGATCGCCTGCTGACATCGGGTGGCGTTTTCCGGATGCCAGCGAATACCGTGATCAAGACAGAAGTTGAGGTCGCCATTCGCATCGGCCGCAACGTCGCGGCCGGCGCGAGTGTGGCGGAGGCCGAAAGTGCCATTGTTGCCTATGCGCCCGCCGTGGAAGTGGTGGATGTGACCCAGCCGCTTGAAGGTATTGAGGCCCTGTTGCGCGGCAATTTGTATCAGGCCGCGGTGTTGCTCGGGCCTGAACAATATGCGATCCCTTCCGAACCGCGTCAGACGATACAGGCGCGCCTGCATGTGGATGGCAAGCCGATTCGGGAGAGTGAACCACTGCGCCTGCCAGTGCGTTTCGGTGAACTGGTGCAGCTGGCCGCCGAGACGCTGAGCCAGCATGGCGAGCATCTCGCGGCTGGCGACTGGATTATCTGTGGCGCCATCATTGAGCCGCTTGTGGTCATCCCGGGGAGCCGTATCGAAGTCGAGATGTCCTCGTTTGAGCGCATGTCACTTGGTTTCATCGCACCATGAGACGGGCCGCGGAGATGCCGACTGTTTTTTCTGCATGAAAATTTCTTTCCTTGATCGCAACACGTTTTCCGATCCAATCGTTTTTCCGGTTGCGCGTCTTGTCGCCGAGTGGCAAGAACATGCACGCACGCTGCCAGACCAGGTATTGGCCCACGCCGCCGATGCCACAGTGGTCGTCACCAACAAGGTAAAGCTTCCCGCCGCGTTGCTGGAAAAATTGCCACAGCTCAAGCTCATCGCCGTCGCCGCTACGGGCGTCGATCATGTCGATCTGGTCGCTGCAAGGCGTCTCGGTATCGGTGTCTGCAACGTGCGCGATTACGCCACGCATAGTGTGCCGGAACATGTGTTCGCGGTGCTGCTGGCGCTGCGTCGCAATCTGCTTGCATACACAACGGCCGCTACAAACGGCGCCTGGGCGCGCGCCGAGAATTTCTGTCTGCTTGACTGGCCGATCGAAGACCTGGCCGGCTCCACGCTCGGCATCATTGGCGGCGGCGCGCTCGGCCAGTCCGTTGCGAAACTCGGCGTGGCTTTCGGTATGCGCGTACTGCTGGCCGAGCAGCGCGGTGCAGCGCCGCGCCCCGGTCGTGTGGCGTTCGAGCAGGTACTGGCCGAGGCGGATGTCTTGAGCCTGCATGTGCCGCTTACGCCCGTGACCCGCAACTTGATTGGTGCAACCGAACTGGTACGCATGAAACCATCGGCCATTCTCATCAACAGCGCGCGTGGCGGGGTGGTGGACGAAGTGGCTATGGTCGAGGCGTTGCGAGCCGGGCAGCTGGCTGGCGCCGCGGTGGATGTGCTCACCACCGAGCCACCACCGGCGGATCATCCGCTGCTCAGCGCAAACCTTCCCAACCTGCTCGTAACCCCGCACATCGCCTGGGCGAGCCGTCAGGCCCAGCAGCGAATGGCGGACCAGGTGGTAGAGAACATCGCGGCCTTCCTGCGTGGCGAACACTGCAACCGTATCGTGTAGTTTATCTTCTGATGACTCTGCCCATTGAGGAAGCCCTGCCGCGCCTGCGCGCAGAACTTGCCGTACATACTTGCGTGGTGCTGCAGGCGCCGCCGGGCGCAGGCAAGACCACCATGGTGCCGCTGGCGCTGCTCGATGAACCATGGCTCAAGGGCAAGAGTATTGTCATGCTCGAACCACGCCGCCTGGCGGCACGCGCCGCCGCCGGGCGCATGAGCCAGTTGCGCAATGAAACTGTCGGTGAGACGGTCGGCTACCGGATCCGCTTCGAATCGAAGACTTCGAAGGCCACGCGCATCGAAGTGCTGACCGAAGGCATTCTCACCCGCCGCCTGCAAAGCGATCCGGCATTGGAAGGCGTGGGGCTGGTGATCTTCGACGAATTTCATGAGCGCCACCTGCATGCCGATCTGGCGCTGGCGCTGTGCCTCGACAGCCAGTGTGGCCTGCGCGATGACCTCAAGATTCTGGTCATGTCGGCCACCCTTGATGGCGCGGCCGTGTCAAGGCTGCTGTACAACGCGCCTATCATCACCAGCGAAGGACGCAGCTTCCCGGTGGAAGTGAACTATCTGTCACGCGATCCGGAAGGGCGCCTGCCTGTCACGGTTGCGGCGGCCGTGCAACGCGCGCTCGAAGAGCAGTCTGGCGATGCCCTGGTGTTTCTGCCCGGTGCGGGCGAAATCCGTCGCACCCAGGAACTGCTGGAAGGTGCCTTGAACGGAACTGTCGATGTGTTGCCGCTGTATGGCGACTTGCCATGGGAAATGCAGCAAAAGGCGATACAACCGAACAGCGGGCGGCGGCGCGTGGTGCTGGCCACGCCCATCGCCGAAACCAGCCTTACCATCGAAGGCGTGCGCATTATCGTGGACTCGGGTTTTGCGCGCGTGCCGCAGTTCGATCCGGCCTCGGGACTTTCGCGGCTCGTCACCCAGCGCATCTCGCGTGCCTCGGCCGAACAGCGCACCGGCCGCGCCGGCCGCACCGCGCCCGGAGTGTGTTACCGGCTGTGGAGCGAGAGCACCCAGCATGGGCTGATCCCGCAGGCAATTCCGGAAATCCGCAGCGCCGACCTCGCGCCGCTCGCGCTGGAGCTGGCCGTGTGGGGCGTGGCCGACGCCGCGAAACTTGCCTGGCTCGATCCGCCGCCAGCGCCGGCGCTCGCGCAAGCACGTGAACTGCTGACCGAACTCGATGCGCTGGATGCCAACGGCAGCCTCACCGAGACCGGCAAGGCCCTGGCGCAGTTGCCGCTGCATCCGCGGCTAGCGCACATGCTGCGCCTGGCGCAGGCCATGCAACGCGGGCCGCTCGCCTGCGACATCGCCGCACTGCTTTCCGAACGCGATATTTTCAAAGGCGACTCGAAACGCAGCGTCGATCTCGCCGATCGTGCCGAGGCCTTGCAGCTATTCCGCCGCGTCGGTCGCAAGGGGCTGCCATTCGGCATTGACGCCAACGCCTGCCAGCGCGTGGAGCAGGCCGCGCGCCAGTGGCGGCGTCTCATTCGCGCGCGCGAGGACGAAGCAGTGCAAGTCGATGCCGCCGATGTCGGACTGCTGCTGGCCCTGGCCTATCCGGACCGCATCGCACTGCAACGCGCGCCGAACGAAGCGCGTTATCTGCTCGCCAATGGACGCGGGGCACGCCTGCCGGAGTGGGAGTTGCGTCTGCGCCAGCCTCTGCTGGTGGCGGCGAATACCGAAGCATCGCAAGTGCGCGCGAGCGCCGGAACAAACAGAATGCCGGGCGCCGCCGTGAAAGACAGCGAGGGCCTGATACAGCTGGCCGCAACACTCCGGTTCGAGGCCTTGCATGAACATTTTGCAGCGCACCTGCATACCCAGGATGAAGTGCGCTGGGATGAAGAGCAGGGCGCGGTGCTGGCGTTGCGGGTGGAACGTTTTGGCGCGCTGATTATCGACCGCAAACCGATCCAGAAGGCCGATCCGGAAAAAGTACAGGCCGCCATGCTCGACGGCGTGCGCCGGCTCGGCATCGAGGCATTACCATGGAACGACGAGGCGCGCGCCTTGCAGGCGCGCGTGCTCTCGATGCGCCAGTGGTTTCCGGAAGAGAACTGGCCGGATCTCTCGGATGCCGCGCTCATAGAATCGCTCCGCGACTGGATCGCACCCTACCTCGACGGCATAACACGACGCACGCATCTTGTACGCCTCGACATGCCCGCGATACTCCGCAGCCGGCTGGAATGGAATCAGGTGCAGCAACTCGATCAGGATGCGCCCGTTCAGATCGAAGTGCCGAGTGGTTCGCACTTGAAGCTCGACTACATGCCGGGCGAGTCGCCGGTGCTGAAGGTAAAACTGCAGGAGATGTTCGGCCTGGCTGACACCCCGCGCATCGCGCGCGGACGGGTGCCGGTGACATTGCACCTGCTGTCACCCGCGCGCCGGCCGATACAGGTGACGCAGGATCTCAAGGGGTTCTGGGAGCGTACGTACCCGGAAGTCAGAAAGGAATTAAAGGGTCGTTATCCTCGGCACCCGTGGCCGGATGATCCTTGGAATGCGGTACCGACGGCACGGGCAAAGCGGCGAACTTAGTCCTATCACCTGCTCCGCGGGCAATAATCCGCGTAGGGCGAAATGAGCGTGGCGAATTGCGCCGGATGTCTGTGTCGGTCGGCGGGTTACGCCGCTATGCGGCTAACCCACCTACGTTTTTAAGATAGTTGGCTACCAGTTCTTGCGTCCCGGCAGCAGCCCATGCAGTTCAGCCTCCGTCAGGTTGCGCCAGCGACCAACCTTGAGTCCGCCGAGATTGACGTTGACGATACGCACGCGCTGCAACCGCTTCACGTCATAACCGAACACCTCGCACATGCGGCGGATCTGACGGTTGAGGCCTTGCGTCAGAATGATGCGGAACTCGTATTTGCCGATGCGGCTGACCTTGCAGGGTTTAGTTTTGGTGTCGAGAATGCGCACGCCACCGGCCATGCCGGCGAGGAAGGCATCGGTGACTGGTTTATCGACAGTGACGAGATATTCCTTCTCGTGATTGTTTTCCGAGCGCAGGATGTCGTTGACGATGTCGCCGTTGTTGGTGAGCAGGATCAGGCCTTCTGATTCCTTGTCCAGGCGGCCGATAGGGAAGATGCGTTCTTCGTGGCCAACGAAGTCAATGATGTTGTCCTGGACGCCCTGCTCGGTGGTGCAGGTGATGCCGACCGGCTTGTTGAGACAGATGTAGATTTTCTTTTTCTTCTTGCGGGTGCCGACCACATGGTTGTCGACGCGCACTTCGTCGGTCTCGGCCACTTGCGTACCGAGTTCGGCGCGCCGGCCGTTAATGGTCACACGGCCGCTGGCGATCCAGGCGTCGGCCTCGCGGCGCGAACACATTCCGGTTTCACTCAGGTATTTGTTCAGTCGCATGCTGGCAGCGGATTTATCGGCTAGCTGATATTAGCGCACCAGGTTTCAATTTGTTCACGCATTGCTTGCGGCTGTTCAGTCGGTATCCAGTGTTTTGCTTCAAGCATGCGAATCTCACCTTGCGGCAGGCGTGTCAGCAATGTGTGGGTAATGTCCGGGTTGGCGAAAGTGCGGCCGGTGGACAGCAGGGCGAGGAACGGCGCGTGGATTCTCTCCAGCGGCAGCGGCCGTTCGACCTCGATCAGATCCTGGAGGAAATTGGCGCTCGGCATGATCTTGAGGTCATGCAAAGGCGAGGCGTAGCGCTTGACCAGCGCTTCGCCGCCGCCCGGTTCGGCGAGGCGTGTGCGGAATTCGCGGTCGAGTTCACGCAGATCGAGGATTTCCAAACGGCGGCGGTAGAGGCCGAGGCGATTGGCAATGAGTAGCAGGAAAGCCGCGAGCTTGAGCAAAGGCAAGTATGGGTGCAGCGTGTGCAATTGTCCGGTGAGTGCGTCACGCAGCATCGGTTCAACCAGCACGATGCCAGCCGTCATCGCAGGATAGCGCGCGGCAAAGGTGGCGGCGATGTTGGCGCCCAGGCAATGTCCAATCAGAATCGCGTGCGTATAGCCTTCTTGTTCCAGGATCGCGGCGATGTCGTCGCACCAGATCTCAAGCCCGATACGGCCGCGGTAGAGCGATTGCCCGTGACCGCGCAGGTCAAGGCGCAGGATGTCGCGCGTTGCGCGCAGGCAGGTTTGCTCCACGAACTCCGACCAGCGCGTCAGGTTGCTGGCCGCGCCGTGCAGCAGCACCAGCGGCGGCAGGGCCGGCGCGACTGCCGGGGCGCGCCAGCGCCGGTAGGCGAGGGTGGCACCATCCGCCGTGATCAGGGTATGCAGGGTTTCCATGGGCCAGGCATCGGCACGCGCAATTCGCATGGCGGATTATTACAGGCTGGGCGGGAAAGCCAAAGGCGGCCAGCAATGCACGCAGGGAGACGGGGTCGACTCTTCTCTTTGAGCGGGAGAACCGCTACGCTGCCTGCGCACTGATTTCGCAGAGCCCGTACATGTCGACCAAATCCCGCCCGTCCCCGAACAAGAAATTGCCACGGTCCACCTCCCGGCCAGAAAGCCTGTTGCGTCAGATGGGCGTACTGCGGGTTGCTCTGATTACGCTGACCATTCTGGACATGCTGGCCGCGCCGCGCCCGGGCACGGCGGTGGTTTACAGCAGCTGGGAGTTGGTGACGACGCTGATACTGCCGGTGCTGGCACCGATTCTGTTGCAAGTCTTGCTGCTGGACGCGCTGATGGGGCGGGTGTTGATGAGCGGCGCGAAGGGTGCAGAGCGGCGACGCTACCGGAGAATAATGGTCGTGAACCTGCTGTTCAGCGTCGCGCTCGTGCTCTGGTGGTTGCCGTACTTCCTGAAGTTGTTTGCGCGCTGAAGCGTTAGCCTGCCACGCGCCAGTTGGGCGCGACCGGTTCGTCCGAGGCGAGTGTTTGCTCGGCTTCAAAGCTGTAGTCGAGCCCGGGGCTGGCCGGCTGCAGGTAATCGCCCTGGACATAGTGCACGCCGCGGCTGAAGAGCGTACTGAAAATGTCGGAGTCCTCAATTTTCTTGGCCAGAATCATCCGTTCGAGCGTACTGACCGCATCGATGGCTGTGTAGAGATCGCTTTCGACAAGACCGCCCGGGCCGCAGTTCACCCCGAAGAAATCAATGTTCAGTCCAGCCAATACTTCCAGACTCAGGGCCTGGCCGGTGAAATTGTCAATGGTGATTCCCATGCCCAGAGCCCGCGCCTTCTCGATGAAGCTGTGTGCTGCCGCCGGATGCTGCACCAGAACCGCCTCGTCGAGCTGCAGGATGAGGCTGGCAGGATCGAGACCTGTGGCCTTCATGTGCATCTGAATGGCGGCAAGCAGGGCGCTGTCCTGCACGGCGGTGGACGACAGTCCGACAAACACCATCCCCGGGCGGCCCTCCAGGTGGTACTTGGAGAGCGTGTCGATCACGTTGAGCATCAGGTTGCGATCAATCTTGCCGCCCAGTCCGCCTGCCTCGGCCGAGGGCAGGTACTCGGCTGACGGAATGACTTTGCCATCCAGCGTGCGCAGCATGAGTTGCGCCTCGTAAAAGCAGCGCGGTTCGCCGTGCAGGTTGATGATCGGCTGAAACAGCAACTGCATCTCGTTGTGCGTCAAGGCGTTCTGCACAGCCTCCCGCCAGTTGCTGGTGTCGATTGCCGAACTGGTTACGCTGACGGGCACGTGAGGCGGTGCCTTCGCTGGCGCCACGGGTGCAGGCGGCGTGAAGGCTGTTCTGGCCGCAGGGGGAGAATAGGCAGGTGGCGCTGACTGGGTCTCGGTCTTGAAGACCTGATCCATGATTGCCTGCCGGTCCTTATGATGTGCCGCAAGCCGCAACTGCTGGATTGTTACATCCGGTTTTACAGACCGATCACCTTCACTGGCGGTTAATGCAGCGAAAACGTCGTCGAGTTTTTTCGCGAGCGTTTCGACCCCGTCCGCCGCCTTGGCGTCGAGCAGCATGGCGAATTGACCACCGGTAATGCGCGCGATGGGAGTCTGGTTGCCGGCCAGTTCGCGCAACTGGCGTGCGATCTGTACCAGCAGCCGGTCGCAGGCGGTGTGGCCGAGCGTTTGGTTAAGAGAGGCCAGCTGGTTCACGGTTATTCCAAAGAGCGTGCCGCCCGGTGTTTTCAGCACGTCGCCCAAGGCGCTGAGAAAGTGCGTACGGTTGGAAAGACCGGTGAGCGGATCGCGCTGGTGCATCGACTGGAGCTTGACCTCCAGTGCCTTGCGCTTGGACACGTCGGTGGCCACGATTTGCACGCACGGTTCGCCGTTAATGGTCAGCGGGGTCATCGCCACTTCCAGCGGGATGCGGGTGCCGCTGGTCGTGACGGCGAGGAACTCCTGGGTTTTCTCTGCGCCTTCAGGTTTGCGCAATGCCGACTTGAATCGCGCCTGGTCTTGTTTGTCGATGAGGTTGAGTAGCGGGCTTTCCTTGAGTTGCTCGATATTTTCGTAGCCAAAAAGCTTGAGGTAGGACGCATTCGCGTCCATGTGCATGCCATCCTGGACGTAGCTGATCGATTCGAGCGAGGCTTCGATCATGGTGCGGTAGCGTGATTCGAGTTGATGCAAGGCTTCGCGAGTCTCGATCCAGGAGCGGCGTTCGTTGGCCACGGTGAGTTCGCGCTCGACAGCCGGCAGGAGGCGCCCCCACTGGCCTTTGATAATGACATCGCGCGCGCCGGCCTGCATGAGTTGGTGCAACTCATCGTCGTTGATGCGGCGTGCAAGCACGATCACCGGAGAATAGGGTTGTTTGCGGGCCGCCAGCTCCACCACCTGACGCGCCGGCAGGTTGGCCAGGCCGTGCGCGCACAGGATCAAGTCCCATTGGTTGCTGTCGAGGTTCTGCTCGACGGCTACCCCGGTTTCGAGGCGCTGGGTCTTAAGCATATAGCCGGCCTGCCGCAGCGTGCTGCTGGCCTGTTCGGCATCGTCCGGGGATTCGTCCAGAATCAAAACCCGAAGGATTTTGTTGGCTGGTTTTTTATCTGCCATGGGTATCCGTTTGAGTGGCAAGCCGGTATTGAGTTCGACTTGACCTGCCGCTCGTTCAGGATAGCGGCTGCGGCCTACTTAAAGATAGCAAAAAATTCGATGTGCGGGTGAATTCAGCCTGAGTTAACCGGATTCACGCAGCCACCTTGGCGCGGGGTGCTGGCAGCGATCCGGGAACGGATCAGCTCCATGGCAGGACGAATGCAACAGGGCTTCGCATAATATGGCAGGACGAACGCAGTAGGGCTTCAATAATGCGGCGGCGGAGCCTCGTCGGCGCGATTGGCCACCATTTCCGGCGCCAGCGTCCGAAGTTGGGCCTTGAGCGCCTCCAGTTCGCGCGTGATGGTGTCGATTTCCCGCTGCTGGCGTACCACCACGTCATTCAGCTCCTGCAGGGTGTTGTCCTGGAAGGCCAGGCGGGTTTCAAGTTCGATCAGTCGATTATCCATGGGGCACCTCAGCCGGCCAAACGATTATTGAAAATCTGCGCGATCTGCGTTTTCCAGCGCTTCGCAGGCCTCCAGCCAGGCGGCTTCGGTCTGCGCCAGGGCCTGCTGCACGCGCCCCTGCTCCAGGAGCAACGCATTGAGTTTGTCTTTTTCCGCGCTGGTGTAAAGCGCGCCGTCGGCAAGTGCCGTGTTAATGCGGACTTTGTCGGTGCCGAGTCGTTCGAGCTCCTGTTCGAGCGTCTTGAGACGGTTCTTGAGCGGCTGGGTCTGGCGGCGCTTATCTGCATCCTGACGGCGCTGGTCCTTGCGATTGATGGCCGCGGGCGCCGTGTTTGCGTTTGCGGACGCCTGACGCGCGCGCCGTGCCGCCAGCCATTTCGGATATTCCTCGTCGAGGTCGCCGTCAAACGTCTCGGCTTTGCCATCGACGACAAGAACCAGGCGGTCGGTCACGCTGCGCAACAGGTAGCGGTCGTGCGAGACCACCACCATCGCCCCCTCGAACTCCTGCAGGGCGAGCGCGAGCGCGTGGCGCATTTCGAGATCGAGGTGGTTGGTCGGCTCATCGAGCAGCAGCAGGTTGGGGCGCTGGTAGACGAGCAGTGCCAGCACCAGGCGCGCTTTCTCGCCACCCGAGAACGGCGCCACCGGTTCCAGCACTCGGTCGCCGACAAAGCCAAAGCCGCCGAGGAAGTCGCGCAACTCCTGCTCGCGTGCGCGCGGGTCGAGGCGTGTGAGGTGGGTAAGGGCGTTGTCGTCGAGATGCAGTTGTTCGAGCTGGTGCTGGGCGAAGTAGCCGATCTTGAGGTCGCGCGCGCCAATGCGTTCGCCGCTGCGCAGCGTCAGCTCGCCGGCCAGCAGACGGATAAGCGTGGACTTGCCGGCGCCATTCGGACCGAGCAGGCTGACGCGGTCGCCTGGCGCCAGGCTCAGATTGACGTTGTGCAGAATGGTGGAGTCGCCATAGCCGGCGGCGCCGTCTTTGAGCACCAGCAGCGGCGCCGGCAGTTTCTCGGGTGCTCGGAACTGGAAATGAAATGGCGAATCGACATGGGCCGCGGCGATCTCCGGCATGCGCTCGAGCATCTTGAGACGGCTCTGCGCCTGGCGCGCCTTGCTGGCCTTGGCGCGGAAGCGTTCGACGAAATCACGCATGTGCGCCGCCTCGCGCCGCTGCTTCTCGGACGACGCCTGCTCGCGCGCCAGCTCGGCGGCGCGCGCCCGCTCGAAAGCGGAATAGTTGCCGGTGTAGAGCGTGGCACGCGCCGCCTCGGCGCGCGCCTCCAGATGCAGGATGTGGTCCGCGACCCGGTCGAGAAAATCGCGGTCGTGCGAGATGAGCAGCAGCGTGCCCGGATAGGCAAGCAGCCAGTCTTCGAGCCACAGCACCGCGTCGAGATCCAGGTGGTTGGTGGGCTCGTCGAGCAGCAGCAGGTCAGAGCGGCACATGAGCGCCTGCGCCAGGTTGAGGCGCATGCGCCAGCCTCCGGAGAAGGCGCTGACCGGTCGGGTCTCGTCCGCGGGCACGAAGCCGAGGCCATTGAGCAGGCGCGCGGCGCGGGTGCGCGCGGTCCAGGCATCGATGGTGTCGAGCTGCCCGTGCAGTGTGGCCTCCGCCAGTCCGTCGCCGGCCGCCTGCGCGCGCGTCAGCGCGGCTTCGATGGCGCGCAGCTCGTCGTCGCCATCCAGTACATAGTCGATGGCGGCGCGCTCAGTAGAAGCGGTTTCCTGCGCCACGTGCGCGATCACCCAGCCGGGCGGCAGGCCGATGTGACCGCCGTCCGCATGCAGCGTGCCGCGCACCAGCGCAAACAGGGTGGACTTGCCGGCGCCGTTCGCGCCGGTCACGCCGCATTTCCAGCCGGCGTGCAGCGTGAACGTCAGGTCGGCGAACAACGCGCGGCCACCGCGGTGCAGGGAGATGTCAGTGAAGCGCAGCATGGCGGCGCAGTCTACCAGTGTGCCGATCCCGGTCCCAGACACTTGTGGCGCAGCGCCGGGTCGGCTGTGGTACATTATTTGTGAAGTTGGACGAGGTGAACACAGCAGGGCTTCGAAGACTTCCATGACTGGCCATCCGGACAAGGGTCAATGGTACGTACGGAAGAACGGACGGATTCGCGGTCCGCTCCCGGGCGGTCAGATTACGCGCGAGATTCTTCTCGGCCGCATCCGCGATAGCGATGAGCTGGGTGTCGATACCGAGCATTGGCTGCCGCTTCGTGCCTTGCCGCAGCTCGTGCCGGAGGTCATGCGGCATGCCAATTCGGAAGAGGGCCGGCAACATCTGCTATTGGCGCGGCTGCGCGAGGATGAACGCCAGCGCGGCCGGCGCATCCCGGGGCATGCCGCAGACGGCGTGACGCTGCGGCATGGAGACCGACGCACCGTGGAATCCTTTGATGTCGAGCTGCCCCATGCCCCCACGGCTGTGGAGTCTCGGGATGAGCGCAACCTGCTGCTGCCGGCAGCGGTGATCATGATCGCCCTGTTTACGCTTGTTACGGCCTACCTTTGGCATCGCCCGGCGAAGCAGTTGGCCGGCAGCGATTGCCAGGCTGTGCCTGCGGCGGCGGTCAACTGGAGCGGCTGCGTGATGCCGGGGCGCAACATCGGCAGTGTCGACCTGAGTCGGGCGGACCTCAGTCATTCGATACTTAAATCGGCGAACCTGCGCGGCGCGCTATTGCGTAGCGCCAATCTCAGTTATGCCAACCTTGAAGACGCCGATCTGCGTGATGCCGATCTCAGCCAGACCAATTTCAAGGCAACTCTCCTGCGTGGCGCAAAATTCAGCCGGGCGATCTGGATTGATGGCCGGGAGTGTGCCGATGGATCGGTGGGAGAGTGCCGTTAGGAAATGCAGAACTTCCAGCTGTCCACGCAGCTAGTCCTTTGGTCCTGAGACACATGCCCGGCCCTGTACTGTACGGATTGAGCCCGTTACTCTGCTGGCATGCTTGCCGGTCTGCTGATGATGATGAGCGCGAGGCGTCAGCACCCAAATCAGCCGAACACAACACCATCACAATGGAGTCTTAACTCATGGCGTCCAGGAAAAGAGTGTCCAGAAAAAAAACAGTCACACAGCCAGTGCGTCCACGTTGGCCGGTGTTGGCGATCGGTGCGGCTGGATTTGTGCTGCTGATGTTTGGCATCGGCTATTCGCTTGGCTGGCTCCGAACGGATGGGACGCCGGACGGCGCGTCGGATGCGCAAAGCGCGATGTCCCAGGCGGCCAGCCCGGCCGTGGCGAGTCTCGCCGACCTGCTCCCCCGACTTGAGGCCAAGGTGGCGGCCGATCCAGGCAATCGCGAGCAACGCTTGTTGCTGGCCCAGACGTATGTCGAACTTGGACAATTTGACAAAGGGGTAGAGCAGCTGCGCAGCCTGCACAAGCAAGCGCCGCAAGATAATCCGACCACTATCCTGCTTGCCACAGCTTTGATTCAGCAGGGCACGCAGGACGGCCTGCGCGAAGCCAACAAGCTGCTCGAAGCGGCCGTGCGCGCAAAGCCGGAGGTCATGCCAATGGTGCGTCTGTACCAGGGCGACATACAAATGAAACTGGGCGACGCCCCGGGCGCGGTCAAGATCTGGAGAAACTATCTCGGCAAAATGTCCGCCGATGATCCGCGCCGCGCCCTGTTCGAGGAAAAAATTGCATTGGCGAGCGGCCCGCACTGACGACCACGCGCGGCGCGAAGTTCTTCCGGTTCGTCACCGAGGTTGGGCGGCAGCCTGCGCTCGGTCGTAGCCAGCTCCATACCTTTTTTGCTGAGCAGGATTATCCCAAATAGCCTCATCTGAATACGGACGCACTGCGGTCTCAGACTGCTCGGGCAGCCTAGTTGTAACAAAACCCCCGTTTATCCCCTCATTGGCCGGCGCCCAGCCGGTACAACCCGCCCGCGTATCCATTTAGGGATGAAAAGTGTGCCAGTAGTCTCGATCCTGATACTCACACTACTGGTGGGTATACAGGAGGGGCTACCTGACCTTTCACTTCTGCGGCTACCCATAACCAAAATCCCTAAGCTGTAGTTGCAAATTGACCCTTAATTCGGTTTCGACACGCTAGGTTTTGCCTTGCCTGGGAACGGGCCCATGCCAATTCTCAGGAATAGCAGTTATTGGCATAGCTATTGCAATACTCAGCGTAAAAGCAGTCTGCCGTCGGTATAGCGGCCGCGACGTTTCTTGATCAAGCAAGCACCCTTGCAGCCTGCCGCATCGGACCCGTCGGGACCTGCGTCTAACCATTGATTTAGAGTGGATATGGAGATGGAACCAGTACGGATATTTCAGCAGGATGGAAAAACTCATCTAGTATTTAACACGCTGCTGAGCGTTTCCCAGGCACGCGCGCTGCATGCACAGCTCGGGCAGGTATTGGCGTCGCCCCTGGGCCTGGTTTTAGACGCCGGACAAGTCGAGCAGGTGGATACCGCCGCCATGCAGGTGCTGGCCGGTTTTTGCCGTCACCTGCAGGAACAGGGTGCGCCCATGTACTGGCAAGCGGTGAGTCCTGCTGTGCAACAGGCCGGTCATTTGCTGGGGCTCGAAAACCTCTTTGGAGGTCCGGTGTGAACACGTCGTCTTCCCTGCGCAGGCTGCATTTTGGTCCTCACAGACTGCCTTGGTGGCTGCCTGGGGCGCTGGGGCTCCTGAGTGCCTGGATCTGGGTCGCTGTCTTTGCGCCATTCTGGATGGCCATTGGCAGCGGGATACTGTTTGGCATGTGCATGCTCATGTTGCTCGCTTTGGGCCAGAAAAACATGGTGATGTCTGCTGCGCTGATGGACGAGCAGGAATCGCGACAGGCAGAGAGCGTGCAGCAGGAGGTCGAGGCCCTCATGCCCCATGCCACCTCAGCGGAAATTCTGCCGCAGGTGGACGAGATGGTGCAGTCCATGGCCAGCGAACACCAGAAGCGTCGGCTGGAAGAACTCTTGTTGCGCTGGGTGAGTGTGTCGCAGCAATACAGCGAAGCGGCACTGTCCATGCGCCAGCAAATACATACGGTCACTGAGCAGACCGAATATGCCGCTACCACCATCGCCAGCAGTTTCCAGGCGATCATTAACAAGGCTACGGTACAGGCGCGTCAGGCCATGGAGCTGCTGGAAGGTACCCAGGGCGCCATGACGGAGGGCGTGCCCCAGTCACTCAAAGACTTTATCCGCGTCTCCGACGAACGCCTGACCAAGATGGCCGACGAAGTGGTGCGCGTGGCGGATCTGTCGGTACGCATGGTGCGTGAATTGGATGCCGTGCAAAAACGCGCCCAGACCATCGACGGCTTTCTGCTGGATGTGGACAAGCTCGCCGACCAGACCAGCCTGCTGGCGCTCAATGCCGATATCGAAGCGGCGCGCGTCGGCGAACACGGTCGTGGTTTCTCCGTGGTGGCGCAAGAGGTCCGTCGTCTCAGCAAACGCTCGCACGTATTCAGCGACAGCATACGTTCGCATCTGGAGGGAGTACGTACCGGGCTGAACAAGACCTACGGCGACATGCGTTCCCTGTCCGCTGCCGATGTGAACCATGCTGCCGGTATCAAGCACGAAGTGCTTCAGCTTACGCGTTCGCTGGAAGGAAAAAATCGTGAAGTGGCCGACACCGTGAGCAGCATCAATGCGATCAGCAAGGAAATCGCCCAGGATGTGCAAAACGTCGTGATCTCGCTCCAGTTCCACGACATCACCAGCCAGAAACTCAACGGTATGCTTGAACCCATGGACGACCTGCGCAGCAGGTTGTTTCAGTTGATGCAGGAGACACTCACGTTTGACAAGAGCCTGCTCAAGCGCTTGCCCGGTGATGATCAATGGCTGGCGCGACTGAATGAAAACCCGCATCAGGTCACGGATGCAGCCGCCGTGCCGCGAGGCTATCACACCCCGACGGCGACAGCGCCGAATTCTCCGCTGGATAAGGGTCATGGGCCGGCGGTAGAACTGTTCTGACGGAGGTACGGTATATGGCAAAGATCATGACGGTCGACGACACCGCTACCATGCGGCAGATGATCAGCTTCACGCTGCACAGTGTCGGGCACGAAGTTGTCCAGGCCAGCGATGGTCAAGAGGCGTTGGCGATGGCCAAAAGCAGGAAACTCGACTTGGTGATTGCGGACGTCAACATGCCCAACATGGACGGCATCACCCTGGTGAAATCCCTGCGCGCCCTGCCCGAGTACAAATTTACTCCGATCCTGCTGCTCACCACCGAGTCTCACGAAGCGAAACGGCAGGAAGGGAAAGGCGCCGGTGCGACCGGGTGGATTGTAAAGCCCTTCAACCCGGAGCAGCTGTTGAGCATCGTGAAAAAGGTTCTTGGATAAGTCGATGGCCATCGATATTCGCCAGTTTCACCAGACATTCTTTGACGAGAGCCAGGAAGGACTTGTCAGCATGGAGTCGGCCTTGCTGCACATCGAGCAGGAGTTGTCTGCGACCCTGCCGAACCATGCCACGACCACCGACGCTGAGGTGTTGAACACGATTTTTCGTGTGGTGCATTCGATCAAGGGTGGCGCCAGCACCTTCGGTTTCGGTTGGGTTGCGGATTTTTCCCACCTGCTGGAGACCCTGCTGGACGACGTACGCGCGGGAAGCCGCCAGGTCGATCGGCACACTGCCGGCCTGCTGCTGCGCGCCGTGGACTGTCTGCGGATTCTGCTGGCCAACGCCCGCAGCGGCAAGCCGGTTAATGCGGCCGCGATCGAAGAGGTCAACGCCGAGCTCGAGACGTTGCACCTCACGCCAATGCGCGCCGCAGGTGTCAACGCCGGCGCAGACGCCAGCAGTGGACCGCGTGCGTGGCGTATTCGCTTCTTTCCCAAGCCAGGCCTGTTCTTCAGCGGCAACGACCCGCTGCGGGTGTTGCGTGAACTTTCGAGCCTGGGTGAACTTCGTATCGAGACGGATGTGTCGCGTCTGCCGTCGTGGGATGCCCTGGATCCGGAAACCTGCTATCTCGGCTGGGTACTAGAGCTGTCCGGAAATGTGACGCGCGCTGCCATTACCGAGGTTTTCGCTTGGGTTGCGGATGATTGCGAACTTGAGGTGGAGCCGATCCAGGATCAGTTGCCGCCCGCCGCGACAACCCATGCCGTGTCACGCGGCGTTGAAGATGATCAAGCCAAGTCACGCGGCACTTCGATCCGTGTCAGTACCGGAAAAATGGATACGCTGGTCGATATTGTCGGGGAGCTGGTGATTACTCAGACAATCTTGAATCAGACTGTCGCGCAGTTCGGACCCGACAGCCTGCCGAGGCTCAGCGCCGGCCTGGCACAACTTGAACGAAACTTGCGACAGTTGCAGGAAAACGTCATGCGCATTCGCATGCTCCCCATCGGCTTTGTTTTTAACCGGTTGCCGCGCCTGGTGCGCGATATCGGCCAGCAACTTGGCAAACAGGTGGAGCTCAAGGTCAGCGGGGAAGGCACGGAACTCGATAAAACCGTGATCGAACGCATCAGCGATCCGCTTTTGCATATGGTGCGCAACAGCCTCGATCATGGTATCGAAACCCCGCAGGAACGGCGCGCCGCCGGCAAACCCGAGATTGCCAGCATACGGATCGACGCCAGTCAGCGCGGCGGCCACGTGATCGTCGAAGTAAGAGATGACGGACGCGGCCTCGACCAGGACAAAATCCTGAAGCGCGCGATCGAACGTGGGTTGGTTCCGGCCAATACAAAACTGTCTGCGGAGCAAATCGCCGAGCTCGTCTTTCTTCCTGGATTTACCACGGCCGACAGCGTGAGCGACTTGTCCGGACGCGGGGTAGGACTGGATGTGGTGCGCAACAACATCCATTCTCTCGGCGGGAATATCGATGTGCGCTCGCAAGCCGGACACGGCACCCACTTCACCATACGCCTGCCGCTGACGCTGGCGATACTGGACGGACTGGGTGTGCAGGTCGGATCGCAGACATATATCTTGCCGCTCACCAGTATTACCGAGTCTATGGTATTGGCGCCGGAACAGATCCAGCGCCTGCCCGGCGGCGAGGAAATTTTCCAATTTCGTCAGGAGTACTCGCCGCTCATCCGGTTGCGGCGCGTGTTCGGCGGTACGCCCGGAGACGATGACGTTAATACCGGAATCGTGGTCGTGGTGGAAGCCAACGGGCGGCGCGCCGGACTTCTGGTGGACGATCTGCTGGGCCAACAACAGATCGTGATCAAGAGTCTCGAATCGCATTATCGCCGTGTCGACGGTATTTCGGCCGCGACCATACTTGGAGATGGCACGGTGGCCCTAATTCTCGATATCGGGGGGTTGGTGAGTGCCGTCGCCACACCAGTGCTGAATCAGAATTCAATCCGACCCATCGCGGTCAACCGGCCCGATTCCCGGCCGTCGGCACCGCTTGGCGCCCTGCACTAAGGAGTAACGATATGCAAACTGCTTCCGCAGTCGATTCCTACATGTCACAGACCAATGCCGATAGCTTGTGCCTGACTTTCCGGCTGAGCGATCAGGACTACGGCATTGCGATCAGCAAGGTCCAGGAGATTCGGGAATGGTCCAAGGTGACCCCGTTGCCCAGCAGCCCGTCGTACATTCGGGGCATGCTCAACCTGCGCGGAGCGATCGTCCCCGTCATTGACCTGCGCCGCCGGTTCGGGCTTGAGGCGCTGGAACGTGACGGCTCCACGGTCATCATCGTCGTCAACGTGGGCAATCGCCTGGCCGGTATCCTGGTCGATACCGTGAGCGATGTGGTCAGCATCGATCATGGTCAGCGACGGGCGCTGCCGGAATTTGAAGGACATGCGAATCGACGGTTCATCGAGGGTCTTGCGCAGATCGAAGATCGACTGATGGTGCTGCTGAATGTCGATCAACTGGTGGCGCCCGAAGACCTGGCACCGACACCGCAGACCGCTGGCGATAGCGAACATCGAGGAGCCGTGTGATGGACACAGGTAGGGTACAGAAGCGTGCAGTAAAATTTTCAGGTCAACTTATTACGTTAAGGAGGTCATTCGCCATGTCTCACGTTATTGCTGAATTCAGAAAGATTCTCTACAGCCTTTTCGGGCTTGCCGTGATGGCGTTTCCCGTCCCGGCTTTGGCGGCGGCACTGACGCCCGAATCCATTCCCGGGACAACGGTGGTTACGGCCGATAAGGCCAAGGTCCTGATGGAGAGCGGGGTGTTGATCATTGACACGCGCGTCGCCAATGAATATGTCGAGCAACACATTAAGGGAGCTGTGAATGTTCCTTACAAGGAAAAGAGCGCGAAGACCGTGAACTTCGATGCGAGTCAGGACAGCTTTGATCTTACCAAGCTGCCCGCGGACAAAAGCAAGCCAGTGATCTTTTACTGTAACGCGGGCGAGTGCTGGAAAAGTTACAAATCCAGCGTGGTTGCTGTCAAGGCGGGTTACAAGAACATCTACTGGTTGCGCGGTGGAATACCGGAGTGGAAAGCCAAAGGCTTTCCTGTTGAGTAAGACAGAAAGCGGGATCTGTCCCATCCGAGACGGACTTATTCGTATTGGCGGCATGGGGAATGCCCCCGAGAGAGGTTAATTATGTTGAATAACTTGAGCATCAAAAAGCAGCTCTACATCAGCCTGGGCCTGGTATTTCTGTCCCTGACGGCCCTGACCGGCGTGGACATCTACAGTGTCCGGCAGGGCACCCGTTCGCTGGAATCCGTTTACGAGCATCGGGTCGTGCCGACATCGATGCTTGCCGCGATTGACGACAGCCTCAAGGACCTGCGTTTTCGCATGGCGGGATACCTTCTGGATCAGATGCCGGCCGTGGGCAATACCAACCAGTTGAATGAGTCGCGCGCCAACGTTCCGCAACACTGGAAGGAATTCAAGGCGCGTACGCAGGACGATGAAATCACCGACGAAGCGCGCGTGCTGATCGGGAAAATCGACAAACAGATCGTGATTCTGGGACCGTTTCTGGACAAACTCGAGGCGGCCTACGTCGCGGATGACAAGAAACGGATTTATGTGATGCTGGAAGACGAATGGCCGCAGGTACATGCCGGTTTGCTGAAACCCATCTCCCAGCTGCTGCAAATCCAGGAGGCGGCCGTCAAAACGACTTACGACCGGTATGCCGCCAGTGGCGTGCGGCTGATCGTTGTTGTTCTCATTGTGCTCGCCGGAATCATGGCCGTGATGCTGTATTCCGGGCTGCACACCATTCGCGCCATCGGCAAGCCATTGCAGCAGGCGCTTGCGCTGGCCGCGCGCATCGCATCCGGTGATCTCACCGGCAAGGTCGAGGTACGCTCCAGCAATGAGCTGGGGCAATTGCTGAAGGCGCTGGGGGAAATGAACGGCAATCTGCAACGTCTGGTCGGCAATATCCGCCAGGGCGCCAACGCGGTCGCCGCCGGTTCGCAGGAGCTGAGCTCGGCCACCGAGCAACTGTCCTCTTCTGCGCAGGAGCAGGCCAGTTCCCTCGAGGAGACAGCCGCCTCGATGGAAGAGATGACCAGCACCGTCAAGCAAAATGCCGACAATGCCCTGCGGGCGGACAAGGTGTCGCGCAAGGCGAGCGAAGCGGCGAGCGAAGGCATGGTCACCTCTTCCTCGGCCATGAAATCCATGGACGTCATCAGCACCAGCAGCAAGAAAATTTCTGACATTATCGGCGTGATCGATGAGATCGCGTTTCAGACCAATCTGCTCGCGCTCAATGCCGCGGTCGAGGCCGCGCGCGCCGGTGAGCAGGGTCGCGGGTTCGCCGTGGTTGCCTCCGAGGTGCGAAATCTGGCCCAGCGCAGCGCCTCCGCCGCCAGGGAAATCAAGACCCTGATCGGCGACAGCGTGGACAAGGTCCGGGACGGCACGCAGCTCGTGGGCGCATCGAGCAAAACGCTCGGGAGCATCGTCGAGAGCGTCAAGAGCACTGCCGAGATCATTTCTGAAATCAGCGCGTCCAGCCAGGAGCAGGCCTCGGGTATCGATCAGGTCAACCGGGCCATCATGCAAATGGACAGCGTGACCCAGTCCAATGCCGCCCAGGTCGAGGAGCTGTCCGGCACCAGCCAGTCGCTGGCCGAGCAGGCGGAGCAATTACAAAAACTGGTTGCGCATTTCAAGTTGGAGGCGGACGTGGTGACGCGTCCCGCCCCCAGTGCGAACGTGAGTCAGCAGCCGAAGGTGTCGAATTCAGGCGAGATAGCTCAAGTCTCTGGCCCGCGACTCCGTGCGTTTCGATGAACCAGGGATAGCGGAACCAATTCCGCTGGCGTGACCGATCAACCAGGAGGTATGCAATGGAAACTTTTTATGCAAAAGGCATGAGACTGCGCAGCAAGCTTGTTGGCGCGACGGCGCTGATCTGCCTGCTGGTGAGTGCCGGCGGGGCGATCGGGCTGTACAACATGAAGCAGGTGATGGGGTTCGCTGAAACCTCACATACCTACGTACAAAATGTGATGAAAATGCGCGCGATCGATGATCCCGCCATTCTCAAGGAGTACCAGGACAGCTACGCAAGTGCCGAACGGGCGTATTTGCAGGCCATCGTTTTGACGATCGTCATGGTAGGAATCTCATTGCTGTTACTCGTGGGGGTCAGCTATTACGTCGTGCGCACACTGACCCGCCCGATGAACCGTCTGGTGCATGGCATGATGCGGGCGTCCGAGGGGGACCTGACAGTGTCCTTGAAACTTGATCACCGCCAACGCGATGAAATCGCTGAAGCCAGCGGGGCACTGAATATCCTGATCGATGAAATGAACCAGAGCATTCGTCAGGTCGCCACGGCAGCATCCGCAGTTTCCCTGGGATCGCAAGAGCTCACTGATGCGGCAGAGCAGCTTTCCGCCTCCGCCCAGGAGCAGGCGAGCTCGCTGGAAGAAACCGCCGCCTCCATGGAGGAGATGACCAGCACCGTAAAACAAAGCGCCGACAACGCCATGCAAGCGGACAAGCTGGCGTCCGAATCGAGCGAGGCCGCCAACGAAGGCGTGGTCATGGCCGTGTCGATCAAACGTTCCATGGACATGATCGACGCCAGCAGCAAGAAGATTGCGAACATCACCGGCGTGATCGACGAAATCGCATTTCAAACCAATCTGCTCGCCTTGAATGCGGCGGTCGAGGCCGCGCGCGCCGGTGAACACGGTCGCGGGTTTGCCGTGGTTGCCTCCGAGGTGCGTAATCTGGCGCAACGCAGCGCGACCGCCGCAAAGGAGATTAAAGGCCTCATTCAAGACAGCCTGGAAAAGGTCGGCGACGGTACCCACTTGGTCGGCATTTCCGGCGCCAAGCTTGAAATCATCTCGACCAAGGTAAAACGCGTAGCCAACCTGGTAGCAGAAATCAGTGCCGCCAGTCAGGAGCAGGCATCGGGCATCGACCAAGTCAACCGCGCCATCATGCAAATGGATACGGTGACCCAGACAAATGCCGCACAGGTCGAAGAACTCTCGAGCACCAGCCAGTCGTTGGCCAGCCAAGCGGAAAAAATGAAGGCACTGGTTGCACACTTTAACCTGGGCGGGAGCGTGCCCGGCGTTGTCGAAACCGCTGCCGCAACACAGGTCGCGGCCGTCAATGAGAATAAAAACAGGGAAGCCACGTTCACCCCGGCAAAATCGCCGGAGACACAACCAGTGAAACGACGTGCCAATGTCCAGCCGCTCAAGCCAAAATCGGCGTCGAGCGCACGCACTGGCACTGGTGGCGGTGACTGGACCGAATTCTGATGTGGTCCCGCAACCTGCGGCGCTTATAGATTCATCAAGGGCATCTAGCCCCGGGGCATCACATGCACAGCATTGCTGCGGGACCCGGCGATCACGCCGACAGCATGTTCGTCGATTCGCTCCGGATGATTACGGATGGCGAATTCCGGCAGCTGCGAGAGCTCATCCATTTACATACCGGCATTGCCCTGTCCGATCACAAACGGGCCCTGGTGTGCGCGCGCCTGTCGCGGCGGCTGCGCCACTATCAGTTCACGCGCTACGCCCAGTACTACGAGTTGCTGTCTGAAGGCGACCCGGATGGCACTGAGCTGATGGAAATGATCAATGCGATCACCACCAACAAGACCGACTTCTTTCGCGAAGTGCACCATTTTCAGTTTCTGACCGAACACGTGTTTCCCGAGCACCGGCAGAAAAAAACCCGACGCCTGCGTCTGTGGAGCGCAGCGGCCGCCACCGGGGAGGAGCCCTATTCCCTGGCCATGACCGTGCGCGAAGCTTTTGCTGACGCCCCGGACTGGGATATCAAGATTCTCGCCACTGACATCGATACACGCGTACTGGCGCATGCGCACGACGGTATTTATACCGTAGAGCAGGCCTCTCACATCGAGCCGGCACTGTTGCGCCGTTATTTCTTCAAGGGCAATGGCGAGTATGAGAATCGGGTGCGCGCGAAACCCGTGCTCAAGACGCTACTTCGCTTCCGGCAGCTCAATTTACTGGACGAGCCGTGGCCCATGCGCGCGCCGTTCGATGTGATCTTTTGCCGCAACGTGCTTATTTATTTCGACAAGGTGACACAGCGCCGACTGCTGGAACGCATGTCAACCATGTTGTCGGCGGATGGTTATCTGATGCTCGGACACGCAGAGGCGGTCCATGGGTTCGATCAACTCTACCGCGCGGTTGGCCACAGTATTTACCAGACGCGCGTGGGTCGCACAGCATGAAGACGCCGGTTACACATCGCAACAACATACATCTGCCGGTTCTGGAAGAAGGTGTCGAGCGCGTCACGATCAATATCGGTGGTTTGCGTGCGAGCAGCGAGCCGCTGGTGATCGACACTGTCCTGGGGTCGTGTATTGCCGCTTGCCTGTATGACCCGGTCAGCGGCGTCGGCGGCATGAACCACTTTATGCTGCCTGAAGGATTCGACCCGGATAATCCCGTCAGCACGCGTTACGGTGTAAACGCCATGGAACTATTGATCACCGAGATCATGAAACTCGGCGGGAATCGCCGGCGCTTCCAGGCCAAGGTCTTTGGCGGCGGTCACGTGCTCAATATTCGCGAGAGTCTGGACGGCGTGCCGCAGCGAAATATCGATTTCGTGCGCCGTTTTCTGAATGCCGAACAGATACCGGTAATGAAAGAGGACATGGGCGGCTACCAGGCGCGCCGTGTCCTGTTCTATGCCCATACCGGCAAGGTACTCCTGAAACGTCTGGGCACCAACGACGCGGTGCGTACGGCGGAGGAAGAAATGGTTTACCTGATCAGCCTGAAGAAACAGAAAACGGACGGCGATGTGACACTTTTCTGAGCTTGCCACGATTCGCGCTACGTCAGAAGCATGACAGGCCGAATGTAGCGGGGTTTCGTTAGATGATGACAAGACGAGTGAAGCAGGGTTTCTTCATGTCCGACGCAAGAAAAATACGTGTGTTGATTATTGATGACTCGGCGCTCATGCGCCAACTGCTCACGGCTATTTTTCAGGAAGATTCAACATTCGAAGTGGTGGCCACAGCCGCGGATCCATTAATCGCGCGCCGTAAAATTAAAGAGTTGAAACCGGATGTGCTCACCCTGGATGTGGAAATGCCCAACATGGATGGCATCACCTTCCTCGAAAAGCTCATGCGTCTGCGCCCCATGCCAGTCGTGATGATTTCCTCCATGACCCAACGCAATGCGGAAGCCACGTTTCGGGCACTGGAACTTGGCGCCGTGGATTTCGTCACCAAGCCCGTCAACGGTATTCGCGATCATATCGGCGAACTTGCCCACGAGATACGTACCAAGGTGCGCATGGCGGCAACGGCGCGGATTCGTATTTCAATCGCAGACCCGGTCTCGCCGCCACCGGACAAGGCTCTGGTGAGTTCTCGAAACGTGACGAGCGATGGAGTCATCGCCATCGGCGCCTCGGCCGGCGGTACCCAGGCCATCATGACGATTTTGCGCCACCTGCCTGCACAGATGCCCGGCATCGCCATTGTGCAGCACATGCCGCCGAAGTTCACCGCCATGTTTGCAGATCACCTTAATCGCGTCAGCGCGCTTGATGTGCGAGAGGCCACGGATGGCGAGAAACTCTGTCCCGGTATGGCGCGGGTCGCACCCGGCGGCAGACAGATGGAACTGGCACGCGAGCAAGGCGGCTATGTATTGAGAGTTTACGATGGACCGGCGGTGAATTTGCACCGCCCTTCGGTGGACGTGCTGTTCCGCTCTGTCGCCCAGATGGCCGCTGCCAAAACCATGGGGATATTGCTCACGGGCATGGGCAACGATGGCGCTCAGGGGCTTAAAGCCATGCATACGGCAGGCGCCCATACCCTGGCTCAGGACGAGGCGAGCAGCGTGGTTTTCGGCATGCCCGACCAAGCGATACGATTGGGGGCGGCGCGCGAAGTGTTGGCGCTGGAACGCATTGCGGAGCGCATCAGGCAGTGGAGTGCGTGATGCATGGCGGGCGCTATCGCCGGGCTTCCCTAGTGAAAAGGCTGCTGTATCCGTTCGAGTAATTGTTGCGCGGTTCGCAGTTGCGCCTCGAGATCCCGGCGCTCGCGATCGAGTGTGGCGATGTGCTCATTCAGGCTGTCCATGTCCTGCTGGATTTTCATCAGTATCCCGAGCTTGTGTTCAATTGCGGCACGATGCTGTTGTATCTGGGCAAACACCGGGGTGACTGCGACTTTGAACCAGTTCTTGGCGGATTCGTTGCATTCGTGAAACGTTTGGCGCGCCTGGCTCGCCAGGGTAATGAAGAATTTCTTGATGACGAAACTCTGCTCCGTCATCAGCGTGGCCGGACTGTTGCGAAAGAGCTCCGCCTTTTCTTCAAGGCGCTTGAATTCAATGTGACTGGCTATCAGCGACAAGGCTGGTGGCTTGATCACGTTCATTCCATACTCGGTGTGCAGGCGTTCGTAGATATGCTCTACCGCCTTGCGGATATCGTCCGCGCACCGGTTCACCTGCTGCATCTGATTGGCGGCGCCGCGAAAAAACGTGGTCATGCCGGCTTGCAGGCCGTGAGTAGTCCAGCTGTCTTGCATATCGTTACGCGCCGCCTGAATCAAGGCGTCAATGCTTTTCATGCTCATGTAGCCCAGCAGGGTACCGGCCTGCTGTGTGAGGGCCGCGCGCGTGACCTGAAAACCCTCCAGTTCTTTGTCGTACTTTTTCTTTTCCTCACGCACGTGTGAAACCAGTTTCTGGATGGCGTCCAGATTTTTGTTGCCGAGCTGTTTTAGCTGATTCAGCTGCCCCTGATTTGCCGTCAGTTTCGACTTGATGAGATTGTGACTGTTTTCCACGCGCGCGCTCATTTCCTGCACAACACGGTCGCGGATCAGGGTATGGCGAGATGGAATCAGGTCCTGCGCCAGCCGTTCTTCAAGCATCAACAGGCCGCTTCGCTTCAAAAGTGCGGCATCGGACTGGATTCGGCCGACCAGCCCCTTTTGCGCGGATACAGGCAGCACCCATTTCTGGTCGATCTGCAAAGTCTGCGCGACGCTCTCGGTTTGCCGGGCAATGTTTTCCGCAACCGTCGTTTCGCTCTGCAACTCGTCCCACATCACGTCGATCTTGTTTAATGCCACGAGCACACCACCGCGCCGGGTTTTGCGCACGTGTTGTGTCCATGTGTCGTAATCCGATTTGGTCACGCCGGTATCGGCCCCGAGTACAAACAGGACGATCTGCGCGCTGGGCAACATGCTGAGTGTCAGTTCAGGCTCTGTACCGATGGCGTTCAGGCCGGGTGTGTCGAGTATCACCAGACCCTGTTTCAGTAACGGATGGGGATAATTGATGGTCGCGTGTCGCCAGACCGGTATTTCCACGATCCCGTCGGCGGGCACGGTTTCACCTTGGCGCCGGCTGGTCTCCGGGTCATACAGGCCAAGTTCCTGGGCCTCGCGTATGTGTACTTGTTTGGTGCGAGTGGTTTCCAGGAATGCGGCGCGCACTTCCTCAGCAGAGTCAGGCTTCAAAATATGCAAGGTGGTCCAGTGTATGGGGGTGCGTTTGTACTCGGCAATTGACAATGAGGTTTTGCGAGTTTCGATCGGCAGCAACCGTATTGAGGCTTCCTCTTTTTCGTCGTAGCGCAGCTCAGTCGGACACATGGTGGTGCGGCCCGCCCCCGACGACAGCAGGCGTTGCTTGAAGTCGGCAAAGAAAATCGCGTTCAACAATTCTGTTTTACCGCGCGAAAATTCACCCGCCAGCGCTACGGTTAGCTTGTCCGACTGGATTTCCTCAATGAGTTCGTAGGTTCGCAGGTCCTCGATGCCGTCGGTATAGCCCTGGCTTTCAATCCAGGTTTGGTAGGAGCGGATCGCGTCGGACAGACCATCGCGCCACGCCTTGTATGCCCGCAGCTGTTGTGAGAATGCTTTCCCGGCCTGCGGCGCAACAGCCTGCGGCGTCGCGCCAGCGGGGGTGTTGGGCACGATCGAAAGCCGTACTTTCTGGCTGGATTGTCTGTCAGCCATGGGAGAACGGCGGTTTGCAGGTGGGCAGTGTGCCTCGTGGCATGGTTTCGCAGGATCACTTGTCTGGTGACCATATATGAGTGCAAAAGTTGAGCCAGAATGCATATCACATGCTGGTATCGGGGGTTCTTGCGTCGGCAGGCTGAATTCAGGGGAGGGCATGAATTTTCCACCCGGAGTCAGGCAGGAGCAGGTGCTGTTCCGCGATCCCGCCTCTCCATGCGCCCCGCAGGCCGTGGCGGATGGCAATTTAGCGAGGGACCGCTGCTGCCAAAAGAGCCGATTTATTCGGGTTCGTAACCGAGGTTCGGCGACAGCCAGCGTTCGATGGCGGCGAGATCCATGCCTTTGCGACGCGCATAGTCTTCGACCTGGTCCTTGGCCAGCTTGCCGACCGCGAAGTATTGCGATTCGGGGTGCGCGAAGTAGAAGCCGCTCACCGCCGAGGCCGGCCACATGGCGAAGCTCTCGGTCAGTTCAACGCCGGCGTTCTTGGTGGCGTCGATCAGCTTGAAGAGCAACTCCTTCTCGGTGTGATCCGGGCAGGCCGGGTAACCGGGGGCGGGGCGGATACCTTGGTAGTCTTCACGAATGAGACGCTCGCAGTCGAGCGCCTCGTCCGCCGCATAGCCCCAGTATTCCTTGCGCACGCGTTCGTGCAGGCGTTCGGCGAAGGCCTCGGCCAGCCGGTCGGCCAGCGCCTTCACCATGATTGAGTTGTAGTCGTCGTGCTTGGCCTCGAACTGTTTGGCCAGTGCATCGGCGCCGGTAATCGTGACCGCGAAGGCGCCAATATAATCTTTTAGGCCGGACTCCTTCGGGGCAACAAAATCAGCTAGTGCGCGATTCGGCCGGCCGGGCGGTTTTTCGTCCTGCTGGCGCAAGCTGTGCAGCGTCATGCGCAGCTCGCGGCGTGCATCGTCCACGTACACCTCGATGTCATCGTCGTGCACGCTGTTCGCGGCAAACAGGCCCACGACGCCGTTGGCCTTGAGCGATTGATCGGCGAGCAGGCGCTTCAGCAGTGTCTGCGCGTCGTTGTAGAGCTTGGTCGCTTCGCCACCGACCTTTTCATCCTGCAAGATTGCCGGGAAGCGGCCGTGCAGCTCCCAGGTGATGAAGAACGGCGTCCAGTCGATATAACGCGCGATTTCCTCGAGCGGGTAGTTGCGCAGTGCGCTGATACCGAGCTTGCCGGGGGCGGGCGGGGTGTGCGCGCTCCAGTCGATTTTCGCCTTGTTGGCGCGCGCCTCGGCGAGCGACAGCATGCGCACATTTGCCTGCTTGCCGGCGTGGCGCGCGCGCACCTCGTCGTATTCGGTCTGCACCTTGGCGACGAAATCGGCGCGCAGGTCGGTGGACAGCAGGTTCGAGGCCACGCCTACGCCACGCGAGGCGTCTTTCACCCAGATCACCGGCTGTGCGTAGTGTGGCGCGATTTTCACCGCAGTGTGCACACGCGAGGTGGTGGCGCCGCCGATCAGCAGCGGAATACTGAAACCCTCGCGCTGCATCTCCTTGGCGACATGTGCCATCTCATCAAGCGACGGTGTGATCAGCCCCGACAAGCCGATGATGTCAACTTTGTGCTTCTGCGCTTCTTCCAGGATTTTCGCGGCTGACACCATGACGCCGAGATCGATGACCTCGTAGTTGTTGCAGGCCAGCACCACACCGACAATGTTCTTGCCGATGTCGTGCACGTCGCCCTTGACCGTGGCCATGAGGATCTTGCCCTTGGGCTTGGCGCCGGCGGACTTCTCGGCCTCGATGAACGGCACCAGATGTGCGACCGCCTTTTTCATCACACGCGCGCTTTTCACCACCTGCGGCAGGAACATCTTGCCGGCGCCAAACAGATCGCCGACCACGTTCATGCCGTCCATGAGCGGACCTTCGATCACCTGGATCGGACGCGCGAATTGCTGGCGCGCCTCTTCCGTGTCGAGCGTGACGTATTCATCATTGCCGTGCACCAGCGCATGGGTGATGCGCTCGGTAACTGGCAGCGTGCGCCAGCTGAGGTCCGGGCCCTTGGCCTGCTCGCCCTTACCGGTATATTTCGGCGCAATCTCGATGAGGCGCTCGGTGGCATCCGGGCGACGGTCGAGCACCACATCCTCAACAAGCTTGCGCAGTTCCACCGGAATGTCTTCATACACCGCTAGGGCGCCGGCGTTGACAATGCCCATGTCCATGCCGGCCTGGATGGCGTGGTACAGGAACACCGAGTGGATCGCCTCGCGCACCGGGTTGTTGCCGCGGAACGAGAACGACACATTCGACACGCCACCGGAGATCAGCGCGTACGGCAGTTGCTGCTTGATCGCGCGGGTCGCCTCGATGAAGTCCATGGCGTAGTGATTGTGTTCCTCGATGCCGGTCGCGACCGCGAATATATTCGGATCGAAAATAATATCCTGCGGCGGAAAGCCGACCTGCTCGGTGAGAATCTTGTAGGAGCGCGCGCAGATTTCGATCTTGCGCTTTTTCGTATCGGCCTGGCCGGTTTCATCGAAGGCCATCACCACTACGGCCGCGCCATAGCGCCGGCAGGCGCGCGCCTGCTCGATGAACTTGGCTTCGCCTTCTTTGAGACTGATGGAATTCACCACCGGCTTGCCCTGGGTACGCTTGAGGCCGGCCTCGATCACGTTCCATTTCGAGGAGTCGATCATCACAGGCACGCGCGAGATCGCCGGCTCCGAGGCGATCAGATTCAGGAACAGGCCCATGGCAGCCTCGCCATCGAGCATGGCCTCGTCCATGTTGATGTCGATGATTTGCGCGCCGTTTTCGACCTGGCTGCGGGCCACCTCCAGCGCCTTGTCATACTCGTTGTTGAGAATGAGCTTCTTGAAGGCCGCCGAACCGGTGACGTTGGTGCGCTCGCCGACGTTTACGAACATCGTGTCCGGTCCGATGTTGAACGGCTCCAGCCCGGCCAGCCGGCACTGCGGCTCGATCTTCGGAATGTCGCGCGGGCGAATGTCGCGCACGGCTTGCGCAATCGCCTGAATGTGCGCCGGGCTGGTGCCGCAGCAGCCGCCGACGATATTGAGGAAGCCGGAGTCTGCCCATTCGTGGATATTTTTCGCCATGAACTCGGGTGACTCGTCATAGCCGCCGAACTCGTTCGGCAGGCCGGCGTTCGGGTGGCTCGACACGTGCACGTTCGCGACTCGCGCCATCTCCTCGACATACTGGCGCAACTGCGTGACGCCGAGCGCGCAGTTGAGGCCGATGCTGAGCGGGTTGGCATGCGAGAGCGAATTCCAGAATGCCTCGGTGGTCTGGCCCGAGAGCGTGCGGCCGCTCGCATCCGTGATGGTGCCGGAGATCATGATCGGCAGGCGCAGACCGGTCTTCTCAAAATACTGGTCGATGGCGAACAGCGCGGCTTTCGCGTTGAGCGTGTCGAAAATGGTTTCGACCATGATGATGTCGGAACCGCCATCGATCAGCCCGCGCAACGAGTCGGTGTAGGCTTCGACCAGCTGATCGAAGCTGACGTTGCGAAAGCCGGGATTGTTCACGTTCGGCGACAGCGACGCGGTGCGGTTGGTGGGTCCGAGCACGCCGGCCACGTAGCGCGGCCGCAGCGGATCCTTTTTCTCGAATTCGTCGGCCACGCTGCGCGCCAGGCGCGCGCCTTCCTTGTTGAGTTCGTATGCCAGCCCCTCCATGTGGTAATCGGCTAGCGAGATGGACTGGGCGTTGAAGGTGTTGGTCTCGAGAATGTCCGCGCCGGCGTCGAGATAGGCGGCGTGGATGTCGCGGATGATTTTCGGCTGGGTGAGCAGCAGCAGGTCGTTGTTGCCCTTGAGGTCGCTCTGCCAGTCGGCGAAGCGCTCGCCGCGATAATCCTGCTCCTCCAGCTTGTAGCGCTGGATCATTGTGCCCATCGCGCCGTCCAGGATCAGGACGCGCTGCTTGAGCAGGTCGGGGAGGCGGGCGAGGCGCTGGCTGCGGGCCGCGGTCGGGCTGGTCACGAGCGAAAGTCCTGCTAAGTGCGATTTTGGCGCGCAAGTCTAGCGAAATCCCGAGCAAAATGCTCGCATCCGGCTTGCGCATAGGCAGCTCCGCCTCCATGTTCAGGACAACACTGACTCCAGGAGGGATATGTCTTTTCGAAATCGCGCCGAGGCGGCGCAAAAATTGGCAGATCGCCTGAGCGTTTATAAGGGAAAGAATCCGCTGGTGCTTGCCATTCCGCGTGGCGCCGTGCCCATGGCGCGCATTCTTGCCGATGTGCTGGGCGGCGAGTTGGACGTGGTGCTGGTGCGCAAGCTCGGCGCGCCCATGAACCCGGAACTCGCTGTGGGTTCGGTGGATGAGAGCGGCTGGGCGTATGTCGCCGACTATGCCGCCAGTACCGGGGCGGACGCCGCCTATATCGAAGGAGAAAAGCAGCGTCAGCTTGAAGTGATGCGCAAGAGACGCGCGCAATATACGGCGGCGCGTGCGCCGATCGATCCGGCCGGGCGCATTGTGATTGTGGTGGACGACGGCCTTGCCACTGGCGCCACCATGATTTCGGCGCTGCACGCGCTGCGCGCGAAGCTTCCTGCGAAGCTCATTGCCGCCGTGCCGGTGTCGCCACCCGACACCCTGCGCAAGGTGGAGAAGCTTTCTGATGAGACAATCTGTCTCGAGGCGCCGGAGTATTTCATGGCCGTCGGCCAGTTCTACGCCGAGTTTCCGCAGGTCGAGGACGACGAAGTCATTGCGCTGTTGCGCGCCACGCCGCACACAGAGCAAGACAGGTAATTCGAATGCCTACTTCATTTTTCCCAGATGGCGCACGAACCAGTTGGTGGCGAGCGTCGCGACCTGTTCGAGTGTACCCGGTTCCTCGAACAGATGGGTGGCGCCGGGAACAATACTGAGCTCTTTTCTGCAGGTGAGTAGGGTGTCTGCCTGCTGATTGAGTCCGATTACCACATCGTCAGAGCCGCCGACGATCAGTAACGTTGGGCACTGCACCAGCGTTAATGCATTCTTGCCGGCCAGGTCCGGGCGCCCGCCGCGCGACACCACCGCCTTCACTATCTCCGGCAAAGCGGCCGCGGCCTGTAGCGCCGCCGCGGCACCGGTGCTCGCACCAAAATAGCCGAGCACGAGTTTCGCGGTCTGCGCTTGTGTCTGCAGCCAGCCGGTGACGCGCAACACGCGCTGTGTGAGCAGGGGAATGTCGAAGCGCCGCTCGTAGTCCTGGTCTTCAACGCGCGTGAGCAGATCGATCAGCAGCGTACCGAGTCCAGCGTTGCGCAGTTCGCGTGCCACGAAATTGTTGCGCGGGCTGAAGCGACTCGAACCACTGCCGTGCACGAACAGCACCAGCCCTGTTGCGTTCGCGGGAATGGCCAGCGCGCCTTCCAGGGTGACACCGTCGACCGGTATGTGAACCAGCTGTTCCTTTGGATCGGCGGTCCTCATGCGATGGCCTCAGGCGTGGGAATGAATGGCAATCGGAATCCGGCGGTTGCCGAACTGGCGGGTGAACTTCTCGAAGTGCCCGGCAATCCGTGTCTGGCAGTCCAGGCAGTGGCCGTCCGGTGTCAGGTGATAGTCGTCAATCCGGTACCAGTCGCGCACAATGAGCGGCGCGCGGCACGACGGGCAATACGTCGTGCCACCGTCAGTGTCGTGCACATTGCCGGTATAGACGTAGTGCAGCCCGGCCCGCAGGGCGATGGCACGCGCCCGGCTGAGCGTTTGCGCCGGGGTCGCTGGAATGTCAGTCATCTTGTAGTCCGGATGAAACGCGCTGAAGTGCAGCGGCACCTCCGGCCCCAGCTCTTGCGCGATCCACGCGGACATGGCCTCAAGCTCTTTGTCCGAGTCGTTCTTGCCGGGGATGAGCAGCGTGGTGATTTCGAGCCACGTATCGGTTTCATGCTTTATGTAACGCAGCGTGTCGAGCACCGGCGCCAGGTGCGCGCCGGTGAGCTTGAAGTAGAACTCGTCCGTGAACGCTTTGAGATCGACGTTGGCGGCGTCGATCTTGGCGTAGAACTCGCGGCGCGGTTCGGCATGGATATAGCCGGCGGTGACGGCCACGGTCTGGATGCCGCGCGCATGGCAGGCGTCGGCCGTATCCATGGCGTACTCGGCAAAGATCACCGGGTCGTTGTAGGTGAAGGCGACACTCTTGCAGCCGGATTCTTCGGCGGCGCGTGCGATTTCGTCGGGCGCGGCCTGGTCCATCAGCCGGTCCATGTCTTTCGACTTGCTGATGTCCCAGTTCTGGCAGAACTTGCACGCTAGGTTGCAGCCGGAGGTGCCGAACGACAGCACGCTCGAACCCGGATAGAAGTGATGCAACGGTTTCTTTTCGATCGGATCGATGCAGAATCCGGACGAGCGCCCGTAGGTGGTGAGGGTCATCTCACTGCCGATATTCTGGCGCACGAAACAGGCGCCGCGCTGGCTGTCGTGCAGCTTGCAGTCGCGCGGGCACAGGTCACACTGGATGCGACCGTCGTCGAGACGATGCCACCAGCGTCCGGGATAAAGACTTTCTTTCATATCAGCTTGTCACGAATTCCGATTCGCGCCATTTGGTGACGGTGTAGCGCGAGAGTCGAACCTCTTGCGCCCAGAAATCGGCCGGCAGCCCGGCCTTCTGCTTGAGATGCGTGAGGAACGCGCGCGGTTCCGGCAGTTGTTCCCAGACCTGCGGCAGAAAGGTGCCGCGTTGCCGGCCATATTCCAGCAGCATGCCGTCGATCCCGGGGCGCAGCAGCGTCAGGGCATGGGTTTCGCT
>Ga0315270_10000170_pt1 | contig 37339 bp, 39 predicted proteins | sample C1_bottom_MG_FD_204932 | JGI IMG/M metagenome (GOLD analysis project Ga0315270, IMG submission 204932) | Sediment microbial communities from Yellowstone Lake, YNP, Wyoming, USA - C1_bottom | ecosystem: Environmental > Aquatic > Freshwater > Lake > Sediment | place: USA: Wyoming | collected... | reverse complement strand
GCGTTGGCGGGCTTGCCGGCGACGGCTTGCGGTTCGTCCTTGGAATTTTTTAAATACCAGGCATAGTCATCGAGTTTTTCCTTGGGGAAGGGGCGCGCATCGGTGCTGCCGGCGCGTGCTGCGTATTCCCATTCCGCTTCGGTGGGCAGCCGATAGCGCTGGGTTTTTTCATGGGCGTTAAGTTTCTGGATGAAGCGCTGTGCGTCATTCCAGGAAATGGCAACTACCGGCAAGCGCTGCCAATCCGCGCGCTGCCACAAGGCGGCCGGGCCGGGGCGCGTGCCCATCAGATTTAGCCATTGCGCTTGCGTGACTTCGGTTGCGCCGAGCCAGAAGTCGCGGCTGATGCGCACCGGGTGCGCCGGGGTTTCGTCTTGGATTGATTGCACGTCGCCATCCGGCAACTCGAATGCGGTTTCATCGATCTGCGAATTGCCCATGACAAAACTGCCGGCGGGGATGCGCACGAAGTGCATGTCGAGGCTGTTATTCCAGGTCTCACTGGCGAAAGTTGGGCTGCCGGTCAATAGGGCAAGCAGTAGTGCGAGACGCAAGGTGTTCATGCGACCGGCGGCAACTCGCTATCGGTGATCCAGCGCACAGCGGCATCGTAGTCGCTGAACACTTCGATATCCGCTTCAAAAAAGAAGCGTTGCAGCCATGCGCTCCAGGCAATCCACTGGTTGTCGGTGACGATGGCGATCTTGCCGAATTGATACTGGTGTTCGCGGGTAAACTTGATTTCTTCCCAGGCCACATCCACGCTATAACGTAGCATGTCGCGCAGATCAACTAGCAGGTTGGCGCTGCCTTGGACCTTGATGTCGTATAAAACATGATCCTCGAACTGTTTAAAATCAGCGAGGGTGAATTCTCCCAGTACGGCGACGCTGACTAAATTATTTTTGATATCGGTAGTAATCATGTGCGTATTTCCTTGGGGTGGGTTACTTAACTATAGTGGACGCGCGCTGTGTCCACAATACGCTAAAGATGCCGCTGAGGGCGATCAAGCTCATGCCAAGCCAGGATAGCTTATCCAGCCACTCGCCCCACAGCAGAATGCCGAATAGGCTAGCGAATGCCACGGTGATGTAGGCGAGGCTGCCAACCACGAGCGTCTTACCCAGGCGATAGGCGCGGGTCATGGCCAGTTGCGCTAGGGTGGCGCTGGCGCCCAAGCCGAGCAGGATCGGCACGTGGCGCAGTCGGACGGGGTGAAAGGTGTGAACCAGCATCCAGGCACCGGCGCCGATGGTGGCCACCAAGGTGAAATAAAACACCACGCGCCATTCCGGCTCGCCTTGCTTGCCGAGTTGATTGACGTTGAAATAGGCAATGCCCGCTAAAAAGCCGGAGGCCAACCCCATCAGGCCCGCGCTCGATTGATCGGATTCTAAAGTCGGATGCAGCAGTAGCACTACGCCAGAGAAACCGACCAGGATTGCGCCGAACAATTCCCAATGCGGTTTTTCTTTTAAGAAAAGCGTGAGCAGGATCGCCAGGAATAGCGGCGCAGTGTAGTTGAGCATGATCGCCGTTGCCAACGGCAGCGCGCTGATGGCATAAAAGAACAGCATCAACGCAAAAAATCCGGATAGGCCGCGCCAAACATGGGTTGCGACGTGTGGTGTGGCTAGCGGCAATTTTCGCGTGCGTACAATGGTGAAAATGACCAGCAGGCCGATCACGGAACGGTAGAACACCAGCTCGGCACTGGAGAAATACGCGCTACCCAGCTTGACGAATACGCCCATGATGGCGAACAGCAGGCCGGCGACAACCATCCAACTGGATTTCATTGTTTTATCCGAGGCAAAACGAATTTACAGGTGAGGCTCGATTTGCCGCCGCAGGTATTCATGGAAGTGCACCATGCCGTCTTCCATTGGTGATTGATAGGGGCCGACTTCATTGTCGCCGCGTTGCCATAGCGCCTTGCGGCCGTCTTGCATGCGCTGACAAATTTCGTCGTCCTCGATCGCGGTCTCGCGGTATGCGGCTTGTTCCGCTTCGACAAATTCGCGCTCGAACAGGGCGATGTCTTCCGGGTAGTAAAACTCGACCACGTTGACGCAGGATTCAACTGAGGTTGGCCACACCGTGCTGACTACTAGCACGTGCGGATACCACTCGACCATAATGTTCGGGTAATAGGTAAGCCAGATGGCGCCATGCGCCGGCGCCTTGCCGGTGCGGTATTTTAGAACTTGCTCGTGCCATTTTTGATAGGTGGGCGAGCCGGGTTTGGACAGCGCCTTATGTACGCCTACGGTCTGCACGCTGTAGTTCGCGCCGTATTCCCATTTCAAGTCTTCGCAATTGACGAAGTGGCTTAAGCCTGGATGAAAGGGGGCTACGTGGTAGTCCTCCAAATAAACCTCGATGAAGTTTTTCCAGCTATACGGATGGTGGTCGATCTTAACGCTATCCAGCATGTAGTCGGAGAAGTCTAAATCTTTTAAGACGCCCAACTGCGCCAAGTCTTGCGCGACATTGCGTGGGCCGTTGAACAGCAGACCGTTCCAGTTTTGTAGCGGAGTTTTGGCGAGATCCAAACAGGGGTTGCCGGGGAAATGTGGCGCGCCCATGAGTTTTCCTTGCATGTCGTAAGTCCAGCGATGCAAGGGGCAGACGATATTCTTGGCGTTGCCGCGATCCTTTAGGATCAGCGCTTGGCGATGGCGGCACACATTGGACAGCAGTTCGATGCCGCGCTCGTTGTGAACCAGCACCTTGCCGGCATCGGGCCAATCTTGCACATGGTAGTCACCGACCTTGGGCACCATCAATGTATGCCCGACATAGCCTGGGCCATGGGCGAACAGATGCTGTTTTTCGAGCGTGTGAATCTTGGGATCGAAGTACCACTCAATGGGGAGCTGCGTCGCGTTTGGACGCAGCACCGAGGCAGTGGAAAGGTCAGACATACACGATTACCTATCGAGTTGGGGGCCACACAGCGACAGAAGAATATGCCGCGCTACCTCACAAACCCGGTCGTTCCAAAATAAGTCTTGGAACCCGTTGTTCTAAAATGATAATTATGTCCGAAATTAGGGGGTGGGGCAAGACTGGCCCGTGACTTCGCGCAATGGGCTATACCTGCGGGCGATTGCATCCGACATTGACCAAATAGGCCAAATTACGGTATTTTAAGCGTTTTCACGCGGAGTCAGCATGAGTAAAGCCGCGAAAGCACCGGCATTCGAAGACGCCTTGGCGGAGTTGGAAAAAATCGTCGCCAATATGGAAACCGGGCAGTTGCCGCTGGAAGAATCCTTGGCGGCCTATAAACGCGGCACCGAGCTGCTTAAATTTTGCCAGCAAAAAATCCAGGATGCGGAGCAGCAGGTACGCATCCTGACCGAAGCGAATCAACTCGAAATATTCCCCGGTGATACATCCAACTGATTTTCAGGTCTGGCTTGGTGTCGTGCAAGGGCGCATGGAGCAGGTGTTGGCGCGTACTTTGCCGGCGGCCGAGATTGCCCCGCAACGATTGCATGCGGCGATGCGCTATGCCGCGCTGGGCGGCGGTAAGCGTGTAAGGCCTTTGCTGGTATTCGCCGCCGGCGAGGTGGCGGGCGCGCATGCCGATCGGCTGGAGATTGCGGCGGCGGCAGTGGAGATGATCCACGCCTATTCGCTGGTGCACGACGATATGCCTTGCATGGACGACGATGTGTTGCGGCGCGGCAAGCCGACGGTGCATGTAGAGTTCGACGATGCGACTGCGCTGCTGGTGGGTGATAGCCTGCAAAGCTTGGCATTCCAGTTATTGGCGCAGTATCCGTTGGCACAGGATGCGCACAAGCAATTGGAGATGGTGACCTTGCTCGCCGTGGCGGCTGGTTCGCGCGGTATGGCCGGCGGTCAGGCCATCGACTTGGCGGCAGTGGGCAAGTCGCTGAGTTTGCCGGAGTTGGAGTTGATGCATATCCACAAGACCGGAGCGCTGATTCGCGCTGCGGTGATGTTGGGCGCTTTGTGCGGCGAGTTAAGCGCGGCGAAAATGCTCAAGCTCGATCATTTTGCAAAATGCATCGGCCTGGCGTTCCAAGTAGTGGACGATGTGTTGGATGCAGAAGCCAGCACCGCGACTTTGGGTAAGACTGCAGGCAAGGATGCCGAGCAGAACAAGCCTACCTATGTCAGTGTGTTGGGCGTGGTGCAGGCCAAGGCCTTGGCCGAATCTTTGCGTCAAGATGCGCATGCGGCCTTGGCTGGTTTTGGCGATGCGGCGCAGCGTCTACATGCCTTGGCGGATTTCATTGTGTTGCGTAATTTTTAACTGGCGGTTCCATGGCAGATTCTTTACTCGAAACCATTAACGATCCGCACCAATTACGGCAATTGGCGCGCAAGGACTTACCTAAGCTTGCGCAAGAGTTGCGCGCATTTTTGATCGAAAGCGTTGCCAAGACTGGTGGCCATTTATCTTCCAATTTAGGCACGGTGGAGTTGACGCTGGCGCTGCACTACGTGTTCAACACGCCGGAAGACCGCGTGGTGTGGGACGTGGGGCATCAGACCTATACCCATAAAATTCTCACCGGTCGGCGCGAGGCGATGAGCCGGCTGCGCATGCTGGGCGGCATCGCCGGTTTTCCCAAGCGCGAAGAAAGCCCTTACGACACCTTCGGCACTGGCCATTCCAGCACTTCGATCAGTGCCGCTTTCGGCATGGCGGTAGCGGCCAAGCGCTTGAAACTGGATCGGCGCGTGGTGGCGGTGATCGGTGATGGTGCGCTCACCGGCGGTATGGCGCTGGAAGCCCTGAACAATGCCGGCGCCAGTGATGCCAATCTGTTGGTGATTTTGAACGACAATGAAATGTCGATCTCACCCAATGTCGGCGCGCTTAATCGTTATCTCGCCAAGCTGTTGTCGGGACGTTTTTATAACACGGTGCGCAAGCGTGGCGGCCGGGTGCTGGACGTCTTGCCGCCGATCAAGGAATTGGCCAAGCGCGCAGAAGAGCACATGAAGGGCATGGTAGTGCCGAGCACTATGTTCGAGGAATACGGATTCAATTATTTGGGGCCGATCGACGGTCATGATCTGGATTCGCTGATCGACACCTTGTCCAATATCAAACAGCTCGAAGGCCCACAGTTTCTGCACATCGTCACCAAAAAGGGGCAGGGCTACAAGCTGGCGGAAGACGATCCGTGCCTATATCACGGTGTGGCCAAATTCGATCCGGCAAATGGCGTGGCGCAAAAGGCCGGCAGCAAACCCAGCTATACGCAAATTTTCGGCGACTGGTTGTGTGATATGGCGGTTGCCGATTGGCGCTTGGTCGGCATTACACCGGCGATGCGTGAAGGTTCGGGCATGGTGCGTTTTTCCGAAGAACACCCGGATCGCTATTTCGATGTCGGCATTGCCGAGCAGCATGCGTTGACCTTTGCCGCCGGTCTCGCCTGCGACGGTATGAAGCCGGTGGTAGCGATTTACTCTACGTTCTTGCAGCGCGCTTACGATCAATTGATCCACGATGTGGCCTTGCAAAATTTACCGGTGGTGTTCGCCATCGATCGCGCCGGACTGGTGGGTGCGGATGGGCCGACCCATGCAGGCGCTTTCGATCTGTCGTTCCTGCGCTGCATCCCCAACATGACGGTGATGGCGCCGTCTGATGAGAACGAATGCCGGCAAATGCTGTATACCGCGTTTACTCTGAATAGCCCAACGGCGGTGCGTTATCCGCGCGGCAGTGGCGTGGGTGCGAAAATCGAAACCGAGATGCAGGCGCTGCCCATTGGCCAAGGGCGGGTGTTGCGCAATGGCGAAAAAATTGCGTTGCTGGCCTTCGGCAGCATGGTGCAGCCGGCCTTGGCGGCGGCGCAAGAATTGAATGCGACGGTGGCTGATATGCGGTTCGTCAAGCCACTGGATGAGGCGTTGATTAAGCAATTGCTGCAAACCCATGACCTGCTGGTGACGCTGGAAGAGAACGTGATCCAGGGTGGCGCAGGCAGTGCAGTGGCCGAGTATTTGAGCAAATTGGGATCGACCAAGCGCTTGGTGCTGCTCGGCCTGCCGGATCGTTTCGTGGAACACGGCGATCCAGCGGTATTGCTGGCAAGTTGCGGTTTGGACGTGGTCGGGATCGTAGATACCATTAAACATAGTACCCGAGCGCTTTACTCAACTATTGACCTCGCGTATACTGTTGCTAAATGAACTCGAATTGCCAGGATAACGCCATGAATCAATGTGAAAACCTTCCGATAGCCGACGTTCAGGGCTCACCCGATACGCGTCAGATTGCAATCAATCAAGTTGGCATCAAGTCCGTACGACACCCGGTTCGGGTCGCGGACAAGAGCGCCGGTGTGCAGCACACCATTGCTAATTTCAATATGTATGTCTATCTGCCGCAGCATTTCAAGGGCACGCATATGTCGCGTTTTCTGGAAATCCTGAATGGCTACGAGCGCGAGATTTCAGTCGAGTCTTTCGAAGACATGTTGCGGCAAATGGTCATCAAGCTCGAAGCCGAATCCGGCCATGTCGAGATGACCTTCCCCTATTTCATCAACAAGACCGCGCCGGTGTCCGGCGTGCAAAGCTTGATGGATTACGAAGTCACCTTCACCGGCGAGATCGACAAGGGTGCCTATCACCAGACCATGAAAGTGGTGGTACCAGTCACCAGTCTATGCCCGTGCTCGAAAAAAATCTCCGACTACGGCGCGCACAACCAGCGCTCGCACGTCACCATCACCGCGCGCACCAATAGCTTCGTCTGGATCGAAGAAGTGGTGCGCATGGCGGAAGAACAAGCCTCTTGTGAAGTGTATGGCCTACTCAAGCGTCCCGATGAAAAATACGTTACTGAGCGTGCCTACGACAATCCGAAGTTCGTGGAAGACATGGTGCGCGACGTGGCGGCGGTGTTGAATGCAGATAAGCGCATCGATAGCTATGTGGTGGAATCGGAGAACTTTGAATCGATTCATAATCATTCGGCGTATGCCTTGATTGAGCGGGATAAGACTAAGAAATAACGGGTTGGTGAGTGGTGCATACGCTGAGTATGTAGCTATGACCGGGTTAGCGGGACTGTTGTTGCAAACAGTGGAGTGCGAGAAACAGTATTAGCGAACGTGCGAGAGAGCACGATTGCTCGCGGTTCGTCTCAAATAGATTCGTTCTTCGCCAGGTCCGCACAGATTGAAAGTGGATATGCTGCTGATGCATATAAAGCAACGCTTTTGAATAAAGGCGATGTTGTATACGCGCTAAGTCCGACTAAAAACCCGCAGTTCTTCACGGATTTAAAGACATTACAGGCTGTTCAGTTTGATGCGGTTAGCGTAAGCGAAGCACTGCAAGTTCGTCCGCACTCAATTTACGGGTACCGCCCTGATATAACGGGGTATCGAGTCACGCAGGACATTACAGTTCCAAGCGGAGCTACCGCTGCGAATCCTGCGTTTGGTCCGGGTGGCGGCAATCAATTCTTCATCCGTAACCAAGGGAACTATCTTGAGCCGATTTCAACGATCAATCTTCGACCACGATAAATGAAACCAATATCTGATCTGAGTAGCAATCTACAGCCAATATTTGAATATGAAATTGGACGTGGTAATAGTGTAGAGCGAGTAGACAGGCCAGCAGGAACGAACTGTCCACTCGCCGTGATCTTTGCCAAACCTTTGGATATTGAGGGATTCACTCGATCCCATGGGGGGTTACCACAAACAATTAGCACATGGGTAAATCGCGATAAGCACTATCCATTGGAAGATGGTTATGTCTGCGAAAAGACACGTCATGCACTAGCAGGGCCTGCTGCTTGAGTAACGGCGCGGTGCCATGATACAAAAATTCCGGCGGTACTTTTGCGGCTCTTATTTGGCGAATTGGGATAGTGTTCATATCTTGTAAAAAAAGCCAACCCGCCCGCGCTCTGCGCGGGCAGTCTAGCTGCTAAAGAGAAATACCCTATCGCCCTCAGCCCTTCCGCTTAGCCGCTTTAGGCTTATTGGGTTTCTCCTCCAACGTCACGAACCCGATCGGCCGTTTCTTGGTTTCAGTCGGCTTCATCAATTCGCGGATGGCGTGGAGAATGCCGGTGATGGCCTGATCGTGCGTTTCGAGTTTGCGCTCGATGCGCGCTTCCAGCTCATCCAAGCGCTGGGTGAGCTCCCGATTGCCCGCCAGCAATTCGCGCAATTCCACAAAAGCGCGCACCACATAGACCGAGATTTCTACTGCCCGCGGAGAATTAAGAATCGTCGCGGCCATGATGGCCCCATGCTCGGTGAAGGCCAGCGGCAGCTTACGGCGGCCACCCCAACTTGATGTCGCAAATTGCGACTTCAAGTTGGCGAACTCCTCTTGCGTCAACTCAAAAATGAAATCGCCCGGAAAACGTTCGCGGTTGCGGCGCACCTGCTCATTAAGCCGCCGGGTTTCCACGCCATAGATCGCGGCCAGGTCGGCGTCCAGGAGCACCTTCTGGCCACGGATTAACAGGACTGATTCGGCGATGCGCGCCACCGCTGTTGCAGGCAGGCGTTTATTACTCATGCCCGCGCCCGCGCCGGTTTCTTACCTTTAGCCGCCGGTTTCGGGCTGGGAGGCCGCGGCTGCGTCCAACGCTTGGCATCGTGCATATGCAACACACTGGCGATCACCGTTTCCACTGCATCGCGTTCGCGCTCATCGAGCTTAGACACTGCCTCGAACTGCAACTTCAAGCGCTCGTCCGGGCTGCGTTCCTCCGGCTCGAACAGCAGCATATCCGCGCTGACATTCAGCGCAAGCGCGATGCGCCGAAACACGTCGATTGTCGGCTGCGAGGAACCCGCCACGTAGCGCTTGAGCTGCGAGACATGCATGTCGATCTTGTTGGCCATTTGTTGCTGCGTAAAGACGCGTTCCTTGCGTAGCGCGGCCCGGCATTCTGGAAAATTCATGGGCAATTTGCGTCAATAGTTCTTAGTCAGCGTCATCACCGTACCTTCGCGCTTCATGTCGAGCCGAGATAGAAAACTATTGCCCAGCAGGGCCGTATCCCCCGGCATATTGTCGATGATGAAGGCTTCGACCAAGTTCAGGGAAATATCTCCCACCTTTACGTTGTCGAGCACGACATTGTAGCTTCTGACATGGCCTGAGGCGGTGGTGACTGCGCCGCGTTGGGCTTTGCTCAAATCAATGCCCATGGCTTGAGCTTGGGCGCTGCTAAAGGCGATCGAGGTGGCGCCGGTATCGACCAGAAAACGGATAGGGCGACCATTGATGCTGCCGTAAGCATTGAAATGCCCGCCGCCATCCGCTTCCAGTTTGACTGTGGGACGTGAACCGACCACTTGCGCGGTGGAGATGGCTTGACCCAAGTTGAGGGTTTGTTTTTTGCCGTCGATTTCCAGCACGGCACCGCTAGAGTTGGAACTGAGCAGTTTGACGCCTTCTACTGTTTGTCCGACTGAAACCACGCGCGGGTTGCCGTGATTGATGCTGAGCATGGCCTTGCCGTTGAATAGGCCGGAAATTTCGACATCCGTGGCGTAGGCTGTTGCCGCCAGGGTTAGCCAAGCGCTTGCCACTACCATAAAATAGCGTGTCATCATCATTGCTAGAGTCTCCTATGAAACCGGTTGCCGTCTTTCGCCATGCCCCGACCGAGGGGCCAGGCTATTTTGCCACATTCCTCAACGGTAAAAATATACGGATGGAATTAATAAAACTTGATACTGGTGCGCCAGTACCGAGTACGCCCGATGCATTCAGAGGTTTAGTGTTCATGGGCGGGCCAATGAGTGTGAACGATGACTTACCCTGGATTGCCCCCGTGCTGGCGCTGATTCGTGCGGCTGTAGCGCAGGATATTCCCGTGTTGGGGCATTGTCTGGGTGGGCAATTGATCGCCAAGGCGCTGGGCGGCGTCGTGAGCGGCAACCCGGTCAAGGAGATTGGTTGGGGCGAGGTGACGCTGGTCGATGATCCGATTGCGCGTGACTGGTTCGATGCCGCACCGAGTCGTTTTACGGCCTTTCATTGGCATGGTGAGACCTTTACCATTCCACAGGGCGCGACGCGTATTTTGGAATCGGTGCATTGCTCGAATCAAGCTTATGCGTTGGGCAAACATTTGGGTATGCAATGCCATGTTGAAATGACACGCGACATGATCGAGACGTGGTGCGATGTCGGCAAAGATGAAATTACCGCGACACATAGCCCGGCGGTGCAAACCCCGCAGCAAATGGCGCAAGACATGGATCAAAAGTTGGCAGCGCTGAATAGCGTGGCAGCGCAACTGTACGCGCATTGGATTCAGGGCTTGAAAGGATGAATCTAAAGCGGATTTGCATGCTATTGCTGTTGCTCATGTTTTGGACATCGGCCCAGGCCACATCCTTCAGTCAGGGATTGTTGTGGAAAATAGAGCGCACCGGCCTAGCGCCCAGTTACGTATTCGGCACAATGCATACAGAAGATGTGCGTGTGCTCAATTTGCCGAAACCAGTGCAGGGCGTGTTCGACGGTTCACAAACATATGTGATGGAAGCAGTGCTGGATGAGCAGGCGCTGTTGGCGATGTCGTCTGCGATGTTGTTCAGCGATGGCCGCTTGTTGAAAGATGTTGTACCTGCGCCGACCTATGCGAAAGCAGTTGCGGCAATGACGGATTACGGTTTACCGGAGGCAGCCGTGCAATTGATGCAGCCATGGGCCTTGGCGATCACGTTGAGCACGCCCAAGCCCAAAACAGGCATGGTGCTGGATTTATCGCTGATGCAACAAGCTATCGCACAAGGCAAGCAGACCGCCGGGCTAGAGACGGCGCAAGAGCAGGTCGGAATTTTTGCCAGCTTGCCCATGCAAGAGCAAGTGTTCTTGCTGGAAGATGTGCTCAAGCAGTTACCGGGTATCCAGAAGATGTTCGCCGAACTGCACAAGACCTATCTCGCGCGCGATTTGGCTGGTTTAGAGCGCATGAATGCGGCACAACAAGCCTTGGGTAATGCCAAATTGGGTAAAAAATTAACGACGCAATTGATCGAGCAGCGAAATCAACGCATGGTAGAGCGGATGGAGCCATATTTCAAAACAGGCAAGACCTTCATCGCCATTGGCGCGCTGCATTTGCCGGGTCAAGCAGGGGTGTTGAACTTGCTGGTGCAGAAAGGTTATCGCGTCAGCGTGGTGTATTAGCTACGCAACACTTGCTCGCAGCGGGCAACCAGTTGTTCGAGTTGCTGCGCTTGATTGAAGTCGCGATATTTTTCTTGGAATGCTGCCGCTGCCTCATGGTAGCGCGGTTGTAATATCAATTCCATAATCCATTTTTGAAAATCGGGCTGTGGTCCTGGATTGGGCACGACAATACAAGCCCCTAAGCGCATAACCGCGTTGGCCAACAAAAACTGCTCTTGATTCGGCGGCACTAACAGCATGGGTGTGCCGGCCAGCAACATCGCGCTGACGGTGCCTATGCCGGCGTTGCAAATGGCGATATCGGCATCACGGCTGGCTTGGTCCATCTGCAAGGGTGTGTTGGAAAGCAGCAGGTTGGGTTGGTTATATTTCCGAATAAGGGCAGGGTCAAGCACCGGGCTATGAACGACGGCGCGTACTGGCAAGACGGATAAGGCGGCGATGATTGCTTCCGTATGGGCAAAGCCTGCGCGCAAATAAACGAATACCTTCGGCCCGGCAGTCTTTGGCCAATCAAAACACGCGCCCACGTTTAAACTGATCGCCGGCCCCACATAGTCTGCTGTTGTGCGCTGCGGATAGTGATCCAATTCTGGGAAGGTGCTGAGCAAGTTCGCGTCCACATCAAATAAATTACATAAGGTTTTTAGTGGCGGCAGTTTCAATTCATGAGCCACGTTATTGATTTGGGAGAGCGCGAAATTTTCCGTTTCAATGAGTTTCGTTTGCGTCAGCGTCAGTTCTGGGCGAATGCTGGGCATAGGTGTCATCTGCGGCGGCGAAAAAAATCCACTCGCGTAAGTGATGCGCTTATAGGCAGCGCCGCGTGATGCCAGTAAGGGAGTAGGGCCGTGATCCACGATCAGCAAATCTGGCCGCAATAATTCTAATTGCGCGCGCCATGCTTTGACCAAGCCGAATAGTCCGGGGGTTGATAGATAGCCGACCGTAAACAAAATTTCAGCATAGTTCACGGGATGCGTGAGCCCCCCCAAATGCAATTGCCACAGCGGCGCTTGTAGGTAAGCAAAGCCCTCCGGCCCCAGCAAGGTTTCGGCGTGGGTGAGTTCCTTGATGACGAAAGTGACCTCGTGGCCGGCAGCACGCAGCGCCTTGGCCAGCGGCAAGAATGCCGCGAGGTGACCGTACCCGGCGCCCAGTTCCCAGGCGTAAACGATGTGGCTCATTTAATCGGCTGGGGCAAGATTACCGACGACGCTATTCGCGAAAGTTCTGGAATTGCAGCGGGAAATCGGTGATAGATTTTTTTGCTAGCGCGATCGCTTCTTGCAAGATATCGCGCTTGGCACCGGAGACGCGCACGGTGTCGCCCTGAATGCTGGCTTGCACTTTCAGTTTGCTGTCTTTGAGCAACTTGACGAGTTTTTTCGCGAGTTCGGTTTCGACCCCGGTCTTCACGGTGGATGTGCGTTTAACCTTGTTGCCGCTGACTTTCTCGACCTTGCCGATTTCCATGCACTTGATGTCGATGCCGCGCTTGATGAGTTTGGCGTTGAGGACTTCTTGCACTTGGTCGAGCTTGAATTCATCATCGGCAAATAGGGTTAACACGTAGTCGGCTTGTTCCACACGTGCATCCGAGCCTTTGAAGTCAAAACGCGTGGAGACTTCCTTGTTCACTTGCTCGACTGCATTTTTGACTTCTTGTTTATCGACTTCAGACACAATATCAAAAGAGGGCATGTTGACTCCTATTTGGTTTTGGCAGCACGCACCATTTTGCTGCTGATCGGGCCGGCAGTGCTGTCGTCGAACTCGGCAGCCGCTTCAACGGCGAGGCGCGCCAGGGCTTCGGCGTTCATCTTGGGTTGGTCGTATGCGACATACAGCGCGCCCAAGGCGTAGTCGGCGCCGGCGCCATAAGCGTAGAACTTGGAGAACTCCTGCACGGCGCGATGCGGTGCTACGCCAAAAATGCCGTGCGGATTTGCGATCAAGACATAAAAGCGCGAAGTTTCGAGGTCATCCTCTTTATCTTCCGCAGCGATCAAAAAATAGCGTTCTTTCATCGCCACGTGCAGCTCTTGCCAAGCACGGAAAATGTTCGGCACGGAATCGAGTTTTGGCGGCGTTTCTAGTTGGGCAAAGTATTCGGAGAGAATCAGCTTAAACGTCGTGGAGCCGGTGATGGCCAGGTAGCTGTCGCCCACCTGAAATATTTTTTCGTGATTCGTGACGTAGGTTGCGGATTCTTTGGTGCCACCCCATTTCGTCAGGGTGTCCGCTGCGATGGCGTACTGGCCGTTTTTGCGAACAACTGCGAGGGTGGTCATGGCTTATTTGAAATGGCAAACGTAATCGAGGGTTTCGACGGTTTCGATATCAAAGCTGCTGTTGCCGGGCACGCTGAAGGATTCGCCGCCTTTATAAGTTTTCCAATCGTTCTCGCCAGCCAGCTTGATTTTGCATACGCCGGCGTTGAGTTCCATCACTTCTGGTGCACCGGTGTTGAACTTGAGCGTGCTGGGGAAGATCACGCCGCAGGTTTTTTTCGTGCCATCGGCAAACAGCACGGTGTGCGAGACGCATTTGCCGTCGAAATAAATGTTGGCTTGTTTGACGACGGAGACATTGTCGAACTGGGACATGAGTTTTCCTTAGCGATGTTTACGTTTGGCCGCGATGCGCATGCGTAGGGCGTTCAGGCGAATGAATCCAGTGGCATCGGCCTGGTTATAGGCGCCTTGATCGTCCTCGAAGGTGGCGATGGTCGGGTCGAATAAGGAATCGGTTTTGGAGTCGCGACCAACCACGATCACATTACCTTTGTACAGTTTCGCCCGCACCCAGCCATTGACGCTGTCCTGGGTTCCGTCGATCAGGCCTTGCAACGCGACGCGTTCAGGCGCCCACCAATAGCCGTTGTAAATCAGGCTGGCGTAACGCGGCATCAGGTCGTCTTTCAGGTGCGCGACTTCGCGATCCAGGGTGATGGACTCGATGGCGCGGTGGGCGCGCAACATGATGGTGCCGCCTGGCGTTTCATAGCAGCCGCGCGACTTCATGCCGACGTAGCGGTTCTCTACCAAATCCAGGCGGCCGATGCCGTGCTTGCCGCCAAGGCGGTTCAGCTCTGCAAGCATGCTGGCAGGTGAAAGGCGCTTGCCATTGAGTGCGACTGGGTCGCCATGTTCGTATTCCAGTTCGATATATTCGGCGGCGTCGGGTGCACTTTCTGGCGCTACTGTCCAGCGCCACATATCTTCTTCTGGCTCGGCGGCGGGATTTTCCAGGTGCCGACCTTCGTAGCTGATGTGCAGCAGGTTAGCATCCATGGAGTAGGGTGAGCCGCCGGCCTTGTGTTTCATCTCGACTGGGATGCCGTGTTTTTCGGCGTAGGCCAGTAATTTTTCGCGTGACAGTAAATCCCATTCGCGCCATGGCGCGATGATCTTAATATCAGGGTTGAGCGCATAGGCACCGAGCTCGAAACGTACTTGGTCGTTACCCTTGCCGGTGGCACCGTGCGAAATGGTGTCGGCGCCGGTGCTCTTGGCAATTTCGATCAGTCGCTTGGCGATCAAGGGGCGTGCGATGGAAGTGCCGAGCAAATACTCGCCCTCATATACCGTATTGGCGCGGAACATCGGGAACACAAAATCGCGCACGAATTCTTCGCGCAGATCGTCGATGAAAATTTCCTTCACGCCAAACTGTGTAGCCTTGGCGCGTGCCGGTTCCAGCTCTTCACCTTGGCCGATATCGGCGGTGAAGGTGACAATTTCGCATTGATATTGGTCTTGCAGCCATTTCAAGATGACTGAAGTGTCCAGGCCGCCCGAGTAGGCTAGTACGACTTTTTTGACGTCACTCACGGAGTTTCCTTGTTGCTAGTGGGATGCGCCGGCAACGGCGTGTACTTCACCGGGGAAATCGCCGACGCGCAATAAATCCAGATTGGTCTTGATGCTGGCTTGTTCGATCTCAATGCCGACCACGCGACCGTCTTCGGATAGGTTGATGACCACGCCTTCTTGCGCTTCCCAGGCTTGGGTAGCGGTCTCGGGCGAGAGCTCAATGTAAAGTGAGTCCATGTCTTTAAAATAAGCGATGTTCATTCGATGCGCCCCAGTAATAGAAATTCCAATAAAGCCTTTTGGGCGTGCAAACGGTTCTCGGCTTCGTCCCAGACTACGCTGTGCGGGCCGTCGATTACGGCGGCGGCGACTTCTTCGCCGCGGTGTGCTGGCAGGCAATGCATGAACAAGGCATCGCGCTTGGCAACGGCCATCATGTCCTCGTCTACCTGCCAATCGGCGAAGTCGCGCAGACGTTCTTCGTTCTCAGCCTCGAAGCCCATGCTGGTCCAGACATCGGTGGTTACCAAGTCGGCATCTTGCGCCGCTTGCATCGGGTCGGTGAATTCTTCGTAGTGGTCGGTGCCGTACAGGCCGGCGCGTTCCGGTTCCACTTCATAGCCAGGCGGGGTGGATACATGCACATTGAAATCGAATACTTCAGCCGCTTGCAGCCAAGTGTTGCAGACATTATTCGAATCGCCGATCCAGGCCACGGTCTTGCCCTGGATGCTACCGCGATGCTCAATGTAGGTGTAAATGTCAGCTAGGATCTGGCACGGATGGTATTCGTTGGTCAGGCCGTTGATCACCGGCACGCGCGAATTGGCGGCGAAGCGCTCGATGATGTTTTGCTCAAAGGTGCGGATCATTACCACGTCCGACATGCGCGAGATGACTTGCGCCGCATCTTCCACCGGTTCGCCGCGCCCTAATTGCGAGTCGCGCGTGTTGAGGTAGATGGCTGAGCCGCCGAGCTGCTGCATGCCAGCCTCGAACGAGAGGCGGGTGCGCGTCGAGGCTTTTTCGAAGATCATCACCAAGGTGCGGTCGGCCAGCGGCCAATAGCGTCGGTAGGCCTTGAACTCGGCCTTGATCCAACGCGTGCGTGCGAACACATATTCCAACTCGTCGCGGGTCAGGTCGTTGAATTGCAGGAAATGTTTAATCGACATGATTAGGCTGCTTGTGCGAGAAATGCTTTCACCAGTGGCGTTACGCCGTCGATCAATTGCTGCGCTTCTGCGGCGTTGATCACCAACGGCGGCACCAGACGGATCACTTTGTCCGAAGTGACATTGATCAGCAGGCCTTGAGCCAGCGCTTGTTTGACCAGATCACCACAAGGACGATCCAACTCAATGCCGACCATTAAGCCATGGCCGCGAATCTGTACTACGCCGACCACGCCTTGCAAGGTTTTCTGAAACCCAGCAACCAGCAACGCGCCGATACGCACCGCGTTGTCGCGCAAGCTTTCTTGTTCGATGGTTTCCAAGGTAGTGAGCGCCGCACGGCAAGCCAGCGGATTACCGCCAAAGGTCGAGCCGTGATTGCCGGGCTTGAATAAATCTGCTGCCTGCCCGCGCGCCAGGCAAGCGCCGATCGGCATGCCGCTGCCCAGGCCTTTGGCCAGGGTCATGACATCCGGTTTGATGGCGGTGTGTTGGTGCGCGAACCATGTGCCGGTGCGGCCGATGCCGCTTTGCACTTCGTCCAGCATCAGCAGCCATTGCTGCGTATCGCAGATCTCGCGCAAACCGGCGAGGTAGGTTGCATCGGGGATGTTGATGCCGCCCTCGCCTTGCACTGGCTCCACCAGTATGGCAACAATGTTTTTATTGTGGGCGGCGACTTGGCGCACCGCTTCCAGATCATTGAACGGCACACGCACGAAACCTGCGAGCAGCGGCTCGAAGCCGGCTTGTACTTTGCGGCTACCGGTGGCCGTGAGTGTGGCCATGGTGCGGCCATGAAAACTTTTATCCATCACGATGATGGTCGGCACTTCGATTTCTTTCTGATGACCGTAGAGCCGGGCCATTTTGATCGCGGCCTCGTTGGCTTCGCAGCCGGAATTGCAGAAGAAGGCGTTATCCATGCCGGCTAAGTCGCACAGCTTAGTGCCGAGTTGCTCTTGCAGCGCGATGCCATATAAGTTGGAGGTGTGGATCAAGGTCTTGGCTTGATCGCATAGCGCAGCTACCAGTTTTGGGTGGGCATGGCCCAGGGTATTTACGGCGACGCCGGCTACGCCATCCAGGTAGCGTTTGCCCGCCTCGTCCCACAGCCAGACGCCTTCGCCCCGCGTGAAGGTAACCGGAAGCCGGGAATATGTATTCATTAAATGTGACATGGTCGCGACAATTTCAATCAATAAAAATGCACACGGCGGCATAAGCCGCCGTGTGGAATGGCATAAAAGCCAAATTATAAGGCGTTTTTAGAAGACGTGCACACCGCCAATGGCCATGAAGAATAGCATAGGGATGGAGAGCATGGTGTTGGTGCGCGAAGCCAGGAAGGCAACGCGGCGTGCCGTGACCTTTTCTTCGTCGCTAGCCGGCTTCATGCCCAGGATTTTCTTCTGGTTTGGCCAAATCAATCCCCACACGTTTAACAGCATGATGGTACCAAGCCATGCGCCGATACCAATCAAGGCGTTACCGGATTGCAGGGTGAATGCGGGTACGAAACGAGCACCCAGTAGTGCAGCACCGGCCAACCAGGTCACTAAGGCCGCCCAACGAAAGAAAAACAAGGCACGTGGTGCGACATGCTTGGTAATTCCGGCATTGGTGCCATCCGCCATCGCGTCTTTAAGCGCAGCAACTTGCACGAAATTGAAGTAATACAGCAAACCAATCCACATCACCCCAGCCATAAAGTGAATCCAGCGGAAAATTGCCGGCAAATGTAGTTCCATGGTGATGACCCCTTATTTTAGAAAGTTGATGGCGACGTAGTACAGAACAACGGTCAGGATGAGGCCGGAAATAACCGTGCCCCAAAGTGAGTCCAGGGGATTCTTCATGTGTTTCCTCCTAAAAAGCGTGATGTTGATTTTGAAAGGTGTAGCGATAAAGTCGGATATTTTTAGCGAAACTGCCTTTTGGCGCAAGCTGAAAATGGCCTCGGGCTGCGCAGGGTTTAAATGTTGAATGAATTTATTGTGCAATATTCGGGTGTTAGTGTTGCGAAAGGATCAAAAATGAGTTGAACTTGTCCAAATAAACAATCGGGAATTTCCTCAAGCTATTGGAATTTTTGCCGAAATATTTGAGCGTAAGGCTAAGGACGAGCCTGGGCTTAACAAATATGTCCAATAACTTTCAGAGTAGCGACTATGCATATTTCCACCCAAGATTTCATTATCAAGGGCATTACCTTGGCGGGCAAACCGTTTCGGCCAGGGGATTGGGCTGAGCGCCTATCCGGTGTGTTGTCCTCTTTCGGCAAGGACAACCGAATGAGTTATTCACCGTACGTGCGGCCAATCACGCTCAACGGGGTGAAATGCGTGGCGGTGGATAGAACGCTGAAAGAAGTCGAGCCGCAAGGCTTTCGTTTTCTGATGGGCTTTGCCCAGGATAACGAGTTGCAGGTGGCTGAGGGCGCGGAATACGTGAACGAAGGGCAAGGTGCGGTGGCCATCGCGAGTTGATGACCACCGAATTCGTGCAATAACAGCTTAAGCGAGCGCCTTAACTTGCGCGGCTAAGCGGCTCTTGTGTCGAGATGCCTTGTTTTTGTGGATGATCTTCTTGTCCGCAATGCGGTCGATGACACCCATGGACTCCTGATAAATCTTCTGTGCCGCAGCTTTGTCGCCGGCAACGATTGCTTTTTGCACCTTCTTTACCGCAGTGCGCAGTTCCGACCGTAGGCTGGCGTTGTGCATGTTCTGTTTGACGGATTGACGTGCGCGCTTCCTGGCTTGTGCTGTATTGGCCATAAAAAACTCCTTAAACCCTTTAGAAATAGCGAAAACCCGCCATTGTATGCGGCAATCCTGCATTTGGCAATGCGCGCCTTTAAATGGCCGTTAATGTAAAGATTTCCCTGAAATGCACGATAGTCATCTAGTGGCCCGGCAATAAAGCTGCTGCAAGGCGGCGCGGCGATACTCGATCGAATCATGGAACAGCACAATAAACCCGAAACTGAATCATTTGCCTTTGCGGATTTTCTAGCATTGTCGGTGCACGACATGAAAAATTCACTAGGCATGCTGATCGGCGCGCTGGAACAGACCATCAAGGAAGCCCAAGTGAGCGCCTCGCCGCTCTCGCCGCAACTCGGGCAGATGGAATACGAAGCAAAACGTCTGAATAACAACCTGCTGCAACTGCTGTGCATCTACAAGATCAGCAATCGCTTGTATCCAGTCGACATCCAGGAGCACCCGGTGCGCGCGGTGTTGGAAGAAATCGTGATGCAAAATCGGCCCTTGCTCGACTTCCGCAACATACGGCTAGAGCTCGATTGCCAAAACGATAGCGTGTGGTACTTCGATAAGGAATTGCTCAGCGGTGCGCTGAATAATGCGCTGAATAACTCCATCCAGCACACGGCCGATCAATTGCGCTTGGTGGCGCGAGAAGTGGATGGGCAGTTGGAAATTCGCGTGGAAGACAATGGCGGCGGTTATCCAGCGTCGTTACTGCATGGATCGCTGGCAGCAAATAAGAGTATCAACTATTACCGTGGCAGCACCGGTCTCGGTATGTATTTTTCGGTCATGGTGGCGAATTTGCATCAAAACAATGGGCATGGTGGCAGTTTAACGGTCGAGAACGGTGGCGCGTTTGGCGGTGGCTGTTTCGTGCTGCGCCTGCCGTGAGGAACGAGCAATGGCAATGAATCTAAAAGATGCGCAAGTACTGATCATCGATGATTTTGATGGTATGTGCAAAATGCTGCGTGAATTTATTCGCGCAGCCGGCGCACAGCGCATCGACACCGCCAACAATGGCAAGGATGCCGTGACTGCGATGACCAAGCGCAAGTACGACATCGTGCTGTGTGACTACAATTTGGGCGAGGGCAAGAACGGCCAACAGGTGTTGGAAGAGGCCAAGGTGCGCGAGTTGATTGGCTATGCCACGGTTTGGATCATGATCACCGCAGAAAAAACTATGGACATGGTGATGGGTGCGGCTGAATACGAGCCGGACGATTACCTGCTGAAACCGATCAACGAGGAATTGTTGAAAGGCCGCTTGGAGCGCCTGATCTCAAAAAAATGGGCGCTACAAGACGTAGAAAAAGCCGTTAAGCGCAAGGATTTCGGCAAGGCAGTCGCCAAATGCGACGAGTTGATGAAGTTGGACCCAACCATGGCACAAGACCTGCTGCGGTTGAAAGCGCGTTTCTTGCTGGCCAAAGGCGATTATCCGGCGGTTAAGTCCTTGTATGAGAGCTTGCTGTCGGTGCGCTCAATCAGTTGGGCCAAGACCGGTCTTGGTAAGGTGTATTTCTTGGCTGGCGAGTATCTCAAGGCCAAGGATATTCTGTCCGAAGTGCTGGAGGAGAATAGTTCCAGTCTGGAGACTTACGATTGGTTGGTAAAGACTTATCAAGCATTAGGCGACAATGAGCAGGCGCAAGCCTTAATCAGTCAGGCGCTGGCGTTATCACCAAATTCCGGGCCACGGCACAAGGTGTTGGGAGAGCTGGCCAACGTGAATGGCGATAAGGCGATGGCCGAGAGCGCGTATCGCAAATCGATCAAGCTGGCCGAACATTCCATCCTCAAGACGCCCGACGCTTATACCGGCTTGGCGCAACTCTGCACCGAGAAAGGCCAGGCGCAGGAGGCGCTGAATTTGATGGCCGACGTACGCAAAACTTTCAACGATCCGGTGAGTACTTTGCAAGCCGCGATCACCGAAGTGGCCGCGTACCAAAAACTCGGCAATGCCGAGCAAGCGAAGACCACTTTGCATGAGGCGGAGCGCCAGCTCAAGGGGCTGGGCGCCAAGGCCAGTGTGCAAGAAAATTTAGCCTTGGCCAATGCCATGTTGTCCCTGGGCGATAAGGACAAGGCGCTCATGCTGTTGAGCCAGGTGGCGAAAAACAATCACGATAGTCCAGCGGTGCTGGAACGCATGGATAAATTCTTCAAGCAAGCCGACTTGCAGGAGGAAGGCAAGAACTTGGTGCAGGCCTCGAAGGATGAAGTGATTGCGATCAATAACCAAGGTGTAGTCCTGGCGCAGGAAGGTAAGCTGGAAGAGGCAATTGAACTGTTGCGCCAAGCGGTCGGGCAATTACCAAACAATTTCCGCATTCGCCTGAATCTCGCAGGCATGTTGCTCAAGCGGCTACAGGAAAGCGGCAAGGAAGATGCCTTGCTGTATGAGACGCGCAAAGAACTAGAGCGCGCCAACGCGCTGCGACCAGGCGACGCCAAATGTCTGGAATATCTGCAACTGCTGGATCGACTGATCACGGCTTGACGTCATGAATGCACCAGCCAACTTTAGCCTCTTGTGCGACGCGATCAATCACGTGCTTGCGGCCAATGACCGCACGCCCCTGCAAGCCGCTAATTTTTGTTCGGATGCCGTGGTCGATTTGATCGCGCAACTGCTTAAGGAGCGCGATAGTGCGCAGATGGAAGCGTTGGCGATCCAAGAGGAACAGCTCAAGAGCGAGCAAAAATATCAGCATGTGGTCGAGAGTTTGCGTGAGGTGATTTTTCAGACCGATTGGGAAGGTAGCTGGCTTTACCTTAACCCGGCCTGGACCGAGATCACCGGCTTCTCACTGGGCAAGAGCATCGGCACCAATATCCTGAATTATGTGCATCCGGACGACCAGCAACGGCACTACGAAATGTGCCTGCCTTTAATGAAAAAAGTTGACGCGCGTTGTCGTCACGAGGTGCGCTTTGTCACCATGGATGGCGGTTTTCGCTGGTTTGAGGTGTATGCCTGGCCAGCCTTGGACGAGCGCGGCAATATCATCGGTGCCATGGGCACTTTGAACGATGTCACGGTACGGCGCGATGCCGAAGAAAAATTACGCGAGCAGTTGCACTTCAACCAGATGCTGATCGAGACCCTGCCCAATCCGCTGTTCTTCAAGGATCGGGAAGGGCGTTATTTGGGTGTGAACAAGTCCTGGGAAGCTTACTTTGGTGTACAGCGCGAGGATTGCCTGGGCAAGCGCGATAACGAATTCAGTGCGGATTGGCCTTGCAGTACAGCTTTACATCAAAACAGCGATGTTGAATTGCTGCAACACCCAGGCATGCAATCGTACGAAACCAGCGTCGGCAGCGGTGAAACACAGCGTGATGCGGTGTTCTATAAGGCCACGCTCTTGAACATGGATGGCTCGGTGGCCGGCATCATCGGTATCGTGACCGACATTTCCGAGCGCAAACGTTATGAAAACGCCTTGGAGCAATCCAAGGAATTGGCCGAAGCCGCAAGCCGTGCCAAGAGCGAGTTTTTGGCCAATATGAGCCATGAAATTCGCACGCCGATGAATGGCATACTCGGCATGACCGAGATCGCACTGGGCACCGAGCTGGATGTGCAACAACGCGAATACCTGAGCATGGTGAAGGTGTCGGCAGAATCTTTGCTAACCATCATCAACGACATCTTGGACTTCTCTAAGATCGAAGCCGGCAAGTTGACGATCAACGAGGAAGATTTTGACTTGCGTGAGACGCTGGACGGCATCGTGCGCTCTTTGGCGGTGCGCGCCAAAGAAAAAAGTTTGAACTTGAATTGCGACGTGGCGAGCAATATCCCGCGCTTTGTCCGTTCCGACTCGGTGCGTGTCGGCCAGATCGTGGTGAACCTGATCGGTAACGCGATTAAATTCACAGATCGTGGTTCGGTCACGGCCAAGGTCGTATTGGATCAGGTTAACGCGCAAGGTATGCAACTGTTGTTCGAAATTCGCGATACCGGCATCGGCATCGCTGCGGAAAAACTGGCTGTGATTTTTGAATCATTTTCGCAGGCTGATACTTCGACCACCCGCAAGTATGGCGGCACGGGTCTTGGGTTGACCATTTCCGGGCGCTTGGCGCAGATGATGGGCGGGAGGATCTGGGTGGAAAGTACGCCAGGGCAGGGCAGTACTTTCAGCTTTAGTTTGCACTGTGCTTTCGCCGATCAAGAAGCGGCGGCGAAAAAAGCCAGCCAAGTCATTGTCGCCGGCACTGCTGCGGGCGAACAACGTAGCGGGCGCATTTTGCTGGCTGAGGACAACCTAATTAATCAGGCCGTGGCGAGCAATTTGTTGCGGCAGCGTGGTTATGACTTGACGATCGCCAACAATGGACGCGAGGTCGTGGAGTGCTATCAAACGGCGCATTTCGACATTGTGTTGATGGATGTACAAATGCCGGAAATGAGTGGCTTCGAGGCGACTGCCGCATTGCGCGCCTTGCAAGCTGACAGCGGATCGCATACGCCGATCATCGCCATGACAGCGCACGCGATGCAGGGCGACGAACAAAAATGTTTGGAAATGGGCATGGATGCTTATATTTCCAAGCCGATCCATTCCGCGAAACTGTATGCTTTGTTGGATCGCTATTTGCTTGGAGCCGAGACGGTAGCGCCTGTAAGCGCGCAGACGCCAGACCCAGCGGCAACCGGCGTGACGATTAGTGATACGCAAATTTTCGACCGACATACCGCGCTGGAAAATTTGGGCGGAAACCTGGATTTGCTACGCCAAGTTGCCACGATGTTCATTGCAAGCCACGCCGAGCAAATGCTAGAGCTGGAACAAAAAATTATCGATGCCGATGCCCTGGGCTTGCGCGAGATTGCACATCGTCTGAAAGGCTCGCTGGGCGCTTTTGCCGCGCACCACGCCATGGATCGCGCCAAAGCCCTGGAGATGATGGGCAAGGCGGGCGATTTGCAGCAAGCGCCAGAAGTATTTGCAGAATTGCGCCATGGCGTGTTGCGCTTAATCGAATGCCTGCAAAAAATATGACGGTAATCACGCTGCGCTAAAACCGCGCCAAGCGCCTGTGAGCGTTTATAATCGGCGCGTTTCCATAACTAAACCACCCCTCCTATGAATCTGCTGAAGGCCCTGGCAACGATCAGTTCCATGACCCTGCTGTCGCGCATCCTCGGTTTTGTACGTGACACGGTGATTGCTCGCGCCTTTGGCGCCAGCGTAATGACCGATGCGTTTGTGGTGGCCTTCCGGCTCCCCAATTTGTTGCGACGCCTATTTGCCGAGGGTGCATTTTCCCAAGCCTTCGTGCCGATCTTGGGTGAATACAAAACGCGCCGCGGCGAGGAAGAAACGCGACTGTTGATCGACCATGTGGCGGGCACGCTGGCTTTGGCGCTGTTTATCGTGACGCTGATTGGCGTGATTGCCGCGCCGCTCGTGATCTATCTCAGCGCGCCCGGATTCGCCGCCGATGCGCAAAAATTTGACATCACTGTCAGCATGTTGCGCATCGTGTTTCCCTATATATTTTTTATCTCGCTGGTGGCCTTTGCCGCTGGCATCCTGAATACCTATGGCCGTTTTTCGGTGCCGGCCTTCACACCGGTCTTGTTGAATATCTCGATGATTGCCGGCGCCTTGTGGCTCACGCCGTATTTCCATCCGCCCATCCTGGCGCTGGCGTGGGCGGTGGCATTCGGCGGATTTTTGCAGCTCGCATTCCAAGTGCCGTTCCTGCTCAAGCTGAAGCGGATGCCGCGCTTTCGCCTGAATTTTCGCGATGCCGGCGTGTGGCGCATTTTCAAGTTGATGGGGCCGGCGGTGTTTGGCGTGTCGATCAGCCAAATCTCGTTGGTGATTAATATGATTTTCGCCTCGTTCCTGGTCACGGGCAGCATGTCCTGGCTATATTATGCCGATCGCTTGATGGAGTTCCCGACCGGCATGTTGGGTGTAGCCTTGGGCACGATCTTGCTGCCGAGCCTATCCAAGCATTACGCCGACAATGCCAATGATGAATACTCCAAGTTGTTGGATTGGGGGCTACGCCTCACGTTACTACTGGCGCTGCCCGCTGCGCTGGCCTTGGCCGTGCTGGCAGTGCCGCTGATTGCAACCCTGTTTCACTATGGAAAATTTACCCCGAACGACTTGTTCATGACGCGCGAAGCCTTGATGGCGTACAGCCTGGGCCTGCTCGGCCTGATCATGGTGAAAGTCCTGGCGCCAGGTTTTTATGCGCGGCAAAACATTCGTACGCCGGTCAAGATTGCGCTGGCGACCTTGCTGGTGACGCAGCTCATGAACTTGGCCTTCATCGGCCCGTTCAAGCATGCCGGTCTAGCTTTATCGACAGGCTTGGCGGCCTGTTTTAACGCTGGTTTGCTGCTGTATCACTTGCGCAAGTCAGGCATTTACGCACCCCAACCGGGCTGGTTGCGCTACTTCGCGCAACTGGCGCTAGCCTTGCTGTCCATGGGCGGTGTTTTATTCTGGGCCATGGGCGATGCCCAAAGCTGGCTGCATATGCGAGCCCTGGACAAGGTGTTGCATTTGTCGGCCTTGGTGGCGATCGGCGCGAGTGTTTATTTTGGCGTGTTATTCGCAGCGGGTATACGTTGGCAGGACTTCATGAAACGCGGCGCTTAACCGCCATTCACATGTAGAAAATGCATGATGTGTTGCGGCGTATTGCCGCGCATTTCCAGAATGCGCATGCCGACGCGATAGCAGCTTTGCGCAGTGGATAGGGTACAGGAACACACTTGCGCCACTACTTCCAATTGATGAAAGCCAGTTCGTTCTGCATTCGGCATGCGTATAAAAACTTGGTGTTTACTACCGACGGTGAGATTGAGTTCACCCAAGAAGGTCAGTCCACCGCGCGACAAATCACCGAGTTTTCCCATTGATGGCTGTTGCTGCACCATGACGGCGGCTTGCCAATGCACGGGGATGCGCGGGTGTTGACGTTTTTCCGCGGGTGAGGCTTGTGCTGAGGGGCTGCTCGAATTTTCTGTTTCATCCATGCGTATTTGATTTCAGAGTGCGGATTTGTACTTTTATCGGCATGAATTGCGCTTTTCTTGAGCGGTACCAGTGCCGTTTCTAGGTTAAAATCCGGGGCTTATGTTTAGCGTATTGAATCTAAATCCGGCGCTGCCTAAAGGGGCGCAGCCTTGTGCCTTGACCATTGGCAATTTCGACGGCGTGCATCGTGGGCATCAAGCTATGCTGGCGCGCCTGAAGGTGGCGGCGGCAGAGCGTGGCCTAGCGGCGGCAGTGATGACTTTCGAGCCGCATCCGCGCGAAGTGTTTACCCCGGATCTTGCCCCAGCGCGGCTCACCAGTTTGCGCGAGAAAATCGAACTCTTTAAGCAGCATGGCATCGATCGCTTGATATTGGTGCATTTTACGCAGCGCTTCGCAAGCCTGAGTCCGCAGGAATTCATCCAAAAGATTTTGTTGGATGGCTTACAGGCGCGCTGGGTTTTGATTGGCGATGATTTTAAATTCGGCGCCAAGCGTGCTGGTGACTTGACCTTGTTGCGTCAAGTCGGCGAGCAGCAGCGATTTTCGGTGGAAAGCTTGGAAAGCGTTTTAAGCGACGGCGAGCGCGTTTCTTCAACCGCCGTGCGCGAGGCTTTGGCGCAAGGCGATATGGCGAAGGCAACGCGCATGCTCGGTCGTCCCTACAGCATCAGTGGACGTGTGGTGCATGGCGATAAGCTTGGCAAGGAGTTAGGTTTCCCTACGGCCAACGTGCAGATGAAGCATAACAAGCCGCCGTTGTCCGGTATCTTTGCGGTAGAATTGGCCGGTTTGGAAGGCAATGGCTTGCAAGGCGTGGCTAGCTTGGGCGTGCGCCCGACGGTCAAGACCAATGGCGCAGCCACATTGGAAGTGCATGTCTTCGATTTTCACGATCGTATCTATGGCGCCCATGTCCGGGTGGATTTCTTGCATAAATTGCGCGACGAGGAAAAGTTTGCGGACTTGCCTGCGTTGATCTTGCAGATCGAGCGCGATGTGGTGGATGCGAAAAATTTTTTCTTAACCACGAAGTAAGCGGGCCTTTCTTCGTGCAAGCGCTTTTTAAAGAGCAATTATGGCTGACTACAAAAATACCTTAAACCTTCCAGATACCACATTCCCGATGCGCGGCGATCTCGCTAAACGTGAACCGGGCATGCTCAAGGCTTGGCAAGAGCGCAAGCTGTATGAGCGTATCCGCGAGGTTGCCAAAGGGCGTCCTAAATTTATTCTGCACGATGGCCCGCCGTACGCGAATGGCGATATTCACATCGGTCATGCGGTCAACAAAGTGCTCAAGGACATCATTATCAAGAGCAAGACCTTGGCCGGCTTCGATGCGCCTTATGTGCCTGGCTGGGATTGCCACGGCCTGCCGATTGAACTGCAAGTGGAAAAACAGCACGGCAAGAATATCGATGCAGCGAAATTTCGTGAATTGTGTCGCGAGTATGCATCTGGTCAGATCGCGCGTCAGAAGCAGGATTTTATTCGCCTCGGCGTGTTGGGCGAGTGGGACAATCCCTACCTCACCATGGACTTCAAGTTCGAGGCCGACATCATGCGCGCCCTTGGTACTGTGTTGGAGCATGGCTACTTGTATCAAGGCTCGAAGCCGGTGCATTGGTGCGTGGACTGCGGCTCGGCGCTGGCCGAGGCCGAGGTCGAATACGAAGACAAGACCTCGCCCGCCGTCGACGTTGCCTTCCCGATTAAGGATGTGGCGGCATTGGCGCAGCAGGTTGGCGTATCCGGCCTGGGCGACGATACCTATGCTGTGATCTGGACCACTACCCCTTGGACGTTGCCGGCTAATCAAGCGGTGTGCGCCCATCCGGAGTTCTTTTATGACCTCGTCAAAACGCCCAAGGGCGTGTTGATCCTGGCGCGCGATTTAGTGGAAACCTGCATGCAGCGATATGGTTTCGAAGCGTGGCAGGTCTTGGGTAGTGTGAAGGGCGCAACGCTCGAAGGCGTGTTATTCCAGCATCCATTTTATGCGCGCGAAGTGCCGCTGATTTGCGGCGATCACGTCACCACCGAAGCCGGTACGGGACTGGTGCATACCGCGCCGGGTCATGGTCTGGAAGATTATGTGGTGGGCCAAAAATACAAGCTCTTGGTGGACAACCCTGTGGGCGATGACGGCAAGTTCTATGACAAGACACCGTTGGTGGGTGGGCAGTCGATCTGGGCGGGCAACAAGACGGTGGTTGAAACGCTGACACAATCCGGTCTGCTGCTGAAAGAGGAAAAGCTCAAGCACAGCTACCCGCACTGCTGGCGGCATAAGACGCCGATTATTTTTCGCGCCACCAGTCAGTGGTTCATTGGGATGGATATTCAGGCGTCGGGAAAAAAATTGCGCGAACAGGCGATGCAAGCCGTGGAAGCGACCGCTTTTTATCCGGCCTGGGGCCGTGCGCGTTTGGAAGCGATGATCAAGAACCGTCCTGACTGGTGCGTGTCGCGCCAGCGCTTCTGGGGCGTGCCGATGCCGCTGTTCGTGCATAAGGAAAGCAGCGCCTTGCATCCGCGCACCAAAGAATTGATTGCGCAAGTCACCGCGCGGGTGGAGCAAAAGGGCATTGAAGCCTGGTTCAGCCTCGATCCGAAAGAATTGCTGGGTGAAGAGGCGGCGCAGTATCGCAAAGTGACCGACACCCTCGACGTGTGGTTCGATTCCGGCGTGACACATGCCTGCGTGTTGAAGCGTCGCGACTACCTGCAACATCCTGCAGACCTCTATCTGGAAGGCTCGGATCAGCATCGTGGCTGGTTCCAATCTTCCTTGCTTACCGGTTGTGCGACGGATGGTCATGCCCCGTACAAGGCCTTGCTGACGCACGGGTTTGTGGTCGATGGCAAGGGCCACAAGATGAGTAAGTCCAAGGACAACGTGGTCGCGCCGCAAAAAGTGATCGACAGCTTTGGAGCGGATATTTTACGCCTGTGGGTGGCAGCGACGGATTACTCCGGTGAGCTATCGATCTCCGATGAAATTCTCAAGCGCGTGGTGGAGGGCTACCGGCGCATGCGCAATACCTTGCGCTTTCTGTTGGCGAATGTGGCCGACTTTGATAACCAGCAGCATGCGTTGCCGCTGGAGCAATGGCTCGACATCGACCGCTACGCCTGGGTGATGATGGCGGACTTGCAGGCGGAGCTGGAACAGCACTACGCGCAGTATGAATTTCACCAAGCGATGCAGAAGCTGCAAACGTTCTGCTCCGAGGATTTGGGTGGCTTTTATCTGGATATTCTCAAGGATCGCTTGTACACCGCAGGCAAGGATTCACTGGCGCGGCGCTCGGCGCAGAATGCCCTGTATCACATCACGCATGCCCTGACACGACTGCTGGCGCCGGTGCTGTCGTTCACCGGCGAAGAGGTTTGGGCAGTGCTGACGGGCAGTGCTGACGACAGCGTGTTCTTGCATACCTGGTACAAGCAGGTGCTACCCAAGGATGCAGCCGGATTGCGCGCCAAATGGCGTGCCTTGCGCGAGATCAGGGCCGAAGTGGCGAAGCATTTGGAAGAAGTGCGTGTGTCCGGAGCGATCGGATCTTCACTGCAAGCGGAGTTGGAAATTCATGCCAGTGGCGCGAAGTATGTGCTGCTGCAAGGGCTAGAAAACGATTTGCGCTTTGTGCTGATTACCTCACAAGCCAAAGTCGTGGAAGTAGCTGATGTGGCGCAGGAAAAAATCGTGGTTACGCCCAGCACAGCGCAAAAATGCGAACGCTGCTGGCACTATCGCGATGATGTTGGCGCCGATGGCGGACACCCGGGACTGTGCGGGCGCTGTCACTCGAATTTGTTCGGTGCCGGAGAACCGCGCAATCATGCATAACATGTTACTCGCGCAGCGAGGCCAGTTTGCTTCCTCTTTGGCCCCTCTCTCCCGCTTGCGGGTGAACCATGTAGGTTGGGTTAGGCGTGACTTTTCGCGCCGTAACCCAACAAACCCAAACTTCCGCCTCGCCCGATCCTCCTCATCACTGAACCGGCTGTACATGTCACCGCCGGTGTTTAGTGGAGTAATTGGGTTTGTTGGGTTACGCGATAAAGCCGCTAACCCAACCTACATGACGAGGAAAGTGGGTGGTTCATGGCACGTTTCATTCTGCGTTGAGCTCTGCTATGACCGTTAGTCTTATTCGCTGGCTGTCGCTTAGCTTGTTGGTGATCGTGCTCGACCAAATCAGCAAACTGTGGGTGATCGGCGCGTTTCAGTATGGAGAGGGCGTCGCGCTCACTTCTTTTTTCAATCTGGTGCATGCGCATAATGCCGGCGCGGCGTTTAGTTTTCTCGCCAGTGAAGCGGGTTGGCAGCGTTTTTTCTTCATTGGCATCGCGCTTGCAGCTTCGGTTTTTATCACCTACCTGTTGCGCAAACATGCGGCTGAACGTTGGTTTAGCCTAGCGCTCAGCTTGGTATTGGGTGGCGCGTTGGGTAACTTGATCGACCGCGTGCGCTTCGGCTACGTGGTCGATTTCCTGGATTTTTATTACGGCACTTGGCATTTTCCAGCATTCAATATCGCGGACTCGGCCATAACTCTTGGCGCAGCTTTGTTGATCCTGGATAGCCTGCGTAAAAAATCGTGAACGTAGGTCCGGGCGACACCATCGTCTTGCACTACAAGCTGTCGAGCAGCGATGGTACGGACATCGAGAGTACCTTTGAAGACGAACCGATAGAAATCACGCTCGGCCAGAACCAATTGGCCTGGAACCTAGAAAACTGCCTGTTGGGATTGCCGTTGCATGAGCGCCATGTGTTCATGCTGGAAGCGACACAGGCTTTCGGTTGTTTTGACGAAAGCTTGGTGCAGCGTCTGCCGCTGACAGAATTTCCACCGGACATGGCGCTAGCGCCGCAAATGATGATCGAATTTCAATTGCCGAATGGTGCGACCATGCCGGGCGTGATCCGGGAAATCGATCAAAATGAAGCGCTAGTGGATTTCAACCACCCTTTGAGCGATTGCCCGGTGAATTTTGAAGTTGAGGTGTTAGAGATTAAGCGGGCGGGGTCGCATCAACCACCGGACTCACATTGATAGCATGTGCGCCTTTTTCGCCGCGGGCAATTTCGAAGGCCACGCGCTGTCCATCTTTTAAGGTGCGGTAACCATCCATATGAATCGACGAGAAGTGCACAAATAAATCCTCGCCTTCGTCCGGCGCGATAAACCCATAACCCTTGCTGCTGTTAAACCATTTGACGATACCGTTGGCCATGATGGCGCTCCTCCTTTTTTATTGATGTTATCTAAAACCTTGTTATTATGAGCAATTATTAAACAATTTGGATGAGATATGCAAGTGTTCTTGGCAAACCCACGCGGTTTCTGTGCCGGTGTCGATCGTGCGATTGAGATCGTAGAGCGGGCACTTAAAATGTACGGTGCGCCGATCTACGTGCGACACGAAGTGGTGCACAACAAATATGTGGTGGAAGACCTGCGACGCAAGGGCGCAGTCTTTGTCGAGGATCTCGCCGAAGTGCCGAATGGCAACACCGTAATTTTCAGCGCCCACGGCGTATCACAAGCGGTGCGGCAAGAGGCCGAAGCGCGCGGGCTCAAGGTGTTCGACGCGACCTGTCCCTTGGTGACCAAAGTCCATGTCGAAGTCGCAAAAATGCGCACCAACGGCAAGGAAATTATCATGATCGGCCACAAAGGCCACCCCGAAGTAGAAGGCACCATGGGTCAAGCGCAAGGCGGCATGTATCTGGTGGAGACTCCAGCGGATGTCGCTGCGCTGGCCGTCAATGATCCGGGAAATTTGGCCTTCGTCACCCAAACCACGCTCTCAGTGGATGATGCGGCCAAAATTATCGACGCATTAAAACAACGCTTCCCCACCATCCAAGGCCCGAAAAAAGACGATATCTGTTATGCCACTCAAAACCGCCAGGATGCGGTCAAAACCTTGGCGCAGCAAAGCGATGTTGTAATCGTGGTCGGATCGCCGAATAGCTCCAACTCCAACCGGCTGCGCGAAGTGGCGGAGTTGCTGGGCGTGCCGGCATATATGGTGGATACGGCCGCGGATCTGCGGCCGGAGTGGGTGGAGGGCAAGGCGCGGGTTGGATTATCTGCTGGGGCTTCGGCGCCGGAAGTGTTGGTGCAGGAAGTTGTGGCGCGGTTGCGGGAGCTTGGCGCAAACTTAATTGAAGAAACCCCAGGCGTGGCGGAAACGGTGGTGTTTCCGCAGCCTAAGGGCTTGGTTACAACATCAATCTTAGCTTAGCTTAGCTTAGCTTATTCCAGCACCCAAACATCGCTGATTTGTGGCCGAGTTCCGACACTACCAGGCTTGCTGTTGAAGCCAATGTGCATGCCTTTCTTCAGTTGCTGGGCGTTGGCAACCGATTTGGTTTTGGTATGCAGCTTTACATTGGAAGAGGGGAAGAGGTAGCTAACCCCGTCGATCACGATAGCGCGGCTACCTAAGTCAATGGAATTAATTGTCCCGGTATTCTGGTAACTCGTGGCGCTAGCCGCCGGTGCTTTACCGTCAATATCCTTAATCATTATTGCGGATACGTACCCAGCCATGAGCATGGCGCCCAGGGCGGCGGGAACTAAAAAAAATTTTTTTCGCATTGCTGATCTCCTTAATTAACTAGAGCTACTACTTCCAAGAATCCTCACCCGCATCGAATGTGCCGTTGTGGTTGATGTCTTGCTGTTTGAGGTTTTTCTGGTCAATGGACAGCATGCCATCTACAACTTGGGATCCCCCTGCAACTGGGGTGGCCAGTACAGTGAACGTAGTCGTAGTAAGTGTGGCTTCCGGGAGCGTGATGAGGTAGTTTTTTTCAGTCGAGGTGCAGGTGCCGCCGATGCCACTGCAACTACCAGGACAAATGTCGGGCTTATTCGCAGTGGTTGCGCACATTGCGGCAGTAGCATAGGTATTTCTTTCCGCGTAATACCGCTCCATATTGGCCGCCGCTTGCACCAATGCATTCTTGCCATCGGTGCGGCGTGATTTGCGCAGGCTGTCCTGATACGCAGGAAAGGCGACCGCAGCAAGAATAGCGACGACCGCTACCGTGATCATGAGCTCGATAAGAGTAAAGCCGCGCATACGCATCCACATGCTATTTCCTCCGTTATTGATTCAACAACTCGCGCCACGAGACTCGGCCAACACCGGCACCTAGGTTAAAAAGTTGATTACCGAGAGTGCCCTTAGACGATTGGTTATATCCGCTACTGTTATTGGTCTGTGGATTAAATACTGTGGTAGGTGTTCCTACGATCCCATCGTTTATTTTAGCGCCATTAGCTTGACCGCTGCCAATAGACCCACCGAAGTTGGCGAAATCTGATGAATTGAAGGAACTATCGCCATTGAGATCGAAAGGGTTGCCGAGAGTGCGTCCGCCGGTGGCGAAATCCAAGGCCATAATCCAGCTTGATCCACCGTAACACGCGGTAGAATCCGGAAGTAAGGTTGTGAAGAGAATGCGGCCATTTAATAGCAAGGGGTTGCTGACTTGTTTCTCGCCGTAGTTGTTGGCGCAGCTACCACTCGCACCGGTGTTGAGGCAGAGATCCATATACCAGCCAAACTGCGTGGCATAGTTGACGCTGTTTAATGTGATATGGCGTGCATTGGCGGTCTCCGCATCGATAGCCTGTTGTTGCAGAATGCTGCTATTGCGGGTAGTGATGCTAGTTACTTGGGCACCATTGTCCCAAATACCGTAGAAAGTCTGGGTCTGGGTGCCGGTCGTGGCGACATCGACACTTGGCTCGAGATATTTTCCTGTGCCGAAGAAAACTAAGTAGCCGTTGCCGGTGGGGTGGGTCGTGACCTGTGGTCGGGTGGTAATCGGTTGCACGGTACCCGCCGCATCCTTGGCTTGATAAAGCGGTTTGGGTGATCCGGAACTGCCGTAAGCGACACCCCAAGCATTGCTATTGCTGCCCGTAAAATCGAATTTCCACATATTGCCTTGCAGGTCGCCAGCATAGACATAATCAATATAGTAATCACCGTCTACATCAACGATCGAGGGCGAGCCTAAGCCGTTTGGTGTGGCAGCTGAACCGGTTTTGGTGTCAATTTTGGCGAGCAGATTGCCATTCTGAATATCTACCACATAGAGGTAGGCGTAGCCGGTGGTGCTGGCGTTACCATCCGCTTCGGTGTTGTTATACCCGTTGCCGAAAATGGCCACCCATTTTGAAGTGTTGCAAGTAGCACCAGTCCTGGAGGTGCAGACACGCCCTACGGCCGGTTGGCTTAAGGTGTAGCCTAAGTCCCTATCGCCATCGACGATGTTGGGAGTGGTAGCGGGATTATCGATATCGTTAAACTCCCATAGGACAAGATTTTGTGCATTGGTTACGCTTTGTGCGAAATTATCCGGATTAGTGATATCTAAGGCAAAAATGCTCTGGCCACCTTGTGCCAGAGATCCCACTAAAACGGTGTGCCATGCGCCACCGTAAAATACATCGGCGACTGTGGGCGAACCATTCACGAAATATTTATGGCTGTAGGAGGGGGCGCTCAATGCAGATAGGTTGGCGTAGGTCTTGCTCGGTACATAGGCCATAATTTCTTTGCCAATACTTGTATCAAATCCATGTAGCATGCCGTCGTTTGCGCCAACATAGAGAATTTTCGTGCGTGTACTTTTGGCATCTCTGAAATTTGAATAATCTGCTGCTGACCCAAGCGCGCCCTCAAGCGCTGCAGGGTAGCCTGCATCAGGTTTGCTTACAAATACAGGTGCGGAATCAATTATGTCGCCTAACTTGTTGGTGGCGCGGATACGGAAATCACTGGCTCCGGTGCCTTCTTTCGACGCATCACCACGCAGGTAATCCAATCGGTTCGAACCGAGTCCATCGTTGGCGGCTGAAATATTTTTATTCAGCGCGGTGGTTTGGTTGATATCCAACTCGGTGCTGGAAGGTGCCGTAATATCCGCTGGCCACAGGAAAGGAATGCCTTTTCCTGTTGAAGGCTTGTAGGTAAAGATGTTCCGTGCAGAAGGAGTTTGGGTTGCAGTAGTTGCGCCCGTTACCCAAGACACGGTACCGCCTTGCCAGTCTGCTGTAGTGCTGATGTTGCCGCTGCTTGAATTGATAGGAAATGCCAGCAAGTCACTACTCCAATTGCTAGAAGTGAATTTGGCCTGAAAAATTCTACTACCGGCAATTAGTGTACCAGATGTGGTTGCAACCGAGGCCGCAGCACCGATCCGGCCTAAAATATCCGAGGCAATACTATTGAAAGCTGACGTGAAGGCGGCAGGACTCGTGGCGAAATAAGCTGAGCCGGTACCGCCGGCTGTGGCCATCGCATTCATCACTGCAACCGCACCAGCGTTCTGCAAGGTGTCACTTAAGGCCAGTACATAGACGGGAATGTCTCCTGGTGGTGGCGGGTCGAGTGGTGCGCTGACCGGAGCCGAGCGGGTGCAGAGAGCGGAAGGAGTAAACGGTGATTGCAGTGCGCAAACCTCGTTGATGGCGTCTTTCGCTGCAGCGCCAAAGGTCCATGTGTTAGTGCCTGAGTTGTAGGTATTGGTGCGGGCAGCCGCGGAATAGAGATTGCCGGAAGTATCCCCAGTGGGCAAACCATCGGTCACCATCACGGTAAAGTTTTTCTGGCATGAAGAGGTGATTGGGGTGGTAAATCCATTCGTTCCAGCGAAATATTGCCTGGTGGAGATCAACGTGCCGCGGGTTGGAGTAAACACGGCAGCGTTCTTGAGTTCGCTGCTGCCGGCGGTACAAGTTTCGCTGCTGAGCTTGGCGATCAGGTTGTTGTAGTGCGCAGTCGAATCGACCTTGACAGCTTCACTGAGCGCGCCGTAGCCAGTGATATTGGAATTGTAGGCACATTGCCCCGATCCAGTGAGTACGCGCGGCAAATAAAGTTGGCGCGTATAAGGGGGATTGTTGGATAGGAAGCCAGCGTCGGTCGGGGTGAAAGAGGCTGTGCCGAGACTGCCACTAAAATCGCCGCTTGTCCAAGAGTTAACTAGATTGTGGCTGGTATATAAATTGTAACTAGTGCCAGCGCCTGCGGTTAAGCCCCACAGCTTAGTATAGGTTCCGGAGTCATATAGAACATCCAAGATATCCACATCGTCGCCGGATTTGTCGTAGGTGACAAATTCACCACCGGCAAAGGGTTGCGGATTGTGAACGCATCTCTTGCCGGTAGCCGTGGAAACGCCTGGCGTGTAAACACTATCAGCGTTTGGCGTAGTACTTCCACCAACACAATCGGCCGTGCTGGTAAAGTTCATCCCAGTATCCGAGCCAATATAGTAGGCATATGTATTGTAGGTCGGGCTGGCGGCCGACAGTCCATAGGACATCAAACCCCAATTGAATGTGCTGCGGTAACTGTTAATGACGTCGCGCATCACGCTACGACCGATGTTGCCGCGCGTATTGGGATTGTTGCCGCTGACCAGCGTACCGCTCATAAACCCATCCATGGATTGCGAGTTGTCCATGATCACCAAAATATTGGGCGCGACGGTGGGTGTGATAAACAAGGGCGTCGAACTCAGTGTGAGTGGTGCTGCACTTAAAGTGGGCGCCAACAGCAAGCTAATGACGACATGGCCGATGGTGTTAAATAAGGTTTTTCTGAGCTTAAATGAGTTCATGTTGTCGGTCTCCGTAGTGCTGGATGAGTGCATTAAGGCAAGGGCAAAGAGTAGGTGGATTGCAGCATGACGCTGGCTTGGGCGCTGCCACCGTAACCCACGGCAGTGACGCGAAAAGTTTTGGTCTTATTACTCTCGAAGCCGACTAAAGAAACGCCGGGCTTACCCTTATCAGGTACCGGTTCGATGATGTAGCGCGGTGGAGTGGCGTAACCCTGGGTAGAGGTATAAGCGCTGGCGCCGGTCTTGCTGCCATATTTCACATAGTAGATTGGGGCTGCGTTGTCGGTCCAATCGATCGTTTGCCAGATATTCTGCGTAGCGCCAGGCGCGGATATGCACTGCCCATCCTTTTCACTGGGTGCGCCGCCGATTAAGGCTAGGCAGCCGGCAGTTGCATTGGTGAAGCCGCTGACGCGCCCAGTGGTGGCGATATCGATTTCACCGTCGCGCAAACCAGCTTCTGCTGCCTGTTGCGCAAGGTTCCAATCCTTTAAATTGCCGGCCATTTTGTTTTCGAGGCTGGTGGTGGTCATGGCGGTTACGCCGAGCAACGTCATAATCACCAAGATGATCAAGCCGATGGCGAGCACGGCGCCGTGTTCACGGGGTGGGGAGCGGTGCATGCGTTGCAGTTTCATGATGCTTACCTCGGTCTGAATTTTAACTGGGTGATTCATAGCGCTCGGTTGCA
>Ga0315270_10000169_pt1 | contig 37796 bp, 23 predicted proteins | sample C1_bottom_MG_FD_204932 | JGI IMG/M metagenome (GOLD analysis project Ga0315270, IMG submission 204932) | Sediment microbial communities from Yellowstone Lake, YNP, Wyoming, USA - C1_bottom | ecosystem: Environmental > Aquatic > Freshwater > Lake > Sediment | place: USA: Wyoming | collected... | reverse complement strand
GCGGCGACCGTGCTGCGGTAGACCGTCGCCCCGTACGTCACGACCGTCACGTCCTCGCCGGGCCGGACGACCTTCGCCTTCCCGAACGGGATCATGAAATCGCGGCCCGGGTAGCGGCCCTTGTTGTGCGTCTGGCGGTAGAGGTGCTTGTGCTCGAGGAAGAGAACGGGGTCGTCGCAACGGATCGCCGTGCGCAGGAGCCCGTTCGCGTCGAGCGCGTTCGACGGCATCACGACGCGCAGGCCGGGGATGTGCGCGAACGTCACCTCGCCGGACTGCGAGTGGTACGGCCCGCCGCCCGTGAGGTAGCCGCCGATCGGCACGCGGACGACGACGGGCGCCTTCCACGCGCCGCCCGAGCGCCAGCGCACCGTCGCGAGCTCGTCGCGCAGCTGCTGCATCGCGGGCCAGATGTAGTCGAAGAACTGGATCTCGACGACGGGCTTGAGGCCGCGCGCCGCCCAGCCGAGAGCGCGGCCCACGATGCTGGCCTCGGCGAGCGGTGCGTTGAAGACCCGCGCGTTCCCGTAAGCCTTCTGCAGACCCGCGGTGACCTTGAAGACGCCGCCCTTGCCCTTGACCTCGCCGAGAACGTCGACGCGGCTCGCGTCCGCGACGTCCTCGCCCCACACGGCGATCCGCCCGTCGCGCGCCATTTCGTCCCGGAGCGCGGCGTTGACGAGATCGACCATCGTCGTGGGTTCGCCGGAGAACGCGGGGGCGTCCTCCGTGTCGAACGAGGACGAGGTCGGGTCGGCGTCGGGGGAATAAACGTTTTCAAAGACGGTTTCCGCCGCCGGCTGCGGGCTCGCGAGCGCCTCGTCCGCCGCGCGGCTCACCTCGGCGTCGATCTCGTCGCGCAGGGCCTTGAGCTCGTCCGCCGTCGCGAGGCCCTCGTCGAGCAGGAACTTTTCGAAGAGGACGATCGGATCACGCTCGGCGTCCTTCTGCCGCTCGTTCTCGGGGCGGTAGAGCTTCTCGTCGTCGGAAAGGGAGTGCGAGTACGGCCGCACGACGTGCCCGTGGACGAGCGCGGGGCCCTTCCGCTCGCGGGCGTACGCGAAGGCGTACCGGAACGCGTCGTAGGACGCGAGGTAGTCACAGCCGTCCACCTCGACGACGAAGAGGCTCGGGTACGAGCGCACGAGGCGCGAGATCGAGCCGCCGGGCGTGTTCACCTCGACGGGGACCGAGATCGCGTAGCCGTTGTCCTCGACGACGAAGACGACAGGAAGCTTGAGCGTCGAGGCCGAGTTCAGCGCTTCCCAGAACTCACCCTCGGACGTCGCCCCCTCGCCGATGGTCACGACGACGACCTCGTCGGCGGACGCGTGCGTCGCCTGGTCGCGGATCGCGGCGGCGTCGGGGCGGAGGAGGAAGCGGCCGGCCTCGGCGGCGCCGACGCCTGGCAGGCATTCGGAGCCCGTCGGCGAGGAGGTCGTGAAGACGTTCAGCCGCGCCGAGCCCCAGTGCGACGGCATCTGGCGGCCGGAGGACGCGGGGTCGGCGGCGGCGCCGACGGCCTCGAGGAACATCTCGCGCGGCGTCACGCCGAGCCCGAGGCAGAGCGCCCGGTCGCGGTAGTACGGGAAGAGCCAGTCGACGCCCTTCTTCATGTGGGCGGCAACGGCCGTCTGGAGCGCCTCGTGGCCCGCCCCGGAGATCTGGAAGAAGATGCGGTTCTGCCGCTTGAGCTGGATCTCCCGGTCGTCGATTCGCCGGGACGTGACCATGTTGCGGAAGGCGCGGAGGAGGTCGTCCCGCGTCAGCCCCTCGTACTTGTCCACCCGGGGCGCGGCGGCTTCGGAAGCCATCTGCGCCGGACTTTACCCTACGCGGCCGGCGCCGTCGGAGCGGCCGGCGCGCTCCAGTCCGAATGGGGCGCGCGGTTCTCGACGATCCAGCCGCGGAGGAGGTCGCGGTAGCGGCGCGCCGGAACGCCCTCCTTCTCGAAGAAGGGGACGAGCGCCGTGTTGAGCGCAGGCAGGCGGTAGAACGGCACGGCGGGGTAGTAGTGGTGCTCGAGGTGGAGGTTCGACCAGAGGTAGACGAACTCCCAGAGGGGCGAGCGCGCCATGCGCGTGCCCCACTTCGCCGGCTCTCCCGGGACGATGTCGTAGTGCTGGCCGAGCCGGTTCAGCGCGAAGGCGGGCGGGAAGACGAGGAAGACCGGGACGAGGTAGAGCCAGACGAGGCGAGCGCCGCCGCCGAACCGCGCGATCGCGGCGGCCGTCACGACGTGGAGGAGGATCGCGGCGAGGCGCTCGCCCGCGATGCGGCGGCGAAGCGTTTCGGGGTACGTCGCGGTCTCCTTCCGCGCGGCGCGGAAGTAGATCGGGAAGAGCGCCGGCGTCGCGTAGAGGAGCTTGAGCCAGCGCGCGTTGATCTTCGGCGAGAGATGCGCGCGCTTCGGGTCGTCCGCCTGGGAGCCGAGCTCGGCGTGATGGTCGAGGTGCCAGCGCGTGAACTGCGTTGGCGAGATCCCCGACGGCAGCGCGTAGAGGAGGCCGAGCGCGCGGTAGGCGCCGGGCCGGTCCCCGTCGAAGACGGCCTTGTGGACGATCTCGTGGAGAAGGACGGTTCCGTCGAAGACGACGAAGCCAAGGACGAGCGCGCACGGGATCCGGACCCAGAGGCTCTCGAACTGCCACGAGAGCGCGAACGCGCCGGTGAAGAAAACGACCTGGCGCAGAACCACCACGAAGTGCCGAGCGGGGCTCTTCCTGTGCAGCGCCTTGAGGACCTCGTTCGGGACCGCGGCCGAAAGGCGCGCCCTGAGGTCCCCAATCGCATGGTGGTAATAGCCCGATTTCATCCGCACTCAGGGTAGAACAGATTTTCCCCGCGGGAGATTCCGTCTCAGGGCTCGTCCCCCCCGACCTCCTCCGCCACGAGGTACAGGGGCCGGCCCTTCACCTCGTCGTAGATCCGGCCGAGGTACTCGCCGAGGACGCCGATCATGAGGAGCTGGACGCCGCCGAGGAAGAGGACGAAGACCATGAGCGTCGTCCAGCCTGGGACGTTGATCTTCAGCATCCAGAGCGCGAGGACGACGAGGATGTAGAGGAACGCGAAGGCCGACACGAGGAAGCCGAGCCACGTCGCGAGCTGGAGCGGGACGTGGCTGAAGGACGTGAGGCCGTCCAGCGCGAAGCGGAGCATCTTGCGCAGCGGGAACTTCGTCTCGCCGCGCGTCCGCGGCGGGCGCACGTACCCAACACCGATCTGGCGGAAGCCGACCCAGGCCGTCATCCCGCGGATGAACCGGTGCCGCTCGCGCAGTCTCCGGAACGCGGCGACGGCCTTCGGCCCCATGAGCCGGAAGTCGCCGACGTCGACGGGGATGTCCACGTTCGTCCAGCGCTTGAGGAGCCTGTAGAAGACGTGGGCGGTCCAAAGCTTGAACGCGCTCTCGCCCTCGCGCTTCGTGCGCTGCGCGTAGACCACCTCGTAGCCCTCGTCGATCTTCTTGAGCATCGGGGCGAGGAGCTCCGGCGGGTCCTGCAGGTCGGCGTCCATCACGGCGACGACGCGCCCGCGCGCCGCGTCGACGCCCGCCGTGAGCGCCATCTGGTGGCCGAAGTTGCGCGAGAAGCGGAGGGCGCGGATGCGGCGGTCCGCCCGCGCAAAGGCCGCCATCTTCTCGAAGGATCCGTCGGCGCTGCCATCGTCGACGAAGACGATCTCCCAGGTCCGGCCCGCGGCGTCGAGCGCCTTCACGAGACGGTCCCTTAGCTCGTCGAGGTTGTCGGCCTCGTTGAAGACCGGGAGAGCGACGGAGATTTCGGGCGCGCTCATCGTCATGACGCGGCCTTCGTCTCCGGCGCCGGCGGCTCCTGCGGCGGAGGCGGAGGCGGCGCGGGCGGAGGAGAGCCCGCCGGGTGCTGCCGGCGGAACACGGTGACCCAGACGGCGCCGATCGGGTTGTTGCCGTCCTGTCGATCCCACGTGTCGCGCGTGAAGACGTAGCGCAGGAGCTGGGCCGGGCTCGGCCGCAGCGGCGAGAGCGCCGTGTCGGGAATCCACCAGGCGCGGAACGGCACGTGGTCGCGTGCGTAGCCGGGGCCGAGGGCCAGCGCCTGCTTGTCGGCGTCGCCGTCGTCGCAGACGACGATCGGCGGGTGCAGCTCGCCCGTCGGCGGCTGCCAGTTCACGGGCGCCGGCCGGACGTACCAGCTCAGCGGCCAGCCGGCCTCGCCCGAGACGATGGCGGCGGGGACCTCGCCGGCGCGGCCGGACCTGAGGATCTCGTCGACGAGCCCGAGCACCTCGGGGCACGTCTGGACCTGGATCGTGGACTCGGCCTTGCGGGAGTTCGGGGTGAGGTCGGGGTAGACGAAGGAGAGCGTGAGCGCCGTCGCCACCGAGGCGACCGCGGTCGCCCCGCCGGCGAGCCGCCACCCGGCGCCCTTCTCCGCGAGGAGCGCCCACGCGGCGCCCGCGAGCGGGAGGAACGGGAGGACCTGGTGCACGAGGAGCCAGCCGGCCTTCTCGCCGAGATACGCGTACATCGCGACCGACGACACGGCCCAGCCCGCGACGAAACGCTCGGCGAACGAGAGCTTCCTCCAGCGCATCACGATGTACGCGAGCGCCGGGAGCAGGATCGCGAACTCGTACTGGAGGAGGCGCGGGAGGTAGAACGTCTTCGGCCCGCCGACGCGCTCCATCTTGTGCTGGCCCCACCAGTACGAGATCGCGTCGAACGCGGGGTTGCCCGATTCCGGGTGGACGAGGAAGACCGTGTAGAGAACCTCGGACGTGACGAAGAAGAGGAGGAGCGCGCCGGCGACGGCCACCGCGTTCTTCTCGAGCCAGTCAATGAGGCGGCGCAGACGGTTCCAGACGTCGAGGCCGCGCCCGGGCTCCATCCACGCGGCCGCGACGGACGGGACCATGAGCGCGAGGAGGACGTAGAAGTTCTCCTTCGACGCGAACGCAACGGCCGCCCAGAGCCCCGCGACCGCGAGGTCCTTCACGCGCCGCGTCGCGAGGTACTCGTCGAGCCACAGGAAGAGCCCGGCGGTCCCGAGGAGGCTCCAGGCGTCGTCGCGGCAGAAGCGCGTGTAGTAGAGGAGGTTCGGCGAGAGCGTTGAGAGGGCGCCCGCCGCGAACGCGGCGCGCGCTCCGAACCGCCGTCGCAGGAGGAAGGCCATCGCGGTGAGGGCGACGCCCGCGAGTGCGGGGGCGAGGCGGGCGGTGAAATCGGACGTCCCGTCCCAGGTCTTGGCCGCGGCGAATCCGGTCAGGACTCCAACCGCCTTGCCGACCACCGACGAAACCGCGAACACGGCCGTGACGGCGAAGTACTGCACGGGCCCGTGGTAGATGGGGTCGTACTTGTAGGCGCCTTCCTTGAGGAGCCTGACCGACGCGTACGCGTGGATCGACTCGTCGTGGTGGAACGCGTGCGTTCCGAGCCGGGCGAGGTGCAGGAACAGCGAGAGGGCGATCAGCAGGGTCCAGGCCCTCTTCTCGAACGCCGAGAGTGGCGGCGCGGCGGAAGCGGTCGCGGCCGTCATTTCAGGATCTCGTAGACGGCGGTGCCCTTCGTTTCGAAGGCGCGCCGGAAGTTCGCGCGAAGCGGGAAGGCGCTCACGCCGAAGTCCTTCTTCTCGAACGAGCCGACAACGACGTAGCGGACGCCGTAGCGGTGGAGCGTCGCGAACACGGCGTCGGCGTCCTCGGAGGTGTAGAGGAGCCGCAGGTCCCGGCGGCGGCCCTCGAGCTCGGGGCCCGCGCCGCCGCCGCGCCAGAGGCCCTCGTGGTTGTCCCAGCCGAGGACGATCGGCAGCCCCGCCGCGCCGCCGATGCGGCTGTAGTCCGAGTAGGCGTTGCCCGTCGCCTCCGCGAGGACGGCGCCCTCGACGGCGTGCGTGCGCAGCCACTCGACGGCCGAACGGTCGCCCGGGGCCTCGCGCGCCATCCAGGCGAGGCCGTTCAGCCCGTCGACCGGGCCCGTCCACTTCCACCGGAGGACGGCGGCCGCGAGCGGGTGCGCAAGGAGGCCGCCGGCCGTGACGAGGAGGGCCGCGCGGATGAAGGTGCGGGCGCGGCGCGTCGAAAGCGCGAGCGGCAGGAGGAGCGCGCCGCCGATCACGAGGAGAGGCCACGCCCCCATGAACGTCTTGAAGACGGTGTTCATCCGGCGCATCTGGTCGCCGTACGAGTCCGAGACGAGGACGACGTCCGGCACGGAGGCGAGGACGGCGCCCGCGGCCGCGTAAAGGAACCCCGCCTTGAGCGCGCCCGTCGGGGCGGGTGCCTCGTCCGAGGCGGGCTCCCGGAAGAGCAGCCAGAGGACGCCGGCCGCGAATCCCGCCGCGAGGCCGAAGACGGGCCGCTTCGTCAGGACGGCAAGCGCGAGGCCGAGCGCGGGAAACGCGGTCGCGGCGACGAGCGCGCGGTCCTCGCGGGACTGCGAGCGCACGAGCGCGACGCCGAACGCGAGCGCGGGGACGATAGCGAGAACGCCGAAGTGGAGGAACGCTTCGCCCGCGGTCGTCGCTTCCTTCCAGAACGTCAGGCCGTGCAGCGCGGGCCGCGGCGACCGGAGGAACGGCAGCAGGAACGGGACGGCGAGAAGGACCGAGAAGACGCTCCGTAGGGCGGCCGGCCGGAACGGGCGCGCGGCGAGGTTGCCGGCGGCGAGGACGAGAAGGCACGCGGGGAGGTCCCAGGGATTCGCCGAGAGGACGGCGGCGAGGAGGATGCCGTCGAAGAGCGTGCCGGCGACGGTCCCAACCCTGCCGGCGAGACCGGCGAACGCGAGGAAGAACGGGAACGTGACGGCGTGCGGGTGGAGGTCCCCGAGGCGGAACGTGAAGAGCGGCCATTCCGTGATCGCGTTCGCGACCCGCCGCGAGGACGCCCACCAGTCGAGATCCGCAAACGGCTTGTCGCCGAGCGCCTGCCGCGCGCCGTCGAACGTGCCGCCGAGGACGAGGACCGAGCCCGCGAGGAGCGCGAGGCGCCGCCCGCCCCCGCGCGTCCGGACGGCCCCGTAGGCCGCGAGGGCGGCGAGCGCGGGCAGGAGCGCCGCGATCAGGTTGTACGCGTACTCCGACGGCACGCGCGCCGCGCGCGCCGGCAGCGCGAAGAGGTACGTCCCGAAGTGGTAGTACGGGAAGCGCGAGCCGGAGAGCCACGGGTCCGGGAACGGCAGGCGCGGCGTCGCCATCAGGCCGGAAAGGACGGCGAAGTCCATCGGCTTCTCAGTCTGGCGGATCTCGCCGTACGTCGCCCGGATCCAGAGGAAAACGGCGAAGACCGCGAGGAAGAGGACGAGCGGGGCGACCAGCGCGCGGCCGCGCGCGAGGACGCCCGCGAGGTCCCGCCCGCCCCAGAGGAGCAGCGCGAGGAGCGCGAGACCCGCGAGAGGCAGCGCGAGGGAGCGGATCGGCGTGGCCGGCAGGAACCCCGAGACGAGCCAGCCGGGCAGGGCGGCCGCCACGAGACCGACGGGGAGAGAAAATGCGAAGACGGTCTCGGCGCCCGCGTCGCCTTCCGCGTCGCCCCGGAACAGGCGGGCGAGCAGGGCCATTCCCGACGCGCTCGCCAGGAGGAGGACCGAGGCGAAAAGGAACGCGGACAAGGCCGTCACGGAACGAATCAAGGTAACACAAAGCGCGGTCCGCGCCGGGCTAGACTGGGCCCGTGAGCGCCGCTTCTCCTCGTGTCGCCGTGATCGGCGGAGGCCTCGCGGGCCTCGTCGCGGCGGACCGCCTCCTCGGTGCGGGCCTCCCCGTGACGGTCTTCGAGAAGTTCCCCGAGGCCGGCGGCCTCGTGGGGGTCGTGGAGGTCGGCGGCACGGCCCTCGAGCGCTACTACCACCACCTCTTCACGAGCGACGTTGACTACGTGTCCTTCGCGGAGGAGTTCGGCCTGGGCGGCGACCTCATGTGGCTCAAGTCGCGGATGGGGTTCTTCTCGGGCGGGAAGCTGTGGGATTTCGGCACGCCCGCGTCGCTCCTCTCCTTCGCGCCGCTCGGGATCCTCGGACGGCTCGAGTTCGTCCTCTCGACGCTGAAGCTCCGGCAGAGCGGCGACTGGCAGAGCCTCGAAGGCGACACGGCGGTCGCGTGGATGCGCCGGAACGGCTACTCCCGCGCGCTCGACGCCGTCTGGGGCCCGCTGCTCTTTCAGAAATACGGGAAGCGCGCCGGGGAAGTCGGCCTCGTGTGGCTCTGGGGAAAGATCGCGCTCCGCACGCGGTCGCGCGACAAGACCGGCCTCGGCGAGCGCCTCGGATACATGAAGGGTTCGTTCGGACGCGGCGTCGCCGCGGTGCTTGCACGCGTGAGGGCGCGTGGCGGGGACGTCCGCACGTCGCGCCCCGTGAAGATCGTGAAGAAGGCCGGCGGCGGCTTCGACGTGGAGTTCGCCGGGGGCACGGAGACGTTCGACCTCGTCCTCTCGACGGTCGCGATCCCCGAGCTCCTCAGGCTCGCGCCGGATCTCCCGGAGGACGTGCGGAGGACGTGGAGCGCGATCTCCTACTGTCATGCGCTCTGCCCGATTCTCGAGCTCGACCGCTCACTCTCCCCGTACTACTGGCTGAACGTCGGCGACGCGTCGATGCCGTTCGGCGGCGTCATCGAGCACACGAACTTCATCCCGAGGGAGGAGTACGGCGGCCGGCACGTCGTCTACATCTCGAACTACGTCCTCCCGGACGACCCGAAATGGAAGAGCCCGGACGCGGCGCTCTGGGCCGAGTACCTGCCCGCGCTGAAGCGGATCAACCCGGCGTTCGACGAGAGCTGGATCCTGAAGAAGCAGATCGGGCGCGCCGAGTACGCGCAGCCGATCGTCGTGCCCGGTTACTCGAAGCTCCTGCCGCCGCTCGAGACGCCGGTTCCGGGCCTGTGGTCCGCGTGCATGGCGCAGATCTACCCGGAGGACCGCGGCCAGAATTACGCCGTGCGCATCGGGCGCGATGCGGCGGACGCGATCCTGAAGAAGCTGCGCGGCTAGTCGGTCCAGAGCGGCAGCTGGCCGCCCGGGCCCGGCGCGCCGGGCGACACGAGGCCATGGACGCCCACCCCGAGGAGGCGCACGGGCCGCGCCCCCGCCTCCGTCCTCTCCAGCAGCGCCGCCGCGCGCGCCGCAAGCTCGTCGGCGTCGCGCGTCGGCCGCGCGCTGTCGCTGCGCGTCACGGTCGTGAAGTCCGCGTACCGCACCTTGAGCGTGACCGTGCGCGCGAGGAGCCTCTTCTCGGCGAGGAACGAGGCGTCGTGCCGCGCCATCGACTCGACGATCGTCCGCATCTCGCGGAGGTCCGCGAGGTCCTCGCGGAACGTGTCCTCCGTGCTGACGGACTTCCGGGTCCGGTCGGGAACGACGGGACGGGCGTCGTCGCCGTGCGCGAGGCGGACGAGCGCCTCGGCCCAGCTCCCGACGACGCGGCGGAGCGCGGCGGGATCCGCGGCGCGCACGTCCACGAGTTTCGCGCAGCCGATTGCCCGCAGGCGCTCGGCCGTCTTCGGGCCGACGCCCCAGAGCGCGTCCACGGGAAGCTTCGCGAGGAACGCCTCCATGCGCTCGGGCGCGATCACCGTGAGCCCGTCGGGCTTCTTCCAGCCCGAGGCGATCTTCGCGAGGAACTTGTTGGGCGCGACGCCGGCGGAGACCGTCAGGCGCGTCGCCTCCCGCACCTCGGCCTTAAGACGTTTCGCGACCTGCATCCCAAGCGGCTCGCCCCACGCGTTCTCGGTGACGTCCAGATACGCCTCGTCGAGGGAGAGCGGCTCGACGAGCGGCGTCACCGCGCGGTAGAGGGCAAAGATCTCCTTCGACACGGCCGAGTACTTCCGGAAGTCGGGCTTGACGATGACGAGCTCCGGGCAGAGGCGCACCGCGCGCGCCATCGGGATCGCGGAGCGGACGCCGAACTTTCGCGCCTCGTAGCTCGCGGCCGCGACGACGCCGCGGCCCTTCGGATCGCCGCCGACCGCGACGGGCCTTCCCCGCAGCGCGGGATCGTCCCGCTGCTCGACGGACGTGTAGAAGGCGTCCATGTCGAGGTGGAGGATGCGGCGGGGAGGCGCGGCCACGCGGCCGATTCTGCGCCGCTCAGGCGGCGCGGAGGGCGCGCTCGAGCCCCCACGTCACGGCGAGAGCCGTCGCGAGCGCGGGCAGCGTTCCGCCCGTCGATCCGGCGAGGAAGTACGCGGCCGCGCCCGCGGCCCAGCCGCACATCCCCGGGATCGCGAAGCCGCCGTGGCGGCTCGCAGGCCCGCTCTCGTCGTACAGCTCCGCGACGGCAACGGGCCGCTTGAGGAGGAAGAAGTGCGCGAGGAGAACGCCGCCTACGGGCACGAGCAGCCCGCCGAGGAGCAGCATGAAGTCGGCGTAACGATCGAGCCAGCCCGAGAAGAGCGAGAGGAGCGCGCCGACGACGCCGATCGTCCAGACGGACGCGCGGTCGTTCGCGGCCGGGACGAGGCTCTTCCACGCGAGCGCCGACATGTAGATGTTCACGAAATTCGTCGTGAGCGTCGCGAGGGCGAGGAGGAGGGCGCCGAGGCCGCCGAGCCCCGCGGCCGCGATCATCGCGCCGGGATTCGTCGACCCCGCGGCGCGCGCCGCGACGAACCCGAGCGGCACGAACCACAGGCTCGTCGCCGCGAGGCCTAGGAAGACAGCCGCCGCGGCCTTCCCCGGCGAGCGCGTGTAGCGCGGGTAGTCCCCGAAGACGAGGAGCCACGAGACCTGGTAGCCGATCACGACGTCGAGGCCGCGCACCGCCGTCATCGAGCCGTTTCCGGGCGCCGCCGTGACGGCGGCCTGGAGGCGCAGAAACGCGAACGTCAGGATGCCGCCGACGACGAGGAGGAGGGGCACGGCGAGGCGGTCCGCGTGGCGGACGGCCCGCGGCCCTCCCGCAACGACGGCCGTCGCGAGGAGGCCGAGCCCGAACGCCCAGAGCCGGACGCTCGCGGGTCCGCCGAAGACCCGCGCGCAGGCGGACGCCGCGATCACGTTGTTCACGGCGATCCACGCGAAGTTCGTGACGTAGAGGATGAGCGAGACGAGCGCTCCGCCGCGCAAGCCGAGCGCCGCCCGGCAGGCGATGACGGACGGGACGCCGAGACGCGGCCCGAGAGGAGTGAGCGCGGCGACGAGCGCCGAGCCGAGGACGATGCCTCCGCCCGCGAGGAGGGCGGCCTGACCGAGTCCGAACGCGGGCGCGAGGCTCGCGCCCGTCTGGAGCGTCGTCGCGACGAGGTTCGCGCCCGCGATGATGAGGAAAAGGTCGACGGGCGACTGCGTCTTCTCGGCGTCGGGGACGGGCCCGAGGTCGGCGGCCTGCATCAGCTGCCGAGACTAACCGGGCCGGACTGCCGCGCGAGGTAGGAAATGGCCTTCTCTTCTCCCCAGTAGACGGGCCGGAGCCCGTCGGCGGCCACCCAGCCCGCGTGGCCGCCGCGTTCCGTGACGAGGAAGCGCACCGAAGGGGAGGCCGCCGCGCGCGCGGCGTCGACGGACTCCGGTGGCACGAACGGATCGTCGAGCGCCGAGAGGGAGAGCACCGGCACGGTGATCGCGCCGAGGACGCGGAGCGAGCTCGAGCGGGCGTAGTAGTCGTCCGCGCCCGCGAAGCCGTGCAGCGGGGCGGTTGCCGCGTCGTCGAACTCGCGGAACGTCCAGGCGCGCGCCGCGCGCGGGAGGTCGATCCGGGCCGCAGCCTCGGGGAAGCGCCGCGCGATCGACTCGGCCTTGGGCATGAGCGTCTTCACGAATGCGCGCACGTAGAGCGCGGACGGGAAGGACGCCATGTGGCGGTCCCCGGCCGCGAGGTCGTACGGGACGGAAAGCGTCGCCGCCGCGGCGACGAGGCGCTCGCCGGGATGCTCGCCGAGCCACTTGAGGAGGACGTTTCCACCGAGCGACACGCCCGCCACGAGGACGGGCCGCCCGTGGCGCGCGGCGAGCGTCCGGAGGACGAAGTCGAAATCCGTCGTCTCGCCGGAGTGGTAGAGCCGCGGCCGTTCGTTCGGAAGCGTCTTCGAGAGGTCGAGGAGATCGCGCGCGCAGAAGCGGAAGTTCAGGACGGACGGCCGGAACCCGAAGGCGAGGCCGAGCGCGAGGAGGCCCTGCGCGTAGACGGAATGCGAGCTGCCCTCGAGCCCGTGGAGGATCAGGAGCGGCGGCGCGCCGTCCGGCACGGGCGCGTCCGCGTGATCGAGAAGGAGCGTGTCGCCGTCGGGCGCCGGGAGCGCCTCGCGGCGGAGCGGCACCTGCCGCCGGGAGCGGGCGAGCCTGCCCCAGACCGTCTGGAGGTGCGCGCCCCGCAGCCACCACGCGGGCGAGAAGCCCGGCCGGTCCGCCCCCCTCATTTCGGGAGTTGGATCACGACGAGGCGGCCCTCGAAGTCCGCGACCGCGAGCCGGCCGTCCGGGAGCAGCGCGACACCGGACGGGTGCTCGAAGCGCCGGTCCTCGGGCTGGTCCTTCCCGCGGGCGGTCGCGACGAGCTTTCCGTCTGGCGCGTAGCCGCGGACCTCGCCGTCGAGCGGCACCGAGAGCCAGACGCGGCCCGACGCGTCGACGGCGAGGTACGGCTCGCTCATCACCTGCCGCCGCCAGCCCGCCACGTCGAAAGCGCGCATGAACGTGCCGTCCTTCGCGAAGACCGCGACGCGCCCGTTTCCGTTGTCGGCGACGTAGAGGAGGCCGTCCTTTCCGAGCGCGAGGCCCTGCGGCTCGGCGAGCTTGCCAGCGCCCTTCTCGCGCCCCCACTCGGTTTCCTTGCGCCCCTCCGCGTCGAAGCGCACCACGCGGCTGTTGCCGGTGTCGGCCACGAAGACCGTGCCCTTCGCGTCCACCGCGACGCCGCGCGGCCCGAAGAAGTCCGAAGAGAACTCGCGCTGGAAAACGCCCTTGGCGTCGAGCACCTGGATGCGGCCGTTCCACGTGTCCGCGACGTACACCAGGCCCTTCGCGTCGACGGCGACGGCGCACGGATCCCGGAACTCGCCGGGGCCGGAGCCCAGTGAACCGACCGAGAAAAGAGGCGAGAGGTCGGGCTTGAGCGCCTGCACGCGCACGTTGCCGAAGTCGGCGACGAAGACGTTTCCCTTCGCGTCCGACGCGAGGCCGCGCGGCTGGCGGACCTGCCCGGCGGGCTGCTGCGCGGGCGCGGCGGCCGGGGCTCCCGCCGCGCGCGCCGGGAGCTCCTCGACCTTGAGCGGCGGCGTTGCCGCGCCGGGCGCGAACGCACCCTTCACGGCGAAGAGGGTCACCTCGGGGTTCCGGTAGACGGGCGTCAGGAGGTCCGTGAAGCCGCCGAAGCGCGCGAGGATCCCGGCGCCGTAGGTTTTTCTCTCGAGCGGCCCGACGGCCACGAGCGCGACGTGGTAGCGCCGAAGGACGGCCGCCACCTCGTCCGGCGCGAGCGCCGTGTATGCCGCTTTCACGTCGGCCTTGCGGCGGTCGATCTCGGGCTGGCTGTGGCCGCGCTGGAACGTGTGGTACTCCCAGCCGAGGACGGTCGGGAGCCCCGTCATCATCGAGTAGCGCGAGAACTCCTGGTAGGCGTCGCCCTGCGCCTCGAGGACGACGGGGACGCCGCGCACGTTCACGTTGATCCACTCGTACGCACCCCGATCTCCCGTCGCCTTCGACTCGAGGTAGGCCGTCCCGTCGAGCGTCGACCGCGGCCAGTCTTCGCGGCCGCTGCGCAGGTAGCCGGGCACGGCCGTCACCGTCGTGAACAGGACCGCCGCGAACGCGATCGCGGCCGCCGATTTCCAGAGCGGCCCGCCGGCCGTCCGGAGGAGCCGCCACGCGGCCGCGCCCGCGACCGCGAAGAAGAACCACACCTCGAGGTGGAACTTGAAGATCGTGTTCATCCGGTCCCACACGTAGACGACCTCGCACCCCGTGATGACCGCGAACCCGAACGCGGCGAGCGCGCAGGCGATGCGAACCTCGCGGCTCGCGCCGCGCCGCGCCGCCGCCCACGCCGCGGCGAGGCACGCGAGCGCCGTGAAGCCGCGGATGGACTGCGCCTGGTCGAGGTGCCAGGGCTTCAGCGCGAGCGAGAGGAGGGACAGCGGGAGCAGGACCGCGAGGACTCCGCGGGCGGCGCGCGCCGCGCGGCCGGGAGGCGGATCGCCCTGCCGGAGGGCCGTGAACACGAACGGCACGAGGAGCGCGAGGAAGAACGCCCACACGTTGAAGAAGTCCCACGGCGAGGCGAACGGCCCGACCTCGCGCCCCCAGTTGCGCGGCGGGGGCGTGAAGTGCGCCCAGAACGGGCGGGCGAGGACGTACGCCACGGCCGCGGCTCCCGCGACGGGGAGCGCGACGCCGCGCAGGAAGCCGGGGAACGACGCGACGGCTCCGCCGGGCCGCGCCACGACGTACGCGGCGAGCGGGACGAACACGAGCGCGCAGGCGTACGTCGGCACGGCCCACCCGTTCGTGATCTGAATGGCGGCGAGGAGCAGGCCGAGGAGGCCGATCGTCGCGGCCTCCTCGCGCGGCGTCGGAACGGCGTCGCGCGTCGCGAGGGCGAGCAGGAGCGCGAGGAACGCGGTCGTGAACGGCATCGCAAGGGCGTGCGCGTGGAGGTCGGCGAAGAGGAACGTCCACAGCGGGTACTCGCTGATCCCGTTCGGCCCGATGACGCGCGACGTGGCCCAGAAGTAATGCCAGTCGAGCGGCTGGCCGGCCTTCCACCGGGAGACCGCCTCGCGCACGCCGGACGGCGGCGCGGCGAACATCGCGAGGAGCGCGGCAACCGCACCGGCCCGGAGGCGCCCGCCGAGCGCCGCCCCGGCCGCGAGGACGCCGCACGCCGTGAGGCTCGCGACGCCCGCGATCCCGAGGTTGAAGAGGAGCCCGGGGTGGATGCCGAGGAGCTTGCCGATCGCGGCGAGACCGTAGTGCCCGAAGTACGTGTAGGAGAGCGTCGAGCCCGCGAGCCACGGCTCGGGCGGCGGCAGGGCGGTCGACCGGAGGAGCGCGTTCAGGAACGCGAAGTCCATCGGCTTCTCGCCGGAGAAGATCTCGGGACTCGCGGCGCGAAACGCGAGGAAGAAGAGGAACGTTCCCCACGCGACGAGCTCCGTCTTCCACCGCTCGGCGGGGGGCGCCGCGAAGGGCCGGCGGCGCGCGAGAGCCCAGGCGCCGGCGCCGAGCGCCGCCGCCCATGCCAGCAGCAGCGGCCGCCCGAATGGCGCCCAGCGCCAGGACACGAGGAGCCACGACCCGAACGCGAAGAAGAGGACGCCGCACGTCTTCCCGAGCGCGTAGAGGCCGGGGCGTTCCGGCAGGGCAGCGGCGAGGAGCGCGTAGCCGGCGAGGCCGAGAAGCTCGAGGAAACCGGCGAAGAGAAGGATCGCGGCGGGTCCGGATCTCAGCCCGGGCAGGCCCGGGCCCGGGCCTTCGTCCGCCGCGGAGCGCGCGGAGGCCGCGGGCTCGGCGAGCAGGAGATCCCTGCGCGAGAGCGCGCGCGATGGCGTGCGCGTCAGGAGCCGCGCCTCGATCTCGCCCGCCGCGAGCTTCCCGCGGTTCTCGAAGACGAGGATCTTCGGGTGGTCGTACACGCTCAGGGACTCGTCCGCGAGCTCGTCCGGAAGCTCGAGGCCGAAAAGCGCCGGGCGCGACGCGAAGGACCGCGTGAGCGTGAACCCGAGGTCTCCGGCGAACAGGAGGCGGAACGCGCGGTTCGTGAGCGGGAACTTGTCCGGCGCCCGCGTCACGGCCCCGTAGAGCCGCTTCGTCTGGAGGACGACGCGGTCCGCCGCCGCCAGCTCCTTCGCGAGCTTCGCCGTCTTCGCGGCCGAGTCCGGCTCGTAGAACCCGAACATCACGATGGGGTACCGCTCGGCAGGCGAGCCGGGGAAGGAGAACGGGAAGCCCTCGTCCCAGTCTTGCTCGAGGACGCGGGTCCCGGAGGGCACGTTCTCGTGAAACCAGCGGGAGGCCGCAACCGCGCTGTGTGGCCGCGTGTAGATCGCGAGAAACGCGAGCGTCCAGACGGCGGCGCCCGCGGCGACGGCGGCCCGGAGGATCCGCCCCGCGCGGGAAGCTGCGGCCTTCTCGGTCAGCCACGCGGCCGTCCAGAGCGCGAGGATCGGGTAGACGGGCAGGAGGTAGCGGGGGAACTTCACCGCGAACGTGCAGGTGATGAGGACGTACGGCACGAAGAACGACGCGAGCACCCACTCGCCGGGCCGGAACCTCCGGAAGGACGCGAGCGTCGAGCCCGCCGCCCACAGCGCCGCGAGCCCGAGCAGCGGCCCGAGCGTCCAGAGGACGAGTTCCTTGCCCTCGTAGAGGAAGTGGGGGAGGCCGACGTACTGGTTCGTGTACGGCAGGAGGCCCGCGTTGCGGACCATCGCGCCCTGCTCGGACAGCGAGCGCCAGAACTCGCGGTAGTCGAGGAAGGCGTACGGCTCTCCCAGCGCGAACCCGGCGAGGGCCGCAGCGAATGCGAGGGCCGCGAGGGCGGCGCTGCGGCCCCAGCGCCGCGAGGCGCCGACGGACAGGAAGGCCGCGAGAGCGAGAGGCGCGAGGAGCGGCGCCGCGCTCGCCTTCGTCGCGAGCGCAAAGCCCGTCGCGGCGCCGGCGAAGAGCGCGTCGCGTACTCGTCCGCGGCTGGCGAAACGCGAATCGCAGACGAGGGCGAGGAGGACCATGAACGTGAGGGCGACGTCCGTCGCCGCGAAGTGGGAGGTCTGGACGTGCAGGACCGAGCACGCGAGGAGCCCGCCCGCGAGGAGGCCGGCGGCCTCGCCGTACCAGCGCCTGCCGAGCAGCGCGAGGAGGACGCACGTCGCCGCGCCCCAGAGCGCGGACAGGAACCGCCCGACGTGGATCACGCCGTCGTAGGACGCGAACCATTCGCGCCGCGTCACCGCGGCGAGCGCCGAGGACGCGGCGCGCGTCACGTAGAACGGGAACGAGCCGTACGCGAAGAAGTGCGGGTTGAGCTGCGGCGGGACGAACGAGAGATGCACGATCGCCTCGCCGATCGCGCGCTCGTCGGGATGGAAGAAGTGGTTCTGGTCGAAGTCCAGCCCCACGACGCGCACGGCGGCGGCGAGGAGGAAGACGACGGCGAGCCCGCGTCGGAAGTTCAGGGCGGGTCCTCGTGTCGACATGGAGAGTGAGGCCGATTATCGGCGAGGCGCCGCGCCGGCGAAAGCCTGTGCTACCTTGATTCCCCGTGATCCAACCGGCGGCGGCGCTGCTCTCCCGGCCGCGTCTCGCGTGCGCGGCGGCCCTCGGGCTCGCGGCAGCGGGCGAGGCCGTGGTCCGGACGGGCCATGGGTGGTACGCGGGGGCGGCCCTCACGCTCCTGGGAGCGCTCCTCCTCGCGCCCGGCGCGTGGCCGGCGCCCGGGGCGGCCGGGGCGCCGGTCCTGGCCTCCCGGCGCCGGAGCGTCCTCGCGGCGGGCGCGGCGCTGGCGGCCGCCCTTGGGGCCGCGGCTGCGCTCTCTCTCTGGCGCGACGCCGAGGGGCTGGCGTTTGCGCTCTGGCTCCTCTCTCTCGCGGCCCTACTCGCCGCGGCCGTCGGTGCCGGGCGCGGGCTCGACGTGCCGGAGCGCTGGGGCTCGGCGCGTCTTCCCGCGGGCCGGACCCCGCGCTTCGCGCTCGCCGGATTTGCGCTCGCGCTCTCCGCCGGCGCCGCCTGGGTGCGGCTCTGGAACCTCGCGCGCCTTCCGTTCGGCGTGAACCCGGACGAGGGCGACCAGGCCGCGCTCGCGATGCAGGTCGCCGGCGGTTTCAACACGGACGGCTGGTTCCGCTACGGCTGGTACCACCTCAGCATGGTGTACTTCAAGCTGCTCGCCGCAGTCATGTCGGTCGCCGGACTGGACGTCGCCGGCGCGCGCGTCTTCGGCGCGCTCTGCGGCCTGGCGACGGTCGCCATCGTGACGGTCCTCGCAGTCCGGCACTTCGGCTGGCGCGCCGGGCTTCTAGCCGGGACCCTTCTTTCCTTCATGGGCGGGGCGATCCAGTTCTCGCGCGTGACGACGGTCGCCGCGCCCACGCAGACGCTCTGGGCGCTCAGCGCTGCGGGTTTCCTCGAGGCGGCGCGGCGGGGCCGCGCGTGGGCCTGGGGGCTCGCCGGGTGCGCGGGCGGCCTGTCGATCTTCTTCTACCCGACCGGACGGCTCTGGTGCCTCCTCGCGATCCCGTTCTCGATTGCCGTGTTCCTCCGGGCGCCCCGCGAGACGCGTGCGCGGACCGCCGCGGGCGTGGCGTTCGCGGCGCTCGCGGCGTTCGTCGCGGCCGGGCCGTTCCTCGCGGGAGCCGCGAAGAACCCGGGTGAGTTCACGGTCCGGGCGCAGGAGACGACGGTCTTCATCCGCGAGAACGCCGAACGTCTCGCGTACTTCCGCCCCGAGTGGGGCGCCGTACGCCTTCTCGTCGCACAGGTGGAGCACGGGATCGGATTCTTCGACCGCTACGTCGACCAGAACATCGTCTGGCCGACGGGCCGGCCGCTGTTTCCGCCCGTCTTCGCGGGGCTCGTGTTCCTCGGCCTCCTCGCGGCCATGGCGCGCGCGAAGGACACGCGTCTCCTCCTCGCGACCCTCTGGTTCTTCTCGGGCTACATCGGCGTGATCGTGACGGTCGAGACGCCGAACATGCACCGCTCGGCGACCGCGATCCCCGTCCTGCCGCTCTTCGCGGCGCTGGTCCTCGACGAAGGCGTCCGGCGGTTCGGCGCGGGGCGATCCCCCCGCGCGGCGAAGGCCGCCACGGCGGGCGCGGCGCTCGTCGCCGTCTTCTGCTCGGCGGTCGAGCTGGCCTCCTACTTCGGCGATTACGCGTCGCTCGACCTCTGGCCCTTCACGCGCGTCGAGGGCGCCACGACCGCCGAGGCCGGCTCGGGAGGCTGGGCGCTTACGGTCGGGAACGACGCCCACATGGTGAACTCCGGCTGGGTTCGCCTGATGGCGCCGCGGGCTCACCGCATGGGCGTCGCGACGCCGGGCGTCACGCTCCCGCTCGCGCTGCCGGCCGTCCGAGACCTTTCGTTTCTCGTCTATCCGCGGCAGCGGTACTACCTTCCGTATCTCGAGAGCGTCTACCCGGGCGGAACGACCCGCGAGGCGCGGCATTTCCCGAACGAGCTCGTGGTCACGGAGTACCGCGTCCCGCTCGCCGCGTGGGCGCCGCAGCGAGGAGCGCTCGTGTGGGTCGCCGGAGGGGCGCCCGTGCGCGTGGACGCCATCGGCGACGCGCCGCCTGGGGCCGCGGCTGCGGCGCACGGGGTGCGGCCCGCGCGGTGGAGCGCGGCCCTGCGCGTTCCGCGCTACGGAAACGTCCTTTTTTCGATCGCGGACGGCGTCCTTGCCGTGAACGGCCGCGAGATCCTGCGCGCGCGGGGAGCCGCCCGCGAGGTCATGGTCGCGCTGCCGGAAGGGGACCACCGCATCGAGCTCCGCGCCTCCCTGGGCGGGGGGCCGGCGACATTTCTCTGGCGGCCGGAGGGAGAGTCGGCGCTGCGGCAGACGCGCGTCACCGAGCTCCAGGCCGTCGACGGCCCCGCGCGGGGCCTCCTCGGGACGTACGTCCATCCGAAGGCGGCGACGCAGCTGCGCCTCGACGGCACCCTCGCGGCGATGTCGCTCGGCGCGGATTTCGGCCTCGACGACGCGTGGACCGCGAGCTGGCGCGGCACGCTCCTCGCGCCCGCGGACGGCCCTTACGCATTCGGCTTCTTCACGCACGGCGGGACCGTCGAGATGACCCTTGACGGCGGAAAGCCGCTCGTCACGACCGGCGACGGCGAGATGCTCCACCGGTTCGACGCCGTGCGGCTTTCGGACGGCCCGCACCGCGTGGAGATCGTGTACCGGGTCGTGCATCGGCCGGCCGCGATCGACTGGATCTGGACACCGCCCGGCGGCGCCGAATCGATTGTGCCCCCAGCCGTGCTGCGGCCGCCGACCGACGCGGGGCCACGGCCCCCGCTCGCGGCCGACGATCTCTCCGCGCTGCGGGAGAGGCCGCGCGAGACGTTATTTCGCTTCGTGCCCTGAGCGTTGGAAATCCCTCCCCGAGGGCTCTATTCGCGGGCACTTCATGCCCAAGACTCCGTCCCGGGCCGTCGACGCCCGGCAGGGACGAAGGGGCGCGTCCGGCGCGGGCATCGGGGCGGAGCCAGAATACCAAGGTCGCGTAAACTGGAATCCTGTCCGCCACGCCGTACCTCCGCGCGCTTCGGCCCGCCCAGTGGGTCAAGAACCTCTTCGTCCTCGCGCCGGTCCTGTTCGGCAAGGTCGCGGACCGCGGCGAGCTCGCGGGCCGCACGTTCGCGGTGGCCGCCGCCTTCTGCGCGCTCGCGTCGGCGCTCTATCTCCTGAACGACGTCCGGGACGCCGAGGCGGACCGCCAGCACCCGGTCAAGAAATACCGGCCGGTCGCGTCGGGCGCGCTCGCGCCGGGGATCGCCCTCGCGATGGCCGCGGTCCTCGGGCCGCTCGCGCTCCTCGCCGTGTTCTTCGCCGCGCCCGCGGCGCTTCCGGCGACGCTCGTCTACGCGGGCGTCACGGTCCTCTACTCGCTCGGCCTCAAGAGGGTCGCGCTCCTCGACGTCTTCATCGTCGCGTCGGGCTACGTGCTGCGCGTTCTCGCGGGCTCGGCGGCCGCGCAGGTCGCTCCGTCCCACTGGCTGCTCCTCTGCACGTTCTTCCTCGCCCTCTTCCTCGCGCTCTCCAAGCGGCGGAGTGAGCTCGCCGCCCGCGGCGCGGCCGGGCGCGAGTCGCTGAAGGAAGTGCCGCTCGGCCTTCTCGAGGCGTTCGAGAACGTCGCGCTCGGGACGACGATCGTCTGCTACGCGCTCTACACCGTCGCGCCCGAGACGATCGCGTGGTTCCGGACGGACCGGCTGCTCGTCACGGTGCCGATCGTCCTCTTCGGCCTCTTCCGCTGGCGTCTCCTCGAGGCGCGCGGAGCCGGCGAGGACGCGACGAAGGACCTCTTCACGGACGCCGGCCTGCTCGCGACCGTTGTGATCTGGGGCACGGTTTGCGCGGCGCTCATTTACGGTCCCGGACGGACCTAGGCCGGAATATCCTTCCCGCGATGGCGTCGAGGCGCGCGTTCACTTTCACAGCTCTCGCCGCGGGCGCCGCCGCGTTCGCGTCGGTCGCCGGCGCCGCGCTTTCGTTCGCGCTCTCGCCGCTCGTGCGCCGCGCGTCGGCCGCGGGCGCGGCGCTGGACCTCGGCGCCGCGAAGGACTTCGACGCCGTCGCGAGCGGCGCGCTCGGCGCGGCGGAGGTCGTCCTCGAACGCAGGATCGAGGACGGCTACATGACGCGCAAGGTCAAGGAGCGCCTCGCGGTCGTGAAGGACGCGTCCTCGCCGTTCGGCCTCGCGGCCGTGTCGACGACGTGCACGCACCTCGGCTGCGGCGTCGCGTGGAGCGCGGCGAAGAAGGCCTTCCTCTGTCCCTGCCACGGCGGCGTGTACGGCGCCGACGGGCGCGTCCTCGCCGGCCCGCCGCCGCGGCCGCTCGCGAAAGTTCCGCTCGTCGTCGCGGGCGGGCGCGTCACGGTGGACCCTTCGGCGTTCGAGGCATGAAGAGGCTCCTCGAGTTCCTCGAGTCGCGCGCGGGAGCGTCGTCGCTCTGGCGCGCCTTCGCCGACGAACCTGTGTCGATCCGCCGGGCGTGGCTCTTCACGCTGGGCTCGGCCGCGCTCTTCGCGCTCGTCGTCCAGGTCGTCACGGGCCTCGCGCTCGCGCTCTCGTACGCGCCGACACCGGACCACGCGTGGGAGAGCGTCAAGGCGATCCAGACGAAGCTCCCCGCGGGCGCCGTCGTGCGCGGCCTCCACCACTGGGGCTCATCCGCCATGGTCGTCCTCGCCGCGCTCCACCTCGCGCGGACGTTCCTCTTCGGCGCGTATCGCAAGCCGCGCGAGCTGAACTGGCTGGTGGGCGTCGCGCTCCTCCTCCTGATCCTCGCGTTCGGCTTCACGGGGTACCTCCTTCCGTGGGATCAGAAGGCCTACTGGGCGACGGTCGTCGGGACGAAGGTCCCCGCGGCGCTGCCCGTTGTCGGCGCGGCCGCCTCGCGTGTCATGGCGGGCGGAGGCGCCGTCGGCGCCGCGACGCTCACGCGCTTCTACGCGGTCCACGTGGTCCTCCTCCCGATCCTCACGCTCTTTCTCGTCGCGGTTCACCTCCTCCTTCTCCGGAAGCACGGCCACGCGGGGCCGACGTCGGAGCCCGACCCGCGACAGCCGTTCTTCCCGTACCAGGCCGCGCGCGACGCGGTCGTGGGACTCGCGGTCGTGCTCGTTCTCTTCGCGCTCGCCTTCGGCTCGCCCGCGCCGCTCGAGCGCCTCGCCGATCCCTCGGACACGTCGTACGTGCCGCGGCCGGAGTGGTATTTCCTCCCGCTGTTCCAGCTCCTGAAGTTCTTCCAGGGGCCGCTCGAGCCGATCGGCACCGCGGTCCTCCCCGGGGTTTCGATGCTGCTTCTCGCTCTCGTGCCGTGGCTCGACCGCGGAGCGTCCGGCCGCCCGCGCGACCGAAAGCCGGTCCTCGTTCTCGGCGCGCTCGTCGCCGCCGGGATCCTCGCGCTTCTCGTCTTCGGCGCGCTCGACGCGCCCAAGGTGAAGGCCCGGTCGGGCCTCGGCTCGGGCGACGTGCCGGACCCGCGCGTCCTCGGCGGCCTCGCCTCCTTCGAGCGGCGCCAATGCGCGTCCTGCCACGGCGCCGAGGGCGCGCTGGCCGCGGGCGCGCCGGCCGGATCGGTCCCGCTCGCGATGCGGTCGCATGCCCTGACCGGCGACGCGCTGGTCGCGCACGTGAAGGAGAAGACGCCGAAGCCGGCGGCTCCGGTTGAGGAGGGCGGCGAAGACCCGGACAAGGACGTTCCGTCGCTGCTCGGCTACGTCGCGGCTCTCAAGGAGGGCGCGACGTTCGCAGGTTTCCCCGCGTCGATCCGCGCGGGCGGCGCCGCGATCGACCGCGAGGACTGCCGCCAGTGCCACCAGATCTACGGCGACGGCGGCCGCCGCGGCCCCGCGCTTCAGCACCTCCTCGGCAAGCGCGAGAAGGCGTGGCTCGTCGAGCACTTCAAGGACCCGAAGAAGCTCGTCGAGGGCTCGAAGATGCCGAAGTACGCGTATCTCTCTGAGGCCGAGCTCGCCGCGATGGCCGACTACCTCCTCGCGCTGCCGTGACGGCGACGACCGTCCGTATCGCCCTCGCGACCCCGCGGTACCCGGCGTCTCCGGAGGAGTCCGTTCGGATCGTGGAGGAGCTCGTCGCGCGCGCGTCGGAGCGAGGCGCCGCGGTCGTCTGCTTCCCCGAGTGCTACGTCCCGGGCTACCGCGGGCTCGGAAAGACGCCGCCGCCGCCGAACGCGGCGTTTCTCGAAAGCGCATGGACGAGAGTTGGTGTCGCCGCCGCGAAGGCCGGAATCGCCGTCGTCCTCGGGACCGAGCGTCTGGAGGGGGATGCGCTCTACGCGACGGCGCTCGTGATCGGGCCCGACGGAGAGCGGCTGGGCTTCCAGGACAAGGTGCAGCTCGACCCGTCGGAAGACGCGACGTACACGCCGGGAAGCTCGCGGCGCGTGTTCACGATCGGGGCGCTCACGTTCGGCGTCGCCATCTGTCACGAGGGCTGGCGCTACCCCGAGACGGTGAGATGGGCGGCACGGCACGGCGCGCAGCTCGTCTTCCACCCGCACCTCGAGCTGGGCGGCCCCGACGCGTACACGCCGACGACATTCGCGGACCCGAAGAACACGTTCCACGAGAAGGCGCTCCTCTGCCGCGCGGCGGAGAACACGATCTGGATCGCGTCGGTGAACTACGCGGCGGAAGGCTCGGCGACGACGTCGGCGTTCGTGAAGCCCGACGGCACACTCCTCGCGTTCCAGCCGTACGGCCAGGAAGGCCTCCTCGTCGCCGACCTCGACCTCTCGCTCGCCACGGGCCTTCTCGCGGAGCGCTTCCGGCCCGGCTGACGCGTGGCCGTCAACCGAATCATTGACGCCGGGACTCAAATTCCGTAACCCTTGACAAGGACGTCCATGCAGCCGGGCGCGCGCCTCGGCCCCTACGAGATCCTGTCGCCACTTGGCGCCGGCGGCATGGGGGAGGTGTGGCGGGCGCGCGACACGCGGCTGGATCGCGACGTCGCGATCAAGGTTCTGCCCGAGAAGTTCTTCGAGGACAAGGAGAGCATCGCGCGCTTCGAGCGCGAGGCGAAGTCGCTCGCGGCAGTGAACCACCCGCACATTGCCGGCCTCTACTCGTTCGAAGAGGCCTCGGGGCGGCACGTTCTGGTCATGGAGCTGGCCGACGGGCAGACCCTGTCCGAGAGACTGCTCAAGGGGCCGCTTGCCCCCGATCAGGTTCTGAAGACGGCCATCGAGATCGCCTCCGCGCTCGATGCCGCGCACCGGGCCGGCATCGTCCACCGCGACCTCAAGCCGGGCAACGTGATGCTCACGAAGTCGGGCGCGAAGCTGCTGGACTTCGGTCTGGCGAAGGCCGCCGCGTCCCCGGTCCAGCCCTCGGACCTGACCTCCCGGCCCACGGAGCTGCCGAGGAACCTCACGGCGAAGGGGACCATTCTCGGGACGCTCCAGTACATGGCGCCGGAACAGCTCGAGGGAAAAGAAGCCGACGCACGGACGGACATCTTCGCCTTCGGCGCCGTGCTCTACGAGATGGCGACGGGACGGACGGCGTTCGCGGGCGCGACGCAGGCGTCGCTGATCACGGCGATCATGTCGTCGGAACCTGCGCCGATCTCGACGATTCAGTCGATGACGCCTCCCGCCCTCGACCGGGCTGTTAGGACGTGCCTCGCGAAGGACCCTGACGAACGCTGGCAGAGCGCCCACGACGTGGCGGCGGAGCTGCGGTGGATCTCGGAGGGCGGGGGCGCCCCCGGCGTCGAGCGCGCGACGGCCGCGCCCCGAAGAACTCTGCAATGGCTCGGATGGGGCCTCGCCGCCGGCTTCGCGATCATCGCGGCGCTCCTCGCCTTCCGTTCCCCGAAGGCGCCGCCGAAGGAGGAATCCGTCGCCATCCGCTCCGTGATCCCTCCGGCAGCCGGGTCGAGCCTTCGGTTCTTCGGGTATGACGTCGGCCTCGCCCTTTCCCCCGACGGGCGAAACCTCGCCTACGTCGGCTCGACGCCGGAGGGGAGAGCCGTCCTCTGGCTGCGCCCGCTCGACTCGCTCGCGGCCCGGCCGCTCGACGGCACGGACGGCGCAACCTGGCCCTTCTGGTCGCCGGACGGCACGGAGATCGGTTTCTTCGCGGACTCTAAGCTGAAGACGATTCACACCGCGAGCGGGGCGATCCGGATGCTGGGCGAGACCGGTTCGGTGCCTGTTGGGGGAAGCTGGCGAGCGGACGGCACGATCGTCTTCAGCCCCGAATGGGCCGGCCCTCTCTATCGGATTGCGGGCCGAGACGGTGGACTCGCCACTCCGCTGACGACGCTGAACGCCGAGAGAAAGGAACTGGGCCACCAGCTTCCGTCCCTTTTCGCGGGGGGACTGGCCGTGCTCTACGTTTCCTACTCGAGCACGCGCGTGCTGGGAATTTCCGCAGCGCGGCTCGACCGTTCCGACGCCAAGCTCATCCTGCCGGACTCGACAATGGCCGCCGAGGCGGCCGGGCATCTGGTCTTCGACCGGGGAGACAGCCTGTTCGCCCAGAAGTTCGATGCCGACAGGTTTACGCTGGCTGGCCAGCCTGTCGCTCTCGCCCGGAAGGTGTACCCCGCCTCCGGAGTCTCGGGCTTCACCGGGCTCCTCTTCTCCGTGGCCGGAGATCGCGCGCTCGCCTACGTGGAGTTCGGGGCGGTAGCCGGCTTCCGGCTGCTGCCGATGGATCGCTCGGGAAGGGTCGCCGCGTCCTCTCCCCTACCGGCGTTTTCGACGAACCTCGTCGTCTCTCCGGACGGCCTGAAGGCGGCATACGACACCTACGACCCGGCGTCGAACGCGCGCGAGATCCAGATCCTCGACCTGAGAAACAGGACCCGGATCCGCCTTCCCGTCGCCTCGGGGTGGCAGGCGAGCGATCCGGTCTGGTCGGGCGACGGGAAGAAGATCCTGTACGCCCTTTACAACGACTCGGACTGGGAGCTGGTCGAACGGACGATCGGGGCCGATTCGGACCGTGTCGTCCTGAAGACAGGCCCCCAAGCCTATCCCCGGGATTGGTCCCGCGACGGCCGCCACCTGCTCTATGACACTGTTGAAGCGGGACGGAGCACGATCCGGGTAGTCCCGCTCTCCGGCGATCGGAAGCCGGTTCCCTTCCGCCGGAGTGCCGCCGCCGAGTGGGCCGGGCAGTTCTCGCCCGACGGCCGATTCGTCGCGTTCACGTCGAACACGTCCGGGCGGGACGAGGTCTACGTGGCGCCGGTCGACGCGCCGGATCGGGCCCAGATCGTCTCCAGCTCGGGCGGGCGCGTGGGGAAATGGCGGCGCGACGGCAAGGAGATCTTCTATCTGTCACTGGCCGACGAGATGATGGTTGCGGACGTGAGTGCGGCGGGAGACAGTCTCTCGTTCGGCACGCCGCGGCGGCTCTTCCGGGCGCGGCGCGTTATCCCGGGGTGGAGTTCCTATGGGGTCTCGCCCGACGGCCAGAGCTTCCTCGTCAACGCCTTCCCGGACGAGTCGTCCGCGCGGATCGTCCTGATCCAGAACTGGACGGCGCTGCTCCCCCGATGAGCCCTTGGAATCGCCATGAGCTCAGATCTGATATCAATGCTATCATTACTTCGGAGGTGCCGGATGGCCCAGCTTCTCGTGCGCGATCTTCCGGAGGCCGTCGTGCGCTCGCTGAAGGTGCGGGCGGCGAAGCACGGCCGTTCGGCCGAGGCTGAGCACCGCCGCATCCTTGAGGAGGCGCTGCTTCGGAAGGGACCGCGCGGCACGCTCAAGGACTGGCTCCTCGCGATGCCCGCGGGCGGGACGCACGCGGACTTCGCCAGGCCCCGCGGCCGCGCCCAGCGGGCGCGCCGCGTCGACCTGTGAAGTTCCTCCTCGACACGAACGTCGTCTCGGAGCTGCGAAAGGGCGCCCGGGCCGACCGGAACGTCGTCGCATGGTTCGAGTCGCTCGACGCGGACGACCTCTATCTGAGCGTCCTCGTCGTCGGCGAGATCCGGCGCGGGATCGAGAGGATCCGCCGCCGCGACCCGAAGTCCGCCCAGGCCCTCGACCGCTGGCTTTCCGCGCTTTCGGCGGGGTTCGAAGACCGGATTCTGCCGGTGGATCGCCCGGTCGCCGAGGAGTGGGGGCGAATGAACGTCCCGGACCCGCTGCCGGTCGTCGATACGCTCATGGCCGCGACCGCGAAGGTGCACGGCCTCGTCCTCGCGACGCGCAACGTCAAGGACGTCGCGTCGACGGGAGTCCGGACGCTGAACCCGTTCGTCGCCTGAGCCCGGGGTTCTCCGGCGGCGCTACTTCTCCCGCTCCTTGAACCCCTTCAGGTCGAGGCGCTGGGAGAGGAAGCGGCGGAACTCGTCGGGCGGGATGGACGCGACCTGGCGGCCGGTCTTGTTCTCGATCTCCTTGAGCGTCTTCTCCCACAGGTGCTCGCGGCGCGCGATCTCGTCGAGGTCGCGGACCTTGCCGAACTCCTGCACGTACTTGTTGTGCCTGCAGAGCATCCGGAACGCGTTCTCGGTGTTCGGGCGCCGGAGCGGGAGGCCGAGGATCCTGACGTCGTTGCCGACGTCGTGGATCGGCTGGCCCCACTCGCCGTAGCCGCCGAAGATCGTTCCGAGCTTGTCGAGCGCGTTCGCGAGTTTCGGCTCGCCGCTCCTTTCGAGGACGGCCTTGACGACGGGGAGCGTCACGTTGCGGAAGAGTGTCGGGTCCGCGAGGCGCACGTCAATGCCGATTTCCTCGCGCGTGATCCGCGCGATGTCCTCGGAGCGGATGCGGTTGTCCGTCGCGAGGTGGATCCGCTCGCCGATGGACTCGGGCACGGTGAGCGCCGCGAGGATGCCCTCGACGACGCGGTCCACGGGGACGATGTTCAGCTCGGCGGAGCGGTCGCCGGGGAATGCGGACGCGATCGACCCGATGAGCCAGGCCTTGCCGCGCCCGACGGCGTCGCCCTGCAGGACGTCCATCGCCTCCTTGCTCCGGCCGAACGCGTTGATCGGGGCGTTCACGACCTTCGTGTCGCCGCGGTTGTTGCCCGTCTTGCTGTGGCCGATCACGATGGAGGGAAGGAGCTGGGCGACGCGCAGGCCCCTCTCGATGAGCGTGTAGTCCGTCTCCAGCGAGGCCATCGCCTTCGTCAGCTCGTAGAAGTTGTTGTAGAAGTTCCGCGGGAAGACGAGCGCCGACTCCTGCGCGGTCGTGCGCTTCTTGCGCCCGTGGATGTAGGACGTCTCGATCGCGATGTGCTGGATGAACTTCGAGCCCTTCGCGGCCTGGAGCGACAGCGCGAACTCCAGCGCGTTGCGCGCGCCCTGCACGTTCGCGCGGAAGGAGTTCTCGTACGCGTCGTCGAAGGAGACGCTCGCGGCGCAGTGGACGACGTTCGTGATCGAGCGCTCGAGGCGCTTGAACTCGCCCTCCGCGATGCCGAGATGCGGCTGCTCGATGTCGCCGTCGAGGAAGACGAACTTCTTCGCCTTCGCGCCGGAGATGCCGATGCGCTTCAGGAGGATCGCCCCGCGCTGCTTCGGCGAGAGGACCTTCACGACCTCCTTCGTCTTCGGGTCGCGGATCTTCTCGGGCCTCACGACGCACACGACGCGCTCGATCCGCCGGTCGGTCGACGCCTGGAACAGGATTTCCTTGCCGATGAAACCCGTGGCGCCCGTCAGGAGGACGTGGAGCTTCGGGCTGCGCCCGCGAGCGCGCAGGAGGGCCCGCGCGTCCTTCTGCAGCTTCTCGACCCGCGCCTTGACCTCTTTCTCGGTGAGGTGGGAGGCCTCGCGGAACTTGAAGAAGACGTTGCGCTCGGAAACGCCGATGAGCTTCTTCGCCTGCGTCTCGACGGCGCGGCTGCCGGTCGCCTGGCCGAGAGCCTCGGCGATCTTCAGGCCGAGGAGGTTCACCTTTCGGAGGCCGTCCTTGACCGTCTGCTCGTTGCCGGTCCAGGAGATCGCGCGGCTCGCGATGAACTGCGCGGTCACCTCGATCGGGTTCTTGTCGCGGTGGGCCGAGACGAGGAGCTCGTCGGGGTCGATCGGACGGAGAATCTCCTTACCCGTCGCGAGGCTCACCTTGGCGATGTAACGCGACGGAGAGCTCTCCCACGCCATCTCGCCCTTGGGGTTGACGGTCGGCATGAGGTCGGCTCCGCGCTTGGCGGACATGGGCGACTCGGAGGCGGGTTTCGACGGTGACATGGGCTGGTCCTCCGGAAAGGGGGACCATTCTAGACGCGCCGGAGGAGAACGGCGGCCCTCGTGTTTGCGCGGCGTCAGCCGAGCGCCGAGACGACGTGGGCCCCGCCGAGCGCGACGGCGAGCGCGGAGTCGTTCCCGGCCTCCATGTAGAGCGTGGCCGTCGGGTCGCCGACGAGGGCAAGCTGGCCCGCAGAAACGACCCGCGACTCCTCGCCGTCCACGAGCGTGACCTTGCCCGCGAAGACCGCGATCGCGCGAAGGCCCACGAACACCCAGCGCGCCCCGGGCGGCGGCCCGAAGCGCAGGACCGTGATCCCGCCGCCCCCGTGCCGCGAGCGCAGGCCGGTGATGCCGGAGACGCCGCGGCCCGAGAGGTCGTCGCGCCTGATGTGGTGCTGGGGTCGGGGAGACGTTTTGGAAATTTCTTCGAGTGAAAGAGAAAGGGGAGAAGACCAGAGCAGGACGTCACCAGGGGAGGCTGCGCCGCCCGATTTGAGCACCAGCAGCACCGAGGAGCGCTCCATCCCCTCTTCACCTTCTAAGAAGAAACCACCGGCGCCCTCAGCGAGGCGCAACCGGTGCGGTGAGGGAACTGAATCGAAACCGTGGATCGCCACGCCCGGCGCGTGCGCCGTGCGCGGCGGAGGCGGGACCGGGCCGACGCGGTCGTCGTCGCGCGGGATCGCGCTCGTGATCGCCTGCGGCTTGTCGCGCCACTCCTCCCGCGGCTTCTTCCCGAACGGCCACACCATCGGTGCGACTCTAGCGGACTCCCGCCCGTCAGCGCCCGAGGATCTCGTTCAGGCGCTGGGCGCCCGCGCGGCTGACGGGCAGGCGCGTGCCGTCCGCGAGGACGGCCGTCGGCGCGCCCGTCTCTCCCGGCTCGACCTTTTTGAGCCGGTCGAGGTTCAGGAGGTACGAGCGGTGGATGCGGACGAAGCGCTCCTTCGGAAGCGCGTCCTCGAGGCTCGCGAGCGTCTGCTGCTTGAGGTGGTCCTTCCCGCCGGCGTGCAGGAGCACGTAGTCGTCCCCGGCCTTCACGAAGTCGATCGTCTCGACGGGGAGGACGGTCACCGTCGTCCCGGACTTCACGACGACGCGCCGGAGCGGCCCCTCGCGCAGCGGGGCGGCCGGCGCGGCCGGCCGGGCCGCGCCGATGCGGCTCCGGGCCCGCTCGAGCGCCATGTCGAAGCGGGTGCGGTCGAACGGCTTCAGGAGGTAGTCGACGGCGTTCGCGTCGAAAGCACGGAGGGCGTACTGGTCGTACGCCGTCACGAAGACGACGGCAGGCCGGCCCTCGGCGTCGCGCTCGACGAGCTCGAGGACCTCGAAGCCGTCGAGGCCCGGCATCTGGACGTCGAGGAAGAGGACGTCCGGCTTCTTCTCGGCGACGGCCTTGACGGCCTCGAACCCGTCCGCGCACGTGGCGAGGACGGCGACGTCGCCGTGGGAAACGAGAAACTCCCGGACGAGCTCGCGCGCGAGCTCCTCGTCGTCCACGATCACGACGCCGAGAGGGCGGGAGGCCACGGAGCGAGGATAGCGCCCGCGCCTCGTCCGGCCGTCAGGTGCGTGCGGGCAGCTCGATCTCGGCGCGGAACGTCGCGTCCACGCGGCGCGCCGAGAAATGGCCCGCGTCTCCCCACGATGCGGACACGCGCCGGGCGACGTTCACGAGGCCAAGGCCGGTTCCCGCGGCGCGCGGCGTGTCGTCGCCGGCGGGGTTCTCGACGACGATCGACACGCGGTCGCCGAAGCGCTTCGTCACGAGCGTGAGCGTCCCGCCGTCGATCCGCCCCGCGATCCCATGCTTGACGGCGTTCTCGACGAGGGGCTGCAGGAGAAGCGGCGGCACGAGGGAGTCGGCCGCGGCCGGGTCGAGGTCCTCGGTGAACCCGAGGCGGTCGCCGAAGCGGACGCGCTCGACCGCGAGGTAGCGCCGCGCGAGCGCGATCTCCTCCGAGAGCGGGATCTCCGCCCTGCCCGAAAGGCCGAGCGTCGTCCGGAGGAAGTCGGAGAGGAGCGCGCACATGCGGCGCGCCTCCTCGGGGCGCGTCGCGGCCAGCGAGCCGATCGAGTTGAGCGCGTTGAAGAGGAAGTGGGGGTTCAGGCGCTCCTTGAGGGCCGAGAGCTCGGCGTCGCGGGCGAGGGACTTGAGCTCCACCTCGCGCTCCTCGCGTTCCTTCGCGTCGCGCGCGGCCGCGAGGAGGTAGTGGAGCGCGACGGCGAGGAGGTACAGGAGGATGCCGAGGAGGAGAACGACGAGCGTCGAGCGGCGGAGCGCCTCGGGAATCGTCTCGAACGGCGGGGCGAGGGCGAGGAGGCCGCCGAGCGTCGCGCCCCAGAGCACCCAGAGCGACGCGGCGACGACCGACGCGACGGTGAGCGTGACGGCGAGCGGGAGGAGCCGGGACGTCCGGATCGGAAACGCGATGCAGAGGTACCACGAGGAGAGGCAGACAAAGGCGTACACGCCCGTCAGGAGCGGCGAGACGACGGCGGCCTCGAGCGCCGTCATCCCGCCCGCGAGGACGAGGAGCGCGCCGAGGATGGCCGTGAGCGGGACCCACGCGATCAGGTAGACCGCGAAGGCGCCCGACCGCGCGAGAAGCGGGTGCACGGCGTCGCCTTCAGTTCTTGATGCCGAGGCCGCCGAAGAGGATGAATCCCGTGACGAGGAGCTCCTTGTGCGCGGTTCCGGGCGCGGGGGGCCGCGTCTTGTCGTCCTGGCCGCCGAAAATCGCGATCGCCTTCATCGAGACGTTCCACGACTCCGGGACGCGGATCTCGCCGCCGCCGCAGAAGCAGAAAACGTCGATCGCGGCCGAGTCGCCCGCGATCTGCGCGTCGCGCAGGTCGATTTCGAAGCCGCCGAACATCGCATTCGCCTGTCCGCCCCGGAACTCCTGCGACTGGATGCGGCGCTTGCCGCCGCCGAAGATCGCCCACTCGCTGAGCGTCCCGCCGGGCGCGCCGCCGCCGGGAGCGGTGCCGGACTGCCGCCGCCAGTGCTGCGCGACGATGTTGAGCCCGATGAGGACGAAGATGAGCGGGAAGAGCATCGAGAGGCGAAACCAGAGAAGATTGAACTCGCGCGCGAGCAGCAGCCCGCCGATCCCGATGAGGACGAGACCCGCGAAGAAGTTCCGCGAGACGAGGCGCAGGAGGCCGACCGCGACGAGGACGAGAGGCCAGTACCGCCACACGTCGTGGACGCGCACGAACCCGAGATTCGCGGCGGTGAAGAGGAGGCCTCCTCCGATGAAGAGGAGCCCGACGAGCAGGCGTCCGGTCGGGAGCTGGCGGGGGGTCGGAGCGGTCGGGTCCATGTCTGCCTCCACGGGAAAGGTACGCGCCCGCGGGGCCTTCCGCCCGTGGAAATCGGCCAACGGACGGCCGGGATCGGCGAACGGCTGCGAAGCGCGTCAGCGGGTCGCGGCGGCGGGCACGGCGGCGCGCGCGGGCTCGTAGCCGAGGTTCGGGGCGAGCCAGCGCTCGGCCTCCTCGGCGGCGATCCCCTTGCGGCGCGCATAGTCCTCGACCTGGTCCCTGCCGAGGCGCCCAACCGCGAAGTAGTGGGCGTCGGGATGAGCGAAGTAGAAGCCGGACACGGACGCCGGCGGCGTCATCGCGAAGCTCTCCGTGAGGCGGATGCCGGCGGCTTCCTCGGCGCCGAGGAGGTTGAAGAGCGTGCGCTTCTCGGTGTGGTCCGGGCACGCGGGATAGCCCGGCGCGGGGCGGATCCCGCGGTACTTTTCCCTGAGGAGCTCCTCGTGCGTGAGCGCCTCGCCGCGCCCGTAACCCCAGTCCGCGCGGGCGCGCTGGTGCAGCATCTCGGCGAACGCCTCGGCGAGACGGTCCGCGAGCGCCTTCACGAGGATCGCGGAGTAGTCGTCGTGCGCGGCTTCGAAGGACCGGGCGAGCTCGTCGGCGCCGATCCCTGCCGTCACGGCGAAGAGGCCGACGTGGTCCCTCCGGCCGCTCGCGGCGGGCGCGACGAAGTCCGCCAGCGCCTCCAGCGGCTGACCCTCGGGCTTCTCCATCTGCTGGCGCAGCGTGTGGAGCGTCGCGAGCCTCTGTGTCCGCGCCTCGTCGGCGAAGACGGCGACGTCGTCGCCCTCCGACGCGGCGGGGAAGAATGCGTGGACGCCGCGGGCGGTCAGGAGCCGGTCCTTCACGATGCGCGCGAGGAGCGCCTGCGCGTCCGCGAAGAGCTCTTTGGCTCGTTCGCCGAGGACCGCGTCCTCCAGGATCTGCGGATACCGGCCGCGCATCTCCCACGCGTGGAAGAACGGCGACCAGTCGATGAACGGGACGAGCGTCTCGAGCGGCACGTCGTGGAGAACCCTCACGCCCGTGAAGGACGGGACGGGAAGTTCCGCCGCCGCCCAGTCGACCTTCGGGCGGCGCGCGCGCGCCACCGCCAGGGGCAGGAGGGGCTTCCGCGTGCGCGCCTCGTGCTCGGCGGCGAGGAGCGCCTGCTTCTTCCGGTTCGCATCCGCGAACGCCGCCTTCTCTCCGCCAAGGAGACCGGAGACGACGCCGACCGCGCGCGAGGCGTCGTGCACGTGGACGACGGGCCGCCCGTAGGCCGGAGCGATCTTCACCGCCGTGTGGACGGGGCTCGTCGTGGCGCCTCCGATGAGAAGAGGCACGGTGAAGCCCTCGCGCTCCATCTCCCGCGCGACGTGCGTCATCTCCTCGAGCGACGGCGTGATGAGGCCCGAGAGGCCGACGACGTCGACGGCGTGCTCCTTGGCGGCCTTGAGGATCCGGTCGGCCGGGACCATGACGCCGAGGTCGATTACCTCGTAGCCGTTGCACGCGAGGACGACGCCGACGATGTTCTTCCCGATGTCGTGGACGTCGCCCTTGACCGTCGCGAGGAGGATCCTGCCCTGCGACGTCGACGCCCCGGCGGCCTTGTCGGCCTGAAGGTACGGCTCGAGGTACGCGACCGCGCGCTTCATGACGCGGGCGCTCTTGACGACCTGCGGCAGGAACATCTTCCCGGCGCCGAAGAGGTCGCCGACGACGTTCATGCCGGCCATGAGCGGCCCTTCGATGACGTCGAGCGGCCGGGGGAGCGCCCGGCGTGCCTCCTCGGTATCCGTTTCCACGAAATCCGTGATCCCGTGGACGAGGGCGTGCGTCAGGCGCTCTTCGACCGTCCCGCTCCGCCAAGCGTCGGTCTTCGCCTCGGCGGGGCCGGCCCGCTTCACGGACGCGGCGAACGCGAGGAGGCGCTCGGTGGCGTCGCTGCGCCGGTTCAGGAGGACGTCCTCGACGCGCTCGAGAAGATCCTTCGGGACGTCCTCGTAAACCGCGAGCTGGCCCGCGTTCACGATCCCCATGTCGAGGCCGGCGCGAATCGCGTGGTAGAGGAACGCCGCGTGCATCGCCTCGCGGACCGTGTTGTTCCCGCGGAACGAGAACGACACGTTTGAGATCCCGCCGGAGACCTTCGCGAACGGGAGCGCCTCCTTGATGCGGCGCGTCGCCTCGAAGAAGTCGACAGCGTAGGAATCGTGCTCCTCGATGCCCGTCGCGACCGTCAGGACGTTCGGGTCGAAGATCACATCCTCGGGCGGGAAACCGACCTCCTCGGTGAGGATCCGGTACGCGCGGGAAGCGATCGCGAGCTTCCTCTCGGCTGTCGCCGCCTGGCCGGCCTCGTCGAACGCCATCACGATCACCGCGGCCCCGTAGCGGCGGACGAGCCGCGCGTGGGCTCGGAACGCGTCCTCGCCCTCCTTCAGGCTGAGCGAGTTCACGACGGCCTTACCCTGCAGGCACCTGAGGCCGGCCTCGATCACGTCCCACTTCGAGCTGTCCAGCATGATCGGCAGCTTCGCGATGTCCGGCTCGGCCGAAACGAGGCTGAGGAAGCGCGTCATCGCGGCCGCCCCGTCCAGCATCCCCTCGTCCATGCAGACGTCGAGGACGTTCGCGCCGCCCTCGACCTGCTGGCGCGCGACGGCGAGCGCGCCCTCGTAGTTGCCCGCGAGGACCAGCTTCGAGAACTTCGGGGAGCCCGTCACGTTCGTCCGCTCGCCGACGACCGTGAAGACTCCGTCGCGCAGCGTGTACGGCTCGAGGCCGCTGAGGCGCGTGGCTTGCGGGACCTCGGGGACGCGCCGCGGCGGAACGTCCCGGACGGCCCCGGCGATTGCGCGGATGTGCTCCGGCGTCGTCCCGCAGCAGCCGCCGACGACGTTCACCCAGCCCTCGCGCGCGAAGGCCGCGAGGTCGGCGCACATGATCTCGGGCGTCTCGTCGAAGCCGCCGAAGGCGTTCGGGAGGCCGGCGTTCGGATACGCGCTCGTGAAGACCGGCGCGAGGCCCGACAGCTCCTCGACGTACGGCCGCATCTCCTTCGCCCCGAGCGCGCAGTTGATCCCGACCGAGAGGAGCGGGACATGCGCGATCGAATTCCAGAACGCCTCGACCATCTGGCCCGACAGCGTCCGGCCGGACCTGTCCGTGATCGTGACGGAGACCATGAGCGGGACGCGCCGTGCGCCCTCGTCGAAGAGCTGCTGCGCCGCGAAGAGCGCGGCCTTGAGGACGAGCGTGTCGAAGACGGTCTCGAAGAGGAGGGCGTCGACCCCGCCGTCGAGGAGCCCGCGCACCTGCTCCCGGTAGGCGGCGACCATTTCCGCGAAGACGTGCGTGCGCTTTCCGGGGTCGTTCACGTCCACGGCGAGGGACAGCGTCCGGTTCGTCGGCCCGAGGGCGCCCGCGACGAAGGCGTCCTTGCCGGTCGCGGCGCGGTGGGCGTCGACTGCGCTCCGCGCGAGGCGCGCGGCCGCGACGTTCAGCTCGTACGCGAGCGGCTCGAGGCCGTAGTCCGCGAGCGAGATCGACTGCGCGTTGAACGTGTTCGTCTCGAGGATGTCCGCGCCGGCCTCGAGGTACTGGCGATGGATCTTCTCGACGATGGCGGGCTGGGTGAGGACGAGGAGGTCGTTCGCGCCCTTGAGGTCCCTGGCGTGACCCTGGAACCGGTCCCCGCGGTACGCGACTTCGTCGAGGCCCTCGCGCTGGATCATCGTCCCCATCGCGCCGTCGATCACGGCGATGCGGCGGGAAAGGAGCGCCCGCAGGCGCGCTTCTGCGCTCAACCGAGCGCCTCCATGAGGCGCCTGACGACGGCGTAGCGGCCCATCGGCATCACGTGCAGGCCGCGGACGCGCGCCGCCATCTCCTTCGCGAGCTCGAGGGCGAGCGCGAGGCCCTCCTCCTCCTCGAACTCGGCCCCCTTGTCGGCGGCCTTGCGCATCCGCTCGATCAGGGACTCGGGGACGACCATCCCGGGAACCTCGTTCGCGAAGTAGAGGGCCTGCTTGAGGCTCTTCGGCGGGATCAGGCCGACGAGGACCGGGATCGCGCGGGACTCCGCGCGTGCGCAGAACCGGTCCAGCGCCGCGAGATCCCAGACGGGCTGCGTCTGGGCGAACGTCGCCCCCGCGTCGATCTTCGCGGCGAGCTTCGAGATCTCGACGTCGAGGTCCTTCGCCGCGGGGTTTGCGGCGCAGCCGATCGCGAAGGACGTGGCGGCGCCGATCGCGCCGCCCGCGAGGTCGACGCCCGCGTTCAGGCCCTTGACGATGCGCAGGAGGCCGAGCGTGTCCACCTCGCCGACGGGCTTCGCCTGCGGGTAGTCGCCGATCTTCAGCGGGTCGCCGCCCACGACGAGAAGCGCCTTGATCCCGAGGCCCGCCGCCCCGAGGAGGTCCGACTGGATGCCGAGGACGTTCCGGTCGCGCGGCGAGAAATGGAAGATCGTCTCGGCGCCCGTCTCGTGCCGGATGAGGTGCGCGACGGCGATCGAGGACATCCGGAGGCGCGCCATCGGGTTGTCCGTGACGTTCACGGCGTCGACGCCGAGCGTCTTGAACGTGCGCGCGCCGTCGAGCGCCACCGAGGAGTCGAAGCCCTTCGGCGGCTCGACCTCGACCGTCACGACGCGCTTCGCGGGGTCGGCGAGCTTGCGCTTGAACGCGGACGTTTCGAGCGGGGCGGCCACGGGCCGCGGGCGCTCGGCCGAGACGAAGACGGACGGGGCCGCGTGCGCGGCGCGGCGCGCCTTGCCGACGGTCTCGCGCGCCATCGCGGCGACATGCTCGGGGCCGGTGCCGCAGCAGCCGCCGAGGTATGCGGCGCCGGCCTGCACGGCCTCCTTCGCCGTCTCGCGGAAGTAATCGGCCGTCGCGGGGTACACGGTGCGGCCGCCGACGATCCACGGATAGCCCGCGTTCGGCATGAAGGAAACGGGCAGGGAGACGGAGGACGTCGCGCGCGTCAGGACCTCGAGGGATTCCTGCGGGCCGATCGCGCAGTTCAGGCCGACGACGTCCGCGCCGGCATCCGCGAGCGCGCGGAGGCTCTCGGCCGCCTCGTCGCCGAAGCTCGTCTTGCCGTCCGCGAGGAACGTCATGGACGCGAGGACGGGAAT